>Ga0134099_1000044_pt1 | contig 160745 bp, 139 predicted proteins | sample 10_taG_2_FD_105482 | JGI IMG/M metagenome (GOLD analysis project Ga0134099, IMG submission 105482) | Switchgrass degrading microbial communities from high solid loading bioreactors in New Hampshire, USA - 10_41_5_180_A2 metaG | ecosystem: Engineered > Bioreactor > Semi-continuous > Anaerobic >...
ACGGCGACGAGTCAAGGGCATAGTGGCTTGAACAAAGTGAAAGCCAGCGTCTTTAGGCGCTGGCCGGTAACATCCCCTTATAGGGGTAGAGCAAACCACCCGTTAGACGGGTGGTTATGATTAATGCCAAGCCATAATAAACATGAAATCCAGCGACGCTAAAGCGGAAAACCAAAAGCCGTCCAATAAACAATTTTTCCCAATTACGACATCGCTGTTGGTCTTCATGAAATCATGTTTTTATAAAACCCTTCAGATGATCTTGTGATAGAAATAACAAACAATGTTAAGAAATAGTTCAAGATTGTCAGAAAAATGGCGTAAAACGTTAAAAATAAGATTATTCTTGCTTAAATGAGGAAAAACCGGTTATAATGATAATAAATAAGGCTATGGTGGTGATGAAAATGACATATATAGCTATATTTGTTTCGAGCCTACTGTTTGCCATAGCAAAAATATTCAGATGCAAACAGACTTATTACGACTATGTCGGCAGCGATTACCCTGCAGACAAGTAATCAAAAGTGCGGTGCTGCGCCGAAAGAAATGGTTTTGGCGTTGGCCGTAAAGCTTCCTTGTTATCTTGTCATAGCATTGCATGCTTTAAAAAAAACAGATATCGTCTCAGGAGGGGTTGAAATGCTTTGCAAAGACCTTAAGGTTGTAAATGTGAACATAACAGAAGACTTTTATGAGTACAAAGGTTTTTTCAGTCTATGCAGCGAAAAAAAGCGCCTGGACATAGACATAGCTGAACTGGATAGAGGTCTGCTGGAAAAAATTAAAAATGAGTTCGACCTTGAAGAAGACCTGGACACCATCAGAGAGATAGTAATAAATAAAGTTATGGAAGGCTCGAAGATTGAGTCCAGGATGAATGAAGGCATGAGCTACAATGCCGTATGAAAACTTGATTAGGATCAGAACCCCTTTCTTTGTTTTGATGGACTGGGCGCAGCCGCAGAAATAGCCGGAGTTTTTGACTCTTGCTGTTGTGTTGTTGAGTTTCTTTACAGCACAGGGCGTATACAGCGGCTGTCTGTATACGCCCTTATACAGTTATCTGTCCTGACAGCCGGCCCTTCCAACAAGCCGGTTATAATGTTGCATGAAAGTCGCCGGCATGCAGATTATCTTGGTTATCTGGCGGTCGGCCCATTTGGTTCATCAGCCCGGTGGTTCGGTTATTATAATGCCGGCGACGGCCGAATCCGCCTGTTTTATGTTTTCTTCATATTGCACATATCCGAAGGCAGCAGCGCTTATTACAATATTCAGGGGCCATGCCCTATAAAGGCAGCGTTGTCGTCTATCTCTACGCTAAACTACCTAAATTCTCTCATGTTTGGAAAAGGGTCTTATCAGTATTCTAAATATTTTTATTTATTAACGCTAAATTATGGCTTGAAAATTATGTAACATGTAAAAGTTAATTAACATAAAATATATCAGGATTGGTTAATTATTACGGACGCTGGAAAGGAGAATTGGATTATGGCGGATGAGGATAAATTTACAGGGAATAATGAGCCCGGTTTCACAGGCGGAAGTTTTGCGGCACTGCTGAAAAAATATATAGGGAAAACCGTGACGATATTTACAAGCAGCGGCGGCCAGTCGGGAGCCGGGTTTACAGGAGTTATTCTGGCAGTAAACGAGTGCTTTGTAAGGCTGATCACTCGAATTGGGCCTCCTCCGGCCTGCTCGCTGGGCAACGCCTGTACAGGCTTCAATGTGGGACATTTCAGATGGGACGGCCATTGGGGAAGCGGTTTTGCAGGTGCAGGCCATGTGCTTCCGGGAAGTGTAAGCGGCGCGGCTGTCGCAGGCGGCTGGGATGGTTACCCTGTTTACACCGTGGGCTCAGTAACCGACATACCTATAGGAAGCATTGTGTCCTTCGTTCATAACGCAGTGTAATCAATGCCAGGCTCAGTGTTAAACCGTGCAGATTAAGCTCTGCCCGGTTTTTTCATTTTTGGCATCCAGAAATTCACGCTTCAGCCATGATACTGTCAAAGCCAATTTCAGAGACCTTAATATCGACCCGCCATGTAAAGGTTAAAATGAGCAAAACTTTTCCGAAAGGAAGTGAAGAGCATCACCAATCATAGCGGCGAAACTTATGTAACACCACCGAGTTATTAGACATAAGATATATTATGGATGCCTCTTATGGGTATGCAGTTTAGGTGCAAGGGCCTTTTATTTATGGGTCAGGGGGTGATGCCAGTAATGAACCATAAGGAGATTGAAAGCCTGAAAGCCACCCTTGCAAGGCTGGTGGGACATGGCTGTAAAATGAAAAACGATGTTTACGGAGTGAACGGGAGGGTAGTGGGAGTCGGCTTTAGGCCTTTCTGGACGAATCCGGCAGATTCAAAAATCGAAAAGCTGGAGTTTAACTTTGTAGACGCAAATGGCAGGGTCAGGCCTTTCTATTTATACAACGTCATAGGTTATGACATCGTATCCTATGATGCTGACAGGCTTGATAATTCCAGGAATATCAGCCTTGACATACACGTTTATTCCCCTGACAAGGGGAGGGATGAGGAACCCTATGACAAAATCAGGATAGATATAACCGTAATTGATAAAAAAAGCAAAAATGGCAGCAAAGCCTGGTAACAAATCTGAAAAAATTAACATAATATGTATAAGGAATGAATTGACAAAAAGGTGTGAAAGGAGAAGATGATTATGCCGGATGGAGCTGGGATATATGGAGGTGTTGGAACATTTTCAGGCGGAAACTTTGCCGCACTGTTGGCCAACTACATCGGTGAGACGGTGACGATATTCACCAGCAGCGGCGGCCAGTCCGGAGCCGGGTTTACAGGAGTAATACTGGCGGTTAACCCTGTATTCGTAAGGCTTATCACCAGGATTGGACCTCCTCCGGGATGTTCGCTGGGCAACGCATGCACAGGCTTTAAGGTGGGTCATAGCTACGGCGGTGGCTGTGGCGTTGCAGGAGGCTTCGGCTCTTCTGGCGCCGGATTGGGCGGAAGCCCGGTGCAACCTGCGAGCGAGGTCGGCGCTATAACTGCAGGCGGCTGGGACGGCTATCCCGTGTATACCGTCGGTTCGGTGACGGATATACCCATTTCGCAGATAGTATCCTTTGTGCATAACGCCGTGTAAATAGCGGGGAATGGGGGATTAGACCGTGCACAGTATTGCTGTGTGCGGTTTAATATTATGGCTTGGATATATGAATGCCCTAAGTGTTGCTTGAAATGGTAACATTTAGGGCAAAATTAACATAATATATAACATGGTAAAATGATAAAGCTAAATGAAAGGAAGGAGAGTTAAATTATGTCTGACGGAGCAAATAATTTCACTGCACATCTGGCTAATTACATCGGTGAAACGGTGACGATATTCACCAGCAGCGGCGGCCAGTCCGGAGCCGGGTTTACGGGAGTGATACTGGCGGTTAACCCTGTGTTCGTAAGGCTCCTTACCAGGATTGGACCTCCTCCGGGATGTTCGCTGGGCAACGCATGCACAGGCTTTAAGGTGGGTCATAGCTACGGCGGCAGCTATGGCGCTAAAGGGGGCTTCGGCTCTTATGGCGCCGGATTGGGCGGAAGCCCGGTGCAACCTGCGAGCGAGGTCGGCGCTATAACTGCGGGTGGCTGGGACGGCTATCCCGTGTATACCGTCGGTTCGGTGACGGATATACCCATTTCGCAGATAGTATCCTTTGTGCATAACGCTGTATAGTGGTATTTATATACACATTATATGCGGCATCAAATAGAAGAGTAAGGATGACTATACGAGTGCATCCTTACTCCTTTAATTTCAGTTTTTTGGATTCCGTACTTTAGCTAACGCACTAGTATATGCCTCTTCTAAAGAATAATACCAGGAATACCAGGATGAAAAACAGCAAGGCACAGCTTTCATCAAAAATGTCGCCCAGTATTTCCTTATCAGACATGATATTGCCCCCTTTCATTTTAACTGCGTTTATTGGCTATGCTTTATATTCATAGCCGCGGAACGGACGGTCGAAGAATAACAAAAGGAAGAGAATGATGAAGAACAGGATCGTGCAGTCATCACCGAAAAATTTTTTGAATGGACCTGACATTTTTCTAACCTCCTTCTTTGCTTGTGATAATATATACTATTCATTTTTACGTAAAATGGTTACAATAACAGATTTTTAGAACTATACTTTCCCGGAAGACGGTTTCTGTCAAAAAGAGCGGCGGGGTAAAGTGAGTTTTTTGCTTTTTTAGACTATCCTCCTTTTCAAAAGGGAGAGAGACATATCTGCTGCATCTTCAGGGGGAACATGCCTGATTTGGTAGAATAGTTTGTAAGACCGGAGTCCGTTCTTTAATTTGTAAGACGGGCTTCTGTCATCTGGTAGGACTAGGTAGAAATTACTTTTTTAATTAAATTAAGAAATATTGGTGCTGTCATTTTGAATTAAGTCATTGATGTATGCAAAAAAATTTGGTATTATTAATATAGAAATATCATATAGAAGTATTACAGAGAGAACCAATAGGAATATTACACAAAAGCATCATATTGAAGCATTGCACAAAAGCGTAGCATGGAAACATCGTATATAAGTATCATACAGAAGCGTCACACAAAAGCACCATATAAAAGCATCACATAGAAACATCTACAGAAGCATCATACAAAAGCATCGCATAGAAGCATCTAAGAGGCATCACACAGAAGTATCACATAAAAGCATAGTTATAGAAGCATAATATATAAGTGTCACATAAAACATTACATAAAAACATAATCGTATACATTTTTTGTAAAGGCGAGTGGGATAAAATGAAATGTAGCGATTGCCCCTATCTTGTTAAAAGGGAAAATATCTCTCTTATGTCCAGAATGATGGGTTACACCGCCGAGTGTTCCAAGACAGGCATACTGTTCAACTTGGAAGATACCAGCGAAACTGCCTACTGGTGTCCTCTGAAAGAAACAAAAATCGGCAAGTGGAGCCTTGATTTAGAGAGATTAGAGAGATTAGAGAGATAAATTTAAGAGTCACCTTCTCTTTGTTTTAGTACGTGAAGGCGCGAAAATTCCTCACGTTCTTTTTCTTCGAGGGAGTTTTGTATATAATTGACCAGTTCCTTATATTTGGGGATAATTATGCTTTTTAGAGCATTAGCCCTCTTTTGGGTTTTTTTAATGTGGTTTGCAAGCCTGTAAATGGTGTTTTCGATTTCTGCTATCTCCACACATAGCATCTTAACCTTGTTAAAATTTTCATATGCCAGGTCCAGAAAGTAATTGGTCCTGAAAAAGCTGTAGTTTACTTCAATATTTTCAGCCTCTTTTATCTTTACCATGGGAATCTCGACGCCCATAATGCTCCTGAATTTTAATTCAATACTGGTTTCTTCAGGTATTGCATATCCCACCTGTTCAACGGTGCTTATTCCAAGGGATATGTTTGCCCGCTGCAGCGCTTTGTATGCGGCACTGAATATTTTATCTATATTTGCCTGGATTTCTTCCGCACGTTTTATAAGTGAAAACATTTCTGTTATTAGGATATTCCTCTTTTTGTCCAGCAGGTCATAACCCTGTAGCGATAAGCTAAGGTTGGTACGCGCTTTCATCAGGTTTCCCTTGGTGGGGAATGTGGAGACATCCATAAGCTCACACTCCTAAAATTTATAATTTATAAGGCTTATAATACTTATCCAGGATTTTGTTATCAACCCTGTCAAGCTCCTCCCTTGGCAGTATGCCCAGGAGCTTCCAGCCAAGGTCTAAGGTATAATCTATAGGCCTGTCTTCGTACCTGTCCTGGGATATGAATTCTTTTTCAAAAGCCCTCCCGAATTCCATATAGAGCTTGTCGATTTCACCCAACTCATCCTCTCCGATTACCGAGGCAAGAGCTCTCACCTCATGCACCCTGGCATAGGCAGCAAAAAGCTGGGAGGCACAGGGGGCATGATCCTCCCTGGTAAAGCCTTCTCCAATGCTGTCCTTCATGAGCCTTGAAAGGGAAGGCAGTATGATTATCGGAGGATAAACACCTCTCTGGTGCAGGCTTCTGTCCAGCACTATCTGTCCTTCGGTTATATATCCGGTAAGGTCAGGGATGGGGTGGGTTATATCATCATTGGGTATGGTGAGGATGGGTATCTGCGTTATCGATCCCTTCCTTCCCTCTATCATGCCGGCTCTTTCATATATGGAGGCCAGGTCGCTGTACATGTATCCGGGAAAGCCTTTCCTGCTGGGGATTTCCCCCTTTGATGAGGAGATCTCCCGGAGGGCTTCACAGTATGCGCTCATATCCGTCAGGATGACGAGTATATGCATGCCAAGCTCGAAGGCCAGGTATTCGGCTGCCGTAAGAGCGCAGCGAGGCGTGACTATGCGCTCTACAGGGGGGTCGCTTGCGAGATTGAGAAACATGACAACCTTTTGAAGGACCCCGCTTTCCCGGAAGCTTTCCCTGAAGTATTCAGCCACATCGTGCTTAACACCCATGGCTGCAAAAACTATGGCAAAGCTGGTGTCTTCCTGCCTTGGGAGCTTAGCCTGGCGCACTATCTGCACGGCAAGCTCGTTATGGGGGAGGCCGCTCCCCGAAAAAATGGGCAGCTTCTGACCCCTTATAAGAGTAGTAAGTCCGTCGATGGCGGATATGCCCGTTTCTATATAATCCTTAGGATATTTTCTTGAGACGGGATTTATAGGGTCACCGTTGACATCCCGCTTGACTTCCGGATAAATATTTCCAAGACCGTCTATAGGCCTGCCCAGCCCATCAAACACCCTTCCGAGGATTTCGGAAGACAGGGGCAGCTCAAGAGGATGCCCAAGGAGGCGTACACGGGCATTTTTAAGGGAAATATCCGATGTTCCTTCAAACACCTGTATGACGGCCACATCATCCGAGATATCCATTATTCTTCCAAGGCGTGTTTCCTTGCCGTCAACGGCTATTTCAACAAGCTCCTCGAAAGAAGCTCCTTTCATTCCTTTTACAACCACCAGTGGACCTGATATGTTTTTAAGACCGAGGTATTCTATCGACACAGGCGTTGACCTCCTTATCTGAGCTTATCCAGCTCCTTCTTGAATTTATCCTTCAGTTCGCTGAATTTGTCCAGTTCATCATTCCCGATGGTATATTTGATTTTGATGATATCGTCAAAAAGCCCCAGTTCCTTGATTTGTGAAATGGGAACACCCTTTCGGATTATTTCGTATGCTTCGTTGTGAAGAAAAAGTATTATATCCATCATGAGGAACTGCTTCTGCAAGGGGACGTAGGTGTCTACGGGATGGAAGGCTGCCTGCTGTAAAAATCCCAGCCTGGTGGCTTTTCCTGTTTCGAGTATCAGTTTCTGCTCATCAGGCAGGATATCGCTGCCCACCAGCTTTACGATTTCGATGAGCTTGCTTTCTTCCTGTAGTATTCCCAAAAGCTGGTTGCGATAGTCCATGAAAAGGGGGTTGACGTTATTTTCATACCAGCCGCTAAGCTGCTCGAGATACTCGCTGTAGCTGGACAGCCAATGTATGGCAGGGTAATGCCTTGAATAAGCAAGCTGCCTGTCGAGTCCCCAGAAGCACCTTATAAAACGCCTCGTATTTTGAGTTACAGGCTCCGAAAAGTCGCCACCCTGGGGAGATACGGCGCCTATAATGGTTATTGAGCCGATGGTATTGTTGAAGTTTTTAACCTTTCCGGCACGCTCGTAGAACTCTGAGAGTCTTGAAGAAAGGTAGGCAGGGAAGCCCTCTTCAGCGGGCATTTCCTCAAGCCTTCCTGATATCTCACGCAAAGCTTCGGCCCACCGGGAAGTGGAATCAGCCATTATAGCCACGTTGTATCCCATGTCTCTGTAGTATTCCGCAAGGGTTATGCCTGTATATATAGATGCCTCTCTTGCCGCCACAGGCATGTTGGAGGTATTAGCGATTAAAATGGTGCGCTCCATGAGAGGCCTGCCTGTTTTTGGGTCGGTGAGCTTCGGGAAGTCCTCCAGCACTTCCGTCATTTCATTTCCGCGCTCTCCACAGCCTATATATACGATGATGTCGGCATCAGACCATTTTGCCAGCTGGTGCTGTGTCATCGTCTTGCCTGTCCCGAAACTTCCGGGAATTGCAGCAGTTCCTCCCTTGCCTATAGGGAAAAAGGTATCGATGACGCGCTGGCCTGTAATCAGGGGCTCACTTATGGGAAGCCTCTCCAGACATGGCCTTGGCTTTCTTACCGGCCATTCGCAGAGCATTTTCAGCTCATACAAATCATTGCTGTTTGTTAAAATGGTGATTAAAGTATCGTTTACGGTATAGTCTCCGTCAGGCACAACCTCTTTGACCACGCCCTCAATACCTATAGGGACCATGACCCTGTGCATGATAAGAGGGGTTTCAGGCGTTTCTGCCACAATGGTCCCTCCGGATACCGCATCGCCAGGCTTGACGGTGATATGGACAGGCCATTTTGTCTCCTCCTCAGCGAATACGGTATCGACACCTCTGGGAATAAAAGGCCCCGATTTTTTTTCAATGGCCCTGAGAGGCCTTTCTATACCGTCAAATATATTACCGATGAGGCCTGGCGCAAGCCGCACGGAAAGCGGTTTTCCCGTCGGAGTTACAGGTTCACCTACAGTGAGCCCTGTCGTTACCTCGTATACCTGTATTGTCGCAGTGTTGTTGTCAAGGGCTATGACTTCGCCTATAAGCTTCTTATTTCCGACCAGCACCGTCTCGTGCATCTTAAAGCGCTCAGCGCCCCTTGCCTTGACAACCGGACCGTTGATCCTGCAAATCAAGCTTTCATTTACTTTTTGAATATTGTCCAATTTCAGGTCACCTACTTTAATCTATCTTCAAATCACAGATTTCAAAAAAATTGTACCTGTTGGCCTCAAGCTTCTCCAATAGCGTATTGTTCACCATGATATCCAGAGCTTTGTTCAGCACCCTGCAGCCGCCTATGATGCTGTTATCGGTTTCCTCAAAAGTTGTGCCGGGAGGCAGGTCCTTTTTTATGCCCTCAAACATGTGAGAGAACCTTTCCATGTCTTTTTTGCTTACATAAACCACCAGCTCTCCTTCTCCGGCTAAGTGGCAGGAATGTCTGATCTGACGGCAAAGGTAGGGGAAGTACTCTTCTTTGTCCACAAACTGGCTCAGCAGCTTTTTTGCATCGTCAAACACCGATTCGATGATCTCTTCTCTTTTTTTCATAAGAAGCTGCCTGCTTTCTACTATTGCCTTTGAAATTATATTGTTTTTCTCATTTTCCGCCGAAGAGACTTCCTTTTTGAGAAACTCGTCCGCCTGTTCCTGGAATTTCTTTTTCTCCCGGGCTATTCGTTCTTCCATTTCGGTCCTTATCTGCTCCAGAATCCTGTCCCTTTCGGAAGCTGCATCCTTTAAAATCACTTCGTTAAAGAATTCAAGCTTTTCCTGAATGCTGCTCAAAAATATCACCTCAAATCTTCAGACCTATGGACTCTTTGACATACCTCGTTATGGAGTCTGCAGGCCTGTTTGTACCATGCCTGTCAGGTATTTCTACGATCAGCGGCGACTTGATGTTAAGCTTGATTTGCTTAATATAATCGGGGAGAAGCTTGACCAGTTTTTCGGTGATGAGTATTATCGCCACCTCTTTATCCTTCAGCGCATGGTCAAGGGCGTCGCGAACCTCATGCTCCTCATGGACCACAACACCGTTTACTCCGGCAAGGCGCATTCCTGTCTGTGTGTCTATATTGTCGCTTATTAAAAACATCTTCATAACGGCTTTCACCTGCTTTTAGATATATGCCTGTATCCGGCACCTACAATTGGATTGACGTTTGTCCATGGCAGGGGCCGGACTGTCCTTCACGATAAATATTCCATGCCTGTCGGCGCAGACTTATAACCTTCCTAAAATAAGTATGGATACAATCAAACCATAAATGGCGATTCCTTCAGCCAGACCGACAAAAATAAGGGTTTTACCCAAAAGGCTGGAATCTTCACTGATAGCTCCAAGGGCAGCAGAGCTGGATACTGCAACGGCAATACCGGCTCCGATAGTGGCCAGGCCTGTAGACAGGGCTGCAGCAAGAAGTCCCAGACCGTTTGCCGCTCCGGCTGCCTGGGTTTCGGCACTCTCTGCGTAAGCTTTTCCCGAAAACATCAACACAGTAGCGATGATCAGCAGGCTGAAAATAGTGACGATATTGATACCCAGGATTTTTTTTGCGTTTTTACCTGACGTACCCCTCTTTATATAATACAGCCCCAGCCCAATTATTGATAAAACAAGGAACACCACAACTACTAAAATAAACCCCATAATGACCCTCCTGTCAAGAATAGTATTGGTTTTTTAACGGCTTGTAAGGCCTTCCTTCGCCGGTGAAAAATCTGCTGAACAGCTCGTAGTATTCAAGCCTTAAGGCCTGTATTCCGACAATAAGGCCTTCCAAACCTATTATAAGTATGTTTCCGACGATAATCCCCACTATGCCTCCCAAGCCGCCGGCCATTTCGGCAAGAATGAGGACCGCCATGAACAGTCCTGCGTGGTTTAGCGCAAAGGCACTGAGCCTTATAAATGATATCGTGTTGCTTAAAAAGGAGAGGACGGTGTCAAAAAGCTCAAAAAAGGTCTGTACAAAGAAGACACCTTTACTCTGAGGCAAAAACTTCCTCCTGTGAAGCAGGTTCTCTACCGGCTCCTTCAAGAACATGGCTACAATAGGCAACAAAAGTATTATGGCAAGTAAGCCGCCGGGCATCGAAAGCTTTCCGTTTCGCATCAGGAACAGCGCGGCGATGACAACTCCCCAGTAAAAGACGAAGCCGGCGACGCCGTTCTTGTCGAGAAAGATTCTCACCAAGCTGCGGCTTTTTATGCCGTTTATCATGTTCAGCACCATGGCTGCTGTGATTAATATGACTCCGATTGCAACCCCTATAACCAGCATGGTGTTTATATTATCCATGGGTCTTATCAGTAGAGGTTGTATCCAGTCTTCAAAGCCGAATACGCTTCCATAAAGAAAGCCGAATAAGAATGAAGCCAGCCCTGCGCCCATGATAACCCCTCCAAGGGCTATTTTAAGCTTCGCAAGCAAAAGGCCTCCTGCAAAAAGCACCAACCCCTGACCCACATCTCCGAACATCAGTCCGAACATGATAAAATACGTTATTCCGACAAACACGGTGGGGTCAACCTCATTATATGACGGAAGCCCGTACATGCGCACAAGGGTTTCAAAGGGCCTGAATATCCTGTTGTTTCTGAGTTCTGTAGGAGGCTGCACGGTTTTAAGAATGTCAGGCTCCTCTTGTATGTATATGATTCTTTTGTCTTTATCAAGCACAGGAATTAAAGCCTTCAGCTCTTCTTCAGGCATCCAGCCGATTATATAGAATGATTCCCGGGTATGGCATGCATATTTCCTGACTTCTGTAATACGATTCAACCGAGCTGAAGAGTAATACAGGCACATCGCCATTTCTTTGTTGGTATCGATTAAATTCCTGATAGCTTCATCATTTATTTTTTGCTCCGACCGCAACTGAGCTATTTTTGTTTTTACCTGATTAAGGGCTTCCAAAGGAGTTCCTTTTAATTCGCCGGATATTCTTATGCGCTCGAAATAGAGGGAAGAAAAAATTCCGTCAACTTTTTCGCTGTATTTCCTGGGCGTGAAATAAATGAGCCATATGTTGTCCTCGTCCTGGGAAACCGTAATTACTATCGCTTCCAGGTCGTCCAGGTAAAGCTGAAGCTGCTTGTATGTCTTTTTTGACATCCTGCCAAAACGAAATTTTATAAATTCAAAATTGAAAAAGCGTTCAATATCCACATCAAGGCCCACCAGAAGTTCCAGCTGCTTTTCCATGTGAATGTATTTGTCAAGCTGTTCTTTTATATGTTCCTGGCGCTGGGTGTGCTTTCTGAATTCCTGTTCAAGTATGGAGAGCCCTGCACGTATGTCATTGGGGCAAGAAAAGTATTCTCCCTTATATTCCTCATGCTGCTTCAATTCTTTTTCAAGGCCCATAGAGTTTATAAGGGCGGTGCTCCGAACTACCAGGTCGTAATATGGGTTGTCTCCGTCATAAGGCGAAAGGCCTTTGACGCTTTCAAAGAAATTCAGGGCATTTTCAAGCTGAATGCCGCTGTCAATTATGTAGTTGGAGACAAATTCGTCAAAGTAGTCCTTCAGACCGACTATGCTCACAAATTTCATTTTGACTATTGACATAGTTCACACCTCACAAGTTAATGCCTACCAAATAGCTTTTTATCTCCTCTTTAGGAAGGCTGTAGCGCACGCCCTCTATAAGTGTGATTATATTTCTTATATCTATCTCCTTGAGATGCAGGTATGCAAGTGCCGTGCCCAAGCTGTAGCTGTCCCTTCGGAGATAGCTTTTATATATCCTGTACTTATAGTTCATGGAGTTGGTTTCCCATAAATGTTCCTCACCGTCTTTAAAGAGCTCCCCATATTTCGTCTTGGATACCAGCCTTTTGAATTCGTCGGTATCGCGGCTCTGGGACAGGCGTATCAGCTCCTCCCTGGACAAACGGTACCAATGAGGAATTATATATTTAAAGGTCAGTTCCGGGGGAAATTTGAAAAGCTTTTTGCATCTATATATCATCAGTATATTCAGGATATCAATTTCGATTCCAAAGCTTTCGGTAACGCTTTCACGTTCAGCCCCGGATAGGAGTTTATCTTTAAGTTTGAGAATGGTCATAAAGAAATAAAGGTCCAGTGCCATTTCGATATCAAAAAGGTTTATACGCTTAGAACCATCTAAAAAAGGTGAGAGGATCTTGTAATATTCACTGTCTTTTAAAACGGATATGACATCGTATATGCTTTTGGAGTCGGTGAGTTTTTCAAAATCGAGCCTGCTGTATTTTTTAAGGAATATGAGGGAGTCTTTTATTGCCGTATTTTCGCGGTTGGTATAAACGATCCTGAAAAGCATTTTTAAATCTTCTACCTCATAGCGAAGAAAGGCCGCTTTTAAAAATTCGCCGGAGCTTCCCCTAATGAAGTGCAGCAGCTTTATAAAATCGCCGTATAGTGAAGTTTTAAACAGCTTTTCCAGTTCGCCTCTGTGTACCAAATCGGTATTGATATCAGAGAGCAAACCGCTGTAAAACGTATTCTTCTTGAGATACGCAGCTATTTCCTGCACCGTTCTTTTTCCTAACAGTTCTCCATAGTCGTGCTTTGTAAGCAGTTTGCCGAAAAGCGCCCGTGCTTTAGCACTTACAGAACTGTATTTAAATGCGGAAATAATCATCACTTCACCGCCTGTAGCTATAATTAGCTTTCCTGGCCTAACACGCTGTCAAGAAGATATTTAACCCACGAGTCCCTGTTCTTTTCAAGCTTATCCTGCATCTGGCGAACCCGCTCGCCAGTTTTAGACATGATTTTTTTGGCCTGCGTTTCCGCGTATTCCAGTTTTTCAGATTTGATAGCTTCAGCTTTTTGCCTCGCAGAAGAAAATAAATCTTCTCTTATCTTTTCGATTTCCTTCTCTATGTTATCTGCCATACTTCTGCGCTCTTTTTCAACCTCATCTATTATTTTCTGCGCTCTGTATTCACTTTCGATTACTTGCTTGATAATGTCTTCCAATTTATGTCACCTGCTTAATACGGCCAAAAAGGGTCGTAGTATAGGATGAGTTATTGCAAAACACTCGTTTTGAGTAATTATATCATTAATATTTGTTTTAATCAATAAAAGAAAAGATTTTGATGAGTTATAAAATATGCAAGGGTGAAAAATTTTAAAAAAAGTAGTAGATATTGAACAAAAAGCATAATATAATATATTACATAAAGATAATTGCCAAAAGAGGCATGCTTTTATAAAAAGTACAAAATAAAAATTGAATATTGCCGGATGAAGGATGCGGGAGATACCATTTAATATGGAGCCGAAGAAGTAAGCTGTAAAAGACGTCATTTTACAGTGAATCTTTCAGGCAAAAGGACCGTAGCCGGACAAATCTCTGAAAAGCCATGTGAAAATGGCACCGAAGGAGCAATATATGGATTTCGGAGGGGTTAGAGCCGAAATATAGAAACTCTCAGGTAAAAAAACAGAGGAAGACGACAAGGGGTTATGTTGTCTTCCTTTTTTATTATGCCGAAGTTTATTAACTGGAAAAATTATAGAAATATAGAGGGAGGCGGTAGATTGAAAAAGACACCGTTATATGATGTACATATCAAGTCCGGAGGAAAAATCATTGATTTTGGGGGCTGGGCCCTGCCGGTACAATATTCTTCAATAATTCAGGAGCATCAGGCTGTAAGGAACGGCGTGGGACTTTTTGATGTGTCCCACATGGGTGAAATACTCATCACAGGCGAAAATGCCCCGGAGTATATAGACATGCTGGTAACCAACGACCTATCGAAAATGAAGGATTACCAGGTTATGTATTCGCCGTTATGCTATCCGGATGGGGGTGTTGTGGATGATGTCCTGATTTACAGGTTTAGCGGAAGGAAATATCTGGTAGTTGTAAATGCTGTAAATATACAAAAGGATTTCGAGTGGTTCAGGCAGCATATACAGGGTGACGTGCAGATAAGGGATTTGTCGGACAGTTATGCCCAGGTGGCAATACAGGGACCCCTGGCGGAGAAGACCCTGCAGAAGGTTGCCGGTGATGATCTGGGTAAAATCGGTTTTTATTGCTTTGCCCCGGAAATGAAGATAGGAGGCATTGATGCGATGGTGTCCCGCACGGGATACACGGGTGAAGACGGTTTTGAAATATATGTATCTCCCGGAGAGGCGACCAGGCTCTGGGATTTGCTCCTGGAGGCAGGAAAGGAGCATGGCATTGTTCCTGCAGGGCTGGGGGCGAGGGACACTTTAAGGTTTGAAGCAGCCCTGCCTTTATACGGGCACGAAATCTCACAGGATATATCGCCTATTGAAGCAGGGCTATCCAAATTTGTCAAGCTGCATAAGCAGGATTTCATCGGAAGGGAAGTTCTTGCCAAGCAAAAGGAGGCTGGCACATCAAGAAAGCTGGTAGGCTTTGAAATGGTGGACAAAGGCATACCGAGAAGCCACTATGAAATATTCAGCGATGATAAAAGGATCGGTTTTGTCACAAGCGGAAGCTTTTCTCCTTCCCTGGGCAAAAACCTGGGGCTTGCCCTGGTGGATAAGGATTGCTCGGAGGAAGGGACGGAGTTTAATGTCGTTGTAAGGGACAGACCATTGAAAGCGAGAGTGATGAGGATTCCGTTTTATAAGAAGAAATATATGTAAAATTTTGGAAGAAAAATATTCATTTTAAACTTTAAATATATGGAGGTTGATTTTTATGCATGTGACAAAGGGATTAAAGTATTCAAAAGACCATGAATGGGTGAGGGTTGAAGGCAATGTGGCTTATGTAGGCATTACAAACTATGCGCAGCTCGCCCTGGGAGATATCGTGTTTGTTGAGTTGCCGAAGGTAGGGAGGCTGATTAAGTCAGGCGAAGTGCTGGGGGTTGTTGAATCTGTAAAAGCGGCTTCCGATATATATACGCCTGTATCGGGCAAGGTGGTTAAAGTTAATGAAGATCTGGCGGAGGCGCCTGAGGAAATAAACAGTCAACCTTATGAAAGCTGGATAGCAGCTATTGAGTTAAGCGATGCTTCAGAGCTTGAAAGCCTTATGGATGAAGAGCAATACACCCACTTTTGCATTAAGGAGGGCTGAATATGTCCCGGTATATTCCAAACACCTGCGCCCAGCAGGAAGAGATGTTGAAGGAAATGGGCTTTAAAAATATAGATGAGCTTTTTGACGATGTTCCCGAGGACATACGGTTTAAGGGAATCCTCGACCTGCCGGCTGCAATGTCCGAGATGGAACTCGTAAGACACATGCAATGGGTTGCGTCCCAGAACAAAAACCTTGATGAATACATATGCTTTCTTGGTGCAGGAGCATATGACCATTATGTTCCCGCCCTTATAAAAGGCTTAATATCAAGGCAGGAATTCTATACGGCATATACTCCGTACCAGCCTGAGATCAGCCAGGGGACGCTACAGGCGATATTTGAGTATCAGACCATGATTTGTGAGCTTACAGGCATGGATGTGGCTAACGCTTCAATGTATGACGGTGCCACAGCCCTTGCCGAAGCCATAATTATGGCCTGTCGGATTACTGGGCGGAATCACGTCGTCATTCCGCGCACCGTGCATCCTGAGGGCAGACAAGTGGTAAAAACCTATGCAAAGTTTAATGACATCACCATTCAAGAAATAGGATTTGAGGATGGACAGACGGATTTTGAAGAGCTCTATAAGATGGTTTTAGAAGACACGGCGGCCGTCGCAGTCCAGAATCCCAATTTTTTTGGGATAATCGAGGATATCAAACAGGCTGCAGAAATTGCGCACGGTAAGGGTGCTCTGTTAATTGCGTCTGTAGACCCTATTTCCTTGGGAATACTTAAATCTCCGGGAGAGTTGGGCGCGGATATTGTGGTGGGCGAAGGCCAGTCTTTAGGCGGAGCTTTGAGCTTTGGGGGTCCCTATCTTGGGTTTTTTGCCGCAAGAAAGAATTTTTTAAGGAAAATGCCCGGCAGGATCGCAGGGCAGACGTGGGACAGCTCGGGAAGAAGAGGTTTTGTGCTCACCGTTCAGACAAGGGTGCAGCATATAAGGCGGGAAAAGGCGACTTCAAATATATGTTCAAACCAGGCCCTGAACGCCCTGGCCGCTACTATATATCTTGCTGCCATGGGACCTGAGGGGTTAAAAAAGGTTGGAGAGCATTGTATTGAAAAGTCCCATTACGCATATGAAAAGCTGCTTGAGACCGGCAGGTTTTCCTGTTGTTTTAAGGCTCCGTTTTTTAAGGAGTTTGTGTTAAGGAGCGCTGTGCCGATTGAAAAGCTTAACGGCAAGCTTCTTGAAGACAAAATCATCGGGGGGTACGACCTGGGGGCAAGCTATCCGGAACTTGCCGGCACATGGCTTGTTGCCGTGACAGAAAAGCGGACCGGAGAGGAAATAGATATGTTTGTCAGAAAGGCGGGGGCGATATAAGATGAAAGAGGAAAAGCTGATATTTGAAATGGGCGCCAAGGGGAGAACTGCGTATTCTTTGCCGGATCTGGATGTGCCTCGGAGGGGCGTAGAAAACCTTATAGCTTCCAAATACCTGAGGGAAACCGCCCCGGCGCTTCCGGAGGTCAGCGAACCGGAAGTCGTAAGGCATTTTACGCGCCTTTCACAAAAAAATCACGGTGTTGACTCAGGTTTCTATCCTCTGGGCTCATGCACCATGAAATATAATACTAAAGTGAATGAATATGTTTCAGACCTTCCAGGCTTTGCCAGGGTCCATCCTTACCAGCATGAAGATACGGTACAGGGCTGCCTCAGGCTGATGTATGAGATGGACAAAATGCTGTCGGAGATGACAGGCATGGCAAGGGTGTCGCTCCAGCCTGCAGCGGGCGCCCACGGAGAAATGACAGGGCTTATGATAATAAAGGCCTATCATGAGCACAGGGGACAAAAGCACAGGAGAAAGATAATTGTGCCTGATTCGGCCCACGGTACCAACCCGGCCTCGGCGGCCATGGCCGGCTTTGAGGTGGTGGAGGTCAAATCCGATGAAAAGGGGAATGTCGATATCGAAGAACTGAAATCCCTCGCAGGTGAGGATACGGCGGGGCTTATGCTTACGAATCCCAATACCCTGGGGCTTTTTGAGACAAATATCGCCCAAATTGCGGATATAATCCATTCAGCCGGCGGACTTCTTTATTACGACGGGGCTAATGCAAACGCCATCCTGGGTATTGCAAGGCCCGGAGATATGGGATTTGACGTGGTGCATCTTAATTTGCACAAAACTTTCAGCGCCCCTCACGGCGGAGGCGGGCCGGGTGCAGGACCTGTAGGTGTGAAAAAGGAGCTGGTGCCCTTCCTGCCTGTGCCTGTTGTGGAATTAAAAGATGAAAAATATTACCTCGATTATGACAGGCCGCTGTCTATAGGGAAAGTCAAGTCTTTTTACGGAAATTTCGGCGTTATGGCAAAGGCTTACGCCTACATATTATCCATGGGACAGGAGGGTCTGAAAAAGGCTTCCCAGGCGGCTGTATTAAATGCCAACTACCTGATGAAAAAGCTCAAGGAATATTTCCATCTGCCTTATGACCGCCCTTGCAAGCACGAATTTGTTATTTCGGCACAAAGGCAAAAGGAAAAAGGCGTGTCCGCCCTGGACATAGCAAAGCGGCTGCTCGACTTCGGCATCCATCCGCCGACAATATATTTTCCGTTAATAGTGAAGGAAGCCATGATGATCGAGCCGACAGAAACTGAAACCAAGGAAGCTCTGGACGAATTTATAGAAATTATGCGGGAAATAGCAAAGGAGGCTGAGACAGAGCCGGAAAAAGTGAAAGGGGCTCCATACAGCACGGTTGTCGGAAGGCTGGACGAGGCCAGAGCGGCTCGAAGCCCTGTGCTCAGGTGGAAAAAGGAAGATGAATAATATGCCCACGATGACCGGGAGAGGGGAGACTGTATGCATGTTTTTGATGTCATAGGCCCGGTAATGGTAGGGCCTTCCAGCTCTCATACGGCCGGTGCGGTACGCATTGCAAGGGTGGCAAGGATGATCCTGCAGGAGGAAATAAAAAAGGCTAAGGTTATACTTCACGGTTCCTTTGCAGAAACCTACAGGGGGCATGGGACAGACAGAGCGATAATTGGCGGACTTATGGGCTTTTCAACCGATGATATAAGGATAAGGGACAGCATTAAAATAGCTGAAGAGGCAGGGAAGGAGTTTAGCATTGAAACCGGTTTTCTGGGGGATGTGCACCCGAACACGGCCTTGATTGAAGCCGAAGGAACCTCCGGTAGGGTTGTGTCCGTATTGGGCTCATCTATAGGTGGAGGCAATATTGCAATAAAAAAAATTAATGGGGTTGAAGTGGATTTTTCAGGCCGGTACCATACCTTGATCATCGAACACAGGGACAGGCCGGGAGCTGTAGCGGTTGTAACCGGCATACTTGGACGGAACAATACCAATATCGCTATTATGAAGGTATACCGGTCGTATAAGGGAGGAAAGGCCATAATGGTTATCGAGACCGACCAGAGTGTAGATGAAGGCACAATAGATGAGATAAAAGGCCAGCCCAATATTCTGGATGCGACGAGCATAGATCTCATTTAGTCCGTTATGTTCCCTAAATATAAACTGATACAATAAATTAACTTAACTTATTCTGCTAACTTGGCATCCTGGAGTATTGATCCTTCCGGACGGGCTCAAAGCACTACTTTGACGCCAAACAGGAGGGAGGCTTGGGATTGTTAGCCGGAAGTCATCACTTACAAGTCTTCCTGGTAGTTTTATCAAACTTGAGTATCCCTCCGGCGGATGTTTCGAAGGGTGAAGCCCGTCCTCCACAATAAATGCTCCCTGCCTTGTTAACATAACTAGTTAACTTATTTTTATCATATTTTTGTCGGAGGATAAAAATGATTACCTACAAATCAGTACAGGAACTGGTTGACAAGGCCCTGGAGGCAGGAAAGAGTATATCCGAACTTGTGCTTTCGGACCAGTCGCTGCAGCTTGAAACCACGGAAAAGGGCCTATATCGGAAAATGAAGGAGAATTTTGAGGTCATGAGGCAAAGCATAAAGGAGGGCCTGAAATGCGGCAGGTCTCCAAGCGGCCTGAGCGGCGGGGCTGCACAGAAGCTTCGACTTGCAGTGAATGAGGGGCAAAACATCGGAGGAAGGGTATTTTCGGAAACTCTGGTTAAAGCGCTGGCAGTTGCCGAATACAACGCATCCATGGGGAAGATAGTAGCAGCGCCGACAGCCGGGTCCTGCGGCATAATTCCTGCGGTGCTTGTGACAATTATGGAGGAGAAGGGCCTTCCTGAAGACAGCGTTGTAAAAAGCCTGTTTACTGCTGCGGGCATAGGGCTGGTGATTGCAAACAGGGCATCAATATCAGGGGCGGAAGGAGGCTGCCAGGCTGAGTGCGGAAGCGCCTCTGCCATGGCTGCGGCAGCTGCGGTGGAACTGCTCGGCGGCAGGCCTTGCCAGGCTGGGAATGCCTGCGCCATTGCCCTTAAAAATATCCTGGGCCTGGTGTGCGATCCGGTGGCGGGCCTTGTTGAAATACCTTGCATCAAACGAAACGCCATGGGCGCTGCCAACGCCCTTGTTGCGGCAGAACTGGCGCTGGCGGGCATAGAAAGCGCAATACCTGCGGATGAGGTCATAGATGCTATGAAGAGCATAGGGGAGCTTATGCCGGAAAGCCTGAAAGAAACGGCAAAGGGCGGCCTTGCAGCTACACCTTCGGCAAAAAGGATTGCAAGGCAGCTATTTAGAAGGGGTTAGCCTTATTTCGGGAACCATACCACAAGATAGGCCTCTGAGGTTTCATCCAACAGGTTTTCTATAATGTGTTCCACGTCTCCCCGATACCTTGCGGTGTCACCCTTGTTGAGCAGGGTGGAATGCTCACCGGCCGTGACTTTCAGCTTACCTGACAGCACCGTCAGAAATTCTTCCGCTTTAGGGAAGTGGGGCAGTGAGGCGTTTTTGCCGTGGGGCTTGAAGACCATCTGGTAAAGCTCCAGGTTATCAGTGGTGTGAATTGGAGAATTAATTTTTATTGCACATGACTTGTCGTCGGAAAATATTACAGGCGCGTCATCAGAGCGTATGACTTCTATTATATTGGCCGGACCGGATTCCATGAGTTCCTGTATGGATACGTCCAGGGCCCGGGCAATTTTCCATGCCGTTATAACGGTGGGGTTGGTTTTATCCTGCTCTATTTGTGAAAGCATGGACTTGGAAACTCCTGAACGCTTGGCGAGCTCATCAAGGCTCATGTTTTTTTGTTTTCTCAAACTTATTATATTCCTGCCTATCGGAGGGGGTTGAGTCATAGCCATGGCAAGTTGCTCCTTCCTGAAAAAAATTGATAAATTTATTATATCAGCTTTTCAAGGCCCAAGTCCATATAATTAAACAGCTACTGAAAAAGATGTTGACATATTTTGCACAGTATAATATAATAAACAATAAGTTCAATATACAGAACTAAAAGTCTTTTTGCAAAAGTTGTCCCATTAGAACAAAAAAACAAAAATATTTATGAAGGTTGTGGTCTGTATGAGAGCTGTAAAAAAACTATGTGAAGGCAGGGGTGTCAGCGTCGCCGCTTCAGCAATGCCGGAACCCGATCCCGGCCAGGTGCTCATAAAGGTGAAAACCGCCGGGATTTGCGGGACTGATTTACATATCTATAAATGGGATGAGTGGTCCCAAAAAAGGGTTAAACCTCCTTTGACAATCGGTCATGAATTTGTCGGTGAAATATGCGAGCTAGGCAGCGGCGTGAATGGATTGAAAGCGGGGCAGAGGGTTTCTGCTGAGGGACATATAACCTGTGGGCACTGCAGGTATTGCAAAAACGGTCAGGGACACATATGCCAGGATGTAAGAATAATAGGCGTGGACAGGGACGGCTGCTTTGCGGAGTATATATGCATGCCTCAGGAAAACGTATGGCCGGTCCACGAAAGCATACCCGACAGGTATGCGGCGGTGTTTGATCCGCTGGGGAATGCAATGCACACGGTTATGGCACAGCCGGTATCCATGAAAACGGTGCTGATAACCGGAGCCGGTTCCATAGGGCTGTTTGCAATACCCATAGCCAAAGAGAACGGGGCTTCAAAAGTGATAGTTGTGGAGCCGTCCAATTTGAAAAAGGAAATAGCTCTGAAGGTCGGCGCCGATGAAGTGCTGGACCCGGGTGATTGCGATATCAGGGAAAAAATTCTTGATATGACTGAGGGAAGAGGTCCTGACGTGTTGCTTGAAATGAGCGGCAATGTGAGCTCCATACGGCTTGGACTGGACCTTTTATGCAACGGAGGTACGGTGAGCCTGCTGGGCATACCGCCGAAGGAGATACCTATAAATCTGGCGGAGCAGGTAATTTTTAAAGGAATAACGATACACGGAATAACAGGAAGGAGGATGTATGAGACCTGGTTCCAGTGCGAGAGTTTTCTCAAGAGGAGTGGAAAACTTATAGATCCGATCATTACGCACACGGTAGCCCTTGAAGATATTGAAAAAGGGTTTTTGCTCATGGAGCAAAACCAGGCTGTAAAAGTCCTGGTTGAAGTCAATTGACACATAAGGTTGCCTTGGCGCTGGGTATATCCTGGGTATATCAATATAATGAAGGATTTAGAAAACTGAGAAAACTATGCTGATGCTGCGGCGGAATGTAGGTGCCAGCCTTTCGTCGGTACATGCCGCCATCGGCGGAATGGAGTGAGTTAAAAATGTCGGACAAGTTTTATGCAAATCTTCAAAATACATTGGAATCCTTAAAGGCATCAGGGACATATAAAAATCTGAAGTATCTGTCATCTCCCTTGTCAAACAGTGCTTTTGTGGAAGGACATGGTAAAGTGACCATCCTGTGCTCCAATAACTACCTTGGACTTGCGGATAAATCGGAAATAATACAGGCGGGCATTGATGCTTTGAAAAAATACGGAGCAGGAGCGGCAAGCGTGCGTTTCATTTGTGGCACCTTCGACATACACAGGGCCCTTGAGGAAAAAATAGCGGATTTCCTGCACACAGAGGCGGCTCTCACATATACATCCTGCTGGAGCGCAAATACCGCCGTAATACCGGCTATATTGGGAGCCGGAGATGCCGTAATCTCGGATGAACTGAATCATGCAAGCATCATAGACGGGTGCAGGCTGGCAGGCAAAGATGTGAAAAGGCTGGTATACAGGCATTCGGATATGGACTCCCTTGAGGAGAAGCTCAAAGAGGCTTCCGGCTGCGGAACGGTCCTCATCGTGACAGACGGAGTATTCTCCATGGAAGGCGATGTTGCCAGGCTGCCTGAAATTATTGCCCTTGCTGAAAGATACGGGGCCATCGTCATGGTGGATGATTCTCATGCCACCGGAGTCATAGGCAAGAACGGCAGAGGCACTGCTGAATATTACAACATGCTGGGGAAGGTGGATATAATATCCGGCACCTTCGGCAAAGCGCTGGGAGGAGCCGGCGGCGGATTCATAGCAGGCAGGAGGCAGTTAGTCGATATGCTGGTACAAAAGTCCAGACCCCACCTTTTTTCCAACTCATTGCCTCCGGTGCTTGCGGGTATAGCCCTTGCGGCGATTGAATATCTTGAATCCAACCCCCAGATTGTGGAATCCCTTCGCAGCAAGGCCAAATACATGCGTCAGGAATTGATAAAAGCAGGCTTAAAGCCCCTTGAAGGAGATAGCGCTATAATACCTATTATTATCGGCGATACTGCTAAAGCTATAAGCATTGCCGATGCGATGCTTAAGAAGGGCGTTTATGCTACAGGTTTCGGCTATCCGGTTGTGCCGGAAGGAAAGGCGAGAATAAGGGTTCAGGTATCGGATGCCTTGACCTATGAAGATATAGATCTGGCGGTAAGAGTTTTGTATGAGTGTGTGCGGCAGTCAGCAGATGCTTAGACTCCTATAGCAGAACAAACAAAAGCCGGAGGGTTGCGGAACTAAAAACAGCTGTTGCTTAAAAGGGCCTAAGGTCATAGTTCCGCAACCACAAGCAGTTATCACAGGAAATTTTATTTATTCTTGAGGCCGGATTTTCATTGATCTGTCTGCAGGGTACGTTGTTGGCGGTGAGCTATAAAAATTTTTTAAATATTTTTTATGTTTTAGAAGGATTTTCTCAACTGGTTGTAGAATGTATATTCCATAACCTATCCTACCACACTACCACATGATTAACGACGATGGGAGGGGCCCTATATCATGATTGAGCCCGTTAAAAAGGTTATGGTTCATTCGAAGGCTGCAGAAATAATTGAAAAATACATACATGAGAATGGTTTCAAAAATGGCGATAAATTGCCGTCAGAGCGTGAAATGGCAAGCATGCTTTCCATTGGACGCAACTCGCTCAGGGAGGCCCTCAGGACCCTTGAGGCAATGAATCTTATTGAAGTGAGAAACGGCAGAGGAGTATTCGTCAAGGATATCGACGCTACAGCGGGAATAAATGTAAATGTCACAATCGCAAAAGTTAACTTCCTTGAGCTGCTTGACGTAAGAAGAACCCTTGAAATCCGTACCATTGAACTGGCGATCATGAACGGCGGCAAAAGCGATATAGATGAGATAGAACGTTGGCTTCTTGCAATCGAGGATAAATTCAATAAGGGTGTAGTGCCGATAAACGAGGATGTCCAATTCCATAATGCCATATACCGTGCGGGGCATAACAGGACCCTTTATGAGCTGGTAAGACCCCTTGCGGATACTTTCAAAAGCCTCTGGAAGCCTATTGACCACAGGGAAGAGCTTATTATAGAAACACTGCCCTTCCACAGGCCCCTGTTTGAAGGTATTAAGAACCGCGATGCAGATAGCGCGATCAGCGCTTTTAAACGGATTATAGATATCGATGAGAAGAAGATAGCCAGTATTTACGACAGCTTTGCCGCAAGGCCGGAGGAGAAATAGATTTATGAACATGGAAAATTTTCAAAACCCACCAAAAGAATACCGGGAGGTTCCCTTCTGGTCCTGGAATGATAAGCTTGAAAGAAACGAATTGATCCGGCAGATTGAAGAGATGGACAAGCAGGGTTGGGGCGGCTTTTTTATGCATTCGCGAAAAGGGCTTGTCACCCCCTATCTTTCGGAAGAATGGTTGAGCAGGATACAGGAATGTGTTGAAGAAGCCAAAAGAAGGGGAATGGGGGCATGGCTTTATGACGAGGACAAGTGGCCCAGCGGCTTTTGTGGGGGAAAGATCCCGAAGCTCGGCAGCGAATACAGGCAGAAAGCGCTTTTAATGCGTGAGGATGATCTTGAGCTGCCCCGGGATGAGGTCCGGCTGTTGAAGGCTTATGCCGCAAGAAAGCAAGGACCCAAGTCCTATGCGGATATTACCTGCATTGACGCAGATGCGGCAGAGCAGTGGAAGAAAGAGGGTTACACCATCCTGTATTTTTATAAATGGACTCAGCCTATAGGTCCGAACCGTTTTAACAATACGGCATGGGTGGATTTGTTGAATCCAAAGGTTACCGACGCTTTCCTTGAGAGCACCCATGAAATATATAAACGCCGTATCGGCAGCGAGTTCGGAAAGACGGTGCCGGGCATTTTTACCGACGAGAGCACGGTCTTATACTGGGCCTATGCTCCCAAGATAGCCTTGCCTTGGTCTGAGCACTTTGAATCCTACTTCATGGAATATAACGGTTACGACATCACCGAGAAGCTTCCGTACCTGTTCATAAACCTGGAGGGCTTTGAGAAAATCAGGTACGACTACTGGAAGGTGGTGACCGGCTGTTTTGTAGAGAATTATGTCAAACGCATATACGAGTGGTGCGAGCAAAACAACCTGAAGTATACGGGGCATTTTATGGCCGAGGACTATTTTGAGTTTACCATGCAGTATATAGGAAGCCTCATGCCTGCTTATGAGTATATGCATATTCCCGGTGTAGACCACCTCAACAGGAACATAAACGACGTCATGACTGTTAAACAGGTGACCAGTGTAGCCCATCAGCTGGGGAAGGAAAGGGTTCTTTGTGAGATGTTCGGCTGCAGCGGGCAGAATTTTTCCTTTGAGCACCGCAAATGGATTGCAGACTGGAATCTCATACATGGAATAAACTTTATAAACCCTCACCTGTCCCTTTATTCAATGCGCGGTGAGAGGAAAAGGGATTACCCTCCCAACTTGTTTTATCAGCAGCCCTGGTGGGAGCACAACAAAAAAATTGCTGATTATTGTTCAAGGCTTAGTTATGTGCTTTCAATGGGCAAAAGGGTGACGGATATATTGGTCATCCACAGCATCGAGAGCGCATGGTGCTGCTATAATCCGACGGATGTGGTGCTTGCTGAAGAAGGACAGTTTGATACCCCCGACACCTGGATTGAATATAAGCCCTCCCCGGAATTCAAGGTCAATGAGCTCAGCTACGGCTTTGACGAAGTGCTCAATATTTTATTGAGGCTGCATTACGATTATGACCTGGGAGACGAGGCTATAATCGCAAGACATGGCAGGGCGGAGGGCAGGTTTTTCAGGGTTGGACAAGGGGAGTACGGTATTGTGATGGTGCCTCCCAGCATCACTTTAAGAAAGTCTACTGCCCTAATGCTCCAGGATTTCGTCAATTCGGGAGGTGTTCTGGCTTTCATTGGAGAAATGCCGCGCTTGATAGACGGCGCTCCCGATCCTTCGGGCATACTTGAAGCCATCGCCGGCAGGGCTTGTGTTTTGCCGCTGGAAGCTTCGGCTATCAAGGAGTTCCTTGAAAAATGCGGGGAAAGCCGGGTATCCGTTGAAGGTGAAGGCAATGAGGCTGTTTGGTACCACTTGAGGAAAGTGGACAATAAGACAGTGGCTTTCTTTGCAAACACCGACAAAGATAGGGAAATAACGGTTTCCATCGATATAAGGGCGAAAGGCCATGTGGAACAATGGGATCCCTTTAAAGGATGCGCCATTGCCATTCCTTTTGAGCACGACGGCAGGATGACAAGGATTGCTTACACCTTTCCCCCTGCAGGATCCTTGCTCATAGTTATTGACGAGGAGAGAGAGGCAAAACCCTTTAGGACGCCCTACAGAAGCGTTATTGGCTGCTATGAGCTTGACAGCCTATGGGAGATCGAACCCCTCAACAAAAACAGCATCACCCTTGACTACTGCACCTGCAGCCTGAACGATTCCGATGCCGGCGGCTTAATGCCGGTACACAGGGTTCACGATGCGGTCATGAAAAACAAGAAGGATTTTGTCCTGTCCTACTTTTTCGACAGCGCGGACTGGGATGGGAACGGGGGCATGCTGGTTGTTGAAAGCCCGGAATGCTTTAACATTACTTTAAACGGGGTTCCGGTGAACCGACGCTTCGGTGGCGGTTATTGGGTGGACAAATCTTTTAAGACGGCCGTGATCAGCGATCTGGTGAAGGCCGGCACCAACATAGTGGAGTTAAGGGCAAAGTGGCATGAAAATATTGAAATAGAATCCATATACATACTTGGGGATTTTGAGGTGGAAAACCAGTCCAACAGGAGCTTTAAGCTTGTTAAACCCAAAAAGGAGGCTGTTTCAGGGGATTTAGTTTATAAAGGCTATCCGTTTTTTACGGGCAAGATGCGCTTTTGCCAAAAATGGAGTCTGGCTGAAAAAGGCGAAGAGCAGTATTTCCTGGAGGTGGAACAGCAGGGAAGCATTGTCGTAGAGGCCGCTGTAAACGGCCATATGGCAGAAGCAGCCATAGTAAGGCCATATGTCTGGGATATAACGCCGTATATCACGGAGGGGGAAAACCTAATAGAAATTACGCTTACCACTTCGCTGCACAATCTTCTTGGACCCCATCATTCCACGAAAGGTGAAATTACGGCTTGCGCGCCTGCAAGCTTCCGAGATGAGAAAAATTGGACGGATGAATACCATTTTGTGGAACTGGGTGTGCGAAGGGCGCGGATTTATAAGGTTGTACAGGGAACAGAGAGCGATAAATAGTATTGTTCGATAAATTTTGAATCTGGGGAGATTACGTGATGTCTGATTTATATAAAAAAACATACAGAGGATATTTGATTGACCACCATTCACCCAATCCTCCCATAGTGACGCTGGATAAATTGGATGTGGAGGAGTATGAACGCTTTTTCAGGGAAGCTAATATCAACAACCTGATGCTTTACTGCAAGGACCACTGGGGAGTGACTTACTATGATACGAAAGTAGGCAAAAGGCATCCAGGACTGAAGGAAGACTGGATCGCAAAGCTTAAACCGGTATTAAAGAAGCTGGGAATTGAGTTCAATGCCTATTACAGCATTGAGTATGACACCTATGCTCCAAAGGTCCATCCTGAGTGGAGCGTCTGTAAGCCTGACGGTACTCCCTGTGTTCTTACAGGAAGGATACCCAAATGGGGAATGCTTTGTTATGAAACCGGTTATAGGCAGTATGTGCTGGAACAGCTTAAGGAAATCGTGTCGGTATACCGGCCTGACAGCCTGTTCCTTGACATATTCGGCAAATCTCTGTGTTACTGTCCTGCCTGCAGGAGCAAGTTTGAGAAGCAATACGGCTATCCCCTTCCTGAGGATGAGGAAACACTGAAGATAAAGAACAAGGACATTTCGGGGTTTTTGGACGGCTGTGCCAAGGATATGCTTAAAGATGTCCTCGCCACTGTCAAAGGCATCGACCCTGACTTAAAGGTGACTATAAACTTCGCCGGTTTGTACAGCAAGGAAATCAGGGATATGCTGGACTACCAGTTTACCGAGCCATGGGCCGGCAACTGGCTCTCGGCTGCCTATTCAAGGGATACGGCACCGGGGCAGTATCCGCAGATGGGGCCGGGAGACGTGTCCGAAGTCTACAATTACCGACCGGAGACGGTTTACATACTGGCCGCCTCCCAGATAGCGGCTCAGGGTTGCAGAATTTTCATGTACAGCGGTTCCCAGCATCCTGACGGCACCCTTGAGCACGAAGAAGCAAGGCGCATAGGCGCTGCATACAGGGAAGTTGAAAAGTTCGAAGAATACCTGGAAAATAGGAAGGTCATAGCTGATATAGGGATTGTGCAAAGTGATTTGGCTTCAATTATAAATAATGACACGTCCCTTATCGCAAACGCCACTGAAAGGTTGAAGGCCGGAAGCAAGCACAGGGCTGCGATTTTGGGAGCCATGAAGCTTTGTGATTACTCGAAATATACGTGGAAGATAGTCCCCGAGCAAGAGTTGACGGCCGAGAGGGCAAAAAGTTATAAGGTGCTTGTGCTTCCCAACGTGTACCACATCGGCGAAAGGCTCAAAAATGTTTTAGAGGGCTACGTCAAGGCAGGAGGGGTATTGATATCCGCCGGAGAGACTGGGCTTTATGACGGCGAAGGCAGAAGGCTGGACGGCTATGCACTGGAGGATTTGTACGGCTGCAGCTATCTTGAGACGATTGATAAATACGCTTCAAGCGAATGGGGCAGCTATCTGAAACAAGTCGGAGATGCGATGTGGAAGTATGTGCCCGAAACTTATCCCCCTGTTTCTGAGACCAGGCACAAGGTGAAGGCCGGGACAGGAAAGCCGCTGGCGTACTTTGTGGACCCGGCGACGGAGGTAACCGATGAAAAATGGGTTAATTGGTGGTGCCCGCCGCCGTCCTACGTTACAGACGACCCTGCGATTGTGGAGAACCGCTATGGAGACGGCAGGGTGATATTTGCAGCCTTTGATCTGTTTACCATGGAAAATAAGGGATTCCAGCTTGTGAGAGACATGTTCAGGGGCTTGCTGGAGAAGAGCATTGAATGCCCTTCGATAAAACTTGAAACTGAATATTTGAATATTTTGGGATATGTCTGCTATGAAAGGGCTGCAAGGGAGGAATTGATTATTCATGAGATGTCCAGGATGGCAGAGCTCGCAAAGGGCGATACGCCGGAAGTGGATGGAGGCATTCTTACCGTTTCGTCCCGATATCGAAAGCTGAAATCCGCAGAGCTTGTTTACCCCGAAAAGAAACCGTTGGAAGTTAAAAGCAAAGGGGATTTGCAAGAAGTTAAACTTCCGGGATTAAAGATTCACCAGGTAATAAGGTTGGCTTACCAGCCGGAATGAGGCAAAAAGATGAGAAAATTGCGAAAGATCAACCTTGCATGTAATTGACTATTTGGGGTATTTTCTTTATAATTTACATATAAGGTGTATGCTATCAGCTATCATACAGGTTATGAATTGAATTTTATTAATTGATTTAAGGAGAATCTCGCATGGTCACTTCGAGGGAACTGGTTTACAGGACATTAGAACTAAAAAACAATATCAGAGCTCCAAGGGAATTATGGACATTGCCGTGGGCAAGTATGAACTATCAGGAGGATCTGGATAAAATCAGGTGGGATTTTCCTGACGATATAGTTTCAGTGCCCGGGTTCTGTGAAAAGTCGCCCAGGATTAGAGGTGACCAGTACGAGGTAGGGGAATACGTGGATGAATGGGGCTGCATATTCACTAACAGGCAGCGGGGTATCATCGGCGAGATAAAAAAACCCATAATCCTGGATGAGGATTGGGAGGATGCAGATGATTATGAGTTTCCGGAGGAATTAACGCATATCGACAAAAACAGGATCAATGAATTCTGTAGAAACACCGACAAATTCGTTTTGCCCGCCGAATATGCAAGACTCTTTGAAAGGTTGCAGTTCTTAAGAGGGACGGAACAATTATATATTGATTTGATGTACAGACCTCCGAAGATGTTTGAATTTATTGAGAAGCTCCATGATTTTAATTGCCGGATGCTCAGTGCATGGGCGGAAACGGATGTGGATGCCCTGACCATAATGGATGACTGGGGTTCCCAGGTGAACCTGCTGATAAGCCCGGAGTTATGGGTTGAAATTTTTAAGCCTATGTACAGGGATTATATAGAGATTGCCCATAAGCACGGAAAGAAGGCGTTCATGCATTCTGACGGCAACATACTGGCCATCATTCCCCATTTGATAGATATCGGACTGGATGCCTTGAACTCTCAGATTTTTTGCATGGGTTTGGAAAACCTCAAGCAATTTAAAGGGGAAATTTGTTTTTGGGGAGAGATTGACAGGCAGTGGCTGCTGCCGAGGGGTACCGAAAAACAAATAGAAGATGCGGTGAAATCGGTTAAGGAAAGCCTGTGGGCAAACGGTGGCTGTATCGCTCAATGCGAATTCAGCATAGGTGCCAATCCTAAAAACGTTTATAAAGTTTTTGAAGCGTGGGACAAGTTGGTGTAGCTTCGAAAACATTTATATAAAAGGATGTCATAATTTTAAAATATATGTAGTGAGGGACCAGGACTGATGGAAAAAATCAATCGCATCTCTTTGAAGGACTATATATTAAACTCAATAGAAAAATATATTGAGGAAAATAACTTGAAGGCCGGTGACAGGCTGCCGTCGCAGGCGGAGATGTGCGAACGGTTGGGAGTAAGCCGTACTTCCGTCAGGGAAGTGTTGAAGATGCTTGAGGCCAGGAACGTGATAGAGATAATCAATGGGAAAGGAGCCTTTCTGAAAGGCAATGTGGAGCTGGCAATTTCAGCCAGAATTGAACTCAAAAAGGAAAGAGAAGACATACTGGAGATATTTGAAGTAAGAAAAATGCTTGAGAGGGAAATTATCAAGCTTGTCATTGAAAGAGCGACGGAGGAAGAGCTTGATGAAGTTGAGGAAGCGCTCAAAAGCTTGATGTATAAATATGAGAACGACATTGAAAGCAGTTTTGAAGATAGAACATTCCATATGAAGCTTTATAGAATTTGTCACAATAAACTTATGCTGCAGCTTATTGAATCGCTGATGGAAGCATTTAACAAGATATGGAAGAATCCTTTAGGGCTGGAGAAAGTATACACCTCTACTATACCCTATCACAAAAAGGTGTTTGATTATATCAGGCAGAGGAATATAAGAAAAGCTCAGGCTACTAACGATAAAATGCTTGATATTATAATAAAGAAATTGCTTCAGGCGGTAAGAAAGCTTTAGCTATTTGCTTATTGTATTGGTATGCAAGGAAATACCCTGATGCTGCAGCAACTAAAAGATGAAGGGGGTGACGTCGGTCGTTCACAATTTTCTGCAGTGTCCGGTCTCCCGACAAATCCATATCAATACGATAGGTTATTTTCATATAGCTTATTAAAAAGGAGGTATACTGTGAAAAGTAAACTTTTTTTAACAGTTATTACGTTGGTTGTAGCCGTGGGATTGGTATTCACGGGCTGTTCTTCCGGCAAGGGCGGTGACTCACAGCAAACGGCAGGTCAGGAGGGCACAGCCAAAAGTGCAGAGTCAACGGGAGCCAAGGACTCCGGAAAGCAGGTCGAACTGCGTTTTATGGATGTAATACCCAATCCTGACAGAGATGCAAAATTCCAGGAAGTAATTGAAAGGTTCAACAAAGAAAATCCCGGCGTAAAGGCTACTCTTGAAACAGTGCCATGGGACCAGGCCCATCAGAAGCTGGTTACACTGGGAAGCGCAGGCAGCATGCCTGATGTATTCGTAATGCATCAACAGTGGAATTCTGAGTTTATTAATGCAAAATGGGTTGCAAAGCTGGATGACTACCTTGACAAGTATGAGCATAAAGACGACATCATACCTTATGTCAGAAATGTTCTGATGGATTATGACCATAAACAGACTTACGGCGGAATATATGGTATTCCTGACGGTTTGACAACCCACGGCATGTTCGTAAGGACAGACTGGGTAAAAGAAATTGGTATGGAGCTTAAAGACCTCGAAACCTGGGATGGTATTTTTGAAGCAGCTGAAAAGATGACCGACCCGTCGAAGAACAGGTATGGATTTTCATACAGGGGAGGCCGTGCAGGCGGTGAGCAGCTGGGAATGTATGTCTACAGCGAGCTGGGCGGACATCTGTATGACAAGGACGGCAACTGTTTGTTTAATACTCCTAAAGGCATTGAAGCCTTCAAGCGCTATACCGACCTTTACAAGAAGGGCTATGCTCCTAAGGACTCCATCAACTGGGGATATGCTGAAATGGTTCAGGGCTTCACATCAGGCCTGACAGGTATTCTCAACCAGACTACCGAAGTAGTTGCTGAGTGTAACAAAACTATGGATAAAGACACCTGGACGGTTTTGCCGTTCCCGAAAGGCAAAGACGGAAAAATTTACAGCAAGGCTGACTCATTCTATCTGTCAATTGCTGCAAATTCAAAAAATCCGGATGAGGCATGGAAGCTTATAGCCTATATGGTGAAGCCTGAAATTAACAGGGAAATCTGTAAAGTCAACCTTTATATACCTGTTATGAAAGGTGCTGAAAACGACCCTGACTTTACGGAAGGTCCTATGTCGGGCTTTTTAAGGTCTATGAACGACCCCGGATTTGTAAGGAATCCATACTATGGCTACTTCCCGGAAGTTGGAGAATTTACAGAGTCGTTCCAGGATTCCGAAATTCAAAAATACCTGCTGGGCAAACAAAGTATTGAGCAGACAGTTAAGAACATTTCGGATTACCTGACTAAGTATCAACAGAAGTTTATGAAAGAAAACCCGGATGTACCCATTCCGGATTGCGTTTCCATCAATTAAGGTGGAGGACGGCTTTTACGTAGAAGAAGGTAAAACCCTTCTTCTACGTATTATGATACAACGGTGTTGAATAGGGATTAGTCAATAAATTGATACCCGCGAAGGTTGATTTCGGGTATTGGGAAAGGGAGATCTATGGTCTTGAAGAAAAAGAATTTAGAGCCCCATGCGTTTATGTTGCCCAGCTATATCCTGCTGTTCGGGTTTATGGGCTATCCTTTGATTAATTGCATCAGGCTGGCGTTCACAAACTACAAAATTATGAAACCTGATGAGGTGTACTTTGCAGGGCTGAACAACTTTAAAGAAATTCTTTCCGATTCAGACTTGCTTATGATTTTAGGCAACTCGGTGAAGTTTGTTGTCATTACCGTATTCCTGCAATTTGTCCTGGGCTTGATACTTGCTTTGGCTTTGAAAAAACCTTTTAGGTTCAGGGGTGTGTATCAGGGCATCGTTTTCCTGCCCTGGGCTTTTTCGGGATTCATCATCGGCTTGACTTTCCAGTGGCTGTTTAACGGCGAATACGGCCCCATCAATGACCTTTTGCTAAAAGCTCACTTGATTACGGAGAAGATATCCTTTACCGGGACACCGGGATTATCGTTGTTTACCGTTATTACAGCGCTGACATGGGCCGGTATTCCCTTCTTTGCTATTATGATTTTAGCAGCGCTGCAATCAATACCAAATGAGCTGTATGAGGCAGCAAAAATTGACGGAGGCAATGCTTTAGACAGGTTTAGGCATGTCACCATTCCCTGTATAAAGCCTACGATCGTTATTACAATTTTACTTAGGACTATATGGGTGTTCAACAACGCGGACCTTATTTACGTCATGACCAAAGGGGGGCCTGCAAATACATCCCACACACTGTCTTCCTACATGTTTATGAAAGCGTACAGCACTCTTGACTTCGGGCAAGCGAGCGCTTTAGGTGTTTTGTTCATGTTTATCCTGGTGCTATATGTCTTGCTCTTCTTCAAAATTACCAGATTTAATGATGAGGCAGGTGATGTAGGATGATGAATCCAAGTTTTAAAAAGAAAGTTAATAAAGGCTTGCTGGTATTTGGGAGGGTCCTCATACTTCTGTTTTTTCTCATCGTAGTGGTAGCTCCGATTTACTGGCTTTTTATAACATCGCTGAAGCTTCCGAAAGATATCGCGACTCTGGATTTGCAATACTGGCCTAAAAACCCAACATTAACCAATTATGCGGAGTTATGGAAATCAACACAATTTCCTGCCTATCTCAGAAACAGCATCCTTGTGTCAGTGATATCCGGGATCATCGTAGTCATTGTATCCATCGGAGGGGGATATGCGCTGGCAAGATACCGCTTCCGGATGAAAAAGGTTACCCTTATTGGTTTTCTGGTCTCGCAAATGATACCGATAACTTTAATATTGGTGCCGGTTTTCCTGATATTTTCAAAATTAGGGCTGAATGATACGCTGACAAGCCTGGTGGTGTTGTATGTCATCCTTAATACTCCTTTTTGCGTCATCACGATGCAGGGCTTTTTCATGAACATACCGACTTCGATAGAAGAAGCCGCTACAATTGACGGATGCGGCAGGATGGATGTTTTAACAAAAATTGTTCTGCCGATCATGCTTCCCGGCATTATAGCCGTATTCATTTTCGCTTTTATCGGGGCATGGAACGACCTGCTTGGCGGTGTAATGCTCATCAACACAGAGGTAAAAAAGACCATACCCGTAGGTCTCAGCGCATATGTGGGTCAGTTTTCCATAAACTGGGGCGAAATGACCGCAGGCGGCATGCTGGCTCTTATACCTTCAGCTGTATTGTTTGCCATAGCGCAGAAGTTTATAGTTGAAGGCCTGACTGCAGGCGCCGTAAAGGGATAAGCGTTACCTTACCTGGGTCTGGGTTGCATTGAATGAAGAATAAACTTGCGAAAACAACAAGGCAATCCTTGCTGAAATATCCGTTTAATAGCCTTAAAATTAAATGTCTTAGTAGTTTTGCGACAATTTAATTAATTAGCTTAATTAATTGGCATGGAGGAAACTATGTACGATATACATCTTATTTGCAATGCGCATATTGATCCGGTCTGGATGTGGACATGGGAAGAAGGGGCGGCTGAAGCCCTTTCTACTTTCAGGGTTGCTGCAGATTTTTGTGAACAAAACGACGGTTTTATTTTCAACCATAATGAGGCGATTCTGTATAAATGGGTAGAGGAGTATGACCCCGAGCTGTTTGAGCGTATCAAAAAACTCGTCCAGCAGAAAAAATGGCATATTATGGGCGGCTGGTACCTACAGCCCGACTGCAACATGCCGAGCGGGGAGTCCTTTGTCAGGCAGATACTTGAAGGCAGGAAGTATTTCCTTGAAAAATTCGGGGTTAAGCCGACGACGGCAATCAATTTCGACTCTTTCGGCCACACGCGCGGGCTGGTGCAGATTATGAGGAAGGCAGGCTATGACTCCTATGTCTTTTGCCGTCCTGAAGACAGCAATTGCCAGCTGCCCGCAGACGATTTCATCTGGATTGGCTATGACGGCTCCGAGCTGGTTTGCCATAGAGGCTTTAATTCTTACGAATCTCATAGGGGCAAAGTTGACCAGAAAATTAAGAGATGGCTTGATAAATATAAGGGGAAAAAGGTCGGTTTGGTTTTATGGGGAATCGGAAATCACGGAGGCGGTCCTTCAAAGGTCGATTACCAGAAAATAAAAGAGCTTTCGGCGTCCCTCCAGGACTACAGGTTGATTGATTCCACACCTGAGGCTTATTTTGATGCTTTAAGGAAAGAGATGCCGGAGCTGCCGAAATTTGATAAGTCGCTGAATCCCCAGTCTGTAGGATGCTATACATCTCAGATCAGGATAAAGAAAAAACACAGGCTGCTGGAAAATGAGCTCTACATGCTGGAAAAAATGTCATCTGCAGCTTCAATACGGGGTCTCATGGAATATCCCAAAAAGGAGATCCAGGAAGCGATAAATGACCTCATGTTCCTTGAATTCCACGACATATTGCCGGGATCGGCTATCCAGGCGGCAGAGGAAGACGCTTTGAGGCTTGCGGACCATTCCCTGGAAATTATTTCAAGGCTTAAGACAAAAACCTTCTTTGCACTTTCAAGAAACCAAAGGCGCGCTGAAGAGGGAGAAATTCCGATTTTGGCATATAACCCCTTTCCTTTCAAGGTTAAAGGCATCTTCGAATGTGAGTTCCAGTTGGCGGACCAAAACTGGAGCAAGCAGTTCTCTTTTCCGGTTGTCCATAAAAACGGTGAAAGAGTGCCTTGCCAGGTAGAACATGAAGCGAGCAACTTCAATATAGACTGGAGGAAGCGCAGCGTATTTTATGCTGAGCTTGAACCCAGCAGCATGAACCGCTTTGACTGCAAAATCGAAATGCTCCCGAAGAAGCCTGAATACACGTTAAAAGCCGAAAACGGCAGAATTGTGTTCACCACTAAAGAGCTGGAAGTTGTCATAAACTGCGAAACCGGCCTCATTGACAAGTATGCTGTTAACGGTTTCGACTTCTTGGCTGAGAACTCATTCAGGGCCTTGGTCATGTCGGACAGTGAAAACTCATGGGGCAATGACACCTTGTCCTATAAAAATGTTGAGGGTTGTTTCAGGTTGATGAGCCGGGAGGAAAGCACCGAATTTTCCGGCATATCCGACGGGCTGATAGATCCGGTAAGGATCATAGAAGACGGCGAAGTAAGGACCGTAGTTGAAGCTTTGTTCAGATACAACAACTCTTTTATATGCCTGAGGTATAAACTGCCCAAATACGGCACTGAAATAGAAGTCGATGTAAAAGTATATTGGAATGAAAAGATGAAGATGCTGAAACTGTCGATGCCTACAAGGTTGAAAGATCCAAAATATATCGGGCAAGTGGCGTACGGAGTGGAGGATTTAACGAATAATGACAGGGAGCTGGTGGCGCAAAAATGGACAGCGGTCATATCTGAGTCCCAGGATGCCGCTTTTACCTGCATAAATGACGGCGTTTACGGTTCGGATTTTAACGACGGTGAAATGAGGATGTCTCTGGTGCGCTCGCCGGGGTATTCAGCGGGCTGCTCTGATTTTTATATAAGAGATCCCAAAATCATGCCCCAAGACCGTTTTTCTTTCTATGTTGACCAGGGGGAAAGGGACTTCTGTTTCTGGCTCAACGGCGGGAAGCTCAAGCAGAGGATTGAGGAAGTTGACAGGGAAGCACTGGTGCATAATGAAAAGCCCTTTGTCCTTTCGTTTTTCCCTTCCGGCAACGGAGCAGAGGAAAAGCCTTTGATCCTTTTAGAAGATGACGTGGTTGTAATGACGGCATTCAAAAAATGTGAAAAATCCGATGATTACATCATAAGGTTGTTTGAGCCTACCGGCACTGCACGCTCCACCAAAGTGAGCATACCTTTATATGAAATAAGCCAGGAAATTAAGCTAAACGGTTTTGAGATCAAGACGCTGAAGCTTGATATAACTGGCAAAAAGCTGGTTGAAACCGACCTCATGGAGGGCATCGGCTGAGCTGAAGATGAGGTGACTAAATGCTATGGAAGAACTTAAAACACTATCGGATGAATGGATATGTACACACCTTGGAGATGAATATGAAAAATATTCGGGAGCGGTTGTTCCGCCGATTTTTCAGAATTCACTCCATGTTTTCCCTACCGTTGAAGCAAAGGAAGCTTTCGATAGCAACCGGGAGGAAGGTCGGTATTTTTACGGGAGGGTAAGCAATCCCACCGTAGAAATTGTTGAGAGGAAGATAGCCGCGCTGGAACGGGGCGATGCTGCCAAATGCTTCGGTTCAGGCATGGCGGCCATCTCTTCCGCATTGCTTTCGTGCCTTTCGGCAGGGGACCATGTGATTGCCGTAAAAAACGTATACGGTCCTACCAATACCTTTTTGACGGAGTATATGAGCAGGTTTAACATTGAGACTAGCTTTGTAAAAGGCGACAAGGTCAGCGAATTTGAAGATGCTATAAGGAAAAATACGACCGTAATCTACCTGGAAAGCCCTACGTCCTTCAATATGATGCTTCAGGATTTGAAAGGGGTTGCATGCCTTGCGAAGAAACACAACATAACCACTATTATAGATAACACCTGGTGCACGCCTATTTTCCAGAAACCGCTGGAGTTGGGAATAGACATAGTGGTACATACGCTTTCCAAGTACTTCGGCGGCCACAGCGATGTTATAGGAGGCGTAGTGGTCAGCAGGAAGGACATCATTGACCGCATCGCTTCGCAGGAAAGGGAACTTCTGGGAGGGATTCTCCATCCCTTTGAAGCATGGCTGGTGCTGAGAGGCATACGTACCTTGCCGGTAAGGCTGAGGCAGCACCAGGAAAACGCTATGAAGGTTGCTCAGTTTCTTGAGAACCACCCCAAAGTAAGCAGGGTGTATTATCCGGGACTCCCAAGCCATCCTCAGTACGAGCTTGGCAGGAAGCAGATGAAGGGATATTCGGGCTTGATGAGTTTTGAGCTTAAAACCACACCTGAAAAATTAAAGCAGTTTGTGAACTCGCTGAAGATGTTCAAAATAGGTGTGAGCTGGGGCGGCTTCGAAAGCCTGGTGATTATACCCTGTGCCTCATGGAGCGATGAGCAGTGCGAAGAATACGGCTTGTCCAAAACTATGGTAAGGATCGCAGTGGGGCTGGAAGATGCTGACGAGCTGATTAAAGACTTGTCCGACGGGCTGGCTGCCATATAAAAGGTTGCGGTGGAAAAAGGACAGGCATGTAAGTAATAAAGCTCTTGACAGCAGAAAGTTTGCTGTCAGGAGCTTTTAAGTTTTAACGCTTTAATTTGAGCAATGATGCCTATGACAGGCTGTTATTTTGTTAATCCGATTGACAAATAGAGATGATTACAATATAATTAAATCAGTTAACAAATTCGACGGCTCTTATGGTGTTGATTGAATGCAAAACTTCAAGATCCGGGCAGCATGGAGAAGAAATGCGATATTGATTATGGGGGGAGTCTATGGGTAGAAGGGAAGATTTTCAAAAGATACTTAATCATGAACAGCCTGAAAAACTCATAATTGATTTTGGAGGAAACCCGCTGTCAAGCATGGAAGGGAAAAGCATGTACAGACTGCTTGAATTTCTCGGGTATGACGTGACTGACAAAATAGAGGTCATGCCTTTCGGCAGGGTGCGCAGGCTGGATGAAAGGCTGTTAAAGCACTTTGATATTGATACGAGATCGGTTGGCACGATTTTAAGGCCCCAAAAGTCCCTGTACCAAAGAGTGTCCGACAATGAATATATCGATGAATGGGGAATAAGGCGCAGATACACGGGTATGTACTGGGACGTGATTGAAGCGCCTCTGAAAGGCGCTACGGTTGATGACCTTGAGGAATATCAGTGGCCGGATCCTGAATCTGTTGATATGAATGAGATTGAAGATTATGCAAGACAGGCAAAAAAACTCTATGAAGAAACCGATTATGTAATATGTGCCGAACATCCCGTGTACGGAATATTTGAGCTGGGATGCTGGATGTGCGGATTTGATTATTTTCTGTTGAAGATGGCAATCGAACCGGATTTTGTAAAGAGGTTCTTCGAAATAGTGTTGGACTACCAGAAGAAGATAATAGAAATATATTACGGTGCCCTGGGCAAATACATACACTATACATCCAGCGGCGACGATTTTGCTACCCAGTCAAGTTTATTTATATCACCGGCTATGTTCCGGGAGTTGATCAAACCCTATTTCAAAGAAAGGATAAGCTATACGAAAAAGTTTACCAATGCGGCGTACCTGCACCATTCCTGTGGCAGTGTGTTTCCGATTATAGATGACCTCATAGACTGTGGAGTAGATATACTAAATCCGATACAGCCCAAGGCTAAGGATATGCAGCCCGAAAATCTGAAAAAGACATACGGAGACAGGATTGTGTTCCACGGGGGTATAGACACCCAGGAAATATTGCCCTTTGGCACAAAGGAGAGCATAGAAAAAATTGTGAAAGATACCATAGAGATAATGAACAGGGATGGAGGGTATATATTTGCAGCGGCACACAACATACAGGAGGATGTGCCTCCTCAAAATCTGGTTTATATGCTGGATGCAGCAAGAAAATTTGGCAAAGGAACTTAAAGGAGTTGAAGGTGAAGGTTATGGAGATTTTAGTTAAACTTCCGGATGAGAGGCCAAGACTGAAAGCAGCGCTTTTTGATTTCGACGGAACCCTTTCGACCTTGAGGTATGGCTGGGAAAGCATCATGGAGCCTATGATGCTGGAGATGATATCCGGAAGATATCCTCCCGATGACCGCTTAATCAGCGAAGTAAGAGAATACATAGACAAATCTACAGGAATTCAGACAATTTACCAGATGCAGTGGCTTTCAGAAGCGGTAAAAAGATATGGAAGGAACAGGTATATGCCCGATGACCCCTGGTGGTATAAATACGAGTATAACAGAAGGCTGATGAAAATGGTTGAAAAGAGGAAGGCGGAGGTTTTAAAAGGGAATAAATCTCCTGAGGAGTATTTGATTAAAGGCAGCAGGGCTTTTCTTGAGGCGCTGCTTAATAGGGGCATAGAAATTTATGTGGCAAGCGGGACGGATCACCCTGATGTAGCAGCTGAAGTTGAAGTTCTCGGGCTTGGCGGCTATTTTAAGGAAATAACGGGAGCGCCTTTGGGCAAGGTGGACTGTTCCAAGGAAGCTGTTCTGAGAAAGCTGGTGGATGTAAATAAGCTTCAAGGGCCGGAGCTTGTAGTGATCGGCGACGGAAGGGTGGAAATCGCCCTGGGAAGGGAAGTGGGAGCCGCAACCCTTGGAGTGGCAAGCGACGAAGAAAAGCGCAGCGGAATAAACGAGACAAAGAGGAAGAGGCTTGTAAATGCCGGTTCTCATGCAATTGTAGGGGATTTTGAAGAAGTGGATGCTATACTGGAGTGGTTAAAGTTAAGCTGATGAGCATTATGGTATTTGGGGAACAATGCCTTCCGTAGCGGATTTTCAATAAAACTACTTAAGCTTAAATCACTATTTGAAAAGGAGGCAATACACGTGAAAGACAATAATGTTATTGGCGACCGGCTTGATTTTTCCAATATAAAAACCTATCCGGTAAAGGAAAGAAGGAATCTTGTAACCATTGAGAATATGGCAAGGCCGGGAGAGGACAGGGTCCCGGACTGGGGCGGAGAAGACTTCGATGAGCTTATAGAGAGCATAATAGAGGCCCGGACTGCCGGAAGACCGGTTATATGGTCGATGGGAGCCCATGTCATTAAAAACGGCCTGTCTAGGTATATCATCGAGCTGATTAAAAGAGGATTCATAACCCATGTTTCGGGCAACGGGGCGGTCAGCATCCATGACTTCGAGCTGGCATTCAACGGGGGGACCTCCGAAGACGTGCCGACAGCGATAGAAGACGGTTCCTTTGGTATGTGGGAGGAAACGGGAAGATGGATGAACGAAGCCCTGAAGGCCGGCGCTGAAAAGGGCATGGGATATGGTGAAAGCCTTGCGGTTTATGTGGAGAACCATCCGGAAAGGTTCCCTTACAAAGATGACTGCGTTTTCTACCAGGCTTACAAAAACGGAGTACCGGCGACATATCATATAGCCATCGGCACCGATATCATCCACCAGCATCCGACGGTGGATTTCGGAGCCATCGGAGCGACCAGCGGAGTGGACTTTCACAAGTTTTGCTATTCGGTATCAAGGCTCGAAGGAGGGGTGTTCCTGAACTTCGGTTCCGGGGTGATAGGGCCTGAGGTGTTTCTAAAAGCCCTTTCAATATCCAGAAACCTTGGATACGCTACCTACAAGATAACTACAGCCAATTTCGACCTGGTGGATCTCGGCGACTACCGCTCCAGAATTGGATATGATGACCCTCATTATTATTACAGGCCCAGGAAGAACATAGTGAACAGGCCTACCAGTAAAGGCGGCAAGGGCTGGCATTTCTGCGGTGACCATAAGGTGACGATACCCAATCTTTACAAAAAACTGGTAAGCAGGCTTCCGGAGGTGGAGAAGGGTGTCATCGGCTGACTTTATCACGTTCAAGGGTATAGACGGAGAAAAGCTGGAGGAAATTCTAAAAGGTATTTCTAAAATAAAAGTGGCTCTGATAGGCGACGTCTGCCTGGATGTATACTGGAGAGCGGATATGACTAAAAGTGAGCTTTCAAGGGAGACACCCCATTTCCCTCTGCCTGTCGTCGAGGAGCGGATGTCCCCCGGAGGCGGAGGCAACGCGGCGGCCAATATAGCAGCCCTTAAACCGGCCGAGACTCATGTGTTAAGCGTCGCAGGAAACGATTGGAGAGGAAAGGCGCTGATCCAGGAGTTCATAAACCGGGGCATTGACACCAGAGGCATAATCATCAGCAATAAAATAGTGACAAATGCCTACTGCAAGCCCATAAGGAAAGGGATTTCAGACCTGGAATATGAAGACCCCAGGATCGATTTTGCCAATTATGATGTGCTTCCTCCGGAAGAGGAAGAAAGGCTGCTGGCAGGTCTGGAACAGGTCGCCGGAAAAATTGATGTGCTGTGCGTCTCGGACCAGTTGGCCTATGGCTGTATAACGCAGCGGGTGAGAGAAAAAATTATAGAGTTGGGCAGGCAGGGCCTGACGGTTGTGGTAGACAGCCGGGACAGGATAGCGATGTATACGGATGTCATATTAAAACCCAATGAAGTAGAAGGTTTCAGGGCGGCGTACGGCAACAACGCCCTGAAAAAGGTAGCCTTTGAGGAACTGTTTGCTGCAGCAAGACTTCTGTCACAAAGAAACAATTCAAGGGTCTGTATGACTTTGGGTCCGAAAGGGTGCATTTATGTAGATAAAAAGAAGGCCACATATGTACCCTCTTATGCTGTACAAGCTCCCATAGACACCTGCGGAGCGGGGGATACTTTCCTTGCGGCCTTTTCCTGCGCTTTGGCGGCAGGGGCGGAGGGCTTTGAAGCCGCCTCCTTCGCAAACATGGCTGCTGATGTAACCATAAAGAAGGTTGGGATGACAGGTACTGCAGCCCCCGAAGAAATAAGAGCAAGATATTGCGAAATAAGGAATAATAATGATTTAATATAGTTTACGGGTGATTTGATGAAGAAACTGTTGGGAATTGATATTGGCGGCACAAAATGTGCTGTTATCCTGGGAAACTATGGCAGCGAAGCCACGGGCGATGTAACTATTATTGACAGGGTGGCTTTTCCCACAGAAGTGGATAAAGGCCTTGAGCATACCCTAGGCAGGATGATTGAAAGTATTGATGCCATATTAAAAGCGAATAATTGGAAAGCTAAGGAGCTATATGGCATCGGCATAAGCTGCGGAGGCCCCCTTGACAGCAAAAGGGGAGTGATCATGTCACCTCCCAATCTTATAGGCTGGGATGATGTTCATATAGTGGAGATGCTTGAAAACAGGTATGGAATAAAAACAAAGCTCCAGAACGACGCCAACGCCTGTGCCCTGGCAGAATGGAAATTCGGTGCAGGAAGGGGATATAGAAATATGGTGTTCCTTACCTTCGGCACAGGGATGGGTGCAGGCCTTATACTCGACGGGAGGCTTTACACCGGCACAAACGACATGGCCGGGGAGGTAGGCCATATAAGGCTGGATGAAAATGGGCCTGTGGGATATGGCAAATCAGGCTCCTTTGAAGGGTTCTGCAGCGGAGGAGGCATTGCCCAGCTGGCTAGGATGAAAGTGCTGGAGAAACTGCAGTCGGGAGAAAAGGTTTCTTTTTGCAGGAGCTTGGATGAGCTGTATCGCCTCGACGCGAAGGTTGTAGGCGATGCGGCTGAAAAAGGGGATGAGCTGGCAAAGGAGATTTACAGGATATCGGGACGCTATCTCGGCAAAGGGCTTTCAATACTGATAGATATTTTGAACCCTGAAATTATCATTATAGGCAGCATTTTTACAAGAAGCAGAGAATTGTTGTGGCCTGAGGCCCATGAAGTGATAAAAAGAGAATGCCTTAGCTATTCGCAAAAGGTATGCAAGGTTGTCCCTTCGGGCCTTGGGGAAAAGATCGGAGATTATGCTGCCCTGGCGGTAGCTGCAAACGAATAGGAGGAATGTGACGATGAAGCGGGCGGTAAGGGAAATTTTTGAGAAATTGTTTTCAAGAATACCCGAGCTGGAGGTTTGCAGAGAGGATATAGAAAATGCCTTCAGCCTTATAAAACAGTGCTACGAAAACGGAGGAAAGGTGATGACTTGCGGGAACGGAGGAAGCGCTGCAGACTCCGAGCATATCGTCGGGGAGCTGATGAAGGGATTTGTCCTGAGGCGTGAAATTTGCGACAGGGATAAGGAAATAATAAGAGCGGCTTTTCCGGAAGAGGCGGACTACCTGTGTGAAAACCTCCAGGGCGCCTTGCCTGCGATTTCGCTGGTGAGCCAGACATCCATTTCAACGGCCTTCATAAATGATGTAGCCGCCGATATGGTATATGCCCAGCAGGTTTATGGGTATGCTCGCAAAGGGGATATTTTGATAGGCATCAGCACATCGGGAAATGCCGCCAATGTAGCCAATGCCGTAAAAGTAGCAAAGGCTTTCGGGGTTAAGACTATTGGAATGACGGGAAAGGGCGGAGGGCTGCTGAAGGATTTGTGCGACATCACCATCAAGGTTCCCTCTGACATAACCTTCAAAATCCAGGAGTATCATCTTCCGGTATACCATGCGATATGCGCCGCAGTTGAGGCGGAGTTTTTCGGTGAGCAGTCATGAAAAACAGTGCAAGAAATTCGGCCTATACCAAGTCATATAACAGAAAGCTCATAACAGGCATTATTCACAGGGAGCCTGTATCGAGGGCTGAATTGGCGAGAAAAACAGGCCTTACCCGGGCTGCGGTGTCAATTATTGTGGATGAACTTATTTCTGACGGAATTGTCGTCGAAAAAGGGGTTGCGGAGGCAGAACTGGGGAGAAAGCCGGTGCTGCTGGACATTAACCCCGACAGCTGCTATGCTTTGGGTCTAAACATATCCAGGGATAAATGTTCCCTGGGGATTGTGAATTTAAAAGGCGAGCTGAAAGCAAGAAAAGAGATAGATCTTTCGAATGCGGCGGATGCAGGTGAAGCTTTGAAAATTATTGCCGGAGAAATAAAAGGGATGCCCCTTGAAACAGGTACGGCTCCGGAGAAACTGCTGGGACTTGGCATAAGCACGCCCGGGCCGGTCGATGTGTTCAACGGCACTATAATCAATCCTCCTAATTTCGATATGTGGAAAAATGTAAACATTGTAGGGGAACTTAAAAAAGAGTTTCCCTGCAATATTCTGCTGGAGAACAATTCTGCGGCCCTGGCCTTGGCGGAGAAATACTATGGGCTGGGTAAAAAATTCAGCAATTTTATACTGATGGTAGTTGACACGGGCATAGGCTCCGGGATTGTAATAAATGACAAGCTTTACAGGGGATTTGGGGGGTTTGGAGGAGAGATCGGACATACCTCCATAAATGTGAACGGAGACTTGTGCGGCTGTGGCAACGTGGGCTGCCTTGAAGTGTATGCTTCAATGCCTGCCGTTTTAAAGAGGGCAAAAAGAATTGAGCCAGGCATATCTTCCTGGAATGAAATAGTAGATAGGGCTGAAGCAGGTGATACGCGCTTTTTGGAGATAGTTGAAGAAGAGGCAAGGTACCTGTCGGCCGGCATAGTTAATGCCGTCAATATACTTGAAATTGAAGCTGTCGTTCTCACAGGGGACATCTGCTATAAACACGGGATAATCATAGACAGTCTGTCCAGGCATGTCAATGAGCGGACTATGACGAGAAAGGTCCACCGTGTGGGGCTGTACGCCTCCGAGATATCAAAAAATGCAGATGTCATAGCGGCAGCCACAATCGTCATTGATGATTTTATTCATTTATATTAATGTGATTTCGCTTTATTTACCATTATAAAGTCTTTTCAATATCCTTTTTCAAATTATTCAATTATTCCGAAAACGCCCTATGGCGTTGCATAATGGTATAACATCATTGAAAATACCTGGCTGCAGCGAAAGGGGAAGTCGATTCTCATTGCTTGACATAAACCATATTTAGCATAAAATTGATTATGTAAAGTAAAAAATATATTTGCAGGACTGTGCCAGGTTAACTTAAATTTTTGATGCGCGTATAAGCAGGTGGGAAGCAATTTCTTCCGCGGTTGTAATAATGCCTTCCGGTTATACTGTAAATGCGAGATTTTGTCTATAAATGCCGGAGGTGGATAGCTTGCGTTTGATAGCCAGATTTCCCGACCAGAAACAGGCGGCCGCTCTTGTCGATTCTCTCAGAAGCAGCGGCTTCGACCGTAAGGATATGATAATCAGCGACCTTGCGGATGAGGGAAAATACAAGAGCGTTGAAAATGCCGCCGAAGAGCTGGTTTTTGTAAAGTCGGAAAGTGATGGGGTGGGAGAGTACCGAACTTTTAAAGAAGAAATAAAAGGCCTCAGAGGAAAGGAAGGGATTGTAGTTGCGGTACAAACTCCAAAGCACGAAAGTGACAGGGTTAGAGCCATGATGGAGCAATCAGGGGCAGTTGAAATTATAGAGGATTAAGGATGCCTTCTTTTCAGGCGGGTATGGCTGCGACTTCCTGCCTGGGATGGGGGCATTCCCTTTTTCTTTATTTTTCAAGTCTGTTCCGATGATTTATTATAATATATGATAATATATGCTTCCGAGAACCCAATAAGGTCCTTTGCCTTGCCATTTGAATACAACGCGCCTTTCCGATACAGGATTGCGATTTGGAGCAATTTACCTCAAGGCTGTTCTTGATCCAACAAAACTGTTGCTATTTATACAGCAAAAGCTATAAACACTCAAAAAAGTATTCAGTTTTGGAAAGAATTTGCCGAAAACTATAAAGTAAAGGGCTTTTATGCTACAATATGATTATGGGGTGATTTTGGAGGGGCTTATGGACATAACAACTTTTATAGGCGTAGTTTTGGGAATTGCTTGCACGGTAATTTCTATATTGTTAGGTGGGTCTCTTAAAGGATTTTGGGATATTCCATCCGTTTTTATCGTTTTAGGCGGAGGTATTGCCTCAACGCTGATAAGCTACAGGGTAAGCGAAGTAGCAAAAATTATGAAAGTGGTAGCCAAAGCCTTTGGGGGAAAGCAGGCAGCTCCCCATGAAACCATCAGGTTGCTGGTTGAGCTGTCACAGAAGGCCAGGCGTGAAGGCTTGCTCGCCCTCGAGTCGGAACAGGAAAACCTGGATGACGATTACATAAAACAATCCCTGCAGCTTATCGTGGACGGCGTTGAGCCTGAAACCATAAGGGAGTCCATGGAATTGGAGCTTCAGAACCTGGAAGCGAGGCACGCAAAAGGCCAGGGTTTGTTTAAAACGATGGGATCGCTGTTCCCTGCATGGGGTATGATAGGTACCCTTATAGGGCTGATCAACCTTCTTGGACACCTGGATGAACCTTCAAAAATAGGTCCTTCAATGGCTGTTGCCCTTGTAACAACCTTTTACGGAAGCGTCCTCGCGAATTTAATATGCAATCCCATTGCCACTAAGCTTGCCTTAAAAAGTAAAGAAGAGATACGGTTGAAGGAGATGATCATAGAAGGCATACTCTCCATACAAGCCGGTGAAAACCCGAGGATAATGGAGCACAAGCTGAAGACCTTTCTTTCTCCGGAGCAAAAACGCAAATATGAAGAGATGGAAGAGGAATATGCTCAAAGAAGGCGTAATAGGCAAGCAAGCGATGCAATTGCTGAGTGAGGTGATATAAAGCATGGCCAGAAGGAACAAAAATGAAGAAGAAGCAGGAGGCACTCCTGAGTGGTTGCTTACATACAGTGACATGGTTACGCTGGTGCTGACTTTTTTTGTGATGCTTTTCTCCATGGCAACAATAGATAAACAAAAATTTGAAGATGTGGCTACTTCTTTTCGCTCCGCTTTCCTCACCATAAGCAGCGGAGAGATATTCAATTCAAATAGGGGGAAAGACTTAATCGCTATCCTTGAGCAAAATAATGCCGTCGATGAAGAAGAGCTTGAGGTAAATAACAAGCGTGAGATGGGCGGAGTGACAGAGGAGGAGATAGTTGAGGCTGTACAGGCATTAAGAGCCCAGAAGCTTGAAAATGTAAAAAAACAGGTTGAGGAGGCTATAATAAAACTCGACCTGGGTGAACACGTAAGGATTATCGAGGAGAAACATGCAGTCACTCTAAGGCTTGATTCCATAATACTTTTTGACCTCGGAAGCGCTGTTATAAAAGACTCGGGCATAGAAATTCTTGAAAAGCTGGGAAATATGCTTAAGGAATTGGATAATGACATAACGATACAGGGGCATACGGACAACCTGCCCATCAATACCCGCGATTATCCCACAAATTGGGAGTTGTCTACAAGAAGGGCGACGAATGTTGTGCGTTTTCTTATAGAAAGGTGCCACCTGGATCCATCAAGGCTGACCGCTGCAGGGAATGGTGAATATAGGCCTGTAATGCCGAATGACAGTGAGGAAAACCGGCAAAAGAACAGAAGAATTGATATTATAATTTATAAATAGCTCCGAAATATCCGAGAATAATAATTGACAGGTGAATTTTTTGCATGAAGACGCAGGAGCTGATGGATGTGGCCCTGAAAGCGGGCGAAATACTGCTCACAAGCGGGGCTGAAATATACAGGGTGGAAGACACCGTCACAAGGATATGCAGGAGCTATAACGTTGAGTGTTACAGCTTTGTGCTGCCTACGGGAATTTTTATTTCTATGACAAGAAAAGCTCAGCAATCCGTATCGGCGATAAAGCGCATCAAAGAACGGAGGGTTGACTTGTACCGCATTGAACTCATCAACGGATTTTCGCGCAGTCTTCAGAGCAATCCTGTTACTTACGAAGAAGCCGTAAAGATTCTTAAGAATATAGAGGGAACCCGGCGTTACCCCTTCGGCGTCCGGCTTCTGCTGGCGGGAATGGAAGCATTTGCATTCACTCTTCTCCTAAAATCCAGCATTGCTGAAGGCCTGGCGGCGCTCTTCATAAGCATGTTCATTTACGCTTTCAAGGGAAAAGTTGAAGAGATAGGATTTTTTCAGTTTTTTGAGTATTTTATATCCGGCATCATAGCGGGGGGAGCCGCTCTGATTGCAGTAAAAGCCGTGTCCGGGCTTAATATTTATAAGACGATTATAGGCTCAATCATAATCCTTCTGCCCGGCGTTGCCATAACCAGCGGGATAAAAGATGCCCTTTATGGAGATATAGTCTCCAGTCTGGCAAGGCTGGGAGAGGCGATATTCATTGCGGTGGCAGTGGGAGCCGGAGTGGGCATAATGCTGTCTGTGGGACTGCCTTGGGTGTGAAAAGATGCAGGAGATCATCCTGGCCTTTACAGGGAGCCTTTGTGCCGCAGCGCTTTTTAACGCCAGCAGAAAAAACCTGTTCTGGACGGGACTTTCAGGGGCCTTCGGCTGGGTTACCTTTTCATGGCTTTATTCAGCGACGCAGCAGGCTATGCTCGCCACTTTTTTAGGTGCGGTGACAGTAGGGCTTTACAGCGAAATTATGGCCAGGGTTGTGAAGTCTCCGGCCACTGTTTTTTCGGTATCGGGCATATTTCCTATCGTGCCTGGCATAGCCGCCTACAGCACCATCCAATACCTTGTGGAAAACAAATTGGAAGAAGCTGCTGGAAAAGCCGTTGAGACTCTGGCCCAGGCGGGAGCCATCGCATTTGGTATCCTTTTGGCCACCGCTGTTTTTCGTTTTGGAGCCAGGCTCAGCAAAGAGAGCAAATCCAAGGACCCATGAAGCGTATCGGATGTCAGCTTACAGCGCCACATCAACCCGATCGCCAAGCGCTATTTCATCCTCAGTCACATGGCAGTCGTATGCCAGTATTGTTACGCCTTTTTGTTCCGCTGTCCTTAAAGCCTCTGCAAAATCTTTGTCCATAGCCTCATTCGGTGTGAAATAATCAATCCCCTTCATCTGGATTACAAAAATGACATATCCTTTATATCCGTCTTCAACGGCTTTGATCATTTCATATATATGTTTCGTACCTCTCTCCGTAGGGGCATCAGGGAACATAGCCACGCCGTTTTTTTCAAGAGTGACGCCTTTTACTTCGATAAACCCTTTATCCGGGGGCGATTCAAAATATATATCAAACCTGGAGTTTCCATAAGTTACTTCTCTTCGCAGCACATCGACATTATTCAGCTCTTTTAGCTTTTTCTCCTTAATCGCATCGAAAATTACGGCGTTGGGAACCTGGGAGTCAATGTTGATCAGCACGTCTCCCTTATAGGAGCTTATCAGGGAATAGCCTGTTTTTCTGCCTTTATTGGCTGATTTTTCAAGGAATACCGTAGCTCCGGCTTTGAGTATCTCCTTGCACCGCCCTGTGTTTTTGACGTGGACAATTTCTTCTCTGCCATCCAGCATGACATGGGCTACAAAACGGTTGGGCCTGTTTATAAACACTGCTTTTTTTACTGAGGAATACTTCATTTTTAACTCCCTGTCGGTCAAAAAATAGGATTAATTTTGATTTCTCCATACAAACCAGGTAAAATTTTCCGGGGGTGTATCTCCGGAATTCCTTATACATTATATAACGCGGCACAGAATTGTGCAAATGGGCGTAATATTATACATCTTGACACGAACATTAGTTTGCGGAATAATGTTGTAGTGAGGGTACAATAGGAAGGTGACATACAAATGATAAAGGATAAAAAGCGCGAGGAATATGGAAATGAAAGTATTTCATCACTTAAAGGGGCTGACAGGGTAAGGCTGCGGCCGGGTGTGATATTCGGTTCGGATGGAATCGAAGGCTGTCAGCATTCGGTATTCGAGATATTATCCAATTCTATAGATGAAGCCCGCGAAGGCTATGGCAGCGTCATAGAAGTCACCAGGTTCAAGGATAAGTCGATAATGGTAAAGGATTACGGGAGAGGCATCCCTCTGGATTACAATCCAAAGGAGAAGCGTTATAACTGGGAGCTTGTATTCTGCGAATTATATGCAGGAGGAAAGTATAAAAACAATTCAGGCGAAAACTATGAGTACAGCCTGGGTTTGAACGGGCTGGGAAGCTGTGCGACCCAGTACAGCTCAGAATATATGGATGTCACCGTTTACAGGGATGGGTACAGGTATGACCTTCATTTTGAAAAGGGAGAGAATATCGGGGGGCTTAGAAAAGAAAAATGCAACTACGACAGCACGGGAACAATTATAAAATGGAGGCCGGACCTGGAGGTCTTTACGGACATTGATATTCCCCTTGAGTATTATACGACGGTGCTCAAAAAGCAGGCGGTGGTCAATGCCGGGTTGAAATTTGTGCTTTTTGATGAGGAATCCGGGCAAACCTTCGAGTACTGCTATGAAAACGGCATCGTGGATTATATAAAGGAAGTAAGCCAGGGTAAGGAATTTACCGGAATACAATTCTATGAAACCGCCGTAAAGGGAAGGGATAGGGATGATAAGCCGGAATACAAGGTGAAGATGCAGGTGGCTTTCTGCTTCAACAACGAAATCAACCTCCTTGAGTATTACCACAATTCAAGTTTTCTGGAACACGGGGGAGCGCCCGACAAGGCGGTCAGGGCTGCATTCGTTTATGAGATAGACAAGTGCCTCAAAGCGAGGAATAAATATAATAAGGATGAGTCTAAAATCACTTTTGCCGATATCCAGGACAGCCTGATACTGGTCACAAACTCATTTTCTACCGTGACCAGCTATGAAAACCAGACCAAGAAGTCCATAACCAATAAGTTTATCCAGGAGGCCATGACGGATTTTCTTAAGCAGCGGCTGGAGGTCTATTTTATTGAAAACATGCTGGAAAGCGAGAAAATACTCGAACAGGTGCTGGTAAACAAGCGTAGCAGGGAGACGGCTGAAAAGACGAGAATTAATGTTAAGAAAAAGCTCAGCGGGAACATAGATATTTCAAACAGGGTAAAAAAATTTGTAGACTGCCGCACAAAGGATGTGAGCAAGAGGGAGCTTTATATAGTGGAAGGGGATTCTGCCCTGGGAGCCTGCAAGCTTGGAAGGGATGCGGAATTCCAGGCTATAATGCCGGTAAGGGGCAAGATACTGAACTGCTTGAAAGCTGAATATGACAGCATATTTAAAAGCGAGATAATAACCGACCTGCTGAAGGTTCTGGGCTGCGGAGTGGAAATCAAGTCAAAGCACAACAAGGATTTAAATACCTTTGACTTAAACAACCTGCGCTGGGATAAGATCATCATATGCACCGATGCCGATGTTGACGGATTCCAGATAAGGACCCTTATCCTTGCCATGTTGTACAGGTTGGTCCCCACGCTTATCCAGATGGGCAAGGTGTATATAGCTGAATCTCCACTTTTTGAGATTAATACAAAGAATGGAACCTATTTTGCCTATTCGGAGAAGGAGAAGAACAGCATTATCTCAAAGATAAGCGGGAAATATACCATTCAGCGCTCAAAAGGGCTTGGCGAAAACGAGCCGGAGATGATGTGGCACACTACCATGAATCCTGAGACCAGAAGGCTTATTCAGGTAGTGCCCGATGATATCGAGAGGACACAGGAAGTCTTTGACCTTCTTTTAGGCGACAATTTGGCAGGCAGGAAGAGCTTCATTGAGGAGAACGGACACAAATATATGGATATGATTGACGTAAGCTAGGGGGGAAAACGCAAATGCCACAGGAAAACTACAGAGAACAAAAGATTGTAGATGTGCTGGAACAGAACTACATGCCTTATGCCATGAGCGTCATCGTTTCCCGTGCCATCCCTGAAATTGACGGGTTTAAGCCGTCACACAGGAAACTCTTGTATACCATGTATAAAATGGGACTGCTGACTGGCAACAGGACAAAATCGGCAAATGTTGTAGGGCAGACCATGAAGCTTAACCCCCATGGCGACATGGCGATATATGAAACCCTTGTCAGGCTTACCAGGGGGAACGGGGCTCTGCTGCATCCTTATGTGGATTCCAAAGGCAATTTCGGAAAGCAATATTCCAGAGATATGAAATTTGCGGCACCGCGTTATACGGAGGTGAAGCTTGATAAGATCTGCGAGGAGCTGTTCAGGGAGCTGGAAAAAAATGCAGTTGACTTCGTCGATAACTATGACGGCACTCTCAAAGAGCCTGTACTTTTGCCTGCCACCTTTCCAACCATTCTTGTAAACGCAAACCAGGGAATTGCCGTAGGTATGGCCAGCAACATATGTAGCTTCAATCTTAAAGAAGTGTGCGAAGCTACCATTGAATATATAAAGGATGAGAAGGTCGATATTGTAAAATATCTTAAAGCCCCTGACTTGGCGTCAGGGGGGCAGTTGATATACAACGAAAATGAAATCAGGGACATATATGACACCGGCAGAGGAAGCTTTAAAGTAAGGGCAAAATACAGGTATGACAAGCAGAACAGCTGTATTGAAATATATGAAATCCCCTACACCACAACTACCGAGGCTATAATGGACGCTATCGTAGACCTGGTGAAGAGCGGCAGGATAAAAGAAATCACCGATGTAAGGGATGAGACTGATTTAAATGGTTTGAAGATAACCCTGGATATAAAGAAGAGTTCGGATCCTGACGGGCTGATAAACAAGCTTTTTAAATTGACGCCGCTGCAGGACAGTTTCAACTGTAATTTTAACGTGCTTATCAACGGCAGACCGAAAGTGCTGGGCGTAAAAGCTTTGCTGGCGGAATGGATTGCTTTCAGGATAAACTGTATAAAACGCCAGGTGCAGTTCGACATAGAAAAAAAATCCGAAAAACTTCATTTGCTTCTAGGTTTGAAAAAGATACTCCTCGATATTGATAAAGCCATCAAAATCATAAGAGAGACCGAGCATGACCAGGATGTGATTCCCAACCTGATGGATGGCTTTGGCATAGACCGGGTTCAGGCGGAGTTTATCGCTGAAATCAAGCTGCGCAATTTGAACAAGGAATACATTCTGGACAGGGTCAGCGAGGTTGAAAGCCTGCAAAAGGAGATTGAAGAGCTAAAAGGCATCTATAACGACGATAGGAGGATAAAGAAAATTATCATAAAGCAGTTGAACGACGTTGCCAAAAAATACGGCCAGCCGAGGCGCACGGAGATAATCCATGAAGAGCATATTGAAGAGATTACCGAAGAGCATATGATAGAGGACTATAACCTTAAGCTGCTGCTCACGGACCAGGGCTACTTCAAAAAGATTCCTCTGGTTTCGCTGAGGGCAAATCCTGAGCAGAAGCTTAAGGATGATGACTTCATAATACAGGAAGTGGAGACGCATAATAAAGCCGACCTATTGCTTTTTACAAACAGGTATACCGTCTATAAGCTCAAAATATACGAGATTAATGATACCAAGGCCAGCAGCCTTGGAGAATTCCTGCCAAACTTCCTTCAGATGGAAGCGGACGAAAAGGTCATTTATATGGCAGCGACGGATAACTACAAAGGATACATGCTGTTTTCATTTGAGAATGGAAAAATTGCGAAAATCAACATGGAAAGCTATGCGACAAAAACAAACCGCAAGAAACTTACAAATGCATACTCCGGCCTGTCGAAGCTGATAGGGATAATGCACCTTGAAAGCGATACCGAATTGGTGGCCTACAGCAGCATAAATAAAGTGCTCGTCTTTAATACTGCAAATATAAGCCCTAAAGCGGCAAGGGACTCACAGGGCGTGCAAGTGCTCAAAGAGAAAAAGGGCAGCAGGATGACGGCGGTAAAGACCATTGAGCAATCCGGATTGAAAAACCTTGATTACTACAGAACTAAAAATATTCCGGCGGTGGGCTGTTATCTCAAGGAGGAGGATGAAGAAGACAGACAGATCTCCCTGGAGCTTGACACGTAAGGGCTGACAAAGTGGTATTTTTATTTCCCGTGGTTAACAAATCCAACGCTTGTGAATATATTTGTCTTGAAACCGTTTGATTTAAGCCGTGAGCTAAGCGAATTTTTTGATTTGGGGGTAACTATGGCGTCACGAACGAATTTTCCAGAGGATTTTTTGTGGGGCGCAGCAACTTCCTCATATCAGATTGAGGGCGCTGTAAGAGAGGACGGCAGGGGTGAGTCTATATGGGACCGTTTCTGTCATACGTCCGGCAAGGTGCTGAACGGAGACACCGGGGATGTGGCCTGTGACCACTATCATCTGTACAAGCAGGATGTGGCCATGATGAAAGAGCTGGGCTTGCGGGGATACCGGTTTTCCATAGCGTGGCCGAGAATTTTTCCGGAAGGAAAAGGCGTGGTAAATCAAAAGGGAGTAGATTTTTACGATGCCCTGGTGGATGAGCTTCTTAAAAATGGGATTGTGCCGATGGCAACCCTTTACCACTGGGATCTGCCCCAGGCGCTGCAGGATATCGGAGGCTGGGGCAACAGGGATATAATCGAGTATTTTACCGATTATGCCGGACATATGTTCAAAGTCCTTGGGGACAGGGTTAAGTTGTGGATTACGCACAACGAGCCTTCCTCGGCGGCTTTTGTCGGGAATGCCCTGGGTGAAAACGCTCCGGGCCTTTCGGATTCCACGCTGGCCGCCCAGGTTTCCCACCATCTCCTGGTATCCCATGGGAAAGCGGTGCAGGCATATCGCCAGATGAATTTTAAAGACGGAAGGATAGGTATCGCCTTGTATCTGTCGCCGGTGCATCCGGCGTCGCTGTCCATAAAGAACATTAAGGCGGCAAGGGTGGTTGACGGAATATATAACAGGTGGTTCCTCGATCCTGTGTTTAAGGGGATGTACCCTAAAGATATACTGAAAATACTGTACAACAGGTTTAATGCGCCTGTGATCAAAGCCGAGGATATGAAGCTGCTGGCGGATAACCCCATTGATTTTCTGGGTGTTAACTATTACTCTCGGACTGTGGTAAAGGAATCCGGCAACTACCGGTCATTGGGATATGAACCGGTCAAGCCGGAAAAATCCAGATATACGGATATGGGCTGGGAGATTTATCCCCAAGGCCTTTATGATGTTTTGAAAAGATTAAAGAAGGAGTATGGCAATCCGGTGGTTTACATAACTGAGAACGGGGCTTCATTCAATGACAGGATGACGGTTAAAGGGGAAGTGAAGGATGAGGAAAGGGTGGATTACCTCAGGCAGCATCTAATTGAGGTTAACAGGGCGATCATTTCAGGGGTAAAAGTTTGTGGCTATTTTGTCTGGTCCCTGATGGATAATTTTGAATGGTCTTTCGGTTACAGCGAGAGGTTCGGCATAGTGCATGTCAACTACGAAACTATGGAAAGGACATGGAAAAGGAGCGCTTACTGGTACAGGGATGTGATAAGGGAAAATGGATTTAGCATCTTTTAGGCCGAAGCTGTGCTGCCAGGAAGCCTGACATGCATAGAAAGATAAAAAAATGGCCAAATTATTTGCCCTAAAGGGCTTGATTTGGCCATTTTTTATTTTAAAAAGCTTATTTCTCAAAAAATTCTTCATATAGGGCTCTAACCGCATTAACACTGTCTTCTGCCCTTACACCGAACATAATGCTTACTTCGGAGGAACCCTGGTTGATCATCTCAATATTCACACGGGCCCTTGCGAAGGCTGCTCCGGCCCTGGCTGTAATGCCTACCGTGCGCATCATGCCTTCTCCTACTATCACCACAAGGGCCAGGTCACGCTCCACATGTATGTCGTCAACTTTCAGCTCTTCCTTAATCCTTTGGATTATACGCTCTTCGATATCCTTGGTAAGCTTGTTCTCTCTTAGTACGACCGACATGTTGTCTATTCCTGATGGGAGATGCTCATAGGCAATGCCTTCGTTTTCAAGGATCTGAAGAACCTTTCGGCCAAAGCCTACCTCCCTGTTCATGAGGTACTTGCTCATGAATATGCTGCAGAATCCCGTATCGCAGGCAATTCCCACAACGGGACCGTTGGTGTTTTCACGCGTGCGCCTTATTGTAGTTCCGGGCGCGTCAGGATTGTTGGTATTTTTTATGCGCACCGGTATGCCTTTATAATATACCGGCACGAGAGCTTCTTCATGCAATACGCTAAAACCGGCATAGGACAGTTCTCTCATTTCTCTGTAGGTTATCTCATGAATGGGTTTGGGATTGGCCACAATACGGGGATCCACTGCATACACCGAATCTACGTCGGTAAAGTTCTCATATAGATCCGCTTCAACTGCGGCAGCCAGTATGGAGCCTGTTATATCGGACCCCCCGCGGGGGAAGGTTACGACATCACCCTCAGGCGAGCAGCCGAAAAAGCCGGGGAAAATTATTATGCCCGGTCTATTCTTGAGACATTTAAGCTTTTCATAGGATTCAGGAAGCACCTGGGCATTGCCGAATTCATTGCTAAGCAGCAATCCGGCATCTTTGGGGTTTACATACTGCGCCTCTACCCCTATGCCCTGAAGATATGCGGCCACCAGTTTGGCGCAGTTGTCCTCACCTGCCGCTTTTAAAGAGTCTATGAATTTCTCCCTGTTGCTTTTATCCGCAGAAAGCCGTCCTTTAAGGTCGGCGGCTATCAGTTCCACAATTTTATCTGAAACATTAAGCTGCTGAGCGATTTCTCTGTATCTGGAAACGATAGCTTCCAGTTCGGGTTCTGCCGAACCGTCAGCAAGGCAGCGTTCAGCACATGCGATTAAGAGGTCCGTCACTTTGATATCATCTTTGTAACGTTTTCCCGGAGCAGAAACGACTATTATCTTACGGTCAGGATCTGAGACTACGATATTACATACTTTTCTAATCTGATCGGCTGTGGCCAGAGATGTGCCACCAAATTTTGCAACTTTCATTTAAATGACCTCCACTATATTACATAAAATCAACTATTTTCCTGTGTCATACCATCATTTTTTATTCTTCAAAAATGCATTAATTGTAACATATTTTATATCTACCTTCGGTCTGTGTCAATAATTATATTATATGAAATGCCCAGCCGACAATTGCAAGTTTAGAATTGTTCCTTGCAAAATATTTGTGTCATTGATAGAATTTACCTATAAGGCGCGTCTTGTTGTATTGAAAGCAGCTTTATATAACAAACAGAGGATGGAGAAAAGTATATGTTAAAGGCAGTAATTTTTGATATGGACGGGGTCATCATCGACAGCGAGTCTATTTATCTTGAACTGGAAAGGAAGCTTTTCAAAGATTTAGGGCTGGAGATATCCGAAGAAGAGCACGATTCTTTTGTCGGTACAAAGGCCGATTATATGTGGACAAAGATTAAGGAAAAATACCGGCTGGAACCCTCGGTTGAAGAGCTGGTAGCGATGGAATACAGGCTGTATTTTGATCATATCGCTTCATTGGGAGATCTGTCACCGATACCGGGAGTAAAGGAGTTGATTGAGAGCCTTCATCAAAAAGGCGTCAGATTGGCTTTGGCCTCATCAAACTACATGAACGTAATTGAGATGGTGCTCGATATTTTTAAGCTGCAAAAGTACTTTGATGTGATAACAAGCGGTGAACAGGTCGAGAACGGCAAGCCTGCTCCTGACATTTTTTTAGCGGCTCTGAAACAATTGGGTGTCAAGGCCGAAGAATGCCTTGTCATAGAGGACTCCGAGAATGGCGTGAAGGCCGCAAAAACGGCGGGAATAAAGTGTGTGGGATTTAAAGGCATGAACTTGAGAAACCAGGACCTGTCTCTTGCAGATTTAGTTGTGAGCAGCTTTTATGAGATTGATTACGGGACCCTGCGGGAGTTGTGCAGCACCCAAGCCGGATAGTTTTGACAAACACCAAACATATGTTTGAACTTGCTGTGTAGTGTGGTATAATCTATAGGAAGTTACAAATGAATTCCGGGGGAATCTGACATGCCTGAGTTTAAAATAGTTTCGGATTACAAGCCCTGCGGCGATCAGCCCCAGGCTATAGATAAGCTGGTTCAGGGGATAAATATGGGCTATAAGCACCAGACCCTCCTAGGGGTTACCGGTTCGGGGAAAACCTTCACAATGGCAAATGTGATTGAAAGGGTGCAGAAGCCTACCCTTGTAATAGCGCATAATAAGACTCTTGCAGCCCAACTGTGCAGCGAGTTCAAGGAATTTTTCCCGAACAATGCCGTTGAGTATTTTGTAAGCTACTATGATTACTACCAGCCTGAGGCTTATATACCTGCTACTGATACCTATATTGAAAAGGACGCCTCAGTCAACGATGAGATAGACAAGCTGAGGCATTCGGCTACGGCTGCACTGTTTGAAAGAAGAGACGTAATAATCGTGGCCAGTGTATCATGCATATACGGCTTGGGAGACCCGGAGGATTATACCAAGCTTATGTTGTCCTTAAGGCCCGGTATGCGGAAAGATAGGGATGAGGTCATACGCAAGCTTGTGGAAATTCAATATGAAAGGAATGAAATAGACTTCAGGCGTGGAAGGTTCAGGGTACGCGGTGACGTGCTTGAGATATTTCCTTCCTCATCCTCTGAAAGGGCTTTGCGTGTGGAGTTTTTCGGTGACGAGATAGAGAGGATAACGGAGATCGATCCGCTGACGGGCGAGATTATAGGGCTGAGGTCGCATATAGCGGTATTTCCGGCTTCCCATTATGCTACGACGAAGGAAAAGATGGAAAGGGCTCTTGTGTCGATAGAGCAGGAGTTGGAGGAGAGGTTAAAGGAGTTGAGAAGCCAGGGTAAGCTGCTGGAGGCCCAAAGGCTTGAGCAGCGCACGAGGTATGACCTTGAGATGATGCGTGAAATAGGCTTCTGCCAGGGTATAGAAAATTATTCCAGGCACATCAGCGGGAGGGCTCCGGGCAGTGCGCCTTTTACATTGATAGATTATTTCCCTGAAGATTTCCTCATGATAATCGATGAGTCCCATGTAACGGTGCCTCAGATAGGTGCCATGTACAACGGCGACAGGTCAAGAAAGGAAGCGCTGGTGGAGTACGGATTCAGACTTCCTTCCGCTTTTGACAACAGGCCTCTCAAATTTGAGGAATTTGAAGAGAGGATAAACCAGGTTATATATGTAAGCGCTACGCCTGCAGAATATGAACGCAAGCACTCCTCCCAGATAGTTGAACAGATAATCAGGCCTACAGGCCTTGTGGATCCTGAGGTCATTGTAAGACCGGTTAAGGGGCAGATTGACGACCTTATCAGCGAAATTAGCAAGAGAGTTGAAAAGAACCAGAGGGTGCTGGTAACCACCCTGACCAAAAAGATGGCCGAGGACTTGACTGATTACCTGAGAGAGCTGGATTTTAAAGTTAAATATCTCCACTCGGATATAGACACTCTTGAAAGGATGGAGATCATAAGAGATTTACGTCTTGGTGAATTTGACGTGCTGGTAGGGATAAATCTTTTAAGGGAAGGCCTTGATTTGCCTGAGGTATCCCTTGTGGCTATACTGGATGCCGACAAAGAGGGCTTCCTGCGCTCGGAAACCTCGCTGATACAGACGATAGGAAGGGCTGCGAGGAATGTGGAGGGCACGGTAATCATGTATGCCGATGCCATCACCGAGTCTATGAGGAGAGCCATCAGCGAAACCAACAGAAGAAGGCAAATCCAGATGGATTATAACATTAAACACGGCATTACTCCAAGAACCGTGCAAAAGGCTGTGCGCGATGTCATTGAAGCCACAAAGGTAGCGGAACATGGCGTGAAATATTCTGCTCGGGCTGCTGAAGCTCCTATGAACCTTGATGATATTGAAAAGCTGGTGGATAAGCTGACCAAGGAGATGAAGCAGGCTGCTGCAGATCTCCAGTTTGAGAGGGCGGCGGAGCTCAGGGACAGAATTGCGGAATTGAAGGCAAAAGTAAAATAGATACAGAGCCTGAGCCGATTATTATCCATAAATGGAATTGCCATGCTATAAACGTCGTTTAAAATTTAAATTTTTCTTTTAATTTGGCAGCTCCACGTGCTATAATCATTATTAAATTGTTTTTTATTAGCTTTACACTTTATACGGGGGGTTTGAAATGAATCAAACTGGAACTATTATTCAAGAAGCGGAGCTGCTGTACTTGATACCCGTAGGAATGCATACCAAAGAGGAACTTATCCCTCTTCTAAGAAAGCATCCTGAAATCAAGTTCGTATCTCTTGTCGGCATTGACCTGAGGGGAAATGATACAGATGAGAAGATTCCCATTGGCTGCTTCATGGAGGACATAGATGCCTTTCTCAGCGGTGGAGTGCAAACCGACGGTTCCAGCGTCGTGCTGCCGGGCATTGCCACCCTCAACAACGGAAAAGTGGACCTTGTCGCCGATACCGAGGTTAACTGGTTTGTCGATTACAACTACGAGCATGTTGACGTTGAAACAAAGCGTCCTGTCGGGACTTTAAGGATACCTTCATTTCTCATACATAACGGGAAAAGGGTAGATTCTCGTTCTATTCTTCAGAAGTCCATCGATCATTTCAAAAAGGAAGTTATGGACCTCCTGAGAAAGTATCCCGGAGTTACGGAACAGATAGGCATATCCCCTGACGATATCCAGGATGTGGACCTTACTGCTGCTACTGAACTGGAATTTTGGGTCAGGACGCCCAATGACAAAGCGGATATTGAAGAATTATCGGTTTCACAGGTTCTGCAGGAGCAGTATTGGAAGAGGACTAAAGGCGTCGTCAGGACGGCCCTGGAAAAATCTCTGCTGCTGCTTGAAAGGTACGGCCTCAAGCCCGAAATGGGGCACAAGGAGGTAGGCGGTGTAAAGGCCAAGATAAACGATGAGGGAAATCTGGACCACATAATGGAACAACTGGAAATAGACTGGAGGTTTTCCTTTCAGATGCAGGCCGCTGATAATGAGCTGCTGGCCAGGATACTCATAAAAGAAACTTTCAGGAGGTATGGTCTGGATGTGACCTTTGCGGCCAAGCCTGTAGAGGGCGTGGCCGGAAGCGGGGAGCACACCCATGTCAATGCCATAGCTAAGCTCAAAAACGGCAAAACAATAAACCTGTTTGCGCCTCAGGATATGAATAAAGACTTCCTGAGCACCATAGGCTGGGGAGCCTTGATGGGGCTTCTGAAGAACTACGAGGTTGTCAATCCTTTTATCACCTCCAGCAATGATGCGTTTAACCGACTAAAACCGGGCTTTGAGGCTCCTGTATGCATAGTGGCCTCCTTGGGCAACAGCGTGAAGGAGCCGTCAAGAAACAGGACGGTGCTGGTAGGTCTGGTAAGAGATATGAAAAATCCTAAATCCACAAGGTTTGAGGTGAGGGCGCCAAATCCCCATACAAATACTTATCTGGCGCTGGCGGCAATAAACCAGGCGATGCTGGACGGCATAATATACGCGGTGAAGTCGGGCAAAAGCATGGCCGAGCTCGAAAAGGAGTTTTCAAAACAGGCCGGAGAGGAAAGCGACTACCTTGAAAAGGATAGGGCTTACAGGAGCGAAGAGGATGTATTTGAGCATTACACCGAGGAACAGAGGAATATGATGTTTGGGACGCCGCCTGCCACCGTGTGGGAAAACCTCAGCAATTTATCGAAATATAAAGATAAAGCGGCGATTCTTTCACGTGGAAACGTGTTTGAGCAGAATATAATAGCTTCTTACGTCAAAGCAACTCAGACCCAGTGGATTATGGAGCTTTACGAGCGCATACTGGCTGAAAATACCGAACTGGTCCGTAAATGCGTCAAGCTTCACGGGGGAGAGGATTCCACCGACTATGACGAAGCGCAGTGGACAGTGATAAACGACCTGAGGCGATATTTGATGAAGGATACTTTAAAGGAGAAATCCCTTTTTACAAGGATAAGGGAATCGATAGAAGCAAAGAATTATGACATGGTATCCAACCTGCAGTTGGAGATGGCCGAAAAAGTCAGCCAACTTAAAAAACTTTATGCCGCATATAAGAGAAATATTATAGATTGATTGCCCTTGATGGAGCCTATAAAAAGCGTAACCAAGCAAACATTTGGGATACGCTTTTTTCTGTCCATTTATTCGAACAAATGTTTGCATTTTGTTTATAATCTGATATAATGTAATCTAATAAAATTTAGGCAATCAGAGGTAAAACATATGATAAGGGATAGCATATTTATTAAAGGGGCCAGAGAACACAACCTAAAGAACATAGATGTGGAGATACCGAGGGATAAATTTGTGGTGATTACCGGCCTGAGCGGTTCCGGCAAATCTTCCCTCGCTTTTGATACTATATATGCTGAGGGGCAGAGGCGCTATGTAGAATCCCTTTCGGCTTATGCGAGACAGTTCTTGGGCCAGATGGAAAAGCCGGATGTAGATTACATAGACGGTTTGTCCCCGGCCATATCCATAGATCAGAAAACCACAAGCAGGAATCCCAGGTCCACTGTGGGCACCGTTACCGAAATTTACGATTACCTGAGGCTGCTGTATGCCAGGGTGGGGATCCCCCACTGCCATATATGCGGCAAGGAGATTTCACAGCAAACGGTTGACCAGATGGTGGATCAGATAATGGGCCTTAATGAAGGAGAGAGGATACAGCTCCTCGCGCCTGTGGTGAGGGGAAGAAAAGGAGAGTACCATAAGCTGATCGAGGATGCCAAAAGGAATGGCTATGTCAGGATAAGGATAGATGGACAGGTTATGGATATAAACGAGGAGATAAGCCTTGACAAAAACAAAAAGCATACGATTGAAATAGTTGTGGACAGGCTCGTTGTAAGGCCCGGCATCCAAAAGAGGCTTACCGATTCCATAGAGACGGTGCTGCGTTTGAGCGGGGGAATTGTGGTTGTAGACGTCATAGGCAAAGAAGAACTGCTTTTCAGTCAGAACTTTGCCTGCAGCGATTGTGGAGTGAGCATTGAAGAGCTTTCCCCCAGGATGTTTTCTTTTAACAACCCCTATGGGGCATGCCCTGCCTGCAGCGGATTAGGCTCATTGATGAAAATCGATCCGGATTTGGTGATACCCGACCCGTCAAAATCCATTGCGGAGGGAGCTATAAGTGTAGCAGGCTGGAACATTACGAATGACGACGGCTATTCCAGGATGTTTTTGAACGCTCTCGCCAGTCACTATAAATTCAGCCTGGATACACCTGTTGAGAAGCTGCCGCCCCATATACTGGATGTGATACTGTACGGTAACAAAGGTGAGAAGATAAAAGTCACCTATGACAGGGAGTACGGCAGCGGGTCCTTTATGGCTTCTTTTGAAGGCATCATAAACAGCATGGAGAGGCGTTATAAGGAGACCCAGTCTGAAGGCATGAAGCAATATTACGAAAGCTTCATGAGCAGCAACCCCTGTCCCGAATGCAAGGGGGCAAGGCTGAAAAAGGAGAGTCTTGCCGTAACGGTAGGAGGAAAAAACATTTATGAGGTTACCTGCATGCCTGTTTACGAAGCAAAGGCCTTCTTTGAGAATCTTGAACTGACAGACCGACAGAAGATGATCGCCTACCAGATACTTAAAGAAATAAACGCCCGCCTGGGCTTTCTGGTGGACGTAGGCCTTGATTACCTGACACTGTCACGTTCTGCCGGAACCCTTTCCGGCGGCGAAGCTCAGAGGATAAGGCTGGCCACGCAAATAGGTTCCGGCCTTATGGGGGTCTTATATATTCTCGACGAACCGAGCATAGGGCTTCACCAGAGGGATAACGAAAGGCTGCTCAAAACCCTCAAACGGCTGAGGGATTTGGGAAACACGCTGATAGTGGTGGAACATGATGAAGATACCATGTATGCTGCCGACTATATAATCGATATGGGACCCGGCGCAGGAATTCACGGCGGAGAAGTGGTGGCGAAAGGGGACGTAGAAAAAATAAAACAGTGCCCGGAGTCGCTTACAGGCCTCTATTTAAGCGGGAAAAAGAAGATAGAGGTGCCTGAAGTCAGGCGCAAGCCAAACGGCAAGTGGCTGGAGATCGTGGGCGCAAGGGAAAATAATCTTAAAAACATCAATGTTAAGGTGCCGTTGGGTGTTTTTACGTGCGTGACAGGCGTGTCGGGCTCGGGAAAAAGCTCGCTGATAAATGAGATATTGTATAAGAAGCTTGCTGCCGAATTGAACAGAGCCAGGACGAGGCCGGGTGACCATGACTTTATCAAAGGCATTGAGCATCTTGACAAGGTGATCAACATAGACCAGTCTCCTATAGGCAGGACTCCAAGGTCCAATCCGGCCACTTATACAGGAGTATTTGACCTCATCAGGGAGGTTTTCGCCCAGACCACCGAAGCGAAGATGAGGGGATACAAGGCAGGCCGCTTCAGTTTCAATGTCAAAGGAGGACGATGTGAGGCCTGCAGCGGAGACGGGATAATAAAAATCGAAATGCACTTTTTGCCTGACATCTACGTGCCCTGTGATGTTTGTAAAGGAAAGAGATATAACAGGGAAACGCTGGAGGTCAGATATAAAGGTAAAAGCATTGCAGATGTGCTTGACATGACTGTTGAAGACGCTCTTGAATTCTTCAAAAATATACCGAAGATACAGAGAAAGCTGCAGACCCTGTACGATGTAGGACTGGGTTATATAAAAGTGGGACAACCTTCCACAACCCTGTCGGGCGGAGAAGCCCAGAGGGTCAAGCTGGCCACCGAGTTATCCAGGAAAAGCACAGGGAGGACCATGTATATACTGGATGAACCGACCACAGGTCTTCACATAGCCGATGTACACAGGCTCATAGACGTTCTCCAGAGGCTGGTGGACGCAGGCAACAGCGTTGTGGTCATAGAGCATAATCTGGATGTGATAAAGACGGCGGACTATATAATAGATTTGGGGCCGGAAGGCGGAAATAAAGGAGGCTATATAGTGGCCGAAGGCACGCCTGAGGAAGTCATGAAGGTTGAATCCTCCTATACCGGTCAGTTCCTAAAGAAAGTCATAAATAGAAACAAGTAGAATGGAAAGGGGCGCATAACAATATGCAGCCCCTCATTTTTTGTGTATGAGAACATTCTTAATGTCCGGATTTACCGCTAAAAAATCTTTGAGAAAATGATAGCTACAAACCAGCCGATTACGCCGCAAACAGGGAAGGTAAGTATCCAGGCGGCTACAATATCCTTTACCACTCCCCAGCGTACCGCTGAAAGCCTTTTGGCAGCGCCTACGCCCATGATGGCCGTATTGATTGTGTGAGTTGTGCTAACAGGTATGCCCAGGCGGGATGCCAGCTCTATGCAAGCTGCGGCTCCGGTTTCTACCGCAAAACCCTGATAGGTTTCCAACTTGACCATGCTGATGCCCATCGTTTTGATGATGCGCCAGCCTCCGATGGATGTGCCCACCGCCATCACTACCGAACAAATTAAGATGATGGCAGGCGTTATTTTGAACTCCGATGTGACGCCACCTAATACCAAGGCCAGGGCAAAAACTCCCATAAATTTTTGGCCGTCATTGCTGCCGTGGCTGAAAGCCATGAAAGCAGCTGAGAACATTTGGGCTTTGCCAAATATGGATTTGGCTACCCGGTTGTTGACTCCCCGGAATATCCACACAATTAATGTGACGATAAGCAGCCCTGCTGAAAAGCCGAGAACAGTAGAAAAAAACAGTCCTTTTAACACCTTTTGCCAGCCTTCCCATAACAACACGCCGGGCCCTGCCGTTGCAAGAGACGCACCTGTAAGACCGGCTATAAGAGCGTGGCTTTCACTTGTAGGCAACCCGAAGCGCCATGCTATGGTGCTCCAAAAAACTATTGCGACCATCGCAGCCCCAACGGTGACAAGATTAATAGATTCCGGTTTAACAATGCCCTTGCCGATGGTAGATGCCACGGCGGTTCCGGATAGCAAGACACCTGCCGCATTAAGAATCGCAGCCATAATGACCGCCGTTCTGGGGCGCATAACCCGTGTAGAAACGACGGTGGCAATGGCGTTTGGAGAGTCGGTCCAACCGTTCACAAATTCAGCGGCAAGCACCAACAACAACACAATTACCAGTCCAACAGAAATACCACTCATAGATAAAAATTTCCTTTTTAACCTTTTTTTAATTAGTATGCGTATAATATTTTAGCATAATGCACTCTCGACATTATCATACAAAAATAGTTTAAACAAGTTGTGGTTGAAATGTCAATATGAATATTATTTTTGTCGATTCTCCAAAAAAAATCAGGTGAATACCGGATTAATAATTGTTGAATATTGAATTAATAATTGTAATATTATATAATTATAAAGGCTTAATGGACTCTCGATAAATCTGTGCGTACGAGAAGGGGAGCGCAATGTTTAAAAATAATGCGAAAGGAACGGACTTTTTCGACCTCTTTATAGATACGGCGAATGACGCGTGCAAGACGGCAGAGATGCTTTACGACCTGGTAATGAACTATGAGAATATCGATCAAAAGATCAGCGCTATAGAGGATGCGGAACACCAAAGCGACTCTCAGGTGCATAGAATTCTGAAGCAGCTCAACAGGTCTTTCATAACTCCCATAGACAGGGAAGATATTTACATGATTGCGAAGGAACTGGACAACATCACCGATGCTATTGAGTCTACCGCCCACCGTTTCAAGATGTTTAATGTAACCTCCATCACCGAAGAGGCAAAGACCCTTGCCAGACTGATTGTGGAATGTACAAGGGAGCTTAAGGACTTGATGGTGGAATTGAAAAATATGAAGAAAAGCGTCAATTTAGGCAAAAAGGTTATTGAAGTGAACAGGGTGGAGGACGAAGGGGATGACATCTTCAGGAATGCGATAACTAAGCTTTTTACTTCCGAAACCAATGCGGTTGAAATTATAAAATGGAAGGAAATATACGAATTTCTTGAAAATACCCTCGATGTGTGCGAAGATGTGGCAAATTTAGTAGAAGGGGTCGTAATGAAGCATACGTAAGGTGTTTGCAAAGAGGCAAATCTGAACAGGGTCTAGGTTTTAGCCAGGCGTTGAAAGCTGAAACCGAGGTCCTGTTTTTTGTGTATTATTTTTGGTTTGTTGTGCCGGTAATAAGGGTAATAATCAATAGACGGCTGAGTTTGTTTTTATTTGCCGTGAGCAAGGGATAGCTATGCCGACTAACGCACAGATAGCTTAATTTACGCCGATATAAATTTGCCTATTTCCCGGCATGCAATCAATGTGGGTTACCCATGTGTTAGACCTGGCATATGATTATGTGATATACTATACATTGATTGTGGGGAATTTGCACTGGTTTATGCCGGTTTTATATAGATGCTGATACACAGCTTGGACGGGAGATGATAATGATGATGATGTGTTCAGTTTGCAAAGAAAATTTTGCAGTTGTTTTTGTGACTAAAATAATAAACGGAAAGCAGACACAGGAGGGACTCTGTTTAACATGTGCAAAAAAACAGGGGATTCAGCCTATAAATCAGTTGATAGAACAGTCGGGCATGTCCGAAGAGGATATAGATAATTTGAACAAGCAGATGGGAAGCCTGTTTGAAAGCATGGATTTTGACAGTTTTCGTAATGATGCTTTAGGTTTAAATAACGAGGCACCAAATAACAATACAATGAGTGGGGGTAACCCGTTTTTTAACTTTATAAGCAGGGCTTTCCCGAAAAATGAGGATGGAGCGGGCGGCAGCGGAGAGCAGCAAAGGGGGCTGTCGGATGATAAGGACGGCAAGGGCGGTACCAGGACCAAAACCCAGGATAAGAAGAATATAAAAAAGAAGAAATACCTCGATATGTACGGCACCAATCTTACGGAACAGGCGAGGGAGGACAAGATAGACCGTGTCATCGGAAGAGACAAGGAAATAGACCGGGTGATCCAGATACTCAACAGGAGGACAAAGAACAATCCTGTTCTGATTGGCGAGCCGGGAGTGGGCAAAACCGCCATCGCCGAGGGTCTTGCCGTGAGGATCGCCAAAAGGCAGGTTCCTGCGAAGCTGTTTAACGCCGAGGTTTACCTCCTGGACCTGACAGGAATTGTGGCGGGAACCCAGTTCAGAGGACAGTTTGAAAGCCGAATGAAAGGAATAATAGAGGAAGCCAAGTCCCTTGGAAACATCATCCTGGTGATAGATGAGCTTCACAACATCATGGGTGCAGGCGAAGCTGAAGGCGCAATGAATGCAGCCAATATACTGAAGCCGGCCCTTGCAAGAGGAGAAATCCAGGTTATAGGGGCTACAACGCTGAATGAATACAGGAAACACATAGAAAAGGATTCTGCCCTTGAGAGGAGGTTCCAGCCCGTAATTGTGGATGAACCTTCTGTTGAGGAGGCTATTGAAATACTGAAAGGCATAAAGGATTATTATGAGAATTATCATAAGGTGAAAATACCTGATGAGGTTATTGAGGCGGCGGTGGTGCTTTCTGAAAGGTATATCACAGACAGGTACCTTCCTGACAAAGCGGTGGATGTGATAGATGAGGCAGGCTCAAGGGCTAACCTGAAAAATGTGGCGTTGGTGGAGCTTGAGGCTTTGAAACAGGAATTGAAAAAGGTACAGGAGGAAAAGGAAAATGCGGTGTCGGCGGACTCCATAGAGGATTACCAGAAGGCTGCAGACCTCAAAGTGAGGGAGTGCAAGCTTTTACAGAAAATTAAGGAAATTGAGGATAAGAGCAAGGATGTGGAAATAACCGTCGAAGACATAGCTTATGTCATTGAAGCATGGACCAAGATTCCTGTGCAGCGGCTCACTGAAGTAGAGGCCGAGAAGCTTCTTAACCTTGAAGAAAGGCTGCATAAGAGGGTTATCGGACAGCACCAGGCCGTGACGAGCATAGCTAAAGCCATAAGGCGAAACAGGGCCGGGTTTAAGAAAAAGAGAAAGCCTACTTCTTTTGTGTTTGTGGGACCTACCGGCGTCGGTAAGACGGAACTTGTGAGAGCCTTGGCCGTTGAGCTTTTTGGAAGCGAAGAGGCGCTTATAAGGCTGGATATGTCCGAGTATATGGAAAAGCATACCGTGTCAAAGCTCATAGGATCGCCCCCCGGATACGTAGGGTATGATGACGGAGGACAGCTGACGGAGAAGGTAAGGAGGAAGCCCTACTCAGTCATACTGCTTGATGAGATAGAGAAAGCCCATCCCGACGTGTTTAACATGCTGCTGCAAATCCTTGAAGACGGAAGGTTGACGGACAGCCACGGCAGGACGGTCAACTTTGAAAACACTATTATTGTTATGACCTCTAACGCGGGAACTACCCTCAAATCCAACGGCATAGGTTTTGCCAACGATGGGTACAAGGCTCTTGAAAACAGGGTCCGCGATGTCATGAAGGAAATCTTCAGGCCGGAATTCCTGAACAGGATTGATGAGATTATCGTGTTTACAGAATTGAGCAGGGATGAGCTCAAACAGATAGTGGAGCTTATGATCGAAGAAGTGAAAGAGGAGGTCGCTTCCAAAGGCATGACCATTGAGGTGACTGAAGCGGCAAAAGAGTTTATCCTGGACAAAGGCTACGATGTCAAGTATGGCGCAAGACCCTTGAGAAGGACGATACAGAAGTATATAGAAGATGAACTGGCTGAACTGTTCATAAAAGGTAAGTACAAAGCCGGGAGCAATGTGATAGTGGATGTGGAGGATGGGAATATCGTGTTCAAAGAGTAGAATAGAAGTCAGGGATTACTTGAATTACGCCGGAAGCTGCACGATGAACTCAGTGCCGGCGCCGGGTTCGCTGATTACCTTTATATCTCCGTTATAGAGGTTTACTATGTGTTTGACTATAGAAAGCCCAAGCCCGGTGCCGCCCATACTTCTCGAACGCCCTTTGTCAACTCTGTAGAAGCGTTCAAAAATTCTGGGGATGTGCTCTGGGGGGATGCCTATGCCGGTGTCCTTTACCGTAATAATTATCCTGCCTTCGGATTTAAATGCTTTGACCAAAACTTTTCCGCCTTTGACGTTGTATTTGATAGCATTGTCTATGAGGTTGATGAGCATTTGCTTTATCCTGTCTTTGTTGGCGTTTATTTTAATGCGCTTGTCTGTGTCAAAGCTCAATTCGACGCCTTTTTTAGTGGCCATTCCCTCCAGTATCGACATGACTTCCTCAATTATGGACCTTAAATTGTAAGTGTATATATTAGTGTCCTTCTGCTTCGATTCTATCTCTGAAAGCTGCAGGATGTCGTTGATAAGTATGTACAGCCTCTCAGCTTCGATGTCTATAATTTCCAGAAACTTCTCAGCCACTTCCCTGTCATTTATAGCGCCGTTCCTAAGGGTCTCAATAAAGCCTCTTATTGAGGTGAGGGGTGTTTTAAGCTCGTGTGTCACGTTTGAAACGAATTCCGTCCTGATGTGTTCCAACTTTTTTATGTTGGTAATATCATGCAGGGATATGATACCGCCGGAATTGGGGCCTGAAGATTCCCGTGGCTTTATGGGATTTGTATAGACCCTTAAAACTTTACCGTCAGGCGAAGCTAAAGTTATTTCGTTGACTGTTGAGACGTTTTTTTCTATCGTTTCCCGGAGGTAGTTGTTTATCTGTCTGTTCCTTATGGATTCCAGTATGTTGGTACCGATTACTTCAGAGTCATTTTTTATGCCGAACATCTCACAGGCGATAGAGTTGATCAATATTATCCTGAAATCGGTATCGACAGCCACAATACCGTTGGTCATGCTGTCCATGACGGAATCAGCTTTGAGGCTTTTGTCCTTTAAATCGGCAACGGTTTTTTCCAGTTTTTCCGCCATTTCATTGAAGGTGTCCGCCAACTGGCCCAGTTCGTCCTTTGATTTGATGTTGACGCGCTTTGAATAATTGCCAAGGGAAATTTCCCTGGATATCGCAATGAGTTCGTTTATGGGCTGAGTCAGCGACTCGGAGAATTTGAGGGCCAGCAGCATAGTAAAAAGCAACCCGGCAAGTATGCCGGCAATTGCATAATACCATATCAGCTCATTTATTTTTTTAATTTGTACCAATGGATAAGAGACTCTTACAACGGCTCTGGATGTGTTTAAGGGCACGGCTACATAAAGGAACTCCACTTTTAGAGTGTTGCTGAAACGGCTATCACTGCCAACCTTGCCTTGGATAGCTTCTTTGATTTCTTTGCGGTTTAAGTGATTCTCCATCTCAAGATAGCTGGCCTGGGACTCCCCGATGACACGGCCGTCAAAGTCGATGAAAGTAACCCGGGCGTTTAAGTCTTGAAGGTCGGAATTTGAATTTGCGTACCGGTTAAGTATTTGGGCATAGTCCTTGGCCGCGCGGTCAAAATCTATCCGGTCGCCCTTTGATATATTCTGCTGTATCTGGTATTGAATAAGGGAAGCTAGGTTTACCAGCCTTTCTTCCACCTCATATCTATAAAACTTTTGAGCCAATTTAGAGGTGAAAAACCCTGTGATGGAAACGCCGATAATTATTAAGACCATATAATGGAGAAAGATATTTTTTCTCAATATCCCACCTCAGTGCTTATCGCTAAACCTGTATCCGATACCCCTTACAGTTTCTATATATACCGGGTTGCTGTCGTCATCCTCTATTTTTTGCCTCAAATAGCGGATATGGACATCAACTGTCCTTGTCTCTCCATAGTAATCAAAACCCCAGATTTTTTCAAGAAGCAATTCCCTGGACAGCACTTTTCCTTTATTGAGCACCAGCAATTTTAGAAGTTCAAACTCCTTGAGAGGCATCTCGATCAAGGTTCCCTTTTTATATACCTCGCGCCTTGTGCAGTCGATGGCTATATCCCCGTGTTTTATGATTTCGGCCTCGGATGAAATGGAGGTGTTTACCCTCCTGAGTATAGCCTTTACCCTTGCCACAAGCTCTCTTACGCTGAAAGGCTTTATTATATAGTCATCGGCGCCGAGTTCCAGGCCTAAAACCCTATCGAATTCTTCGCCTTTTGCTGTGAGCATTATTATAGGTATGCCTTTTGTGCGGGTATCCTGATGAAGCTGTTTGCATACCTCCAGCCCATCAATTCCGGGAAGCATGATATCAAGTATGAAAAGATCCGGGATGGTGGTCTTGCATTCATTTAAGAGGCTTTCACCGCTTTCAAAGGTCAAAACCTTATATCCACTGGCCTCAAGATTGTATTTTATGAGCTGCTGAATATGAACCTCATCATCTACAGCGAAAATCAGTTCTTTAGGCATAGTTCCTCCTTTCAGACGATAAATGGAACGGGAGTCGCTTGCTATGCATTATCTACAAAGGGGTTGTTTACGCTGTCGTCCTTGTAAATGTGCCTGGCAAGATGGTCATGCTCCCCTGTCACATTATATACCACCCATTCGCATATATTTGTAGCGTGGTCAGCCATCCTTTCCAGATATTTTGCGATAAACATGAAATTTATGGCCTGTTCTATCGTCTGGGAGTCGTTTTTCATAATATTTATCAGCTCCAGTATTATTTTAAAAAACAGGTCATCCACCTCGTCATCGCTGTCGCATACTTTTTGCGCAAGCTCGATATCCTGCTTTACATAGGCGTCTATAGCTCTTTTGACCATTTGCTTTGCCAGATTCGCCATTTTGGGAATATCAATGAGGGGCTTGATGTACTTTTCTTGTGCCATCCTTATAGTTATTTCGGCTATATCTGCCGAATGATCGGCTATTCTTTCCATATCGGTTATGATTTTCAAGGCCGTGCTGATGGTCCTCAGGTCTTTGGCCAGAGGCTGCTGCCGCGCTATAAGCGCCAGGCACATTTTTTCTATCTTCTGTTCAAGATCGTCAATAAGATCGTCATTTCTGAAAATTTTTCTTGCAAGCTCTATATCCTGTTTCTTCAAAGCTGTGATTGTATTTTCAATAGACTCCTCAACCAGACTTCCCATCTTTATTAATTCAAGATGAAGGTCCTGGAGCTCCTGGTCGAAAGAATGACGCGTCACCATTTTGATCACCTCATTTACAATATCGAGCTTATCATATTGATTATACTATATTGACTGTTGACCTTGCATCAAATGCTAACTACCGGTTTTTATCACCCGAATCTTCCGGTAATGTAATCCTCGGTACGCTTGTCTGAAGGCTTACTGAAAATCTTTTCGGTAAAATCGTATTCGACTACCTCACCATGCAGGAAGAAAGCGGTCTTATCGGATATACGTCCTGCCTGTTGCATGTTGTGAGTTACTATAATTATAGTATATTTCTCCTTTAGCTCATCTATCAAGTCTTCGATTTTGAGGGTCGATATGGGGTCAAGGGCTGACGTAGGCTCATCCATGAGTACGACTTCGGGCTCAACGGCAAGGACCCTGGCGATGCACAGCCTTTGCTGCTGGCCTCCTGACAGGCCCAATGCATTTTGCTTAAGGCGGTCTTTTACTTCATCCCAAAGGGCGGCGTTTCTCAAACTTTTTTCGACGATCTCGTCAAGCCTTGACCTGGATTTTATGCCGTGAATTCTTGGGCCGTAAGCTACGTTGTCATAAACAGACATAGGAAAGGGATTGGGCTTCTGAAATACCATGCCCACCCGCTTTCTTAATTCTACTATATCATATTCCTGGTATATATTCACTCCGTCGAGGTATACTTCTCCGTTAATTTTAACCCCGGGTATCAGGTCGTTCATCCTGTTTAAGGTTTTTATAAAAGTAGATTTTCCACACCCGGAAGGCCCTATGAGGGCTGTGACTTTTCTCTCTTCAATATCCAGAGACACGTTTTTTAAGGCGTGAACATCTTCATAAAACAGGTTCAGGTTTTTGGTATAAATTTTTAATGATGAATCATTTCCCACAAAATATCAATCCTTCTTTATAATATTTCTCTTCTTTTTTAATGCGCCAAAAGCTTTTAATTTCATCAAGCTTCATCAGGATAATATCAATCCTTCATTAATAGCGGGTTAATATATTGTTAACTTAGTGTTAACTATTTTAAGCTGCTGTGTAATAAGGGGCTTATCCGGTTAACAACAGTTTAACATTAAATTAACAATACCAAGCTTGTAAACCATATTTTACGATGCTATTATAGCAGTGAAAAATACTGCCCTTTGAGGCAGCTGCAGGTTTGGCGGTCAATGCATATGGCCGGCCATGGGTTTGATTCAGGGGCCGGATGTGAAAGGCCGGATTGGTAAAAAACCATCGAATCCCTTGATTTGTCCGGCTTGACTTCCGACCTCCGGTTTCCAGAATGGAGGAAGTTTATGTTTAGGATATCAGCATTTGTTAAAGATGCCAAGGCAGACGATAGAATCAAAGCACAGGGGATAATTTCCAGGATGAAACTCGCCAATTCTATAGCCAAAAACATTTTTCTGTTCTTTGCGATGATTTCAATTTTCACGACCGTCGGAATAATTTTATCCCTTTTTGTGAATTCTATCGGCTTTTTTCAAAAAGTGACCCTATGGGAGTTCCTGACGGGGACGGAATGGACGCCTTTGTTTGCCGACCCTCGCTTCGGTGTCCTGCCGCTCATAACAGGCACCTTGATAATTACGGTAGGGGCCTTGCTTATCTCTGTGCCCATAGGCCTGTGTTCAGCCATATACCTGAGCGAATATGCCAGACCCGGTGTCAGGAAGGTTTTGAAGCCTTTGCTGGAAATACTTGCAGGGATCCCCTCAATCGTTTATGGCTTTTTTGCGCTGACGTCAATCACACCCCTTCTTCAGAAGATACTGCCTCAGACTGAGATTTTCAATGCCGCCAGCGGGAGTATTGCCGTAGGCATTATGACTATTCCTCTTGTGTCCTCATTAAGCGAGGATGCTCTTAGGGCTGTGCCCGACTCTCTGCGCCACGGCGCATACGCCCTTGGTGCAACAAAGCTGGAAACTTCCCTGGGCGTCGTTGTTCCGGCGGCGGTGTCAGGAATAACTGCTTCATTTGTTTTGGCGATTTCAAGGGCTATCGGGGAAACCATGATTGTGGCCATAGCATCGGGGGCAAAGCCCAGTTTCACCCTTAACCCTCTGCAAAGCGTGCAAACCATGACGGCGTTTATAGTCCAGGCAAGCCAGGGCGACAATCCTCATGGGACCGTGGGGTTTTATGCCCTGTTTGCGGTGGGGATGGTGTTGTTTTTGATGACATTGGGCTTGAATATTCTTTCGCACCATATCGTGCAGAAATACAGGAAGGAGTATTGATGTTATGGAAAGAGACTTTTTGAGGTATAGAAAACTTAAGAACTCCCTGTTTCATGTATTTATTTTTATAATAACGTGTATAGCGGTATTGGTTTTGGTTTGGCTGTTCTATGACATATTAAAAAGGGGAATACCGTGGCTGACCAAACAGTTTTTTACCGGCTATCCCTCCAGATTTCCCCGAAAAGCCGGGGTGCTGCCGGGATTGGTCGGGAGCGTATATATAATAATCCTTACAATTATATTTTCGGTTCCCACAGGCCTGGGCTGTGCCATCTATCTGGAAGAATATGCAAAGAACAGCCCTTTGACAAAATTTATTAAAATAAATATCTCCAATCTTGCAGGTACTCCGTCGATAGTTTACGGGCTTCTGGGCTTTGCGGTGTTTGTGACGATCTTAAAATTTGGCAGGAGCATATTTTCCGCCGCATTGACCATGTCGCTGGTGGTTTTGCCCATAGTCATCGTCGCATCCCAGGAAGCCATAAGGAGCGTACCTCAATTTCTAAGGCATGGCTCTTACGCCCTTGGCGCCACCAAATGGCAGACAATACGTAAAATAGTGCTGCCTGCAGCTTTTCCGGGGATATTGACAGGCGTAATACTTTCGGTTTCCAGGGCCCTTGGGGAGACCGCGCCTCTTGTAATGGTGGGAGCTTTTGCATCAACCTGGGCTTTGCCCAAAAGCGTAATGGATTCATTTACCGCCCTTCCCATCTTGATATATGACTGGACAGGACGGCCTCAGGCCGATTTTAAGGACGTGGCGGCGGCAGGCATCATCGTGCTCATGGGACTGTTGCTTACTACAAACGCAGTTGCCATCATATTAAGGAATAAATTCCAGAAAAATATTGAATAGATAGATATTTTTGTTAATTTTATTTAATACGGTTTTAACAAAAATTAACATGGGAATAACACGGAGTTTAAAATATGCTGCTAGAATTAAAGCACAAAATACGAAGGGGGAATTAAAAATGAAAGTCAAAAGCTTAAAGAACCTTTTGGCGGCAAGCATCTTGGTATTGTCACTGCTTTCTACACTAGCAGCATGCGGGCAGAAAGCTGACTCCGAAGGTGGCGCTGCCGAAAGCAGGGAAACCGCACAACAGCAGGAAGGAACCAAAAATCAGGAAGAAGCCAAGAAGGAAGAAGCTAAAAAGTTAAGCGGTGAAATCAACATCGACGGTTCAAGCACTGTATATCCTATTTCTTCGGCAATTGGCGAAGAATTTTCAAAGCTTAATCCCGATGTAAGAGTATCCGTAGGTTTTTCCGGAACGGGCGGCGGTATGAAGAAGTTTTATGCAGGGCAGATTCCGATTGCCGACGCTTCGAGGCCTATAAAGCAGAATGAAATAGACGAATGCAAGAAAAACGACATTGAATACACCGAATTCACCGTTGCTTATGATGGTATTTCCGTAGTCGTGAACACCTCTAACGATTGGGCTGAATCCATCACTGTTGAAGAGCTCAAGAAAATGTGGGAGCCTGACAGCAAGGTTAAGACCTGGAAGGATGTCAATACGGCCTGGCCTGACCAGCCTATAAAATTCTATGCGCCGGGTACCGATTCCGGAACCTTCGAATACTTCACCGAAGCAATAATGGGGAAAGCCGGCGCCATAAGGACCGACATCACTCCCAGCGAGGATGACAATGTACTTGTGACAGGCGTAGCAAATGATAAATATGCCATAGGTTTCTTCGGATACGCCTACTATGAAGAAAATAAGGATAAGCTGAAGGTATTGTCGATAGATGCCGGAAACGGACCTGTTGAGCCGGCAGCCGAAACAATCAAAAACGGTACTTACAAACCGTTGGCAAGGCCGGTATTTATATACGTGAACAACAAAAACCTTGCTGAGGACCACATAAAAGAGTTTGTGAAATACTATCTCACAGAAGGAACAAAGCTTATACCGGATGTAGGGTATGTGCCCCTTGAAACTAAAGACTATGAAGCCCAGCTGGCAAAGATCAAATAACCAGATTGATTGGATTTGAATATAGTTGACTAAACTGACGGTACTCCGGTTTATCCGGGGTACCGTCAGTTCTTGGGGCAAATTTATGAAAGAAAGGGATCAAGGGTTTTTTTAAAGGCAATATGCACTTAAAAGTGCATTTAATGATTTAAAAGTCCATTAAATGATTCATTTAATAATTATTCTGATGTCCTGTTTATATTCCCTTATAATTTTTGGGTATGCAACCTAAAAAATGCGATAAAGTAAAATGCGATAAAGTTTTAAGGTTTTCACATAAAGCTGAGAACTGTCCTCCTATGACATGTCTGCATAGCACTTTTCAAAAGTGTATTCAAAATGTATAAAGCAGTCCGACGCTGCACACTTATCAGCCTTGTGCATATATATATTATATGATGATAGGGCAAGGTGATGGAAATGCTGATGCGAAGTGCTTACAGAAGGCCTCAGATACTGCAATATAACAGGGATAAGGCGGTACAGTACGCCCATCAATGGGCATACGGGCGCAATCCGAAATATTATGATTTTGAAAAAATAGGGGGGGATTGCACCAATTTTGCATCCCAGGTAATCTATGAGGGATGCGGAGTGATGAACTATACCCCTGTATACGGCTGGTACTATAAAAGCTCCTATGACAGGACAGCCTCCTGGACCGGCGCAAACTTTTTGTATAAGTTCCTTGTTAACAATAAGGGAGAAGGTCCCTTTGCCGAGCCTGTGGATGTAAGGGATGCAAGACCGGGGGATATAGTTCAGCTTTCCTTCCAGGGAGGGGAGGAGTTCAAACATTCTCTGGTAATAGTACAGGCCGGGAGACCTGCCGCATTGGATAACATTCTTATCGCCACACACACCTTTGACAGGGATTACTACCCTTTAATAAATTATAACTGGAGAAATATAAGGTTCTTACATATTAAGGGCGCCAGGAAGCGATAAAGCAGGTGAGGCTGAGATCGTGGAAAGGAGAGCAAATATCCTTTAGGACGGGAAAATTCTTCTAAAAAATATTGACAAGTCTGTTTTTTTGTGTGAGTTGAAACTGTATTTCATTTTTATTATAATTATAACATAAAATACCATTACGGTATAATTATAGTGGAAAATGCTTTTGCGGTGGAGTTCGGGAAAGGCGGTGGCAATTTACGCGATCAGTGAAATCACGGCATTTTTTTGTGATGCAGCCAAAGGCTACGAGGCCGGGCATGTCGCCTTTTTGCGCATTATGCGAGGGACAAGCAGGGCTTGGGGGCGATATAGCGAAGGGACCCCATGCATTAAGCTTGCTGGAAATGCTTTAATTGCAATTGGCGGCTTGCAGATGAAGGCGCCCGACGAAAGGGCGTCAGGGCTGCCCGCCGGCATGCCGATAGGTGTAAAATGAATGTAATACCCATAAGAACTCATTTTAAAAATTTGAAAATCCGTAATTTAGGAAAAATTTAAAAAGAGGAATATTATGGGGGACTATTGTAAACTATGAAATTATTGTCAAATTTATCAAGAAATTTTTTTATAAGCATAAAGACAAAGCTTGTTATTTTTTTTATTTTAATTGTCATTGCACCGGTAATTATAATGATGGCGATAAATTCATACTACTCTTCTAAGAATCTAATCCTAAAAAAATACAGCGATTTTTTACTTGAAATATCAAAACAGACCAACGTTAGAATAGAGGAATTTTTGACTGACCTGGAAAAGGTATCTTTAATTTGTGTATACGGATTTAACAAAAATTTTTCTACTCCGGATGATGCTACTATTCAAAACTTTTTAAAAGACAGCAGCGATTATAACGAACGCCAAGCCTATTCTTCCTTGTTAAATGCAATTATGCTCAAAAACAGGATTTATTCTATTTACCTTTATAACCTTATAGGTGGCAGAAATTTGTATGTCAGTTCCAATAAGCCTATTAATTACAACTATAGCCCCATTTCAGAACCATGGTTTAAAGAGATTGTTGCTTCAGAGGATGCAGTCACGATCACAAATTGCCACAAGGATTATCAGGTAAAGGGTGGAAATAGCTGGGTCATTTCATCTGCCAGAAAGGTATATGATATGAACAACGGAGAGCTTTTAGGAGTGCTTGTTTTTAGTGTGGATATTGATTTTGTGGACAAGGTGTGTGGAAACATCCTTGCAAACAGGAAGTCTTCTTTCAGCATTGTCGATGAAAATAACCAAATTATATATAACAGTGATTTTGAAAACATTGGAAAAAGTATTTCAGAGATATTTCCAGTCGATGCCCGAAATTTCAAAAACAGGTCTGGTGCCTTTATAACAAAGAAGGAAAATGAAAATTACCTGGTGACGTACAATACTTTTGATAAATTGAAATGGACAACCGTTTTCTATGTGTCTATGGAAGAAGTATCGATAGAAGGCGAGTTGTTGAAACAAAACCTGACATATATCGTTTTGAGCCTCTTGCTTTTTACTGTTGCCAGCTCTTACTTCGTATCGACGATGATTACAAGGCCTATCAAAGGGCTGATAAAAAATATGGCGTTGGTTGAAAAAGGACAATTTGACAATTTACATATAGTTAATTCCAATGACGAGGTTGGACTTCTGTCAAAAAGGTTTAATATAATGTCTTTGGAATTAAAAGGGCTTGTGGAAAAGATTTACCAGAAAGAAAAGGAGAAGTTTGAAGCGGAAATGAATGCACTTCAGGCTCAGATAAATCCACATTTTTTATATAATACGTTGAATTCTATAAAATGGATTGCAGCAATGCAGAAATCTGAAAAAATTGTACAATTGATAGAGTCTTTGATATGCATGTTAAGGTATGCAACTCATAAAGTAGGAGATATGGTTACGATTGGGGAGGAAGTTGAGAATGTTAAAAACTATGTAACTATTCAACAGGTGAGATACTACAATAAGTTAAGCGTTCAATATGACATCGACGAAAATTTGAAGAGAAATAAAATAATTAAATTTACAGTTCAACCTATAGTTGAGAATGCAGTTTTTCACGGGTTGTCGACAAGAGAAGAGGGAGGGATGATAAAAATTGAGATTAAGCGTCATGAAGAAGATATTCTGATAACTGTTGAAGATAATGGAGTTGGAATGGACAAAGAAACTATTGAAAAAGTAAACTGGAATATATCTAATTTTAAAGAGAAATTCAATAATATCGGAATCAGCAATGTAAACAGCCGGCTTAAAATGCAATTTGGAGAAAAATACGGGGTGCGGTTTGAAAGCGAAGCGGGAAAAGGGACAAAGTTTTTTATTCTTATACCGGTTATAGGTGAAGGGCAAGGAGATTGGGTATGATTAAAATTGTGCTTGTTGATGATGAGCCTTTTTCCAGAATTGGTTTTAAGTCTCTGATTAATTGGGAGGAAAACGGGTTTTCAATTGAAGGAGAGGCTTCAAATGGAAAAGAGGCCCTGGAGGTTATAAAAAAAGTCAATCCGGATATAATCATTACGGATATAAAAATGCCTGTAATGGACGGCATAGACCTTATAAAAGAAGTATGCAAGCTAAAGAGGCGTCCTGAGATAATTGTTTTAAGCTGCTTTGATGATTTCCCCTATGTTAAGGATGCCCTCAAAATGGGTGCAGCAGATTATTTGATTAAAAGTGATATAAAGACACAACAGCTTTTGGATGTGCTGGCGGGATTGAAAAAAAAGATTGAAGAGCATTGGGCGAGCCACAGGGAAAAAATTGAGATGGCAAACAACTTAAATAAAAGTATAAATTTTCTGAAAGAGACATTCTTTAAAGAACTAATAAGTGGAATAATAAAAAATGAAGATAAAATTATAGAGCAAATGAAACATTTAAATATATCTTTAACACCTGAGAAACTCATTATTATAAAAATCAAGCTTGATGATTTTAAGCATATTAAAAAGAAGTATATTGAGAAGGATGAGATGCTCTTAAGGTTTTCAGTTGTAAATATATTAAAAGAGATAGTCCCTGGCAAATTTAACAAGGAGATTGTTGTTGAAAATTCTCAAGACTATATTCTTATATTCAATATTCACGGAGAGAATTATCACGAAATAATCAGTAAATTATGTGATAAAATCTCATCAGCTATTAAAGATTTTCTCAATATATCTGTTTCTATTGGAGTAAGTGAAATCGTAAGCAGTTTCCAGAATATCCGCACTGCATACAACCAGGCGGAGGAAGCAGTCAATATGAGGTTTTTTTATGGAAAAGGGAAAATAACATTTTTCGACGATTTAAAGAAAGAAAGCAGGAGAGATTGCAGCAACAGTTTGTTAAGCAAAGCAATGGAAAACTCTTTAAGGGCTTCCATTGAAAATTTTGATAAAAAGGGCTGTATAAGTAAAATAAAAGAGTTGCATGACGATCTGATCAGGAGCAACATTTCCGAAGGTGCTATAAGAAGAATTTATATAAGAATTGTTGAGCTGTTTGGTTCGTCAATACCTATTCAACCGCAAATGGAGAATCAGGATGCATGCACCCCTTATGAAGAAATACTGACGATGGAGACCTGTGATGAGATTAGTGAATACGTTTCAAATTATGTTGATTTGTGCTTTAAAATTATTCAAGATGAAAGCTTTTTAGATTATAAGACTAATGTTGAGAGAGCGGTAGAAATTATCAAAAAGCACTATTATGAAGACCTTTCGCTGCAAACAGTAGCGGAAAAAATCAATCTGAACCCTTCGTATTTGAGCAGGATATTCAAACAGGCAACAGGAGAGAATTTTACGAGCTTTTTGACAAAGGTTAGAATTGAGAAGGCAAAACTATATTTGGGGTCAAAGAAGTTAAAAGTATATGAGGTTGCTGAAAAAGTTGGTTACCAGAATTATACATACTTCAGCAGGATCTTTAAAAAAATAGTCGGCGTTAGTCCGGAGGAATATAAATAATAAAAACAGACATAGGCACCTAATAAAAAAAGTGCAGTTTAATGTAAAAATTGTTTACAATGGGGTATGCAGCATCAGAAATGCTTAAATTTTCGTAAAAAAGTAGTAAAAAAAATATAATAGGACGTAAAGCATGTTTATTTATTGTTTTTAGTATTCGAAGTAGAATTAGTCTGTGTAACACAACAAACAAAATTTTCAAGGAGGCAGTTAAAAATGAAAAAAGCATTTCTTAAAACAATCAGCCTCATGGTAATGATGATGCTGCTCTTATCGGCGGTTGCTTGCGGCGGTAAAAAAACCGAAACAGAGGGAGAAAATGAAGCTACGCCAACGGCCAGCAACACGACAGAAACGAATGATAAAAAGGAAGCGCCAAAAGAACAAGTTAAACTTCGTTATTCAAGCTATTTGCTTGATACCGCTCAAGCGGGCAAAGCTTACTATGACGCAATCGCAGAATTTGAAAAGGCTAATCCGGACATTAAAATCGAACCTGACTTTATTCAAAATGCAAACTATACTGCAGGGATAAAAACAAGGATTCTCGGCGGAGAACAGATGGATGTATTTGATACCTGGTCACCGAGCTTGTTTGCAGAATTTTATAAACTGGATGATAATATATATCTTGACCTTACGGGTTCTGAATTCCTGAATGACTTCCTGCCTGCGGCCTTAGAGCCTGTAACGATTGACGGAAAAGTTCTGGGGGCGCCTGAGGTTATGCACAGCGATGGCCTTCTTTATAATAAGACGATGTTTGATCAAAAGGGCTGGAAGATTCCCAAAACCTGGCCTGAATTCATTGAACTTTGTGAAACAATAAAGAAAGACGGTATTATTCCTATAGCGATGGACTCTGAATGGTGGGTGCCCCAGTTCTTTTTCGGCTCTATCATCTCATGCAACGGCGGTGATGCGACATGGACCGCAAAGCTTGAAAAGGGTGAGATTAAAATAACAGACCCCATATTTGTAGATGCTGTGAAGAAGCAGAAGGAGATCATAGACAGAGGTTTTGTCCCCAAGGACTGGACCGGATTGAAGCATGAGCAGTCTAAGGATCTTATAGGGCAGGGAAAGGCTGCTATGATTATCACTGGAACATGGGATATTCCAAGCATTATGGATAGGGACAAGAACATGGATGTTGATTTCATGCTTGTTCCAGGGTCCAATGATAAAGAGCCTGTGCCAAACATCAATGTGGGTTGCTACAGGGTAATCAGCAGCAAAACAAAGTACCCTGAACAGGCTAAGAAATTTGTCGCCTTCATGAATGGAAAAGCCAACCAGGAAAAGCTTGCTCAAGGTGCAAAGGCTGTGCCGTCTGTAAAGGATGCGCAACTTCTTGACCCTATTTCCAAGAAAATAGCAGCGGTTGTTACGAGACCTGATGCTGTCATTTACTGGCCTCACACAGTTTCAACAGAATCCTTGCAGGTTAAAATCCTTGAGGGTGTCAACAGATATCTTGCAGGCGACGATCTCGAAAAGGTTCTGGATGAGATCCAGAAAGCTATAGATGACGCCAGAAATTAAACAGACAGGCAGGTAAGAGTTTTAGTGCTTTTTCTCTTGGTTCAGGATGGGCGATGGCCCATCTTGAACCAAATCATATATAAAAGGAAAAGGTGGAGAGAATGACTAAGCAATCGGATGGATTTCAACGGAGCAAGAGTAAAAGGAACATTACCTTATTTTTGTTCACACTGCCGGCCTTAATTGTTTATACGGTTTTTTTTGTGCTTCCCATATTAGGGGACATATATATAAGCCTGCTGGAATGGAATGGCGGATTAATTGATGTAAAATTTGTAGGGCTAAAAAACTACATTAAAATGTTTACTGAAGACAAAGCTTTTTATGCGGCGCTTTTACATAACGTGATGTACACAGCTTTTGTTGTGACGATTCAGTTGTCAATGGCGCTTTTGTTTGCATTGATACTTTTTAGAAACATCAGGGGGCATAATTTCTTTAAAACGGTCTATTTGCTCCCTGTTGTATTATCGAGTGTTACGCTGGCTTTAATATGGTCATATATGTATGACCCGCTTCAGGGTTTTGTAAATTATTTTTTGAAATCCATAGGTCTTGGCTCTTTTCAGCAGAACTGGCTCGGAGATAAAAAGATAGCTCTATTTTCAGTAGGTTTAATAAATGCATGGCAGTATATCGGTTATTCAATGATTATATTTATTGCAGGACTTTTAACAATACCTGAATCATTGTATGAAGCCGCTGAGATTGATGGAGCCGGCATGTTCAGCAAGTTTGCAAATGTGACTTTCCCACTGCTGGCTCCGGCGACTACGATGAACATTGTTTTATCTACAACTGGAAGCTTCAAGGTATTTGAATTAATTTATGTCATAACTCCTCCCGGAGGACCCATTAGCGATGCGACAGAGGTTCTGGCAACGCTGATGTACAAGGTCGGATTTACATACGGGGAAATGGGTTATTCCGCGGCAATCTCAATAATACTTCTGATAGTAATTATGATAATCGGCTTTGTGCAATTAAAACTTCTCCGTTCAAGAGAGGTAAAATATTAATGGGGTGAATCCTATGAAGAAAAAACTGATTGTAGTCCAATACATATTATTGATAATATTTGCACTGGTTATCCTATCACCGCTGGCCATTGTGTTTTTCGGGGCATTCAAAACTCCAGGAGAGTTGGCGAACAATCCATATTCAATCCCGAAAGAGCCGGTATTTAACAATTTTCACGAAGCCTTTATCAGAGGCAACATGTTGGTTTACTTTAAAAACACTATATTTGTATCTACTGTTTCTTTAGCTATACTGATAGCTTTAAGCACTATAGCTTCATATGCTGTCACACGCCCTGGATTCAAGCTTGGAAACAAGCTGTACATGTATTTTGTGTTTGGAATAATAATACCTGCCCAATCGATTATGATACCAACCTATTATATGATGTCGAAGCTACGTCTTGTAAATAATATCTGGTCTCTGGTCATTGTTTATGTATCCTCATGCATGGCTATGTCTGTTTTTATATTGAGCGGGTTCTTCCGCACAATACCTTCCGAGTTGGATGATGCAGCATTTATTGACGGCTGCAGCGAATTTCAGGCTTTTATAAAAGTAATCCTTCCGCTTTGCAAACCTGCGGTGACTACTGTTTTGATATTGAATTTATTATTTATATGGAACGATTTTTATAACCCCTTGTTGTTTATCAGAAGCGAGGAGATTAAGACAATAGTACTCGGTTTGTCAAAATACATGGGGCGATATCTTACAAATTATCCTATAATGTTTGCCGCTGTTGTCATGGCTTCAGTGCCGGTAATAGTTATATTCATAGTCCTGCAGAAGCAGTTTGTATCGGGTATTACGGCTGGGTCGGTAAAAGGATGATAGGAACTTTTTTTGAACTGTATATAAATTAGCATATAAGGGGTGTTTTTATGAGAAAAATAGCATTTATCGGGGCGGGGAGCTTCGGTTTTACCAGAAGTCTGGTGCGGGATATTCTTTCATTTCCGGCGCTGGCAGACAGCACAATAGCGTTAATGGATATTGACGATGAGCGTCTTGCGGCGATTAAGAAAGCCGTAGACAAGATTGTCACTGCAGGCGGATATCCTGCAAAGGTATTCGCCACCAAAGACAGGGTAGAAGCCCTTAAAGATGCGGATGGCGTTGTCTGCACAATTCTTGCCGGAGGAGTTGATGTCTGGAGGAAGGATATTGAAATACCCAAGAAGTACGGAGTTAATATCAATGTTGGCGACACCAGGGGACCTGCCGGAATTTTCAGGGCCCTCAGGACCATACCTGTGATGCTTGATATCTGTAAGGACATAGAACGCTACTGCCCTGACGCTGTGTTTTTAAACTATACCAACCCTATGGCAATGCTGTGCAGGGCCATGCAGGGGCAGAGCAGGGTAAATGTTACCGGCCTTTGCCACAGCGTGCAGGGTACTGCAGAAATGCTTGCGAAGTGGATAGGGGCGCCTATGGATGAAATCACCTACCTTTGTGCAGGCATCAATCACCAGGCCTGGTACCTTGAGTTTAAATGGAAGGGCAAAGATGCCTACCCCCTCATCAAGGAGGCTATCAAAAAACCTGAAATTTACAACCAAGAGATTGTGAGAAACGAAATGTTTCTCCATCTGGATTATTACGTAACAGAGTCAAGCGGTCACAACTCGGAATATAATGCATGGTTCAGAAAGAGGCCTGACCTTATTGAGAAGTACTGCATCCATGGCACAGGATGGAATCCGGGCGAGTATGCGTATATTCTGAAGGAGTACCTGAAAAGGGAAGACACCTGGAAAAGGGAAATAGACGAGTGGCTTGCCCAGGATACCGTCGATTTGAATAGAGGGATAGAATATGCTGCGTATATTTTTAATGCGGTAATAGGTGATGGGACTATGTTTGAATTCAACGGGAACGTGCGCAATTTCGGCCTTATTGACAATCTGCCCGAAGGTTGCTGCGTCGAAGTGCCTGTGCTGGCATCAAAGCGAGGCCTCAGCCCAATTCGTGTGGGACGCCTGCCCGACCATCTGGCTGTTCTCAACAACATCAACGCAATGTGCGAGGAGCTGGCGGTGGAGGCGGCTATAACAGGCGATCCGAGGAAAGTTTTCCATGCCGTATGCTTTGACCCCCTGACTTCTGCAGTGCTCAGCCTGGCGGAGATTAAGGCCATGGTGGATGAAATGTTCCAAGCAAATAGGGAGTGGCTGCCGCAGTTCAAGCATATGTCCTGATAAAAGCGCTTGAGGATTTTAGCTGCACAGTTTATCCCAACTGGGTCACTAAAATTTTTAACTTTTATTGGCAAATATCAAAAGTATATACAGGCGGTGAAAAAGCTTGTATGGCGGGTTGCAACCGGCTGCTCCCTAATGGGCCCGAGACTGGAGGGAAGCTTACCTCACTTTCCCGCTAAAGCCCGGAATTTCCAGAAGCGTTGAAAAAATAATAAGCGGTGTTGTTTAACACCGCTTATTGCCTGCTGTTAATCCGTTGAGAGCACAACGTCAAGGTCCGGTATAAGAATAACCCTTTCGCCTATTTTTGCTATTTCCTTGACGTACTTTCTTTTCAAACCTACCAGAGCCGAAGGAGCGTTTTCGATATCTTCATCCTCTACCTTTACAATTTCCTTCACTTCATCGACTATAAAACCTACTATTACTGATTTTACACTGGCGATCACGATCTTCGTATTGTCGTCAAATTCACGAGAGGGGAGATTGAACCTTTTGCGCAGGTTAACCACCGTGTGAACCTTGCCCCTTAAATTTATCAATCCCTCAATATATTCGGGAGTGTTGGGCACTTTGAAAATTTCTATAGGACGTATGATCTCGTTAACCTGAGTAATCTCCACACCGAAATCTTCCTCCTCGATACGGAAAACAACCAACTGCCTGCTTGCCATTTCAAATCCTCCCCCTATAAAACAGTAATATAATGTCGAAAGTGAATAAAAAACGTCGTTTAAGACAATTATACCAATTTGTGCAGTAAAGGACAAGATATTTTATCCTTTTGGGTTAATATATGAAATTATTTCATCCTCCGCAACCCATTACGCATACTTCTTCACAAAAGCTGCTTTCGACTTATATATTACGACCGCCCTCATTTTTTGCCCGTGAAAATAAATTTTTCCTATTGCCAGACTTACAATATTTTAACAGTAATTCCGTTATAATCCGGTAACCGCATTTTTATAAATTTTGAAAGTTCTAAAGCAACCTTGGCATGGATTGCCGCAGGACACCGCAGTCAGCCGTCATTCCGGACACCAGCCTACCATTTCTTTCAGCCTGTCGATGATGGGCAGATGCTGGGTACACTTAGCTTCACAGCTGCCGCACTCTATGCATGCCTTTGCCTGGTCGACGGTCATCCCCCAGTGATTTTTCATCCATTTAAGGGCATCCCGGGGCTGTCCCAGTATCCTTTGATTATATGCTATCATAAATTTGGGTATCTCAATTTCTTTGGGACAGCCTTTACAATAGGCACAGCCGGTGCACAGCTTATCCATGGACGCAAACAGCCTGTCCTGAATCTCCTTCAACTTGTCCTCAGAAAAATCCTTTATTTTGTTTCCTACTTTTGCATTTTCAGTTACCTCTTCAATGGTACCCATACCTACCAGGACAGTGCTTATTTCCTTATGAGAGCCGTTGAATCTCAAGGCGGCTTCCACAACCGATTGGTCCTCATCGCCTCTTATAAAATCAAAAAAATCCGCTTTCTGGGGGATAAGTCCTCCACCCAAGGGATTCATGGTGGCGACGCCAAGACCATGGCGATAAGCTGCTTTCAAGCCCTTTTGCCTGTATGGGAAATTCAGGATGTTATACCCGAGGGTCATTCCCTCAAAAGCGCCTTCCTTTACAATTGTTTCTATTTCATCGCCGTTACAATGGGTCGAAAACACGATATGCTCTATAAGCCCTTCTTCTTTTGCTTTGAGGGCTGCTTCATAAGCGCCGCCTTTCACCATGCGGCTCCTGTAATCATCCAAAGTCAGTACGCACCATATGTGGAAAAAGTTGATTTTGGGGACGCCCAGCCTTTTTAATGAAGTTTCCAGGTCCTGCCTCACTTTTTTGCCGTCCCTCTCCGAGCTCTTAGTAGAAACATAGAATTGGTTGGGCATATTTTTAAAGGCCATGCCGAAAATGACCTCACTCTGGCCATCATTATAATCGGGAGCAGTATCAAAATAATTGATACCCAGCTGATTTGCCTTCACTACGGTTTCGGCGCACTTGTCATAATCATACCTGTCTCCGTCCTTGACGAATCTCATCCCTCCAAATCCTATTACCGAAACCTTTTTCCCGGTCTTTCCATATTCTTTGTAGAGCATGCGCTGCCTCCCTTTTATGACCTGTAGCTTCCATTGATTTTGATATAGTCATATGAAAAATCGCAGGTCCACATCCTGTCAAAGAAGTTTCCCTGATTTAATTTTAAGCTGATCTTTACTTCTTTCTGCCGAAGGATGTTTTTAGCCTCCTCCTCGTCAAACTTAAAGGCAGCTCCGCCTTTGCAAACCTGCAAATCGCCGATATATATGTCTAAAAGGCCGGGGTCGAACTCCGCCCCTGAGTATCCGGCAGCGGTTATTATTCTTCCCCAATTTGCGTCCTCACCAAATATTGCCGTTTTTACAAGAGGAGATTTGGCTACTGCGCTCACGATAAGATAGGCATCCTTTTCGCTGGGCGCTCCGTCCACGGTTATTTCTACCAGCTTTGTCGCACCCTCGCCGTCCTTTGCGATCATGCGGGCAAGTGATGTGCATACAAGCTCCAGGGCATCCTTAAATTTCTTGTAATCGTCGTCTTCGGCCACAATTCCCGGATTATCCGCCAGGCCGTTTGCAAGTATGACAACCATGTCGCACACGCTTGTATCGCCGTCTACCGATACCCTGTTGAAGGTATATTTGACTACATCTTTAAGGGCCTTTTCAAGGAGGCTGCGTGAAATGTTCACATCGGTGGTGATTACGCCGATCATTGTGGCCATATTGGGATGAATCATGCCTGAGCCTTTGGCCATACCTCCGATGACAACATTTTGTCCCTGTAGCTCGAATTCTACGGCTATTTCTTTGGGAACCAGGTCGGTTGTCATGATGGCTTCTTCAGCATCATGTCCGCCGTCCGGAGCCATGCTTTCAACGGCTTCCCGTATGCCTGCCCTTACGGCGTCCATGTTCAAAGGAACGCCTATGACTCCAGTTGAACCCACAAGGATGCTTTCAGGGCTGCATTCCAGAAGTTCTGCGGCTATTGCAGCTATTTCTTTTGCGTCTTTATATCCCTGTTCTCCGACACATGCGTTTGCATTCCCGCTATTTATTATGATCGCGTTTGCGAATCCGCTTTTTATGTGCTCCATTGTAACCTGCAACGAGTGACCTTTTACCAGGTTTGTAGTAAAAACGCCGGCCGCTGCCGCGCTGTCTTCAGAACAAATTATTGCAAGGTCCTTTTTTCCGTTTTTTTTGAGCCCACACGCTACGCCTGTGGCAAAAAAACCTTCAGGTGCCGTGACTCCACCATCTATTATGCGCATTTGTTTCACCTCGGCAAATAATATATTTAAATTATACAGAAATAACGAAGTGTATTCAATAATAAAATGTCAGGGCTTTTTAGCGGATTAAAAAGGCTAAATGGCGGTGAAAAGCTATTCATGAAAAAGGGGCAGGACAGGACGGCGCAAATAGCTGCAGGAAAGAAACAAAAGAGGCCGGTCTTTTTGATAGAATAAGTTGAAACAATAAAAATCCACCAAGGCAGGAGAAGTTCCTTTGAATGGCATTATACAGCTTGTATTAATCCGTCAAAAGCACGCCCTTGCAAATTCAATAGGGTTGTGGTATTATAAAACTTAAGTTGGGATTTTTGGCACTAATTAGCAATTGAACTACTTCGTTGTGGTTTCAGAATCGGCATCGAAGCTTTCTTGATACGGATTTATGTGCGTATCGGGAAAGCTTTTTATTTTTATAATCTGTTATAGGGGTTGTATGAGGGGTTGTGGAAAGGATGGAACATGCAAAGTTTATTGTATCAGGTGAAGATAAAAAAGTACTGGCAGGAATAAAAAATATCCTTTGTCAAAGCGGGCATATTTTTCTGGGATACTCGAAGGAACCGGTCAATATAATAAGGCATATAAGAAGCTATATGCCGGATTTGGTTATAATCGAAGTGCGCAATAGATTCAGAAGCTTAAAGCAAATACTGGAAATTGTAGATGAGGAAATGCTGGCAGCCTGTATTCTGCTTCTGGATTCAAGAAGCGACGAGGTATTTGATTTTTTAAGAAAAACAAAGACCATAACCTATATGATTAAGCCGATTTTTGAGGAAGTCCTCTTACAAATCGTGGACATTTCACTGGCGAATTTCAGCAGGATACAGGATTATGAACAGATGGTGAAGAAATTAAATGATACTCTCGAGAGCAGGAAGTTTGTGGAGAAGGCTAAATGGATTTTGATAGAACAGGAAGGACTTACTGAAGAGGAAGCGTACGAAGTGATCAGGAAAAAAAGCAGGGACAACAGGCTGCCCATGAGAGAAATCGCCGAGGCTATAATCCTTACAAGAGGCATCGGCCGTGGAAAAGACTGAGCCGGAGTTGAACGGAAGGACTTATATATTAAAGCACAAAATGCAATAATGATGGATTCAAATTGCAAAAAAAGCGGTTAAAATAAAAAAAATTTAAAATATTTATTGCAATTTTGCATGAAGTATGTTATATTATATTCACAAATTAAATTGTGATCATAAAGGTAATATAAAATTCCTGGGTGAATTTTATAATTTCGGCTGAGGCGCCATAATCTATAGAGATATAGGTTGTGGCGTTTTTTTATAAAGGCATAGACATAAAACTGAATAATTTGATATATGATCCCCGTAAGATCCATATATCAAAAGGGCCAGGGCGCCAAAATCCGAGATTTTGGCGCCCTTTTAGTTTTTCAGTTTTACATCACAAGAATATTCAATTCAGGAGGTATTGATTATGAGACAGGTAGCTATTTATGGAAAAGGCGGTATTGGAAAATCCACGACAACCCAAAATCTTACCGTGGGATTGGGAGAAATGGGCAAGAAGGTGATGATTGTAGGTTGTGATCCAAAAGCGGATTCAACACGGCTGGTGCTGGGTGGACTGGCACAAAAGAGCGTCCTTGACACCCTGAGGGAGGAAGGTGAAGAAGTCGAGCTTGACAGGATTATGAAAACAGGTGTTTTCGGCATAAAATGTGTGGAGTCGGGAGGTCCTGAGCCCGGAGTGGGATGCGCCGGAAGGGGAATTATCACATCCATCAACATGCTGGAAAGCCTGGGGGCTTATACCGACGACCTGGACTATGTGTTTTACGACGTGCTTGGAGACGTCGTTTGCGGCGGATTTGCGATGCCCATCAGGGAAGGCAAGGCTCAGGAGATATATATCGTGGCAAGCGGTGAGCTTATGGCGCTGTATGCGGCAAACAATATATGCAAGGGTATCCAGAAGTATGCCAAAACCGGCGGGACGCGGCTGGGCGGCATCATATGCAACAGTAGAAAGGTGGACAACGAAAAAGAATTGCTCGAGCATTTTGCAAAAGAGCTTGGCACCCAGCTTATCTACTTTTTACCAAGGGACAACATCGTCCAAAGGGCTGAGATCAACAAGAAAACGGTCATAGACTATGCTCCCAACGAACCTCAGGCTGATGCCTACAGGGGGCTTGCAAGGGCTATCGACCAGAACGATATGTTCGTCATCCCAACGCCAATGTCGCAAAACAGGCTTGAAGAGCTGATGATGGAACATGGCATACTCGATTAGAAGCGGCCTGCACTTTTGTTTAAAAAAATAAAAATTATCTGGAGGTATTTTATATGGTGATGATTAGAGCTATTATCAGGCCCGAAAGGGTGGGCGTTGTCTTGTCCGAATTGTGCGATGCGGGTTTTCCTGCCGTAACCAAGATGGATGTCATGGGGCGCGGCAGGCAGAGGGGCGTGAAAGTTGGAGACGTCTTTTACGATGAAATTCCCAAGGAAATGCTTATGATGGTCGTGAAGGATGAAGACAAGGACGACGTGATCAAAATTATAATGAAGAATGCGAAAACCGGTGAAAAAGGCGCCTTTGGCGACGGCAAGATTTTTGTAAGCCCTGTTGATGAGGTGTACACCATAAGTTCCGGAGAAAAGGGACTATAAGGAGGGAATTGCCGTGAAAGAAGTAATGGCCATCATAAGGATGGATATGATCAATAAAACAAAAGATGCCCTCCTGAAAGAAGGCTTTGCGGCATTAAACTGCCGCAAGGTCCTGGGTAGAGGCAGGAAAAAGGTTGATTTCTCATTTATAGAAGGCATTCTTTCAGACGGGCAGATATCTTCACCGGCGGTGGCGGAGACCGTTTCGGAAGGGCACCGCCTTATACCAAAAAGGATGCTGTCGCTGGTTGTAAAGGATGAAGATGTAGCCAAAGTTGTTGATATCATCATACAGGCAAACAGCAAAGGGAAGCCCGGGGACGGCAAGATATTTGTGATGCCGGTTTTGGATGCGGTAAGGATAAGAAGCGGGGAATCGGGCGATGAAGCTATATAACGGCAGGCCCGGACATTGATCCGGATATTTAACTCATTCGGAGGTGAAGTTTATTTATGAAACAGAAATTGGATAAAATTATTGAAAGTTATCCTGCCTCGGTGTTCAAAAACAGGAAAGAGCACATAATCATAAAAAACAGCAAAAGTGAAGAACCTCAAAAAATTACAGCCAATACCAGGACCATACCCGGAATCATAACAAACAGGGGCTGCTGTTACGCCGGTTGTAAAGGCGTTGTGCTGGGGCCTTTGAGAGATGCCGTGATTATCACCCACGGGCCTATAGGTTGCGGCTATTATACCTGGGCTACAAGAAGGAATAAGGGAAGGACCTCGGGTGACGAGAAAAATTTTCTGAATTATTGTTTCTCCACCGATTTGCAGGAAGGCGACATAGTGTTCGGCGGCGAGAAAAAACTCAGGCAGGCTATTAAGGAAGCGGTGGAAATATTCAACCCCAAGACGATATTCATATGCGCTACATGCCCTGTAGGTCTTATAGGCGACGATATACATGCTGTAGCAGCAGGCGCGGAAAAGGAATACGGCATTAAGGTTGTGGCTTTCAGCTGCGAGGGATATAAAGGAGTAAGCCAGTCGGGAGGCCACCACATTGCCAACAACGGTTTGATCAAACATATAATAGGCACAGGGGACAAAGCAGTAGGAAAATACTCCATAAACGTTCTTGGCGAATATAACATAGGCGGCGACGGCTGGGAAGTTGAAAGGCTGCTGAAAAGAATAGGCTATGAGGTAGTCTCGGTTATGACGGGCAACGGTACCGTGCGGGACCTTAAAAACGCTCATAAGGCAACCCTTAATTTGATCCAGTGCCATCGTTCAATCAACTATATAGGTGAAATGATGCGCACAAAATACGGCCAGGACTGGATAAAAGTCAATTTCATAGGTATACAGAGCACCATAAAAAGCCTGAGGGATATTGCAAAGTATTTTGACGATCCTGACCTCACCGCAAGGACTGAAGAGGTTATAAAAGATGAGCTTGAGGAAATTACTCCGGCTATAGAACATTACAGAAAGATCTGCAAAGGAAAGACAGCGGCGCTTTTCGTAGGAGGTTCGAGGGCTCACCACTACCAGCACCTTTTTAAGGATCTGGGAGTAGAAACGGTTTTAGCCGGCTACGAGTTCGCCCACAGGGATGACTATGAAGGGAGAGAGGTAATTCCTACCATCAAAGAGGACGGTGACAGCAAGAACATAGAGAACCTTGAGGTTGAGCCGGACCCGCAGCATTACAGGATATACCTCTCAAAGGAGAAATATGAGAAGCTGAAAGATGAGATACCGCTTAACTACTATGGGGGCATGATAAGGGAAACGCCTGACGGCAGCATAATTGTTGATGACCTCAATCACTATGAGACCGAAGAATTCTTGAAATTGCTAAAGCCGGACATATTCTGTTCGGGTATTAAAGACAAATATATCGCCCATAAAGCGGGAATATTCTCAAAACAGCTACATTCATACGATTACAGCGGGCCCTATGCCACTTTCAGGGGAGCCGTCAATTTTGCGAGGGACATAGCCATGGGGATTTCAACCCCTTCATGGAAATTTATAACTCCTCAATGGAAAACACAGCCGCTGCTCGAGGGAATATTTGTAGGAGGGTAGAAAGATGTTAGATTATACGCCAAAAGAATATGTTGAAAGAAAAGCTTTAACGATAAATCCCGCAAAGACATGTCAACCGGTAGGTGCCATGTATGCAGCGCTGGGGATACACAGGTGCCTCCCCCACAGCCATGGTTCCCAGGGCTGCTGCGCCTACCACAGAAAGTTCCTTACAAGAAATTTCAGAGATCCGATCATGGCATCGACAAGCTCCTTTACCGAAGGTGCTGCGGTCTTCGGCGGAGGCACAAATTTAAAAACGGCAATTAAAAACATATTTTCAATATACAACCCGGATATAATCGCTATACACACAACATGCCTGTCGGAAACCATAGGGGATGACATCCCGGCATTTGTTGCACAGGCCCAGGTGCCTGAAGGAAAAATCGTGATACACGCAAACACTCCCAGTTATGTCGGCTCGCATATTACAGGATTTTCCAACATGGTAAAAGGCATGGTCAAATACCTGGCTCAGAAACGCGGTGAGCCGAACGGGAAACTGAATATAATACCCGGGTTTGTCAATCCTGCCGACATGAGGGAGATAAAAAGGCTTCTTAAGGCCATGGATGTACCGTTTATAATGTTTCCGGATACCAGCGGCGTTATAGACGCTCCTATAACAGGAAAGTTTGAAATGTATCCGGCAGGGGGAACAAGAGTCCAGGATATTATGGATTCGGGCAATTCATATGGAACCCTTGCCCTCGGAAATTTCGCATCGGCGGATGGCGCCTACGAGCTTGAAAAGAAATGCAAGGTTCCTGCAAAGGTGCTGAAAACCCCTATAGGCATAAAAGCGACAGATGAGTTTCTGATGGCGGTGTCAAGGCTGAGCGGGAAGGATATACCTTACGAGATTGAGGAAGAACGGGGGCAGCTGGTGGATATAATGGTGGATTGCCATTACCACTACCACGGCAAAACAGTGGCCCTGTTTGGAGATCCGGACCTGCTTATAGCCCTTGTGGAATTTACCATAAGCCTTGGCATGATACCGAAATATGTGATTACAGGTACGCCGGGAGAAGCTTTTGAGAAAGAGGTCAAAAAAATGCAGGAGGAAGCAGGAATCGAAGGAAAGGTGAAAGCCTTAGGTGACCTGTTTACGCTCCACCAGTGGATGAAGGAGGAGCCGGTAGACCTTCTTATGGGAGGGACCCACGGAAAGTATATTGCAAGGGCGGAAGATGTTCCCTTTGTCAGGATAGGTTTTCCGATACTTGACAGAAGCGTCCATTCCTACTTGCCGTTGACCGGCTACAAGGGCGCCATGAGGATAATTGAAATGATAAGCAATGCACTTCTGGACAGGCAGGACAGGGATGCTGCGGATGAGGACTTAGAACTGATACTCTAAAGGTCTAGGAAACAGGGTTGAGTTGCGGAATTTAAGCAGGCTGAGAAGCAGGGAAGCATTTAAATTTAATAGGGAGGACGGATTTAATGCTTTAAAGTTTGCTTTAAACAGCAGATGCAGACTGTGCAAATTAGGGCTGTAAACAGCAGCGTGTATGGCGCCGGCCTGATGCAGCTACTTTAGTGCATTGACTTAGCTGGGTATTTTAAATTTCGAGGTACGGCGTCTATGCTTCCCTGCAGCCGGCTTATATATATCAGAATAAATTGAAGACCATGGCTGTAGGATAGGAGGTGAAATGCCATGAAGAGCACTCCGCTGGTTGAAATTCTGGAAGAGAGAAAGGATTTTATTTACTTGGGTCCCAATAGCGGGAAAGGGTGTTTGAAGTGTGAAAGGGACAGCATTGCAGGGGCGGTAAGCCAACGGGCTTGCGTATACTGCGGCGCAAGGGTTGTTCTGAACCCCATCACCGACGCTTTTCATATTGTCCACGGGCCTATTGGCTGTGCCAGCTATACCTGGGATATCAGAGGAAGCCTGACAAGCGGTCCGGACATATACAGAAACAGCTTTTCCACAGATTTAAGGGAACAGGATATCGTGTTTGGAGGAGAAAAAAAGCTGGCAGGAGCCATCGATGAAATTGTGGAGGCCTACTATCCAAAGGTGATATTTGTATATGCCACTTGTGTTGTAGGCGTGATAGGGGATGATATTGAAGCCGTTTGTAAGAAAGCTGAAAAGAAGCATTCAATACGGGTAATCCCCGTAAAGTCCAGCGGTTTTGCCGGGAACAAGTCCATGGGCTATAGGGCGGCCTGTGAAGCCCTGATTAAACTCATGGGGGCCGGTATGCCGCAGAAGGTTCAGGGCGTCAATTTTCTTGGGGATTTTAATCTTGCCGGCGAAATATGGATAATATCAGACTATCTTAAGAGGATCGGGGTGGACATTGTCGCAAAGATAACAGGAGACTCAAGATGTGAGGAAATAACAAAAGCGCCGGGAGCGTCGCTGAATGTGGTTCAGTGCGCCGGTTCCATGACCTATCTTGCGAAAATGATGGAGGAAAAGTTCGGCATCCCCTATATAAAGGTAAGCTTTTTTGGGATTGAAGATACAAAGCTTTCTTTGATGAGGATCGCTGATGCGATAGGTGATGAAGCTGTCAGGGAAAGGGCGAGACAGCTGATTTTGACGGAAGAATTGAGGGTCCGGTCAAAGCTTGCCCATTACAGAAAAAGGTTGGAAGGCAAGAGGGCGGCTATTTATGTCGGCGGGGGGTTTAAGGCCATTTCACTCATAAAACAATTTGCGGACCTGGGCATGAATACGGTGATGGTGGGAACTCAAACGGGTAAAGCTGATGAATACGAGACTATTAAAGCCATGGTGGATAAAGATGCGGTCATACTTGACGATGCTAATCCTTCCGAGCTTGAGAAGTTCATGAGGGAGAGAGGCGCCGACATTCTTGTCGGCGGCGTAAAAGAAAGGCCTCTTGCATATAAGCTGGGAGTGGCTTTTTGTGACCATAACCATGAAAGAAAACATCCCCTCTGCGGCTTTGAAGGGGCGGTAAACTTTGCGAAAGAGGTGGACTTGACTATAAACAGTCCGGTATGGAAGGCGATTGCCACAGACGTATAGAAAAAGCAGGTTTGGGTTAAGGCTGAAGACGTGGCCGGAGACGAGGTTTTAAAGGAAGAGTGGTGCTTATGAAAAACAGAAATTTCGTAAATTTAAATATAAATCCGTGCAAGATGTGCATGCCTATGGGAGCTGTCATGGCCTTTAAAGGGATAGAGGGCAGCATGGTCATATTGCATGGGTCCCAGGGGTGTAGCACCTATATCAGGAGGCACATGGCGGAACACTATAATGAGCCTATTGATATAGCGTCTTCATCGCTGAATGAGCAAGGGACCATATATGGAGGGGAAAACAACCTTAAAAAAGGGTTAAGAAATATAATAAAGCTTTACAATCCCGAAATTATCGGCGTCGCTACCACATGTCTTGCTGAGACGATAGGGGAGGACATAAAAAGGATTTCGGAAGAGTTCTCAGTTGAAGAAGGGCTGGAAAGGAACCGGATCATACCCGTTTCTACTCCCGGATACGGCGGAACCCAGTTTGAGGGATATTTTGCGGCGCTGACGAGCGTTGTAAAAGCGATGGCAGGAGAAGCGAGGACAAATAAAAAAATAAACATAATCACTCCGGCTATAAACCCCGGGGACGTCAGAAATATCAAAAACTTGCTGGATGCCTTCGAGATAGAGTACATCCTCCTGCCGGATGTTTCAGATACACTTGATTCGCCCTATTCAAAAGAGTTCAAAAGGATACCCGAGGGCGGCACCAGATTGGAAGATATAAAAGAGATGTCAGGAGCTGTGGCGACGATAGAAATGGGGATGAGTGTCCCCCCTGGCTTGTCGCCGGGACAGTATCTGCTTGAAAAATATAATGTACCCTTGTACAGGTGCCCACTGCCTATCGGCTTGGAAAATACCGACTGCTTTTTAAATTTGATTTCAAAAATTGCGGGAAAACCCATCCCTTTAAAATTCAAAAAAGAACGAGGCCGTTTCGTTGACGGGATGATTGATTCACATAAATACAATGGGGAAGGAAGGGCGGTCATATTCGGCGAGCCTGAGATAGTATATGCGGTAAGCAAGCTGTGCCTTGAAAACGGGATCAAGCCTGTCCTGGTATGTACAGGGACACAGAATACGGCTTTGAAGAGCTTGCTGAAAGGCGCGGACATTGAGCCTCCTCTGATTATAGATGACACGGATTTCGAGACAATACAAAAGTATTCAAGAGAATTGGAAGCAAACATACTAATCGGAAATTCGGACGGAAAATTCATATCGGAGAAGGAAGGAATACCCCTTGTAAGGGTTGGCTTTCCGATACACGACAGGGTCGGGGGACAAAGGCTTGCATATACAGGATATGAGGGTTCGATGAGGCTTCTTGATGATATCACCAACACACTTCTTGAGAATAAATACAGCAATTACAGGAAAAGCATGCTTGAAAGATATTATTTGAAAGGGGCTGCCGGGAGACCGGAACCTGTGGACTTGAGCGGCCCGATTCTCTTCCCTTTGCCTTCCGAGCGCGCATCCAGGGCTGTCGTTGAGCAGAAAACCAAAACACATCCCTGTTTCAGCGGTACGGCCTGCCAAAACGCAAGAATGCATATCCCTGTAGCGCCGGCCTGCAATATTTCCTGCAACTACTGCAACAGGAAATTTGACTGCGTTAATGAGAGCAGGCCGGGAGTGACCAGCGAAATACTGTCGCCTGAGGAAGCCGCGGAAAAGTTTGCGGCTGTGAAGCGAAAACTGGACAATCTGGTTGTTGTAGGAATAGCCGGGCCGGGAGATGCTCTTGCCAATTTTAAAAATACGAAGAAATCTATTGAGTTGATCAGGGCTATTGACGAAAATGTCACATTTTGCCTGTCAACCAACGGCCTGATGCTGCCGCACTATGCCGATGAGCTTGTAAAGCTGGGAGTCACCCATGTCACCGTCACTATAAACACCATCGACCCTAAAATAGGGTCGAAAATTTACAAGGAAATCAATTATATGGGAAGGACAATTACAGGGGAAGATGCGGCGGAAATATTGATTAAAAATCAGTTAAAAGGCTTGAAATATCTTGTTTCCGCCAATGTTGCCTGCAAAGTGAACATAGTGGCGATAAAGGGAATAAATGAGGGGCACATTGAGGCTGTAGCGAAAAAGGCAAAGGACTGCGGGGCGTACATTACCAACATAATGCCTCTGATTCCAGCAAAAGGGAGCGCTTTTGAGCATATGCCGCTTATAAGCAATAAGGAATTGAACGAAATACGTAAAAGATGTGAAGCCGATATCAGGCAGATGTACCACTGCAGGCAGTGCAGAGCGGATGCCATAGGTACCCTTGGAGAGGATTGCTCGGCGGAATTCAGGGATAAAGCCTGCAGCGGAGAATACAGCAAAAATGTCGACCCGGAGCGGGGAACATCATACGTCTTTGCCATAGCATCAAAAACCGGCATGCTGATAGACCAGCATTTCGGACACGCGGAAGAATTTCATATTTACAAGTATCAGAATTCGAAAATAAGCTTTGTTGAGAAAAGGAAGGTTCGTAAATACTGCGGCGGTGTTGACGATTGTGAGGGCGAGGAATCAAAGACAGAGAGGCTCACAAAAGCCTTGGAGGGCTGTAATGCAGTGCTGGTGCTGCGCATCGGCTACCGTCCCTCAAAGATGCTTGAGGACAGAGGCATTAAAGTAATTCAGACCTGTGGCAGTTTTGAAGAGGGTATCAGATATGCATTGGAAGAGCTGAAAAAAGAAAGGAGACCGATAGGAACAGCAGCTCAATAAATTGATTCATGGATACAGGCTTAAGCCATAAATCGGGAAATAACATTGAAAAAGGAGTGTGTATGCTATGCAAAAACCGCAGTATCATGTATTCGTTTGTACCAGTTCAAGGATAAACGGGCAGCAGAAGGGATATTGCTGTTCAAAGGATTCAGTTTCGATAGTGCAGGCATTTATGGAAGCCATTGATGAGATGGACCTTTCGGGACAGGTGATGGTAACCAATACCGGCTGTTTTGGGATTTGCAACTCGGGACCTGTTGTGGTGGTCTACCCTGAAGGGGTGTGGTATAAGGAAGTTACCGTTGATGACGTCCCCGAAATTGTAGAATCCCATTTTGTGAATGGTGTAAAGGTGGAAAGGCTGGAAATTAAATGATGCAGGGAAGTCAGTCATGGGAAGCTGCGAACTGTGGCAGCTCTGCGGGAGGCAGGCCCCTTTGAAGGACTGGGGGCGGCAAGGGCACTGGCAGTTATCGTGCTTACAGGCCGCAGACGCTGTAAAATGCGGCACCGGATGGGGAGCAGCTTTCCGGAATCATCGCATTTGCAACCCCAGGTCTGCATAAGGCATAGCTGGGCTTGCCTTGCTGCACTTTTTACGGTAAGAAGCCGGAATCCGTGAATAGGAGGATACATTGTGGGATGTGGCCCTGATAAAGCTAAAAGCTCAAAAATTATTGACAGGACGGTGCCTGAAATATTCTGTCGCGCAGGGAAAACCAGCAGGCTGGATGTCATCGATTTATTCTGGATGCTTAAGGAATCAGGGGTAGGATTGATCGAAATCAACTCCGATATACTGAAGAAGCTTGAAAAACTGCCTTCAGGGATAGACTTTATATTCAGGGTAGCTTCGGAAGACGGCGCCGATGCGTGCATTAAGCATGACATTAAAAACTGCCTTCTGACAGAAAATATGCTGCAGGGAAACGACATGGTTAAAAAATTGGCTTGCGCCGGCAGGGAAATAACTGTTGAGTTTGAAGTAGACAGCCTCGACAGGCTTTACGACATATCCAAATTGAAAAAATCGGAAGCGCTGAGTTTCATACGCAACATCAGGATAACAGGATTGGGCAATTTCATAGCATTGCCCTGGGTTGACGCCGTAGGACAGTTAAGGAGGGACCTGGGCAAAGGAGTTGATGTATGCCCTGTAAACACCTATTATGTGGGGACTGCTACGGCAGTTGAGGCTTATATCCACAAGATGGATTTTATTACGGTTTCCTTTGCCGGTTATGGAGTACAGCACGGATACGGGGCCCTTGAGGAGCTTTTGGCGTCGATAAAGCTTCTGTTGAAATCCGATGCCGGAATAAACCTCAAAATGTTGCCTGAGATGACCAGACTCTTTAAAAAAATGACAGGTGTGGTTTTGCCCGACGTAAAGCCACTGATAGGCAGAAATATATTCAAGTATGAATCAGGTATACACGCCGACGGCATAGAGAAGGACCCGTCTTTATATGAACCCTTTGAACCGGGTATTGTGGGCCAGAAAAGGCAGTTGATAATAGGAAAACATTCCGGGACCCGGTCTATAGTAAAAAAGCTGGAAGAACTGGGAATTAGCTGCAGTAAGGAAGAGGCTGCCTCAATTCTTGAGGCGGTGAGAAACAGGAGTATAAAACTTGGGCGGGCCTTGTGCGACGATGATATAAGGGAAATACTGGGAGCGGCGGCGATTCATCGACGGGAGGTAAGGGATGGAAGCAGATATAAAAATAGTTGACACGACCTTAAGGGATGGCGAACAAAAGGCGGGAATTGCCCTTGGGCTTAAAGAAAAGGTGCGCATTGCAAAAGTGCTGGACAGCATTGGGATATACCAGATTGAAGCGGGAATACCTGCGATGGGCGGAGAGGAGAAAAAAAGCGTCCAGAAAATCGCCGAACTTGGCTTAAAAAGCAGGGTATCCGCGTGGAACAGGCTAAAGCTGGAGGACATACGGCAGTCGATGGAGACCGGAGCGCAAATAATCCATATTTCTGTACCTTCGTCAAATATACAGCTGTATTTAAAGCTGAGGAAGGACAAAGACTGGGTGATAGATAATTTAAAAAGGTGTGTCAGCTACTGCCGCGAAAAAGGCTTTGAAGTGACCGTCGGGCTTGAGGACGCATCGAGAGCGGATTTCAGCTTCTTGCTGCAGCTTGTGTCGGCAGCATTCCTTGAAGGCGCCGAAAGGGTGAGGTATGCTGATACTGTAGGAATTTTATACAGGCAAAAAATATTTGATGAAATAAAGGCTATTAAATCTCACGTTGATGTTGACCTGGAGATACATACCCACAATGACTTTGGAATGGCGGTAGCCAATTCCATATGGGCGGCGGAAGCGGGAGCCCGTTATGTTGATTGCACCGTCGGAGGGGTAGGTGAAAGGGCGGGGAATTGCAATTTTTTGCAGTTTATGCTGGCGGCGAGAGCCTGCCTCGGAGCATTCAAGGATGTGGACATAGGATATCTGGAAGAAAAGGAAAAGGAGATTATGGGTATAATCGCTTATAAATGTCCGTCTGTTTCATTTACCCTTGACATGCTGGGTTAATTGCTATATTATTATAAAGAAAAAAGGAGAAGCGATGACTGAGAAGAGTAAACAGCCTCCTGGCCCAGAGAGAGGGAGGACCGCCGGGTGCAAGTCTTCCCGGGTTCAAGCTGTTGAAGGTCGCTCATGAGCTCTGCAGGTGAAGTGTGTGTCCATACATGGGTAGCCTGCAGCGGTAGAGAGCCGTTACTTCGATGAGGGCCCCGGAAGAGACGGGGAATTTTGGTGGTACCGCGGAGACTTATACCCTTCGTCCAATTTTTTGCATTGGATGAAGGGCTTTTTAGTTGTGAAAGGAGTAAGCATGCTATTATTGAGAATTATAGCTTTTGTGTTCCTGATCCCAGGGATCCTGACGGTTTTCGGAGCAAGAAGCATTGTTTCCAGGTTTAAGCTGGATGATAATGTGCGATGCGACTTTGAACATGAAATGGATGAAGAGGAGCTTGCACGGTATAAGCACGACAAGGCTACTGTAAACTTGAAGATGGCAGGGATGCTGATAGCTTTACCCGGCTTTATACTATTTTTAATAGCGTTCAAATAAGGAGGTAACTAGATGCAGGAACAAAGCAGCATTGCAAAAACTTATGACCCCAAACAGGTTGAGGACAGGCTATACAAAGAGTGGATGGACAAGGGTTACTTTCACGCTGATATAGACCATAATAAAACGCCGTTTACCATAGTGATACCTCCACCGAATATAACAGGACAGCTTCATATGGGTCATGCCCTGGATAACACCCTCCAGGACATACTGATAAGGTGGAAAAGGATGCAGGGATACTGTACGTTGTGGCTGCCCGGCACGGATCACGCGAGCATAGCCACCGAGGCCAAAATAGTTGAGGCTATGGCCAAAGAGGGCCTTACCAAGGAAATGATAGGAAGGGAAAAATTCCTTGAAAGGGCCTGGGAATGGAAGAGGGTTTACGGCGGAAGGATTGTGGAGCAGCTTAAGAAACTTGGAAGCTCCTGTGACTGGGACCGTGAAAGGTTCACCATGGATGAGGGACTGTCTGAGGCTGTAAAGGAAGTTTTCATCAGGTTGTACAAGAAAGGGCTTATTTACAGGGGCGAGAGGATTATCAACTGGTGCCCCAAGTGCAACACATCCATTTCGGATGCGGAGGTTGAGTACGAGGAGAAGGAAGGCAGCTTCTGGCACATCAAATACCCTGTGAAGGACGGCGACGAGTATATTGTCATAGCTACGACGAGGCCTGAGACCATGCTGGGCGATACGGCTGTGGCTGTACACCCTGAAGATGAAAGATACAAACATCTTGTCGGCAAGACGGTTATACTCCCGCTGGTAAACCGGGAAATCCCGATAATTGCCGACGAGTATGTTGAAAAGGAATTCGGTACAGGAGCGGTCAAAATCACGCCGGCCCACGACCCTAATGACTTTGAAATCGGTTTGAGGCATAACCTGGAGCAGATAAGGATTATGAACGATGACGCCACCATGAATGAGAATGCGGGTCGGTACCAGGGCATGGACAGATACGAGGCAAGGAAGCAGATAGTTGAGGATTTGAAGAATCTCGGCCTGCTGATCAAGATAGAGGGGCACACCCACAACGTAGGCACCTGTTACAGGTGTAGCACCGTTATCGAACCCATAATATCCAAGCAGTGGTTTGTCCGTATGAAGCCTCTTGCAGAGCCTGCAATTGAGGTTGTTAAAAATGGGACCATCAAGTTTGTGCCCGAGAGGTTTGCCAAAATATATTTCAACTGGATGGAAAATATTCAGGATTGGTGCATATCCAGGCAGCTGTGGTGGGGGCACAGGATACCCGCTTATTACTGCCAGGAGTGCGGCTATATGATGGTGGAAAAAGAAATGCCCGATGTATGCCCTCAGTGCGGAAGCTCAAGGATAGAACAGGACCCGGATACCCTGGATACATGGTTCAGCTCTGCGCTGTGGCCTTTCTCGACCCTTGGGTGGCCGGAGCAGACTGAGGATTTGAAGTATTTCTATCCCACAGACGTGTTGGTAACCGGTTATGACATCATATTCTTCTGGGTTGCAAGGATGATTTTTTCCGGGATGGAGCATATGGGCAGAGAACCCTTTAAATATGTGTTTATCCACGGCATCGTAAGGGACGCCCTGGGAAGGAAGATGAGCAAGTCTCTGGGCAACGGCATTGACCCTCTTGAGATAATTGACCAGTACGGCACCGACGCCCTGAGGTTTGCCCTTACAATAGGAAACTCGCCCGGAAACGACCTGAGGTTCTCCAACGAGAAGGTTGAAGCCGGCAGGAATTTTGCCAACAAGATATGGAATGCTTCAAGGTTCGTCCTTATGAACTTTGATGACAACCTGGATTTTTCAAAGATTGACACCGCCAAGTTTACGGTTGCGGACAAGTGGATACTGAGCAGGGTCAACACAATAGCAAAAGAAGTAACGGAGAACATGGAAAAATTCGAGCTGGGCGTCGCCCTTCAGAAGATATACGAGTTCATATGGGAGGAATTCTGCGACTGGTATATCGAGCTTGTCAAGCCTAGATTATATGATAAGGAGAGCGATTCCAGGCTTGAGGCTCAGTATGTCCTGAACTATGTGCTGGGCAATGCCATGAAGCTGCTGCACCCGTATATGCCCTTCATAACAGAGGAGATATACCGGCATCTTGTTAATGACGATGCCAGCATAATGATTTCCAAATGGCCTGAATACAGGGAGGATTATAATTTCCCCGAGGCTGAAAAGAAGATGGGCATGATAATGGATGCCATAAAGAGTATAAGGAATGTAAGGGCTGAGATGAACGTTCCGCCGTCAAGAAGGGCTAAGGTGATATTTGTGGTCACCGGCAGCGAAGAGGCCGGAATAATTTCGGAGGGCAAAAGCTTCTTTGAAAGGCTTGCAGGAGCTTCGGAGGTGGTCATCCAGCCTGACAAGGCGGGAATTCCGTCTGATGCTGTGGCTTCAATAATAGCGGGTGCAGAGATTTACATGCCGTTGGAGGATTTGATAGATATACAGAAGGAGATTGAAAGACTTGAAAAAGAAAAGGCAAACCTGGAGAAAGAGCTTGAAAGGGTAAACGGCAAGCTGAGAAACCAGGGCTTTGTGTCCAAAGCTCCTGCGAAGGTGGTCGAAGAGGAAAGGGCGAAGCAGGCCAGGTACCAGGAAATGTACGACAAGGTCGTAGAGAGGCTGGGCTGGCTGAGAAAAAAAACGGGTGATTGATTGTATGAATTACGGATTTGTAAGGGCTGCTGCAGCAGTGCCCAGGTTAAAGGTGGCGGACTGCGAGTTTAACGCCGGCAACATTATAGATATCATCAAGAAGGCCGACGAAAAGGGAGCACAGTTTATTGTGTTTCCCGAGATGTCGATTACCGCTTATACCTGTGCGGATCTGTTCCACCAGCATGGACTGCTGAAAGAGGCTGCCGCGCAGCTGGGAAACATACTTGAAAAGACGGGGGATACCGGGACGGTGGCCATAATAGGCATGCCGCTGCTTATAGACAACCAGCTGTTTAATTGCGGCGTGGCAATTCAAAAGGGTAGGATACTGGGCGCCGTACCTAAAACCTATATTCCCAATTATAAGGAATTCTATGAAGAAAGGTGGTTCGCCGGGGGTGCCAAAAGCCTTAGCGACAGCGTCAGGCTGTGCGGGCAACAGGCGCCCTTTGGGGTAGACCTGCTCTTTGAAGCGGAGGAGGACTGCAGCATATGTTTTGGCATCGAGATATGCGAAGACTTATGGGTTCCTATGCCTCCAAGCTCATACCAGGCTGTGGCAGGAGCCACCATTTTATTTAATTTGTCTGCCAGCAATGAGATTGTCGGCAAATATGAGTACAGGAAGGACCTGGTGAAGCAGCAGTCCGGAAGATGCATTGCGGGATATGTATATACTTCGAGCGGCGTTGACGAGTCTACGACCGATATCGTTTTCGGGGGACATGCGATAATAGCGGAAAACGGCGGCGTAATCGCCGAATCTGAAAGGTTTGCCAGGCATGAACAGATCGTGTATGCCGATATTGATGTAGAAAGGCTTGTAAATGACAGGTTAAAGAATACCAGTTTTATGGATGCGGCATCAAATAAAAAATTCAGAAAAGTGCCTTTTAAATTGAAGCGCATCGAATTCCAGGCTGTAAACAGATACATCGATCCCTATCCTTTTGTGCCTTCGGATACCGAGATGAGAGACGAGCGGTGCAAGGAGATTTTTGCCATTCAGACCGCCGGCCTGGGCAAGAGGCTGGAGCATACAGGCATGAAACATGCGGTAATAGGTATTTCAGGCGGCCTTGACTCTACCCTGGCCCTGCTGGTCACCGCAAGGACCTTTGACATGCTGAAAATTCCGAGGGAGAACATCATTGCAGTCACGATGCCCGGCTTTGGGACCACCGATATGACCTATACCAATGCAGTCCGGCTTATACAATCCATGAAGGTCAGCATGAGGGAGATTAGCATAAAGGATGCCTGCCTGCAGCATTTTAGAGACATAGGGCATAATGCGGACGTCCATGATGTGACCTATGAGAATGTGCAGGCCCGGGAACGGACCCAGATACTCATGGATATAGCAAACAAGTTAGGAGGGCTGGTTGTCGGCACAGGAGACCTGTCTGAGCTTGCTCTCGGCTGGTGCACCTATAACGGTGACCACATGTCGATGTATTCGGTGAACTGCGGCATACCCAAAACCCTTGTAAAGTTCATGGTTCGCTGGGTTGCCGACAACGTTGCTGAAGGTGAGGCAAAAGAGGTGCTCTATAAAATCCTGGATACGCCTATAACTCCTGAACTGCTTCCGCCCGACTCAAAAGGCGAGATAAATCAGAAAACCGAGGATATAATAGGCCCCTATGAACTTCATGACTTTTTCCTTTATCACATGGTAAGGTACGGGGCTCCCCCGAAGAAGATACTGTTTCTTGCGGGACAGGCTTTCAAGGGCAAATACTCCCGTGAAGAAATTAAAAACTGGCTGAAAGTGTTCTACAGAAGGTTCTTCAGCCAGCAGTTCAAGAGGTCATGTCTGCCGGATGGGCCCAAGGTAGGGACCATCAGCCTTTCACCCCGCGGTGACTGGCGCATGCCGAGCGATGCGGAGGCAAGAACATGGCTTAAAGAACTTGAGCAGCAGCATTTTACCAGCGATAACTGCGGGCGATAAAAAATGCTGACGGCTTCTTTTTCAATTGAGCGTGGTAATCCTGAGATGAACTCAATACGATTGTTATTTAATTAGCAGTTTGACAACCCATGTTCAGCAGCTGCCGGACAGGAAAATATTGCCTATGAAAGTTTCAAAAAGGTATAGTGAAAACAAATGAAAACAAACTTTTGGGAGCCGGCGGAAAGGGCTTTAAGCAATATAAAAATATTGACATAAGGCGGTTGCCCTTGTGGGCTGCTATGGCCTAGGGCATGCTGAGCATGGGTTTTAAAAATCCATATCACAGCTGTTCTGTAAAAAGTTTGTGAAGCTCTCCTTTCAGGCTTACGCCGAGTTTCCTTAATACTTTATCCAAAGCCTTTAAAGTCAGGTACAGCTTTTCTTCACGGCAGTTTTCGCCCATGTGACCTATGCGCAATACTTTATCCTTTAAAAATCCGAAGGCGCCGGCGATCATTATATTATATTCCGTCAACATAGCGTCATAAATGTCTTTAAACGATACCCCTTCGGGTATCAGAACAGTTGTAACCGTATTTGAATACCCATCCAGAGGATACAGTTCCAAACCTGCAGCGGTAAGACAGGACCTGACGGCGCCGGCTATTTTTCTGTGCCTTGACACAGGGTCCTTTTCCTGCAGCAGCCTTTCCACAGCTTTGTTCAGAGCATAAATATCGCTGACAGGCTGGGTGTAGGGGAACCATTTTTCCGCATACCAGTTTTTCCAGAGAGAGAGATTGCAGTAGAAGCCCCTTATAGGGTGCCTTCTGCTTAAAATTTTGTTCCAGGCCTCCCGGCTGATGCTTAAAAAAGTCAGCCCCGGAGGCGCGGACAAACACTTTTGCGAACCGCCCAGGACCACATCCATTTTCCATTCATCTGCATTAAGCAGCTCGCCGCCTACAGCAGAAACCGAGTCGACCACCGTTATGATTCCGTATTCTTTAAGCAAAGGGCAGAGTCGGTCCACCGGGTTGGTGATGCCTGACGGCGTTTCGCAATGGACCAGGGTGGCAATTTTAAAGTCATGGTCTTTTTTGAGAAATTCCTTTAATTCTTCAATATTGACAGCCCTCCGGTAATCGGACTTGAAATAAAGGACTTCTCCACCGTACATTTTTGCAAAATCACCAAAACCCTTGCCGAATATGCCGTTATCAATGCATAAAACTCTGTCGCCGGGTTCAATGAGGGAGGCGCATGCTGCTTCCAGTCCCAGTATGCCTTCACCGCTCAATATGAGAAGGTCGTTTTTCGTATTTAATAATTTCTGCAAGCTGATGCAGCTTTCTTTGTAAAACTCGAAAAAGTTTTCATCCAGATCCGGATTCATAATTTCCGCAGACAAAGCTCTTCTTACATCTTCATGGATATATGTAGGACCTGGTGTCATTATCAGGGGATGGCTCATGTTTTAAACACTCCTTTGGTTATTGATGTTTTAATACCGGCAAATTGTATCGATACAATTACAAACCGTATTGATTAATTAAGGGTATTCTAATAGGAATAGATACAAATGTCAATACGGATGATGAAAAAAGTCATTGACGAAAGCCATATTAATTGATAAGATATTAACAAATAGGTTCAAATATTTAGAGAGACGTCTTTAAATATTTGATGGGCTTTGAAAATCAGGCAGCGCGGTATGGAGCTGAAAATCGGCCCAGGGCACGGCGCTGGCTTGATATAGGTGACGGGATGCATAGTTTTATTGCTCCTTTATAATTTTAAATAAGGCTGTTTGCAGTAACCTGACAAAAAAGAGAAGTCTGATTTGGAAGGGGATGGCTATATGGTTTTGGGTATGGCTGTAGGCGTATCCAAGTTTTTAGCATGTATGTTCTGACCTTCCTTCCAGGAGGGTTTTCCATTTTTAACCGAAAATCAAACACACCTTCCGGTAAAAGTTTCGGTGTCCAAGAAAGGAGATATAAAGCTGTGAAGGAGCTTATCGACAAGTTATATAAAAATAACATGCTGGAACGGCATGAGCTGCTTTATTTGCTTGACAATATGAAAGAAGAAGACAGGAAGTACCTGATGGACAGGGCCTGTGAAACCAGAATAAGGCATTATGGCAGAAAAGTCTATATGAGGGGCTTGATAGAGTTTACCAATTACTGCAAAAGGGATTGCGTATACTGTGGCATCAGGGCGTCAAACAAAAAGGCGGACAGGTACAGGCTGTCTCTGGAGCAAATCATCTCAGCCTGCGAACAGGGATATGAATTGGGCTACAGGACTTTTGTGCTGCAAGGCGGAGAGGACAGCTTTTACACCGATGACAGAATTGTGGAAATGGTCACTGAAATAAAAAAGCGCTTTCCGCTGTGCGCCATAACCTTGTCCATCGGAGAAAAATCCTATGAATCCTATAAAAAATACTTTGATGCCGGCGCCGACAGATATTTGCTGAGGCATGAAACCGCCTCCGAGGAGCTGTACAACAAGCTCCATCCGAGGGCGAGCTTTAAAAACAGGATACAGTGCCTGAAAGACTTAAAGGCTATAGGGTACCAGGTGGGGGCAGGTTTCATGGTAGGGCTGCCGGGGCAGACCAACGAGGATTACGTGAAGGATCTTATGTTTTTGAAGGAACTGAACCCTCATATGGTAGGCATAGGTCCTTTCATACCACATAAGGATACTCCCCTTGCAGGGGAAAAAGGAGGTACGGTAGAAACGACGGTCACCTTGCTGGCGATTATAAGGCTGCTGCTGCCGGGGGTGCTTCTGCCTGCGACCACCGCTTTAGGGACCATAGACCCCTTTGGGAGGGAGAAAGGGCTGAAGGCGGGCGCGAATGTGGTTATGCCGAACCTGTCTCCAAAAGAAGTGAGGAAGAAATATGCTTTGTATGACGGTAAAATTTGTACGGGGGATGAAGCTGCCGAGTGCAGAAGATGCATTGAAGGCAGGATTGCCAATGCAGGTTTTTGTGTGGATATGTCGAGGGGCGACAACAAATCCTGGAGCAGGCTGGCTATAAGAAGCCCAAGGGTACAGGGAGCGTGAATTGAAGAAATTCGACTTGACTAGGTGAATATTAAATGCTATATTTATAGCAACGTAAGTTTATTGTTGAAACTTAATATTGATTGTGCTTCTTCAGGGATAGGTGAAATTCCTTACCGGCGGTAAAGCCCGCGAGCCTTAGTGGCAGATCCGGTGACATTCCGGAGCCGACAGTAAAGTCTGGATGGGAGAAGAAAGCAGCATTTTTTTAGATGATATATCCCTGGAGCATGCGCTTCAGGGATTTTTGATTATGGGCTTTAGCCTGTTGAGTATGAAGCGAGTTTCTCGGAAGAGAAATGGGCCATGCGAAATAATAAGCCACTCACTATGCGGGCGTGCGACAAAAGCCTTATAAAAAATCACCTTTCCGTTAAAATTCTGCTCAGTTACAGAAAGACCGGTATGGATTAGAGTGATTTTGAAGAGCTATTGATATCAATATAAAGCTTAATTACATATTAAGCCATATTATATAAATATTAACATAAAATTTAAATGTTAGGCAGGTCTAGCATATGAACACGCATGAAGGCTATATGAAAAGAGCGCTGGAACTGGCCAGGCGCGGCTGGGGAAGGACAAACCCCAACCCCCTTGTAGGCGCTGTCATAGTCAAGGATGGGGATATAATAGCCGAGGGCTATCATGAAAGACTCGGAGGCGCCCACGCGGAGATATCCGCATTTAACAACGCAAAACAGGACGTCGACGGAGGCACTCTGTATGTCAACCTTGAGCCCTGTTCCCATTACGGAAGGACAGCTCCCTGTGCCAGGGCAATAATAGAGAAGGGAATCAAGGAAGTGGTTGTTGCGATGGTGGACCCCAATCCCAAGGTGGCAGGCAGGGGGATTCAGATGCTCAGGGATGCGGGCATACGAGTAGTTGTGGGGATAATGGAGGAAGAGGCAAGGAAGCTAAATGAGATATTTATAAAATACATAACTAAAAAGAGGCCTTTTGTCATCATGAAAGCCGCGATGACCCTTGACGGCAAAATAGCGTCGGTTCAGGGGGATTCCAAGTGGATTTCAGGAGAGGCTTCAAGGGGATACGTGCACCTTATCCGCGACAGGGTCGCAGCCGTAATGGTAGGTATAAACACAATCCTGATAGATAATCCGTCCCTTACAACAAGGCTGAGCTCGGGAAAAGGCAAGGATTGTGCCAGAGTTATTGTAGATCCCAGAGGCGAAATACCTTTGGACAGCAGGGTAATCAATATAGACTCGCCTGCAGGGGTGATACTTGCCACAACCTCGCTGCTGGACAAAGGAAAAGAGCGGCTTCTTTTGGATAAAGGAGTGCGTATAGTAAAGGCGGAGGGCTATGAAGGCCGTGTTGACCTGGCGAAACTGATGGACGAATTGTATAAGCTGGAGATAGACAGCGTGCTTCTGGAAGGGGGAGGAGGCCTTAATGCCTCCGCCCTTGATTCAGGGGTGGTGGACAAAGTGATGTTCTTTATCGCGCCTAAAATCATAGGAGGCAGGGACGCCAAAACTCCTGTGGAAGGGGCGGGGATGCGGTTTGTGAAGGATGCGATAAAGTTGAGGGAGGTGAGCGTAAGCAGGTTTGACGAGGATATCCTTGTTGAAGGGTATGTATCTTAAGCAAAAAGCCATCTCTGTTTTACCATAGCAGGGTTGGGGCAAGTTTCTACCCGTCACGGCTTCTGAATCGCCTTATATTTGGCAATGGTTTTTTGCTTAGAATAGCTTGTCCCTCAGAACAGGCAACATGACCGGGGAACCTGAAACTGCCTCGGAAGGAGGCAAGGGGCAGGACAATCGCATATTGCATTTCTTAAAAGAGAAAGGAGGCGATGGCCTTGTTTACAGGGATTGTGGAGGAAGTAGGCACTGTGAAGAAAATAGCCAGGGGAAGTGCGTCGATAAAGCTTTCCGTCGGCTGTTCGAAGATTCTTGATGACGTGAAGGTGGGTGACAGCGTTGCTGTAAACGGCATATGCCTTACGGTGGACGATGTGGGGAGAGGATGGTTTTCGGCGGATGTCATGCCTGAGACTATGAGAAGGACAAATCTGGGGAGTCTGAGCATATCGGACAAGGTTAACCTGGAAAGGGCGCTGAGGTTGTCCGACAGGCTGGGAGGCCACATTGTAACCGGGCATATAGACGGCACAGGAATCCTTGCCGGCAGGATAGAGGAGGATAACGCCCTTTGGCTTACGTTGGAAGCGCCGGAGGATATTCTTAAATATATTGTCATGAAAGGCTCGGTAGCGCTGGACGGCACAAGCCTTACAGTTGCCCATGTAGATGACAGATGTTTCAAGGTATCGCTGATACCTCACACCGTCGGGGTTACAATCCTCGGCTCCAGGAAAGTCGGCGACCGGATAAACATCGAATGCGACCTGATCGGCAAGTATGTTGAAAAGCTTTTGAAGGGAGGAGGAAACCACCGGGCATCTAAAAAGGATATAACGGTGGGTTTCCTGAAGGATAACGGCTTTGCATAAAAAACTGAACGGAGGGATAGAAGATGAAATTTGATTCTATCGAAGCAGCGGTGGAAGATATCAAACAGGGGAAAATGGTGGTTGTTGTTGACGACGAGAACCGGGAAAATGAGGGAGACCTGCTGATGGCGGCAGAGATGGTGACGCCTGAAAGCATAAACTTCATGGCCTCTTATGGGAGGGGGCTTATATGCGTTCCCCTGACTGAAGAGCGTGCCCGTCAGCTGGAACTGCCTTTAATGGTTGAAAACAATACTGAGAGCATGAAAACAGCTTTTACGGTTACGGTGGACCATAAAACTTCAACCACAGGCATCTCAGCCTTTGAAAGGGCTAAAACCATAAAAGAGCTGGCGAATTCCAGTTCAACAAGCAGCGATTTCGTAAGGCCCGGGCACATCTTCCCGTTGATAGCGCGGGATGGAGGAGTTTTAAAACGGTCCGGCCATACGGAGGCCGCCGTGGATCTGGCGCGCATGGCGGGGCTGTATCCGGCAGGGGTTATATGTGAGGTCATGAATGAAGACGGCACTATGGCAAGGGTGCCGCAGTTAATGGAGTTTGCAAATAAACATGGACTAAAAATAATAACGGTAGCCGATTTGATCAAGTACAGAAGGAAAAAGGAAAAGCTTGTAAGGCAAGCTGCAAGGGCCAAACTGCCTACGGAATACGGCGAATTTGAAATTGTTGCTTATGAGAACATCATAAACGGGGAGCACCATGTGGCTCTGATAAAAGGAGATGTCGCAAACTCAAAGGGGCCTGTGCTTGTAAGGGTACATTCCGAGTGTCTTACGGGTGATGCCTTTCATTCCATGCGCTGCGACTGCAGAGAGCAGCTTGTCGCCGCATTGAGGCGGATAAACCAGGAAGGCAAAGGCGTCCTTTTGTATATGAGACAGGAGGGGCGCGGCATAGGGCTTGTCAATAAGATACGCGCATACGAACTGCAGGACAAGGGAAAGGATACGGTGGAAGCAAACGTGATTTTAGGCTTCCCCCCCGACTTGAGGGATTATGGGATAGGAGCGCAGATTTTGTATGATTTGGGCATCAGGAAATTACGGCTTTTGACCAACAATCCCAAAAAGGTGGTGGGGCTTAAGGGGTATGGGCTGGAAATTATTGAAAGAGTCCCAATACAGATAGAGCCAAATGAGGTTAATGAGTTCTACCTTAAAACCAAAAAGGAAAAGATGGGGCATTTGCTGAACGGCTTCAATGCCGGTTTAAATAGCGTAGAATGTCAGGAGGGAGAAATCAATGCCAATTAAATCAAATGAAGGAAAGCTGGTAGCCGAAGGATTAAAATTTGGAATAGTTGTCGGCAGGTTTAACGAGTTTATAAGCAGCAGGCTTCTAAGCGGGGCAATCGACGGGCTTGTAAGGCACGGAGCCGAGGAGGCGGATATTGAGGTGTCCTGGGTGCCGGGAGCCTTTGAGATTCCCCTTGTTGCGCAAAAAATGGCTGGTTCCAAAAAGTTTGATGCCGTAATTTGCCTTGGAGCTGTTATAAGAGGCTCAACACCTCACTTTGATTATGTAGCAAACGAAATGTCGAAGGGCATAGCAAAAGTTTCCCTGGATACAGGACTTCCTGTAATATTCGGAGTTCTGACCACAGATACCATCGAACAGGCCATAGAGAGAGCCGGCACCAAAGCCGGGAATAAAGGGTATGATGCAGCCGTAACGGCTATAGAAATGGCAAACCTGATGAAAACCTTGTAAATCCTTCAATCAACCTGTTGTGCCAAATTATGGGCAGGGAGATTTAAAGCGGTTGGCTTAGAATTAAGTATGAAATGCGGCCGCATGCGCCTGCATATAGCTGGCGGCGCATATAATGCCGGTGTGCGGATTTAAATGCGCTGCCTTAATTATTCCGGGCTGTATGCCGCTATAGCCACTTCCTGCCCCGGCGGCGCAACAGGTTAAGTTAAAAATTTAAACAAAAATTTTTTACGTCATATGCTAAAATTTTTTTTTGTTTTCACCCCCATCCTGCATGGAAATCCAAGCAAGATAGCCCTTTTGGGCAGCTGCTATTCTGGTTTAATATATTCTCAACTAAAAATTCAACAAATTATTTATAAATTATATTATAAATAATTTAGAAAAGTACCTAAAATATATATGCGGTCGGACTTCGCAGCATGCTTAAATTAACCTTATTTTACATAAACCGCAAACTTTCAGGATATCCTTTAATATACCGGCTATGTGCAGGTTTATCGCTGTCATATCAGCTTTTTGCGCCATTTTCAAACCTCTGTTTGCTGCTCGGGAGTATTCATATTTTTATGCGTCGCAAAATGTCGAATAAAAAATTTATTAAAATACATAAAATATTCAACAAAAATCCTTGAATATTTTATGTGTGCATATTATAATTAAGGCGTGAGGTAAAAAGCACACAAAATGTTTTTCAATTCCAGCAGGAGGATGCGAAAAATAAAGGGGGAGTCTACATGACACATCAATTGAAGCTTGGTTTTGCTCCAACTCGCAGGGTTGTTTTCAGTAAAGAAGATGCGTTCAGATTTAAAAATTTAACCAGAAAAAAAATTGAGAGTTTTGGAGACCAGATCAAGGTTGTTGACTTGGAAGGAATAAATGAAGAAGGGCTTCTTTATGACAATGACGATGATGCAGACAAGATTATAAAGAGGTTTAAGCAGGAAGAAGTGGATGCCGTTTTTTTCCCGCACTGCAATTTTGGGACGGAGGACACTGTCTCAAAAGTGGCTAAAGCAGTCGGAAAACCGGTGCTTCTCTGGGGGCCAAGGGATGAAGAGCCTTTAGCTGACGGCTTCCGCCTCCGCGATACCCAGTGCGGTTTATTTGCCACAGGCAAAGTATTAAGAAGGTTTAACGTGCCTTATACATATATTGTTAACAGCACTTTGGACAGCGAGGTATTTGAGAGAGGGTTTAAAAATTTTATATCTGCCGCAAATGTAGTAAAAATGTTCAACAGGCTTAGAGTTCTACAAATCGATACAAGGCCTTCCGGTTTCTGGACGATGATTTGCAATGAAGGAGAGCTGCTTGAGAGGTTCGGGATTGAAGTCTATCCTGTTACATTAATAGATATACAAAATGCAACTTTGGAAATAGAAAAGGGAGCAGGAGAGGAGCTTAAAAACACCGTTGATTTTATTAAGGAAAAGCTGGACTGCAGAGAAGCAGACGAAGGAGCGATAAAAAGAGTTGCGGCATTGAAGATTGCAATTCACAACTTTGCTAAAAATAACGGCTGTTCAGCCGTGGCAATACAGTGCTGGAACGCAATGCAAGACAGCATCGGAATTATGCCTTGCCTTGCCAATTCTCTCCTGACCGATGAGGGAATTCCCGTCGCATGTGAGACCGATATCCACGGGGCGATAACTTCTGTTATGGCCCAGGCTGCGGCCATGGGCAAAAGTGTGCCTTTCTTTGCGGACCTGACTGTAAGGCATACCCAAAATGAAAACGGAGAGCTGTTGTTCCATTGTGGGAATTTCCCTGTGTCACTGGCTGCGGAAGGCTGCAAGCCCAAATTCCGTTCTCATTTCCTGTTTGATTCTCACGCTCCCGGCACCCAGGAAAGTGAGATTAGAGGCGGAGAGATTTCTATCGCAAGGTTTGACGGGGACCATGGAGAATATTCGCTGTTCCTGGGAAAAGCAAAAGGAATTAAAGGGCCTTATACCCGCGGGACTTATGTGTGGGTAGAGGTTAACGATTGGCCGTTGTGGGAAGAGAAGCTGGTGAAAGGCCCCTACGTCCACCACTGTGTAGGGATACACGGCGATGTCATACCCGCTTTGTATGAGGCTTGTAATTATATTCCCGGCTTGAAGCCTGATCCGGTTGATCCGACCGAGGCTCAGATACGTTCATGGCTTAGAGGAAGCAAATATTAAAGACCGGGAGAAGGAACAAATGATTAACATAGAGTTTTTAGAGGAAAAAGCGGCGCAAATACGCATGGATTTGCTTAAGATGATTTACGAGGGAAAAGCCGGGCATACAGGGTCCTCCCTTTCATGCGTAGATATTCTGGTCGCGCTGTATTACGGCATCATGAGGCTGGATCCTGCCAATCCAAAATGGGAAGAGAGAGACCGCTTTATCTTAAGCAAGGGCCATGCGGTGGAGGGATATTACTGTATTCTTGCGGATAAAGGGTATTTCCCTAAAGACGAGTTAAAAAGCTTTTCCAGATTCGGTTCCAGGTTGATAGGGCATCCGAATAATAAGGTGCCCGGAGTCGAAATGAACACAGGGGCATTGGGGCATGGGCTTTCGATTTCTGTGGGCATGGCGCTTGCGGCCAAAATGGATGGGAAAAAATACCGAGTATTTACATTGATGGGGGATGGGGAGCAGGCAGAAGGCTCGGTCTGGGAAGCCGCCATGGCTGGAGCCCATTATAAGCTGGATAACCTTGTTGCGATAATCGATAGAAACAGGCTCCAGATTTCAGGTTGTACAGAGGATGTGATGGCTTTGGAAAGTCTGGAGGACAAGTGGAGAAGCTTTGGCTGGGAGGTTGTTCCGGCAGACGGGCATGATTTCGCCCAACTGCTTGAGGCTATCGGGACCGCTCCTAAAACCCAGGGTAAACCCACCCTTGTAATGGCTTATACTGTGAAGGGCAAAGGCGTATCTTTTATGGAAAACGTTGCCCATTGGCACCACGGAGTGCCTGATTCAGAACAGCTGGAAATGGCGTTAAAAGAGCTATCCTCCCAAATAGGGGGTGCCTGCAATGAATAACATACCAAACAGACAAGTCATATGTGATACCCTTATCGAACTGGCTACAAAGGATAGGGATATTGTAGTGTTGACAAGCGATTCCAGAGGTTCCGCTTCTATGACAAATTTTGCAAAACAACTTCCCGGGCAATTTATCGAGGTGGGCATCGCGGAACAAAATATAGTCGGCATCGCAGCCGGACTGGCTGCGTCAGGCAAAAAGCCCTATGTCGCGTCGCCTGCCTGTTTTCTCAGCATGAGAAGCATTGAACAGGTTAAAGTGGACGTGGCTTATTCAAAAACTAACGTCAAGCTGGTTGGCATAAGCGGGGGACTGAGCTATGGGGCTTTAGGGATGTCCCATCATTCGCTGCAGGATATTGCGGTAATGAGGGCAATACCGGGCATCAACATTATTCTTCCTGCAGACAGGCATGAGACAAAAAGGGCCATTGAGGCTCTGGTTAAAAGTGGTGAACCCGCATACATAAGGATAGGGCGCAATCCTGTCCCGGATGTTTACAGCTCTCCGGAGTATGAGTTCGAGATAGGGAAGGCTGTGACGATGGCAGAAGGCACAGATATGACGCTTATAGCTACAGGGGAAACGGTGAAAGTCGCTGTCGACTCTGCGGAAGCGCTGCGCCAAAAAGGTATAAGCTGCCGGGTTCTTAATATGCACACCCTCAAGCCGCTGGATGAGGCTGCGATTATTAAAGCTGCAAGAGAAACGGGACACATTATTACCCTTGAGGAGCACAGCATCTATGGAGGGTTGGGGGCGGCTGTTTCTGAAGTTGTCGTCCAGAACTGCCCTGTCCCGGTAAAAATTTTGGGAATAGCGGATGAGCCCGCTATACCAGGCAAGTCGGGTGAAGTATTCAAATATTATGGGCTGAGTGTGGAAAACGTCAGCAGAATTGCTGTTGAGTTGTTAAAAAAAGCTTAGGGGTGCCTGTATGGGAAAAGGATATATTTTAGCTTTAGACCAGAGTACTTCTGCTTCAAAAGCCATGGTGGTGGATAAAAAGGGGGATATAATAGCCAAAACATCATTAGAGCATAGGCAGTACTACCCAAACCCCGGATGGGTGGAGCATGACCCGGTTGAAATTTATGAAAACGTAAGGAAAATTCTCAAGGATGTTTTGGAAACCGCGGGTTTGAAACCTGGCGATGTGGATGCGCTTGCTATTACAAATCAAAGAGAGACTATCGTGGTTTGGGATAAAACTACGGGGCTGCCTGTCTACAATGCAATAGTCTGGCAGTGCAGGCGCACATCCGATTTATGCTCGGAGCTTAAAAGCATGGGGCTTGAGGAAACAGTGAGGGAAAAGACAGGACTGCTTTTGGACCCCTACTTTTCGGCGACTAAAATAAAATGGATATTGGACAATGTACAGGGCGCAAGGTATAAAGCCCAGTCGGGTCAATTGCTTTTGGGGACTATAGATTCCTGGCTTATATGGAAACTGACGGGAGGAAAGGTGCATGCGACGGATTACACCAATGCCAGCCGGACATTGCTCTTTAACATCCGCACCTTGCAGTGGGACAAAGACCTTCTCAAGCTGTTTGAAATACCTCAATGCATGCTTCCCGAAATAAGGCCTTCCAATGACTGCTTTGGATACACCGGCGTGAATGAGCTGTTTGATGTGGAATTGCCCATATCCGGCGTGATTGGGGATTCCCAGGGCGCCCTCTTTGGGCAGAACTGCTTTGAGCCCGGCATGGTCAAGGCAACTTACGGGACAGGGTCTTCTATCATGATGAACATAGGGGAGCAATTCAAGGAGGCAGGAGGAGGGCTGGTAATCTCCGTAGCATGGGGAATCGATTCCCATGTGGAATACGCGCTGGAGGGTATCGTCCACTGCACGGGAGACGCTTTAAAATGGGTGAAAGACAATTTAGGCCTTTTCCAGACCTTTGATGAGGCGAGGGCGATGGCCGGTTCCCTCGACGGCAATGGCGGGGTATACATGGTTCCGGCTTTTGTAGGGCTTGGAATACCATACTGGGATTCGGAGGCAAGGGCCGCTATCCTGGGCATGTCCAGAGGAAGCAGAAAAGAACACATCGTAAGGGCTGCGATCGAGTCAACGGCATATCAGATAAAAGACGCAATTGATATGATGGAGTCAGAATCAGGCATACGGCCTAAGGAATTGCGCGTTGATGGGGGACCTACCAAGGATGGTTTCCTGATGCAGTTCCAGGCAGACATGCTGAACCTTAAAGTTGTAAGCACCGAAATTTCCGAATTGTCATCAATGGGTTCTGTATATCTTGCAGGATTGGGGATTGGCTTGTGGAAGGATAAAGAAGAGATTAAACGGCTTAGAAAAGAGAGCCGTGTCTACAGCCCTTCTATGGGCGAAGACCTCAGGAACCTTTATTATGGGGGCTGGAAAACAGCAGTGAACAGGGTTTTAAGCGGACGCCTCCGCTGAAAAACGCATGTTTATGGCACAAGCGCCAATGGCGTTGTGGATATTAAAACAATACAAGGAGGTAAAAACATGAAAAAAGTGACCAAAACTCTAAGTATTCTTTTAGTTCTTTTGCTTTCAGCATCGGTGGTTCTCGCCGGGTGCGGCACGGCTGCTAAAGAGGTAAGCCCAAAACAGGAAGATGTCAAGCAAGAGACGCCCATACAGCAGGAGGCAAAAGCGGAAGAGCCCAAAAAAGATGCGCAGGGCGAGGGTAAGAAACTCATTTTTATAATTACTCCTTCTCATGACAACCCGTTCTTTAAAGCCGAGGCTGTAGGTGCCGAAGCAAAAGCGAGAGAGTTGGGATACGAAGTAAAGGTGGCATCTCATGATGACGATGTCAATAAGCAGGACCAGCTTTTTGATTCAGCCATCGCACTGAAGGCTGCTGCAATAATTTGTGACAATGCCGGCGCAGACGCTACGGTAGCGGCTGTTAAAAAGGCAAAGGACGCAGGTATCCCGACTTTCCTGATCGACCGTGAAATTAATGCGACGGGCATAGCGGTGTCTCAGATAGTATCCAACAACTTCCAGGGAGCAAAGCTTGGTGCAGAAGAGTTTGTCAAGCTTATGGGCGAAAAAGGAAATTATGTTGAGCTGGTGGGTAAAGAATCCGATACCAATGCAGGAATAAGGTCAAAAGGTTATCACGATGTTATTGACCAGTATCCCGATATGAAGATGGTGGCGCGCCAGAGTGCAAACTGGAGCCAGACCGAAGCCTATACAAAAATGGAATCCATTCTCCAGGCAAACAAGGATATTAAAGGTGTTATCTGCGGAAATGATACGATGGCAATGGGAGCTATGGCTGCATTGAAGGCCGCAGGCAAAAAGGATGTTATTGTTGTGGGTTTTGACGGAAGCAACGATGTGAGAGATTCCATATTAGCAGGCGAAATCAAGGCTACTGTGCTGCAGCCCGCATACATGATAGCCCAGTTGGCGGTTGAACAGGCTGACAAATACATAAAAACCGGATCTACAGGCGAGCAGGAGAAGCAGCTTAAAGATTGCATCCTTATAAATAAAGACAACGCTGATAAATTGGAAACATTTGCTATGAAGGAATAGTTCGTCTTATCAAAGGATAAACCAACCTAATGCAATCAGCTGTCAAGGATGGTTTTTCAAGCCATCCTTGTTGGCTGTTCACAGCAACGGACGAAGAAGACTGATTGGGGGGAATGGAATGAAAGCAGCCAGAATTATAATTTCAATAGCTTTATCGGTTTGTCTCAGTTTTTTGTTCGCGGGCTGCAGGCTGTACACTGTGGTAAAGCATGAAAAAAGCAGCGAAGTGAAGGAAGGGCCCAAGTTTTATTTCGAGGACAATGATTTTGATTCAGACCAATATGTAGAATCCATTTGGGACGATAAGGTGGTTCCCTATATAGACGAAAAAGCGGCAGAGATAACTGAAGTTTTAAAAGAGCTGAAAGTGAATGTGGATGATGCGGGGAAGAAGTATGGGATTCGGAGCTCAGATGTAGGCAGCGCTTGGAACTTTATTGTCAGGGGCAAAGGAAAAGTATTAAAAGTGAACAGAGAATCCAGAAACGGGACTTTGGATATTGATTTGGAGGCATATGACGGCAATAAGGACATCATCCTCCAGATTGGACCTGTTTTTAAAGGCACATCCATCCGCGATTCCCTTGATTTTATAAAATTCGACGATTTTAAAAATCAGATGGTATTTGCGAGCATTTCAAATTCCATGAACAAACAGGTCAGGGATAAAGTTGTAAGCAAGCTGGATATCGACAATATCAGCGGGAAGGAAATTGAATTTACCGGTGCATTTACATTTGAATCTTCAGGCGATATCGTTGTAACTCCGGTAAAAGTCCAAATGGCAGGGGGCGGTGAATGATGAACCAGGAAGGAGGCAGAAGGGATTTACAGTCAACGGATCAGATATGCCTGGCAGCAAGAGGTGTAACTAAAATATATCCCGGCACTGTTGCGCTAGACAAGGTTGATTTCAACGTATACCGCGGAAAGGTAAACGTTTTGATAGGTGAAAACGGAGCGGGAAAATCAACTTTAATGAAAATTATCGCAGGCATAGAGCAGCCAACTGAAGGAAAGATTTTTCTGAATGGCGAGGAAATACACCTGCATAACACGCGTGATGCCGCCGCGAAAGGCATAGGCATAATCCATCAGGAACTGAACCTTTTTCCCAATCTTAATGTTTATCAGAACATTTTTATGGCGAGAGAAGCCACAAAATATGGGATAGTGCTTGATAATAAAAAGCATAAGGAGAAAGCCCGGGAATTGCTCGAAAAACTTGAGCATCCCATATCTCCCGAGGCCATGGTGAGCGAATTAAGGGTCGGACAACAGCAAATCGTCGAAATTGCAAAAACTATGGCACAGCAGGACCTGCATGTTCTTATCATGGATGAGCCCACATCTTCCCTGAGCGCGGCAGAAGTAGAAGTGCTGTTCAGAATCATCGGCGAATTAAAAGAGCAGGGCATATCTATTGTGTATATATCCCACAGGCTTGAGGAGATAATGCGGATCGGCGATTACGTCACCATATTGCGCGACGGTCGGCTTATCGCGGAAGAGGAAATCAAGAACATCGATATACCCTGGATTGTAAAAAATATGGTAGGGCACAGCAAAACCAAAACCATAAAGAAGCAAACTGAAGTAAAAGGCAAAGAGCTGCTAAGGGTTGAGTCGTTAACTTTGCCCCGCAAAGGCGGGGGCTATACCCTGGACAAGGTCTCATTCAGCCTCAGGGAGGGTGAAATTCTGGGCGTTTACGGGCTGTTGGGTGCAGGCCGTACCGAGCTGATTGAAACTTTGATGGGCATGCATCCTGAAGCTACAGGGGATATTTACCTGGAAGGTAAAAAAATCAAACCAAGGTTTATATGGGAGCAGATACAGAGAGGCTTTGCCCATATCCCCGAAGACCGCCAGCGTGAAGGGCTGGTCCAGACCCTTTCCATAGCCAAGAACTTGACGCTGTCAAGCCTGTCAAACTATACGAAAGGGTTCCACCTGGTACAGAATAAGGAAGATGAAAGCATTACAAAAATAATTCAAGACCTGAGCATCAAGGTTGCGGACAGAAAACTTCCCATCCTGTCTCTGAGCGGAGGTAACCAACAGAAGGTGGTTATAGGCAAGGGAATCCTTACATCTCCCAAAATCCTACTTTTGGACGAACCAACCAGGGGTATTGATGTCGGTGCAAAAGCGGAGGTTTTTGATATAATTGGCAAATTCGCTTTGCAGGGCCTGGGGATTATCGTGGTCTCATCCGAATTAAAAGAGGTTATTTCGATATCCGACCGGGTTATTGTTCTGTCCAACGGAAAGCTTACAGGTGAGTTCAGAGGGGATGAAATCACCGAACAGGCTTTAGTTGGAGCTTCGGCAGCCGGACACAATTATTGTTATGCCCAACACACTTAGTAATCGGAGGAGATAGGTGAATATGAATGGATTATTAAATATAAATAATAACAGCGCCGTTAAAAAGAATAACACTTCAATAGGGATACTTTTACTGAAAGCCAGAACTTTTATCGCCCTGATAGTTTTGATAATCGTGTTCAGCATTTTATCACCCAATTTCTTGACCGCCCAGAGCCTTATTCTTGTCGCAAAGCATGTGGCATTGTATGCAATTATGGGCATTGGCATGACTGCGGTGATAATCAGCGGAGGAATAGACCTGTCTGTCGGATCGGTGGTGGGCCTTAGCGGGATGATTGCCGGGGGCTTGATATATCAGGGGCTCGTGCTTAATACCTTTGGTGTGACCATATATTTTAATGTCTTAGTTATCATGTTTATTGCAGCGATGTTGGGAGTTTTAGTGGGTGCCGTTAACGGCATCCTGGTAAGCAAATTTAAAGTTGCGGCTTTTATCGCAACTTTAGGCACTATGTATATCGCTCGAGGCTTTGCATTGATAAGGTCCGGCGGGGAGACCTTTCCGAACCTGGTCGGCAAGCCTGAGCTTGGGAATACAGGATTTCCTTTGCTGGGAGCGGGCTCGGTGCTGGGCATACCAATATCCATATGGATTATGATTGTCATCGGAGCGGTTACTGCGTATATTTTTAAAAAGACTCCTTTGGGCTGGCATATTTTTGCCGTAGGGGGAAATGAAAAAGCTGCGTTGCTTTCCGGCATAAGGGTTAACAGGGTAAAAATGTTTGTATACATGTTTTCGGGTTTCTGCTCCGCAATTGTGGGGTTGATAGTGTCATCCCAGTTGGTTGCTGCCCATCCTGCCACAGGGGAGAGCTGGGAAATGAATGCTATAGCTGCCGCTGTATTAGGTGGTACTTCCATGTCCGGAGGTGTCGGAACCATAGGTGGGACTTTAATCGGGGCTTTTGTGATCGGCGTTCTGAATGACGGAATGATCATGCTGGGAGTCTCCGAGTTCTGGCAAATGGTAATCAAAGGCATAGTTATTATAGTGGCGGTTATCGTGGACCAGTTCCAGAGGGATTTGGAGAATAAGCTGGCGCTTCAGACCAGAAATAATTCGCACTGAGAAAGACGCTTAAGCTTACGGTAAATCATGAATTTCCCGTAAGCTTAAAAGCTTGTTTACGCATTAATATATTTTGCTTGTAAATGACTTATATAACTCCAAAATTTTATCTGTTATAATAGTATTTAAAGCAGAGTTTTAAATTTTGTGGTTGTAAGAAGCGTATGCAGGCAAATCAGATGTTAACAGATAAAATAGAGGTGATTTTAATTAGATGAAGCCTACGATAAAGGATATAGCAAAAGCCGCAAATGTTTCACCGGGTACGGTTTCAAACGCGCTTAACAACAAGAAGGGCGTAAGTGATGAAATTAAGCAGTTGGTTTTTAAGGTGGCGAAAGAACTTGGTTATTCTAAAGAAACGCCAAATGACAGGAATACAATCAGGTTTGTGATATTTAAGCGGCATGGATACGTCGTTTCGGATACTCCATTTTTTTCCTCTTTGATAGAAGGGATAGAGAAAGAGTGCAGGATGCAGGGGTATGAAATGCTGATATCCCATGTGAATATTTCAGATGAGGATTATAAGGAAACAATCAGCAATATAAATAACGACTATTACTCAGGTTTGCTAATACTGGCTACAGAAATGGCTACTGAGGATTTGGAATTGTTTGGGGGCAACGGAGCGCCTGTTGTGCTGCTTGATAACTACTTCAGGAACTGCAGCTTCGACTGCGTTTTAATAAACAATATAGATGCCGCTTACAGAGGCACAAGCCATTTAATAGAAAACGGGCATAAAGATATAGGCTATCTTCACAGCTCTGTATATATAAACAACTTTTACTTTAGAAAGCAGGGGTATTTGGAAGCTTTAAGCGAACATGGATTAAGGGCTGACGAAAGATTCGAACTATGCCTTGAGCCGACTATTGAAGGGTCTTACAGAGATATGAGGTCGCTGCTTGAAGGCGGCGGGCTGGACATGCCTACAGCCTTTTTTGCCGATAACGACATCATAGCTTTTGGAGCGATGAGGGCTTTGAAGGAAAAAGGTGTTAAAATTCCTGAAGACGTATCTATAGTTGGTTTTGATGACATGCCCTTTTGTGAGATTACCAGCCCGAGGCTTACAACCATAAAGGTGTTTAAGCAGGAAATGGGCAGCATCGCAGTTAAAAGGCTGCTGCAAAAAATGAACGGCAGGGAGTCGGTGGTCCAAAAAATCGAGGTCGCCACCGAGCTGATTACACGGGAAAGCGTTAAAAAAGTTTAGGTTACAGCACGAATCTTTATTAGCAATGCAGCTGTCACTGACAACACGGTGACGGCTGCATTATTTTTGTCTCTGCATCAGTAGTTGAAGTGTGCTCAAGTAGATCTTGTTGTCAACTCCTTCAGTATAGCCGTTGGAGAATGGATATTAAAACAGATTAAAAATTTCTTCACTTCAATTGCGAAAGGTTCCAGATAAGGATATACAGCCTCTTTTATGTTCCGGGTCGGTGAGAATGCATGGAAACTTTTGTCCGCAGGCATTTCTGTAATGCTTCTGAACGTGAAAATTCCTCACTTTTGCAAAATTTTTTCCCAGGCACCGGTTGGTGTTATTCCTTGCATATCATGGAGAGCTTTAAAATATTATAGTAAAGGATTTGTTTTTAACTAAAATCTCTGCCGCAATTTTAACTGGAAGGGGATTGGCATGAAAGTAGTTTTCATAGATGCCAGAAGGTGTGTAAGCTATCTTCTTTTCATCGCTCTTGCCGTAAGCATACTGGTAATTTTAGGCATTTCTCATTTGAATGTAACCAGCGTGTTTTCACCTGGCAGAGAAATTCCCATTTATTACGTCGACTGCCCGGAAAAAAAAGTTGCCCTCACTTTTGATTGCGCATGGGGGGCGAGCGATATACCGATTATATTGGATACGCTGAGGAAAGAGGACGTTAAGGCCACATTCTTCATTGTAGGGCAGTGGGCCGAAAAATTTCCTGATACCGTCAGGGCCATTGCAAAAGAAGGCCATGATGTGGCAAACCACTCTTACTCCCATTTAAGGATGGGCGTTCTCAGTAAGGACAGGATAAGAAACGAGATTTCTAAGTGCAGTGAAAAGCTGGGAGAGCTTTCGGGACGCAAGGTGGACCTCTTCAGGGCTCCTTACGGAGATTACAGCAATGATGTGATCAGCGTCGCAAGGGATTTAGGCCATTTTACAATTCAGTGGAATGTGGATTCCCTTGACTGGAAACCCGGCATGAGCCGCAATGAGATATTAAACAGGGTTGTCTCCAGAGTGAAACCGGGGTCCATAATACTGTTCCATAACGACACTCCCCATACTGCAAGCCTTCTCCCTGAAATAATTTCTTCTTTAAAAAGGAAAGGATACAGTTTTCTTCCGGTTTCCCAGCTGATTCTTCGGGAGAATTATATTATCGATTTCGAAGGGAAGCAAAAACGAAAGGGCTAAAAAAGCCTTCACCCGGATATACATAAAAATTTAAAAAAAAGCAAAATATAAAACTACCGGCAGTGCAATTATTAAATGAAATGAGGTTATGCTCAATGCTCTTGGCAGGAATTATTGGACATGACGGTAGGACACAGATAGCAAGCCTTATCAGTTCAATTTTATCTTCAAGGGGAATAAAAGTAAGCATTATTGATTCAAGCAATCTGGCGGAGCTTGATTATCAACGCATAAGAAGTTATTTAAGGGAGCTTGAAAAAAACAGCACTGAAGTGCTGATCATGAAAACTGATATATGGGATGTTAACAAAGATTTTTTTAATAATCTTCATTTTGATATTATGATATACACAAATAAAGCCGAAAATTTAAATGAAATTAATATGGCAAGGCGCGAGCAAATGATGCGCAAGATTTTTTCATTGCTGGATGAAAAAGGCATAGCTATTGTCAATATTGATGATTGCGATATAAACGAATTTTTGCAGGGGATGAGCAATTATATTGTAACTTACGGTTTTAACCCAAAGGCAAGCATAACGGCGTCGAGCATAGGAGATACGGTGTCCAAGGAAGGCTTCATATGCTGCCAGCAGAAGGTCATATCAGCAAAAAACGGCATGCTGATTGAGCCGCAGGAATACAGAATAGACATGAAAGCAGGGGAGTTTGATGTTAACAGCGTACTGGCCGCAGTAACTTTCGCCATTGTAAATGGTGTGGATTTAAACACGCGGAGATGCGAAGAAGTAAAATCCTGATATTACTTAAAAAATGTAAGTTCAGGGATTTTCAAGTCGAAAAATATGTAATATAATATATCAGAGCGATATGAGCTGAAAATCCGGGAAAATTGATTATAGATAAAATTTACTTCTAAAATCGCCTCTTCGCGAATAAATATTACACTAGATAAATCTGTGAGATACATATGAGCCTAAGAGAGGAGAGTGGGGGTCGGATGGTCGGGAACATCATTGAGAACAACATAGTGACCATTTCCGGTAAAATTGTTTCAAATTTAGAATTCAGTCATGAAGTCTACGGTGAAGGTTTTTACAATTTCATGCTTGAGGTGCCAAGATTGAGCGAAAGCAGCGATATAATACCTGTGACCGTTTCGGAGCGGCTGATTGCGAAAGATAAGCCGGAAATGGGAGATTTGGTTGGGATTGAAGGTCAGTTCCGTTCATATAACAGTTACAACAACGAGGGCAATAAGTTGGTGCTGACTGTATTTGCAAGGGAGATCGAGATCCTTCGCGATGAGACGAGAGTTAAAAATCCAAACCAGATATATTTGAACGGATATGTATGTAAAAAGCCGATCTATAGGACCACTCCTTTTGGAAGAGAAATAACCGACATACTGCTGGCGGTTAACAGACCTTACAACAAATCAGACTATATTCCATGTATTGCGTGGGGGAGGAACGCAAGGTATTCCGAAAGCCTGCAGGTTGGCGATAATGTAAAAATATGGGGAAGGATACAAAGCAGGGAATATCAGAAGAAGCTGGAATCCGGAGAGGTTTTGACAAAAGTGGCCTATGAGGTGTCCATATCAAAAATGGAGGTATCCCGGGGCAACAACTATTCTGAAGCACAGAGGGTGTATGATGAAAGCCAGACTTCGGCTCAGGATTAAATAAAGTCAGCGCAAGTTCAATCTGAAAAAAGAAAGGGTAGGCATTGTGCCTACCTTTTATTGTAGTTCTATAATAAATGTTATCGTTATTTCATTCTACTTGGAGCTCCACCACGACTATTGACGTAGATCCTATTTTTTCCTAAAAATAATGCATTATGGATTATTAGCTCTCTACTGACATTACCTGAACAACGAAAGTTTGAATTTCCTGTTTCTTACAAAATACCTCCACTGCCTCATCAGATAGGGAATAAGGTAGTAGTCCACTCCAAAGGCCCTTCCGGCTCCGCCAAGCAGACATAGGGCTGCGGGAATGTACCACCAGTTGTAATCATACAAACCGGTGGAAAGTATGAAATTTACATTCAAAGCTAAGGCTCCAAGGGCTGCAATAAATGTAAAGGTTCCTGAAATAAGGGCAAGCCCTATACCTATTTCAGCCAACACGATAAGTATCTGGAACAAAAGGGCATTGGGCACAACGAAATTATCCGCAATCCATGCATACCAGGCGGGAGTATGTTCAGAGACTATCCTGAAGACCTTTTCGCCCGTCTCGCTTACCGAGGCGCTTGAACCTGCGTCCGCTGCAGGGGCTAACCCTGCAAGCATAGGCGTGCTGAGCCAGCCCTCCTGTATCTTCTTGTAGCCTTCCATAAACCATGAATAGCCGAGGAACAGCCGGATAGGCACAAGCCAGAAGGTGGGTGTCAGCACTGATATGTGGTTTTCAACGATGGTCTTGTACTGCTTCTTATGTAAAAATTCATGCCTGATGTATCTGGACACAAGCTCAAACCCGCCAATTCCAAACAGGTAATGAATATTTACGAGATATTTCATAATGATCGAAATGAGCCTGGGGAACTGGTGTCCCATCAAATCGGATACGGCAAAATAGCTGCCTATGGAAACCATTACACCATGAAGCTTTGGCTTGAGTTTTTCCTTCTGCCTGCCTCTGATATCGTTGAGCACGTTTTTAGCCGCAGCGTTACCGGTCTGAAGAGCGGCTTCTACAAGAGCAGGCAAGCTGCCCTCTTCGGTTGTGAAAATAGATACGTCACCGACAGCGTATACGCCTTCGTATTCAGTTTGTGCATACTCGTCAACCTTTATCCTGCATGCTTTTCCCTTCTCGATGGACAAGCTGTTTGTCAGATCACAGGCTTTTACACCGGCAGTCCATATAAGGGTTTTTGTCGGGATGACAGTTCCGTCTTCCAGCTCCACCGAATCCGCATCAAGCCTGGTTATGGCTTTATTAAGCAGGACCTCTACCTTAAGCTTTTTTGTCAGGTATTCGTGGGACTTTTTGATGCCCTCAGGCTTGAGGTTATTAAGGATGCTGGGCAGGGCCTCTATAAGTATTAGCTTTACTTCATCCCTGGACACGTTGTATTCACGGCACAGCTGCTTCACCCAAAGGGCAAGCTCGCCCATCATCTCTACCCCTGTAAATCCGCCTCCGCCGACGACAAAAGTGAGAAGAGCCTTTCTCTTATCGGCGTCCTTTTCCTGTGAGGCTTTTATAAACATCTCCTTTATCTGCTCTCTTATCCTTATCGCATCGTTGTAAGACCATAAGGGGAAACTGTGTTCCTCCATGCCGGGGATGCCGTAATAATTAGGATGGCTTCCTACTGCGATTATCAGGTAGTCATAGCTGTATTCACCAAGTTTCCCGTTAAGCTTTTTGCTTTTGAAGTCGATATTTGTGACTTCATCTTTGATAAGTTTGACATCGGTATATTTGAAAATATCTCTCAGAGGAACTATAACCCCATCTTCACTTATCCTGTTGCCTGCGACCTCGTGAAGCTCGGTAAGCAAAGTGTGATACGAATTTTTATCAATCAGTGTTATTTCGATATCATCACTTTTCTTTTTCTTCTTCTGGATTGTCAGCGCTGCTTCAATGCCGGCATATCCGGCCCCTAAAATAACAACTTTGTTTGGCATATGATCTCTCCTCTGATATAGTTTTCATTAAGGCTGCCATTTTTATACATAAACTCTAAGCGAATTTAGACACAACAAAATAATTTAGTATTTATTTATGATTTACCACAAAAACAAACACTAATAACAATTATAAATTTTCCTATTTAATTATTAGTATTATATCATATAAATGTTTTTTTTGTTAAGCATTTTCTGGAAACGTATGCCACAGAATTTTAGCGGCTTAGTTTATTTCAAGAACCGCTGCATAGGTTTAGGCATAAGAGCCTGTTGCCTGAAGCTTCAGGGCAAAATCGAACTAAGGCTAAACACCTTGTCCCTGGCTGCGGGACGCTATATCCCCTTTTGGAGGATTCTATTCCGAAAGCCGAAGGCTGAAGGTCAGAGGGAATTAATAGCCTACAACAGTTTCTTATGCTTAAAAATAGCGATGATTGAGCCGAGTCGATAAAACTTTAACTTTGGCGGAAACAAAATAGCTGTTTTATTTTGGAATATAGTATTATAATATATTTATAATATTTATAAGTTTTGTAAAAATTCAAGCGGAAATGGCGGGAAAGCATGACTAAGAGGATTACAGCCTTATTTATTTTGCTGCCGGTATTGGCGGCGCTTTTGGCAGGGTGTACAAAGGCAGGTTCAACTCCGTCTGCAGAAGACCCTGTGGAAGCTCAGGATTTTATGATGGGCACGGTTATAACTCAGAGGGTTTATGGCAAAAATGCATCCGAAGCCGTTAAGGAGGTAGCGGACAAGCTTAGGCAGATTGAGACCATGATGACTGTGAACGCGCCCGGAGGGGATGTTAACCACCTTAACTCCGAAGCGGGAAAGAATAGCGTTAAGTTGAGCAGCGAAACCCTTTATGTCCTGGAAAAGGCAAAGAAGTACTCGGAACTGAGCGGAGGAGCTTTTGACGTGACTATCGGGCCTCTGGTCAAGGCCTGGGGCGTGTTTACCGATAACCCCAGGGTGCCTTCAGAGGAGGAGATCCGAAGCCTGCTACCCCTTGTGGATTATAGGGCTATCAGCATCGATAAAGGCGATTCCTCCGCAAAGCTGGAAAAGGCGGGTCAAATGGTGGACCTTGGCGGTATAGCCAAAGGATACGCGGGTGATGAGGCGATTAAAATATATAAAAAATACGGCATAAAATCCGCCTATGTGAATCTTGGAGGAAATGTGGTTGCGATGGGGAGCAAGCCGGATGGAACGCCGTGGAGGATAGGCATCCAAAACCCAAGGGCTCCAAGTGGAGTATATATGGGGATAGTGACGGTGTCTGACAAGGCTGTGGTGACTTCAGGAGACTATGAAAGATTTTTTGAACAGGACAATAAAAGATATCACCATATCCTGGATCCTAAAACAGGTTATCCTTCAGCTTCGGGATTGATAAGCTCTACCATCATTGCGGATGCGTCTGTTGATGCGGATGCGCTTTCCACCGCTACTTTCGTTCTGGGGTTGGAAAAGGGTATGAAACTTGTAGAGAGCCTGGATGGAGTTGAAGCCGTTTTTATAACAGAGGATAAAAAGGTTTACACTACTTCGGGTTTGAAAGGCATTTTTAAACTTGTAGATGAGAGCAAGGAATTTACATATGTTGAAGAAAGGTGATTTAATATTAATAGGCTGCTTGCTGGCAGCTGTGCTTATAGGGTATGGCGGATTGAAGCTCCTGGGGAACGGGGACAGCGGTTCTCAAAGGATAGCCGTGATAAAGCAGGGCGATAAGGTTATAAGGAAAATTAATCTAGATGAGGTACAGGCTCCTGAAAGAATGGATGTTTCATCGGAATACCATCAGATAATTCTGGTAGAAAAAGGGAGGATAAGGTTTGAGGAAGCTGACTGCCCTGACAAGGTGTGCGTAAAAACAGGGTGGCTGTCAGAAAAAGGCAAAGCCGCGGTTTGCCTGCCTAATAGGACTATAATAAAAATTGAAGGAGAAGGGGAAAAGGTTGATGGAGGGACGTACTAAGCGGCTTGTTCTGATGGCTTTGATGGTTGCCCAGGCTTTGGTACTGTCAATAGTCGAATCGTGGATACCTGTCCCTGTAAATATACCTGGAGTGAAGCTGGGGCTTGCCAATATAGTTACACTTACAGTCATAATTTTTTTCAGCTTTAAAGAGGCTTTGACGGTGGTATTTATACGTGTCCTTCTTTCCTCAATGTTCGGCGGAGGGCCGGTGATATTTTTGTTTAGCATTGCAGGCGGCGTATTGAGTACCGTTGTTATGGCAATTTTATATAAAAAGGCTTCAAAGGTGTTGAGCATTGTGGGTATAAGCATAGCGGGAGCCATATTTCATAACATAGGCCAACTGATTATGGCCTGCATTGTGATGAAAGAGCTTTCGGTGCTGGCATACTTGCCCGTCCTATTAATATCTGGTATTATTATGGGGTGCTTTGTGGGAATTGCTACGCATTTTTTCTCTAAAGCGCTTATAAAGGCAAAAATACTGATGTAAAATTTTAATTGAAAAGCGAGGTTGTGTTACAGCTTGTGGTCCGATTATCCTGAAATTGCTGAGGAATTGAAGGCAGTTGAAGATTTTATAAGAAGGAATATGCATTCCAGGAACAGGCTTCTCTCTGAAATTGCAATGGATCTGCTGGAAGCGGGCGGCAAAAGGTTAAGGCCTGCCTTTGTAATCATATCTTCCAAGTTTGGCAAATATGACAGGGAAAAGACAATTCCTCTGGCAGGCGCACTGGAAATACTTCATACTGCTACGCTGGTCCATGACGATATCATAGACCGGTCAAAGATCAGGCGTGGAAAAGCCACCGTTTCGGAAAAGTTTGGGGCCGATATGGCTGTATACACAGGTGATTTTTTGCTTACAAAAGCTGTATTAATGCTGTCCAGGAACATTTCGATAGAAAAGCTGGAATATGTTGCCAAGGCTGTAAAGACCATTTGTGAAGGGGAAGTGGACCAGTATTTGGATGCGTGCAATCTCGATACTACAGTAATGTCTTATTTAAAGCGCATAAGCAGGAAAACCGCTGTGCTTTTCGGAGCCGCATGCGCCCTGGGAGCTATGGCGGCTGAGTGCTCTGATAATTCCATAAGGAATCTCGCCAGGTTTGGTTTTAACTATGGAATAGCTTTTCAAATAAAGGATGACATCAACGACTTTTTGTCCGACACGGCCGTTTCCGGAAAGCCAGTCGGAAGCGATTTAATGAATGGTATCATAACACTGCCTGTCATATATGCCGTAAACAGGAGCAGCGCAGTAAGAAAGCTTGTTGCCGAGCTTTTCCGAAACAAAGACGCGGCGGCTTCACGGGATATATCACATATAACTTGGCTTATAGAAAAACACGGTGGAATGGACTACTCAAGAAAAATTCTCAGGAAATATATAGACAAGGGGCTTAAGCTGCTCGGGAGGTTGCCTGACAATGAGTATAGAGATTTATTCAGCAAATTGATAACCAGGCTGGGAATTTAATTCAGGCAGCTGTTTTCTGCCGGCCGGCGCCGCAGAGCTTTTGAAGTCCTTGTGCTTTCGTCGCTTTTGCTGCCTCAAGAGTTCCCGCATTATTCACTTCCTTCCTGTCCGGTCTGCTTTTCGGCGGACTTTTCAATCGCTTCTATATTGGCCATGGTTACCTTACCTTTAATATTGCTCAAAGCCGTGTTTCTCTCCTTAACTACTTTTTCGAGTTCATAAATTGAAAAATCAAGTTTGTTGGAATCCTGCTGCTGGTCTTTGCTCAGGGTATTTTTAAGCAATGCCCAGGAGGATTTAAGGCTGCTGATGTCCTCATCGGCCTGGGTCCAATTAGCTGTCATAGCATTTAGCATAGCATTTCGCGTGTAGTGCCTGAGCCTTTTTATCTCCGGAGAGGTCCGGGCTTTATATAGAGAGTAAAAATCCGGTATATAAGCATATAAATGGCTTGCAGCCATAAGGGCCTTGTTTTTATCTTTTTCAATTATGGCGCCGGTCAGCCTGTTTAACGCGTCGCCGAAGTTTCCGACGAGGGGCTCCTTCGCGCCCATTTTTACGGCAGAAGGCATATAAGCGTTCCATTGATAATGCAAAGTGTTGATGGTAGGGGTTATTTTTTCCCAGGGGCTTTCAGGTTGGGGAGGCTGGGCCACTTGCTTCTGGTTGCCGCCCTGACTCTGCTGCCCTTCTTCTTTTTTCCCTTCTTTCTGACCTCCTTTATCCTGGGATTCTCCGCCCTGTTCTTCAGCAGGCTGTTCCTCTCCTTCTACCGCCACGGCAGGGCCGCCAAGGCTTTTTATTATCTTTTCGATGCTGCCTTCAATGGCCTTCAGCTCCTCAGGAATTTCATCGGGCTGCTGGCCGTCCTGAGCCGACTGCTGCCGGGGGGTCGGCTTCTGATTGTTGTTGTTCTGGCTGCAGCCGGAAAGAAGCAGCATTGATATTGCCAGCAATATAATTGCTTTATTTAATTTTGTTGCAGCCGTGTTGTTAAAAAACAAGTGGTTTTCCCTCCATAGTTTAAAATGCTGTTTACTTTTATACTCTTATTATTTGTTGAATTTTTTAATAATAATACTACAGCCAACATTTTCTGGCCTGCGTGAAGGGCCATGGGAAACGGAAATAATTACATAAAGGTTTTTTTAATCGCATGTCAAATATATTATAGAGTGTTTTGCATTTTTACTGTAAATAACTGGAGGACAAAGTGATGACGATCAGTGTTAATTTGTGGTCACACAAAATAGGAGAGATTAAAAGGTTTCTGGAAAAGTATTATGAGAAAGAAATTGATATGGATGAGGATGTGAACCATTGGATGTACATTTATAACAAACCACTGGAAGCAGTGGATTTAATCAGCGTTGTCATGGATAATAACCATAAGTACCAGATTTCCATGTGCATTCAGGTTGATGAAGGAGATGTTCATTTTGTGACGGCGGAAAACCATAACGATATAATAAGGGGCATTTTTTATCTGTTTTATGAAGAAGTTCCGGAATCAGGTGCTGATAAAACTTTGAACTGCCGCCTTATGTGAAAGGAGCAGGGTATTTCAGCTTCTCAAGGGCTCACAAGAGAAGCTGAAAAAGTGGAAATAGGATCTTATCTGTACCAAAGAGGAAGCCGAAGGTTACATTAAGGTGTCGCTAAAACCCGTTATTTTTTATTACTTCTCTGTACCAGCGGCCGCTCCTTTTGAGAATCCTTTTCTGAGTGGCGTAGTCTACATATACGAGGCCAAACCTTTTGGTATAGCCGTCGGCCCATTCGAAGTTATCCAGGAATGACCATACATAGTAGCCTTTCAGATTCACACCATCCTGGATGGCCCTGTGGGCCTCCACAAAATGCCTATACAGATAATCCAGCCTGCAGTCATCCTCGATATTGCCTTCACGGTTGATTATGTCGTTAAAGGCGGCGCCGTTTTCCGTAATCATGATTTTTATACCCTTGTAATCCTTGTGCAGCCTTACGAGGAGGTCATACAGGCCTTGGGGATTTATTTCCCAGCCTGAATCCGTCTTATCCCTTCCCGTCGGCACGTTTATCGCATCAAGGGGCCATATGCCCGGTTCAGCTTTTACATGGCCGCTGGAGTAGTAGTTGACCCCAAGGAAATCAATGGGAGTATTGATGATTTCCAGGTCCTCCCTGGTAATCTCCGGAACTACCACCCTTTGGGAATACCATTCCAGCATGTCGGATGGATATGCGCCCTTGAATATTGGGTCAAGGAACCATCTGTTGTAGAATCCGTCGCCTCTTTTTGCAGCCTCGATGTCTTCCTCGGACTGGGAGGCCGGATACATGGGCACCAGATTAAGGGTGATGCCTATCTCGCCTTTAAAGCCCATTTTCCTGTAAAGGCGGACAGCCCTGCCGTGGGATACCAGTAAATTGTGGGAAACGAGCAAAGCAGTGGAGAAATCGGTTATGCCCGGAGCGATCACTCCCTGCCAATTACCTTCAAAGGACACGACCCACGGCTCGTTATGGGTGATCCATATGGGGACCATGCTGCCAAGTTCTTTGAAAACATATTCTGCATACTGCTCATAATAGTCTATGACAGCTTTGTTTGCCCACCCTCCGATGTCCTGGAGTTTCTGGGGCAGGTCCCAATGGTACAGGGTGACCGCCGGCTTTATGCCGTTGTCAACCAACAGCTTTATCAGGTTTATATAAAATTCCATGCCCGCCTTATTTGGACTGCCTTTGCCCTCGGGGAACACCCTTGGCCAGGATATGGACAATCTATAAGTTTTAACTCCCAGTTCTTTTAGGAGCTTAACGTCTTCCCTGTATAAATGATAGTGGTCACAGGCTACGTCGCCGGTATCTCCGTTGGCGATCTTTCCCGGGATGTGGGTAAAGCGATCCCATATGGATTCGCCTTTTCCGTCTTCTTTCCAAGCACCTTCAATTTGGTAAGAGGATGTGGCGACTCCCCACAAAAAGTTTTTCGGAAAAACAATTCTCTGCATCGTCAGCCTTCCTTCCCATATGCAAATATTCCAATATTTTCTTATAATTCATATTATAGAACAAAATTGATATTTATTCTATAGGAATCTGGTAATAATATAAACAACCCGGCTTAGTGTCTTGGGGAAAACCCCTCCGGCACCTGCGGTTAAGGATATCGTTACGGAAAGACGGGACGAAAGCCTGCAGCAGTTCGGTTTACAGTAATTGACGAATAAAAGCTTATTTTATATAATAGTCAGTAATGGACAGGAGGGAATTTTATGAAGGTTACGAGGGATATCATCGAACATGTCGCAAACCTGGCAAGATTGAATTTGACGGAAGAAGAAAAGGATAAGATGACTTCCGAAATGGAAAATATAATTTCCTATGTGGACAAGCTGAACGAACTTGACACATCAAATGTCAAACCAATGGAGCATGTCATACCTATAAAAAATGTATTCAGAGAAGACAAAGTGGACAAGTCATATGATAGAGACAAGATACTGGCTAACGCCCCCTCTCACGAGGATGGTTGCTTCAAAGTACCGAAAGTGGTGGAATAGGAGGAGTAGGAGTGGAACTATATGAATTGACGGCTCATGAGCTGAGGGACCTAATCAGGAGCAGAAAAATCAGTTGTGTGGAGCTTACCCGGTCAGTATTGGACAGGATAGACCGGATAGATTCCAAAATAGGAAGCTACATAACGGTATGCGCGGATAAAGCCATAGAGCGCTCAAAAGAAGTACAGGCCAAAATTGACAGGGGAGAGGCAAAATCGCCTCTTGCGGGAATACCGATGGCTTTGAAAGACAATATATGCACAGAGGGGATACTGACCACCTGTGCTTCCAAAATGCTGTATAATTTCATCCCACCATACAGCGCCACTGTAGCCAAGAAGCTTTACTCTGAGGATACAATCCTTCTTGGCAAGCTGAACATGGATGAGTTTGCCATGGGAAGCTCTACCGAGAACTCATATTTTAAAAAGACCAGGAATCCCTGGGATGTTGACAGGGTGCCGGGAGGCTCCAGCGGCGGTTCTGCAGCCAGTGTCATTGCCGGCGAAGCGGTTTTTGCACTGGGCTCGGATACCGGCGGCTCCATAAGACAGCCCGCGTCCTTTTGCGGTGTTGTGGGTATGAAGCCCACATATGGTGCGGTATCACGTTTCGGGCTGGTGGCATTCGCCTCCTCTCTTGATCAGATCGGGCCTTTAACGAAGGATGTGACTGACTGCGCCCTTGTGCTCAATGCGATAACAGGTCATGACCCTATGGATTCGACATCTGCCGATATTGACTACCCTGATTACACGAAAGCCCTTGTAAATGATATAAAGGGGATGAAAATAGGCATTCCCAGGGAATATATAGGTGAGGGCATAAATGAGGAAGTCAAGAAAGCAGTGCTTGATGCGGTGGAAGTATTGAGAAAGCTCGGCGCTGAGTGTGAGGAGTTTTCCCTCCCGATAACGGAGTACGCCATTCCTGCCTACTATTTGATATCATCGGCGGAAGCCAGCTCCAACCTTGCAAGGTATGACGGCATAAAATACGGATACAGGGCGGAAAAGTTTACGGACCTGTTGGATCTTTACATGCAGACGAGAAGTGAAGGCTTCGGCCCTGAGGTGAAGAGGAGGATTATGCTTGGCACATATGCCTTGAGTTCGGGCTATTATGACGCTTATTATAAAAAGGCGCTGCAGGTAAGGACGCTGATAAGGAATGGCTTTGATGAGGCCTTCAGCAGGTATGACCTTATTGTCGGACCTACGGCTCCTACGACGGCGTACAAAATCGGTGAAAAAATAAACAACCCGCTGGAAATGTACCTGGGGGACATCTACACTGTGTCGGTGAATATTGCCGGGCTTCCCGGGCTGGTTATCCCTTGCGGTACCGACAGCAATAACCTGCCTGTAGGACTGCAGTTGATAGGCAAGCCCTTTGATGAAAGCACCCTTTTGCGGGTGGGTTATACCTTTGAGCAGAACACCGAATTTCATAAAAACAGGCCCAGAATTTAAAACACGAGGTGAAATGTATGGATTATGAAATAGTTATTGGTCTGGAGATTCACGCAGAGCTTTCAACAAAATCGAAGATATACTGCTCATGCACCACCGAGTTCGGCGGCGAACCTAATACCCACTGCTGTCCTATCTGTACCGGAATGCCGGGAGTTCTTCCCGTATTGAACAAAAAGGTAGTTGAATATGCGGTCAGGGCAGGCCTTGCTACAAACTGTACAATACCTGAATTCAGCAAGCAGGACAGGAAAAACTACTTCTATCCTGACCTGCCGAAAGCTTACCAGACTTCCCAGTATGACCTTCCTCTCTGCAAGAACGGTTATGTAGATATAGAGGTGGGCGGAACTTCCAAGAGAATAGGCATCACCAGGATTCACATAGAAGAAGACGCCGGAAAGCTGATGCATGACGAGTGGGATACAGCCTCTCTGGTAGACTACAACAGGTGTGGCGTACCCCTAATCGAAATCGTCACCGAGCCTGACATGAGGTCTGCTGAAGAAGCGAGGGTCTTTCTTGAGAAAATAAAAGCTATACTTCAGTATATAGGCGTTTCGGACTGTAAAATGCAGGAGGGTTCTTTGAGGGCTGATATCAACCTTTCTGTGCGGCCTAAAGGGCAGAAGGAATTTGGAACCAGGACGGAAATGAAAAACCTGAACTCCTTTAAAGCCATAGTCAGAGCTATTGAAAGCGAGGCAAGAAGGCAGATAAATGAGATTGAGTCCGGCGAAGTGATAGTTCAGGAAACCAGGCGCTGGGATGACAACAAAGGTATAAGCTATGCTATGAGAAACAAGGAGGAAGCCCATGATTACAGGTATTTTCCGGAACCGGATCTGGTCCCTATAGTAGTGGACAGGGAATGGTTGGAACAGATCAGGGCATCTTTGCCGGAGCTTCCCGATGCGCGGAAAAAGAGATACATAGAAGAGTTCGGACTGCCTGAGTATGACGCATCCATACTGACAGGGTCAAAAGCTTTGGCCGATTTTTTTGAGGAGGCTGTGAGCAAGAGTAAAAATGCCAAAGCGGTGAGCAACTGGATGATGGGCGACCTTATGAGGCTGTTAAAAGACAGGGACATGGAGGCGGAGGACATCCCCTTCCCTGCGGAATATCTGGCAAAGTTGATTTCACTGATTGATAAGGGAACTATCAGTGGTACTATAGCTAAAAAAGTTTTTGAGAAGATGTTTGATACTAAGAAGGACCCTGAAGCCATTGTAAAGGAAGAAGGACTTGAAGTGGTAAGCGATGAAAGTACCCTGAGAGCGGTAGTCAGAAAAGTACTGGAAAATAATGCCCAGTCGGTGGCAGATTATAAAGGGGGAAAGGAAAAGGCCTTTGGCTTCCTTGTAGGTCAGGCTATGAAGGAGACAAAAGGTAAAGCAGATCCAAAGCTGATAAACAAGCTTTTGAGAGAAGAACTGGAAAATTGAATTTATTGTATGTGATGTAAGGTATTAGCTGTAAATTTTGATGATGCTACTGGGGGTAAAATATCTTATGAAAGACATACAAGTTTCGCTATTCGATATAGTTATGGCGCTTTCCGACGTTATAGATATGGTCAGTCCTGAGATTGAGGGCCATCACAGAAGGGTAGCCTACATGGCTGTCGGCATTGCAAGGAAGATGAAACTTCCCGAGGAATCGATTAGAAATCTCTTTCTGGCTGCCCTACTGCATGACTGTGGTGCCCTTTCGCTTAAAGAAAGACTTTTAACCTTGCAATTTGAAATGGGGGAAACAAACGGCATCAATAGCCATGCAGAAATGGGATACCGCCTCCTCAGGTCATTTAAACCCATGGATAAAGCGGCTCAGATTATACGCTATCATCATACTTACTGGAACAGCCCTGCAAACAGTGCGTCAGACGGTTTAAAACCCCCTGTAGAAAGCTTCATCCTGCATCTGGCGGATCGGGTGGATGTGCTGACCTGTAGAAATAGGGATTATTCCATGCGGGCAGATAAGATAAAGGAGATGATAAAAAGAGAATCAGGCCGGAAATTTATGCCTGATGCGGTAGACGCCTTTTTGAGACTGGCAGGTAACAGAGCTTTTTGGATGGAAACTGCGAATGCACAGAAAGAAAGCTTTAGAAGGGATGACTTCGAGGATATTATACTGGATCTTGACGGGGTTTTTGGTGTGGCAAGGCTTATTGAGAAAATTATAGACTTCAGGAGCAGGTTTACCGCTACCCATTCCAGCGGCGTGGCGGCTGTGGCAGAAGAGCTGGCTCGGGCTGCAGGTTTCCGTGAGAATGAGTGTGCCATGATAAAGATTGCAGGATACCTGCATGACCTGGGGAAGCTTGCCATACCTGTAGAGATAATTGAAAAGCCGGATAGGCTGACAGAAGAAGAATTTAATATAATGAAGAAACATACTTATTATTCCTATCATATTCTAAAAAAAATCAAAGGCCTGAAAGATATAAATCATTTTGCTTCCTTTCATCACGAACGCCTCAACGGCAAAGGGTATCCTTTTGGGCTCAAAGCTGACGAGCTTTCGCCAGGGGCAAGGGTTATGTGTGTCGCCGATATTTTTACGGCCATAACCGAAGACCGCCCTTACAGGAAAGGTATGGACACCAAGCAGGCTTTAAGAGCACTGCAAAGCATGGTAGAGAACGACGAGATAGATCCTGACCTTGTTGACTGCCTCAAATCCAATTACGACAGGATAAACGGCGTGCGTGCAGAATCCCAGCTTGCTGCGGTAAAGAAATACGAAGAATTCCTGAATCCCGTTGGTGCCGGTTCTGTCTGATCCCCTCTGGTTTTGTATTAATGGTATTAATAGTGAAAAAATTAACGCTTTTATTACTTGTATACAATGAACATTTTAGTTATAATGGTAATGGTCGGGAAATGCTTGATATAAGCAGATGATAGAACCTGGTAATAAAATAAATTAATTGAAATCTTAAATAACAAAATAACAACAACACTTTTTAAATAAGGAAGGGGATTAGACGATGGGATTTTTAGAACAGATCATTGAAAGGGCGAAAGCAGATGTTAAGACAATAGTCCTGCCTGAAAGCACCGATATCAGGACAATCAAGGCTGCCTCGATGATACTGGAGAAAGGTATTGCCAACATTGTGCTTATCGGAAATGAAAATGATATCAAAAAACTTGCCGGGGGCCTTGACATTTCAAAGGCAAAGATAGTAGATCCTTTGAATTCTGATAAGTTTGAGGATTATGCCAATACTTTTTATGAGATGAGAAAGGCAAAAGGTGTTACTCTCGAGCAGGCAAGGGAAACGATGAAAAACCCCCTGTATTTTGGAGTTATGATGGTTAAAAAGGGTGAAGCCGATGGGATGGTTGCCGGCGCTGTAAACTCAACGGCAAATACCCTCAGGCCTGCTCTTCAGATATTAAAAACCGCACCCGGAACAAAACTGGTATCCGCATTCTTCGTCATGGTGGTGCCCGACTGTGAATATGGACATAACGGTACCTTTATATATGCAGACAGTGGGCTCGTGGAAAATCCTACCGCCGAAGAATTGTCAGAAATTGCCATAGCTTCTGCAAAAACTTTCAGGTCACTTGTTCAGGCTGAGCCAATAGTGGCCATGCTGTCATACTCAACTTACGGAAGCGCAAAAAGCGAGCTGACCGAAAAAGTTATAAAGGCTACCCAGTTGGCTAAGGAGAAAGCTCCGGATCTTATACTTGACGGAGAACTGCAGGCGGATGCGGCTTTGGTACCGTCGGTGGGCAAGTCTAAGGCTCCGGGCAGTCCTGTAGCCGGCAAGGCCAATGTCCTGATATTCCCTGATTTGAACTGTGGCAACATAGCGTATAAGCTGACCCAAAGGCTTGCAAAGGCTGAAGCTTACGGACCTATAACCCAGGGGATAGCAAAACCGGTCAATGACCTGTCCAGGGGCTGCAGTGCCGAGGATATAGTCGGAGTAGTGGCAATAACCGCCGTACAAGCGCAAAACAGCTGATTAAATTGACGATTATAGGGGTGAGAGTTGTTATGAAGATTTTAGTTATCAATACCGGCAGCTCATCATTAAAGTACCAGCTTATAGACATGACCAATGAGAGCGTGCTGGCAAAAGGATTATGCGATAGGATAGGGATAGACAATTCATTTTTAAAGCATACAAAAATCGGGAGCGACCCTGTTGTTATAGAGAAGGACATGGGCAACCACAAGATGGCCATGCAGGAGGTCATCAAGGCTCTGACCGACAAAAAACTTGGCGTTATTTCAGACATGTCGGAAATTTCAGCCGTAGGGCACCGCGTGGTCCATGGCGGTGAAAAATTTCATGATTCGGTATTAATAGACGATGAGGTGATTAAGGCGATAAAGGACTGCATTGAACTTGCTCCCCTTCATAATCCGCCTAACATTGTAGGAATAGAAGCGTGTAAGCAAATAATGCCCAATACTCCGATGGTGGCGGTATTTGATACTGCTTTCCACCAGACAATGCCGAGGTATGCGTATCTTTATGCCCTGCCTTATGAGATTTATGAGAAATACGGAGTAAGAAAATATGGGTTCCACGGGACATCCCATAAATATGTGGCCCATAGGGCGGCTGCAATGCTCAAAAGGCCGATTGAAGAGCTTAAGCTTATTACCTGCCATCTGGGAAACGGCGCAAGCGTATGTGCTGTGAAGTATGGCAAGTCTGTGGACACAAGCATGGGTTTTACGCCCCTTGCAGGTTTGGCGATGGGGACAAGAAGCGGTACTATAGACCCTGCGGTAATTTCATTCCTCATGGAAAAGGAAAATATGTCGGTTAAGGAGATAAATGACTTCCTTAATAAGAAATCAGGGGTACTGGGCATTTCAGGCGTAAGCAGCGACTTCAGGGACATTCACGCGGCTGCCGACGAAGGAAATGAGAGAGCTCAGCTCGCTATCGATATCTTCTGCTACAGGGTTAAAAAATATATAGGTGAATATGCGGCGGTGATGGGAGGCCTTGACGCTGTAATTTTTACCGCAGGAATCGGTGAAAATAACGGGATTGTAAGGGCCCAGATACTTAAGGATATGGAATATCTGGGAATATTCTTCGATCCTGAAAAGAACAAGGTAAGAGGCCAGGAGATAGATATAAGCGCTCCCGGTGCAAAGGTCAGAACCTTGGTTATTCCCACAAACGAAGAACTGGCTATCGCGAGGGAGACGCTGAAGCTGGTTAAGTAGACAGCACTTGATTTTTTCAGAGGCAAAGGATGCTCCGGCAAGTTTTATTTAGGGGAGAAAAATTGATTGACCGCGGGCGGAATTTAGGGCGGCGTTTCTCCTTTGCCTGAGCATCGCTGCAACCCTAAGCGGTATGGGTTGAAAATGTGGTAATAAAATGTATAATTGGCGGCATAAATGGGTATAAACATGAGTGCTGCCTTTTATATTACGGCATTGGAGGCGGCAAGGGCGGCTTTATGGGCCGGTGTCATGGGCGGTGCCGATTTTTGGCTAAACTAACGCCGACCTGTATTGACAAAGCCTATGTTAGTTAGTATAATATTCTCTGTCGGTTTTATGGGGTGACATTTATGAAAATAGATGTGTCTGATATAGTAAAAACCAACGGCGCGTCGATGAAGGTGGAATGTAGCACTGAATTGGAGGACTTGGGCCCTGAATTCTCAGATTACGTTTTTGGCGAGCCTATAAGGTTTAGCGGCACAATGGTTAATGTAGGCGGGCTGTTGAAGCTTAAGGGGCGTTTGGACGCCAAATATACCGTAAAGTGTTACAGGTGCCTGAAAGATGTGAACAGAGAAATGGGCATAGATATAAAGGAAGATATCTTAAATCCCCAAACCAACACCGACGACGAGTCTTATACTTATGAAGACAATTACGTAGATATTGACAGGGTGCTGAAGGACAATATAATTTTAAACCTGCCGATGAAACAGCTTTGTTCCGAAAGTTGCAAAGGTTTGTGTGAAATATGCGGAAACGACCTTAACATAAAGGAATGCAACTGCAAAAAAGAACAAAACATTAACCCGAGTTTGGAAGCTTTAAAAAAATTTTTTAATAGTTAATAATTATTAATAATTAAATTGAAGAGAAGCAGAGAAGAAGCAATAGGACGATAGCTCTTGTGAGTTGAAAAAGTCTGACTTCTGGCCTCTGATTTCTGACTTCTGGTATGGGAGGTGTGTTATAGATGGCAAATCCAAAACGTAGATGGTCAAAGGCTAGAACTGGTAAAAGAAGATCTCAGTGGAAGTTAGCGGTGCCGGGGTTGGTCAGTTGCCCGCAGTGCCACACTTTGAAGTTACCCCATAGGGTGTGCAAAGAATGTGGCTATTATGACGGCAAAGAAGTTCTAAAAAAGGCTGAAGCTAAATAAATTTTATGAAAACAGGAACAGCAGATATCAACACTGCTGTTTTTTGTTGCTTGGCGTATAGAAAGATTATGGACATCCCCAAATATAGCAATCAGGATTTTTGTAAGCCGGAGGTTGGGGAGAGGATTCCTCTTTGGCCGATTTAAGGAATGGGCTCAGTCCGGCACTTACAATAAGCGTACATATTTAAGTGGCCGGGCCGGCGAAGGAAAAATTCCTTTGGTCTAAGTGATAAGCCAAAGGAATTTTCCCGGAGTACCGCCTGCTTACCGGCGGCTGGCTGTCGTCACAGCCTAAAGGGTTTGGTTTTCCATAAAGTGTTTGTTGGATTTAGTTAAATATGTTAATATTAATTGAAGATGTTTTACACTGGGAGGATTTTGGTTGAAACAGAGGGATATAATTGTTCAAAGCGTTGTGCCGGGAAGCATTGCGGAGGAAGCCGGAATTGAGAAGGGTGACAGCATACTGTCCATAAATAACGAAAAAATTAGAGATGTGTTTGACTATAGATTTCTCATGGCCAATGAGAGCCTTGTAGTTGAAGTTAAAAAAAAGGATGGTGAAATCTGGGAAATAGAGATTGAAAAGGATGAATACGAAGACCTGGGAATGGAGTTTGAGAATTCCATGCTGGATGAGGCCAGAAGCTGCACCAATAAGTGTATATTCTGCTTCATAGACCAACTCCCGAAAGGAATGCGAGACACTCTCTATTTTAAGGATGATGATTCAAGGCTTTCATTTCTTACAGGAAATTATGTTACATTGACAAATATGGATAAAAGTGATATAGACAGGATTATAAAATATAAAATGTCTCCCATAAATGTCTCGGTTCACACCACAAACCCCGATTTGAGGGTGTTCATGCTTAAAAACAAATTTGCGGGTGATGTCCTTGATAAGATAAAGGATATGGTGGCTGGGGGTATAACCGTAAACTGCCAGATCGTTTTATGCAGGGGTGTCAACGACGACAGGGAGCTTGACGACACCATCTCGGATCTGGCCCATCTGTACCCCGGAATAAACAGCATATCGGTGGTGCCTGTGGGGCTTACCAAGCACAGAAAAGGATTATACCACCTTGAACCTTATGACAGGGAATCAGCATCGGCAGTTGTTGACCAGGTTGAGGGCTGGCAGTCAAAGCTGCTTAAAAAATGCGGATCAAGGGTGGTTTACCTGGCGGATGAATTTTATATAATGGCTGAACGAGAGTTGCCCGAATATGAGCATTACGAGGATTTCCCCCAGTTGGAAAACGGTGTGGGGCTCGTGACACTGCTGAGATATGAGTTTTATCAATATCTTGGTAAGCTTGACAAGGATGGCCCAGGGACGGCTGGTAGGCCGAGACGCATTAGCATAGCCACGGGAGTTTCACCTTATAAGTATATAAAGGAAATGACGGCAGAACTGGAAAAACGCTATAAAAGCTTAAAAATAGATGTTTATGAGATAAAAAATGAATTTTTTGGAGAAAATGTTACGGTGGCGGGACTTTTGACAGGGGGGGATATTGCTTCACAGCTGGCGGGGAAAGACCTGGGAGACGGAGTGCTGATAACCAGAAGCATGCTGAAGGCTGATGAAGACGTGTTCCTTGATGATATGACCGTAGGTGAGCTGGAAGAACGCCTGGGAGTTGGAATTGACGTGGTGAATAACAGCGGCGAGGACTTTATCAATAAAGTTTTGGGAAGAGGTGAAAGAAGTGGCCAAGCCGATAGTTGCGATTGTGGGAAGACCTAATGTGGGCAAATCAACTCTTTTTAATTATGTGGCAGGCAAGAGGATATCGATAGTTGAGGATACTCCGGGTGTGACCCGTGACAGGATATATACTGAAGTTGAATGGAGGAACCGCAAGTTTACGCTGATCGATACGGGAGGTATCGAACCTTATTCTGAAAACCTGATAATGCAGCAGATGAAAAGGCAGGCCCAAATAGCAATCGAGACAGCCGATGTCATCGTTTTCATGGTTGATGCCAAAGACGGACTTACGGCATCCGACAAGGAAGTTGCCGTAATGCTCAGGAAGACAAACAAACCTGTTATTCTTGCGGTAAACAAAGTGGACAACGTGGGAGAGCCGCCGCCGGAGGTATATGAATTCTATAACCTGGGATTGGGTGAGATGGTGACTATATCGTCTATCCACGGCCTTGGGATAGGAGACCTCCTTGATGAGATTTTCAGGCATATGCCTGAAACTGATGAGGAAGACTATGACGAGGATGTTATAAAGGTCGCGGTGGTAGGAAAGCCTAATGTGGGCAAGTCATCCCTTATAAATAAGATATTAGGTGAGGAGCGGGTTATAGTCAGCGAGATCCCGGGAACTACAAGGGATGCTATAGATACATATTTTGAGCATGGGGATAACAAATTCGTATTTATAGATACAGCCGGCATAAGAAGAAAGAGCAAGATAGTGGAGAATATTGAAAGATACAGCGCAATACGCTCCTGGACGGCAATTGAAAGGGCTGATGTCTGTCTTATCATGATAGACGCCGAAGACGGTGTCACGGAGCAGGATACTAAAATCGCAGGTTATGCCCATGAGCAGGGGAAAGCGTCTATAATCGTAGTGAACAAGTGGGACCTGATAGAGAAAGAGACGGGTACCCTGGAAGAGTACAGGAAGGTTGTCCACGAAAAGCTCGGTTTCATGACTTACGCCCCTGTGATTTTCATATCTGCGAAGACGGGCCAGAGGGTATCCAAGCTGTTTGAGCTGATTAAGTATGTGGCAGACCAGTCGGCTTTAAGAATATCCACCGGAATGCTCAACGACCTGGTGAATGAGGCTGTTGCCATGGTGCAACCGCCTTCCGACAAGGGAAAAAGGCTTAAGATATTCTATATGACCCAGACAGGCGTAAAACCGCCTACCTTTGTTGTGTTTGTAAACGATGTGGAGCTGTTCCATTATTCATATGAAAGGTATATGGAAAATCAGCTTCGCAGGAGCTTTGGCTTTGAAGGGACACCTATCAGGTTCATCCACAGAGAAAAAGACAAGGAGTGATATGATTGACGTCAGCTTTTTTGGTTATTTTTGCAGGGGTTGTCGGATACCTTTTGGGCAGCGCCAACAGCGCCTTAATTGTGGGGAAGTTTTACGGAGTTGATATAAGGCAGCACGGCAGCGGCAACGCCGGGGCAACAAACGCCTTAAGGACGCTGGGAAAGAAGGCTGCACTCTTTGTTCTGATAGGGGATTTAGCTAAAGGAATAATATCCTACCTCATAGGCTATTATTTAGCCGGCGGTTTGGGTGCCTTGGCAGGCGGAACCGCCGCCATTCTTGGACATAACTGGCCCCTTTATTTCAAGTTCAAGGGCGGAAAAGGCGTATTGACTTCTCTGGCCGTTGTGCTCATGATGGACTGGAGGATTGCTCTTATCATCCTTGGAATATTCATAGTTATAGTTGCGCTGACGAGGTATGTGTCCTTAGGCTCGATAATTGGGGCGGCGTTGTTCCCGATTATTTCGCTTTTATTGAACAAGGAGACGAAGTTTGTAGTGTTTGCTTTAGCTATAGGACTCCTTGTAATATTCAGGCACAGGGCCAATATTGAAAGGATACTTAAAGGCAATGAGTCCAGGCTTGGAGAAAAGAAAGCTTAGATATATGATATTAGATATATGATAACGGAGGGTTTGAATGTGAAATCAAGCATATCCATAATTGGTGCGGGAAGCATGGGTACGGCTCTCGCAATTTTACTGTCCAAAATCGGCCATCGTGTAAAAATGTGGTCTGCCTTCGGCGAAGAGGTGGAAATGATAAATAAAAAGAGGGAACAGGTAGATAAGCTTCCGGGTGTCCCGGTACCCGAAGAGGTGGTTTGTACCGGGGACCTTGAAGAAGCCCTGGCCGATACGGACACTGTTATAATGGCTTTGCCTTCCCAGACAATACGTAAAAATGCAAGGGATATTTCAAATTATATAGATGACGGGAAAGTCATTATTTGCTGTTCAAAAGGGATTGAAGAGGACACCTGTCTCACCTTGTCAGAGGTTATAAAGCAGGAGATACCCCAGGCGCGGATTGTAGTGCTTTCAGGCCCCAGCCATGCGGAAGAGATAGCAAGGGATATACCTACCGCCGTTGTCGTGGCTTCAACTGAAAGGCAGGCGGCGGAGTACGCTCAGGATTTGCTCATGTCGCCTAACTTCAGGGTTTATACAAACCCCGATGTCATAGGCGTTGAGCTCGGGGGTGCGATAAAGAATGTCATTGCCCTGTGTGCCGGGATATCAGATGGCTTGGGTTTTGGAGACAATACCAAGGCAGCCTTGATGACCAGGGGCATAGCCGAAATTTCCAGGCTGGGCATAGCTATGGGGGCCCAGGCTCAAACCTTTGCAGGGCTTACCGGCATTGGAGACCTCATTGTCACATGCACAAGCATGCACAGCAGAAACAGGCGGGCGGGAATACTTATAGGCCAGGGTAAAACAGTCCAGGAGGCCCTGGCTGAAGTGAAAATGGTTGTTGAAGGTGTGGCTACGGCAAAGCCTGCATATAAACTGGCTATAGAGAAGAAGGTTTCAATGCCGATAATAACTCAGGCATATGAAGTGCTGTTCAAAGGTAAAAATCCTAGGCAGGCTGTAGTTGACCTGATGATGAGGGAAAAGACCCATGAGTTGGAAGAGAAGGTGCTAAACAGCTATTGGTGAAAAGCTGTGAAGGGGTTCATTCCGGAGGACCACTTCAAAGGGCAGCCACGATTTCTTAAAATACAGATGGAGAGGTAAACTCCTGCATTTTAAGGCACTGCGTGTACGGATTCCAATGTTTTGCATTACTCCAATGGCGGGCCTAGGTGATTTAAGCGTCCTGCCTCAGCACTGGCGCCCACACATTCCGCAGCGCAGGTCGAAGAGACTTAAGGCCGCACTGGGACTTCTGCAAGACAAAGAGCATGTGCCGTTAATGCATCTGTTTGCCGCCTCAGCTGCATATTGATAATTAAGCGAGGCTGCCCCCCTTTGGGCGACGTACCGGACCCGCGTCGCTATTCCTTCCTACTGCTTTTCCTCTACGTCTATTTCGTGACTTAATATTTCACTTATCCTTCTCTCGATTTTATCGAGGTCCAGATTTGCTTCCTTTTTTATGCTTTTTCTGAGCATAGGGCCTATCTGCTGTATGTCATCCAGGATATCCTGGAGGACTTCAAGGGCTGCGGAGGCTTCCACAACTTCCCTCGGCACTTCTACCATGCCGGCTATGATGGAATTCTCAGTCCTTGAGGCCACGATGGGCTTTCCTACCTCTTCGACGTATACAAGAGTCCTGCGGCCGGGGCCGCGGTTATCCTCTATAGGCTCCAGGCTGATAATTTTATCGGAACGGGCGAATTTTCCGTATCCAAGGGGGACCATCACGTTTTCTCTGATATCCATGATCATCATCCTATTCTGAAAGTATGCTAAAAATATTTTTTCTGGAAATCTAATAGATTATACAGCATTTGTGCAGTTTCCGGCATTAACAATTTCAATTCTATTTACATAAGATAATTATAAATGCCCTTAATTTTTAATGTATTATGGAGGTAATGAAAATGTTGACATATCCCATTAACAGGACGGAGCAAGCGGCGGCAGGGCCGGCACCGATGCCTGCGTTTATGCCGACCCTGAATTGTCCCTTTGTAGTGATGGCCTATATAAGGGGAGGTCCCCTCGCTCCGGAGATCAGAGGTGTGGTGTACTTCAAAGATATGCCCGGCGGCACCGAGGTTTGTGTTAATGTAACCGGCCTTCCGCCTTATCAGCCTGCAAGGGAGGGAAGGAATCCGATAGGGCCTCACGGCTTCCACATACATGAGTTTGGGAACTGCCAGGTAGGCGACCCCGAAGATCCCTTCCAAGCTGCCGGAGGGCACTGGAATCCTGCCAATCAGCCCCATGGAAACCATGCGGGAGATTTTCCGGTGCTGTTTTCCAACGGCGGCAGGGCTATGATGTGCTTTTTTACAGATAAATTCAAGCCTGCGGATGTGGTAGGGAAATCGGTCATTATACACCAGAGTCCTGACGATTACAGAACCCAACCAGCCGGTGACGCGGGCAAAAGACTGGCATGCGGCGTAATACAGGCGGTGCCGCTGCAAGGCATTCCTGTTTTAAACTGAACTGCCGACGGCCTTCCTCCGGCACTTGCATATAATGCCTAATGTCCTTAAAAGTAAGTGCCGGAAGGTGTTTCTTCAATATAAGGGACAAGAGAAGCCAGGCAAAATATAAGCCAATCCAAAAACCGGGCTGCGGTGAAAGGAAGACGGCATGGGACAAGCATGACAGGCTCTCATAAAAGGCCTCTGCATCTTTATGGAGCTCGGGCAGGGTCCTAAACTCCTAAAAGGTTATGCCATGTCCCGGAGGTTCCACTGAATTGTGCAGAGCTTTGAGAGGCGTGCTTATGAAAGAGCCTGAGATTATGTGGGGCCGATTTTATAAAAAAGTGTCAGCGAAAGGAGGATTTTCTGATGATATATCGAATGTAAATACTTAGGGAAAGTAAATACTAGAATTATTATTCAATAATAATTTTATCATCCGGAGGACCAGTTATGAATACAGATGATTTAATACTTACCTTTGATATAGGGACGACGGGCAATAAATGCACGATTTTTGACAGCGCCGGAAGGAAGATGTTTGCCGAAACGGTTGAGTACGGCACCATTTATCCGAAGCCCGGCTGGGCGGAGCAAAAGCCGGAGGACTTCTGGTCCAGTGTTGTTACAGGCACCAAAAGACTGCTGGAAAAAAGCGGTGTAAATCCCTCAAAGATTGCGGTGATAGGTCTGAGCGGCCATATGAACGGCTGCATTCCACTGGATGGCTCAGGGGAAGCTCTGTATAACGACATAATCCATTCGGACAGCCGCAGCGATGAAGAGTGCAAAATGATTTCCAGGATTTTTGACAACAGCCAGGTGTATAATATTACCGGCAACAGGATTGATCCCCATTATACCCTGCCAAAAATACTTTGGCTTAAGAACAATTATCCCGATGTATACAAATCAACGGCTTATTTCGTACACAGCAAGGATTACATATCTTACAAGCTGACAGGCAACCTGGGTATTACTGATTTTTCCGACGCTTCCCTTACATGCGCTTTGGATATTAAAAACAAGCGCTGGTCCGAGGAACTGCTCAAAGGACTTGGCGTAGACATAAAAAAGTTTCCCGAATTGAGAAAGTCTACCGATATCGCCGGTCGCCTGTCCGATGAAGCGGCGGCCGCATTGGGGCTTAGAGCCGGCATACCGGTAGTTGTAGGAGGAGGAGACGCGGCATGCGCAACAAAAGGTGCGGGTGTGATGGAAAAGGGCCAGACCTATAATTATATAGGCAGCAGTTCCTGGGTAAGCACGCTCAATGACGCCCCATTGCTGGATAAAGGTAGGAGAGTGTTAAATTTTTATGACCTGGACGGAGAAAACTGCAATGTTTGTGGGACTGTTCAGTGTGCCACCATTTCCTATGACTGGGTTCTGAATAATATAGCGAAGTTTGAGGTGGAAGGCGCAAAGAAGACCGGTGAGAATGTTTTTGACCTTATTGACGGCATAGCCGCTCAAGTGCCCGCCGGTTCAAACGGGGTGTTTTTCCTGCCCTACCTTATGGGAGAAAGGACTCCTTACTGGGATAAAAACACAAAGGGTGCTTTTATAGGCTTTACACTGTTTAACAGCAGGGAGGACCTTTTCAGGGCGACTTATGAAGGAATAGCCTATGCTTTAAGGAGCGTCATCGATGTTTTAGAGGAAAACGGCCTGAATATCGACCAACTTACACTTATTGGAGGAGGGGCAAAAAGCAGGCTGTGGAATGATATAATGTGCAATGTGTTTGGAAAGCCCTTGAGGATACACAAGTTCCCGAGGGAAGCCACATCTCTCGGAGCTGCTGTTGCGGCCGGCGTGGGTGTAGGAATTTTCAAGGATTTCAAAAGTGCGGCTGTCGAATACGACAGAGAATGCCAACCTGACAGCCAAATGGTTGAGGTGTATAATAAGCATTATGCAATTTATAAAGCCATGTACCCCTGCTTAAAACCCGTGTTCGACGGAATTGCGGGGTTATAGAGGCCGGTAGTTTGGAAGCATTATCAGGGGTGGCCCGAAAGGCCTCCCCATTTATCATTTTTTAATGAAATGATCCATCAAAGTATGGCCTTCCTCTATGAATATGCCGGTGCTTTTCGCCTGGAACTCGTCGTATCCCTCTGCTCCCGAAACCTTTCTGCCCTTCTTTCTATACAGCAGGAAAGGCACCGGTTCAGACGTATGGGTCCTGAGGGGTAAAGGAGTAGGATGGTCCGGAAGGATGAGAACCCTGTAGTCAGCAAATTTTTCCAGCCCTTGGAGTATAGGACCTACAACCTGCCGGTCGATGATCTCTATTGATTTTACTTTGTTTTCAATCTCATACCTGTGGCCGCATTCGTCAGGAGCTTCAATGTGGACATATACAAAGTCCTGCCCTGCCTCAAGTTCCTGTACGGCGGCTTTTGCTTTGCCTGCGAAATTCGTATGGATGTTCCCTGTCGCCCCTTCCACATTGACAGCCTTGAGCCCTGCGCATTTGCCAATGCCCTTTATCAGATCGACAGCGGATATTACGGAGCCGCTGATCCCATATTTTTCAGAAAATTTCGGAATGGCAGGCTTCCTTCCCTCGCCCCAGATCCATATTGAGTTTGCAGGCCTCAACCCCTTGGAAACCCTTGCCTTGTTTACAGGATGATCCTTAAGGAACTCATAGCTTTCCTGCATCATATTCAGGATGGCCTTTCCATATTCGCCTTTGGGAAGGTACTCAGCAATGGGCCTTTCAAGTATGTCATGAGGGGGGGTGAGCCCAAGCCCGACGGGAGCTCCCTTCCATACCATACAGTGGCGGTAGCTTACGCCCGGATAGAAAGAGATGTCGGAAGTCTTAAAATGTTTATTTACTTCTTTTATAAGTTCTGCCGCTTCAGCCGATGAAATCTCGTCAGAACTATAATCAATCATGGTTTTTCCGGTGTAATCGCCTTCTTCCGACAGGGTGACAAGATTGCATCTGAATGCGGTGTCAGTGGGAGAAAGCTCTATCCCCATGCTCGCCGCCTCGAGAGGGGAGCGCCCTGTATAGTACTGCCTGGGGTTATACCCCATCACAGATAGATTGGCCACATCACTTCCCGGAGGGATACCATCAGGGATTGTCTTTACCATTCCTAGCTCAGCGTTTTTTGCGAGGAAATCAATATTTGGTTTTTTTGCGCACTGCAGCGGTGTTTTATTGCCTAGCTGGGGGATTGGGTAATCTGCCATACCATCCCCGAGAATTACTACGTACTTCATGGCGATTTTCCTTTTCTGCTTAAAACTCCTTTTCTACTTAAAATTTTGTACAAGCAGCGCGGCTTGAAGCCGGGAAACGACAGCATGAGCAGCGCCGGCTTGATACAGGCGCCACCATCCTTTGATTTACTGCTGATTTCAAAAGGTGGCATTATAAATAAATTATAAATATTATAGCAAAACCTTCAAGAGTAGAAAAGGAAAATGCTTGTAAAAAAATATTTATTATTGATTTGCATTTAAAAATGTTATCAATTATAATGTTATTAATTCAAATAGTAGCAGGGAATTGGCTATTTTGTGTGGCATAAAGGTTTTGCATGCATAAAATGATGTATAATGATGCAGTTTAAATTAGTGGAGTGATAATATATGCAAAATACGGCAAATGATTTCAGAGAACAATTGAGGGAAAGAGGACTTAAACTTACTACTCAAAGGCAGGCCGTGCTTGACGTCATAACCGAGCACGAAGGTGAGCACTTAAGCTGTGAAGAGATATATGATATTGTGAAAGCCACCCATCCTGAAATCGGCCTGGCGACAATTTACAGGACGCTGCTTTTATTGGAGAGCATGGAGCTTGTATATAAGCTGAACCTTGACGATGGCTGCAGCCGGTATGAGCTGAACAGAAATAAGGAGGACCACAGGCATCACCACTTGATCTGCACGAAATGCGGATCAGTTGCCGAGGTGGAGGAGGACCTGCTGGAGTCTCTTGAAGAAGAGATATTGAAGAGCAAAGGTTTTATAGTCAAAGACCACAGAGTTAAGTTTTACGGGTACTGCAAGAATTGTTCCGAAGAAGCCAAAAAGGTATAAAGGATCAGGCTGATTGGCCGGAGGACTGTATTTATGGGTTGGCTGACAGCGCCCGCAGTGAAGCCAAACTATGCCCTATTTGTCCACTTTCCGCCGGGGCTGAGATTGCACATGAATAATTTTTCCTATATAATTATAATATAATTATGATATGCCAAAAGAGTCATTTTATGGTTTCCGGAGGGTAAATATGCTAAAGAAGGTCCTTGTTCCACTGATTGTAGTCATTTTGGTGGCAGCTTCCGTGCTGGTGGTGCATATCAGGTTAGGCTCTAAAGCTCCGGAAGAGCCTGACGCAGAATTTACGGAGGCTTTGGAGGCTGACGATGACGCCCTTTTGCATCAGGATAGGGCAGAGGGTGCGGAAGGTGAAGGACAAAACAGCGCTGAAGGCGTCGAAAAGGACGGGAAAGACGAGGCCGAAGACAGGACTGAAGCCGTTGAAATTCATGAGATAAAGGTTTTAAACAACACTCCTGAATACGACTTTAAAGCTTATCTGTGCAAAAACAATTCCAATGACACCTACCTTAAGTTTGAATTTTACAGAGATGGAGCAAGTGTTGCCGGGGAATTTGGAAGTGGGCAGGTTCCGGAACTTGAAAGCCTTAGCAGCCTTAATGCGGCTGGAGGGCTGAAAGATAAGGGTGGAATAGAAGCTGTTTACTTAAGCCCGAAGCTTGAGAAGGCTTATTTTGCCGTCAAGACTGACGCTCCTTCTGAGCTTTCTGAAATGTCGATATACTCTTTTAGGTTGCGGGACCTCTCTCTAAAAAAGATATTCAATGGGGTAGGAAAATTTACCGACCTGTTTTTTACAAAAAATCAGAAATATCTTGGATTCAGCTATCATAACCTGCCTTCCAGCAGTAGCTTCCAGGAGGATTCCCTGCTGGAGATCATAAATTGCGAGAATGACACGCCGGTGGTAACCGGCAGCAGGAATGCCAAGGGGCAGATAATCGGCGGGGAAAAGGAATCTGATTTTATCTACAATTATTCCTTTATAGGCTGGCATTCGAACACCATATCAAAAATAAAGGAATCGTTATCACCTAAGGGCGAAAATAAAAAAGCAATAAAGCAAAGAGAACTCCTGTACGACGTGGAAAAAAACGTCTTTCTCAACGCCGACGGTAGTCCTCTGGATAGCCCCAATAGCCCCAAGGCTGAGGAAAAGCCAGAGGCGCCGGAGGGGAAGGAGGAGAGCGAGCCAGTAAAGGCCCTTAAAAGTTTTTATGCCTGCCTGTCCTCGATGGAGCAGTATGATAAAGGGATGGACCTGCTGGACGAAAGCTTCAAGCTCCAATTGGGCATTTTGAAGCAGTTTGGAGTTGATGAGCTAAGCAAGAAGGATATTGATGCGGAAAGCGTTTCGATGTATGCAAACCTGCTTAAGATGGCCGTCTTTGAAAGCGTGGTCAAAGAAGAAAACAAGGATGACACAGCCACAATATACTATTATCAATTGTTTTCGTCAAGTGAGGGTGAGCAGGTAAGACAGCCGATGGTTGCACAGATGAGGAAGGTTGAGGGTAAGTGGAAGATAACCTGTATAAAGGATAGCGATAAATAGGATAAGTTTACACCATTGGTATTTATTATGGTGTTATAAATTAAAATATTATAAGGGAGGAGATGAGCGCATGTATAGGGAACCGGTTGTAGAGTGGATAAAGCAGCACAGGGTCATCGCCATTATCAAAGGGGTAGGAAGCCTGTACATAGAGAACGTGGTTAAAGCCCTTTACGAAGGCGGCATAAGGATAGTGGAAGTGACGCTGAGCTCAAGCGATTCTCTCAAAAGCATCACTTTAATCCGTGAAAGGATGAAGGGAAAAATGGTTTGCGGAGCAGGGACGGTTTTGACCCATGAGAGCGTGGACGACGCTGCGGCGGCAGGGGCCCAGTTCATAAGTTGTATCCATTCAGATGCAAGGATAATACAAAAGATCATCGAGATGGATAAGGCGATGATAGCAGGAGCTTTCACACCTACAAACATAGCGACGGCATGTGAATTTGGAGCAGATTTCATCAATATATTCCCTTCGGCCTCACTCGGTCCCGGTTACTTTAAACACATCAAAGGTCCTTTTAGTAACCAGTTTTTCATTGCCGTAGGCGGAATCAATACCGATAATGCCGCCGATTTCCTGAAGGCGGGTGCCAGCGGCATAGCTATAGGGAACAACCTTGTAAACCCTAAATTTATAAGAGATAACAATTACCGGGCGATAACAGAAGAAGCACGGAAATATGTGGATATAAATAAAGAGCTTTATGTGAGAAAGTCTTAAGTCCAACAAATAAAGACCAAGCTTTTTAAGCCTGGTCTTTATTTGCATCATTCTAAGGAATAAATTACGGTTCTACAATAAATGTTGGGGTGCCGAAGCGTAATAGTTTCGGTGCTCCAGCATTTTTTGTAAATAAAGAGAGCATGGGGTTGAAATCTCAAGTAAAATGGAGTTACCACACCAACCATTTGAAAGGAGATTCAACCATGCTCTACAAAGATTATACGAAAGAATTAATTGGATTTAAAGATGCAACTGTTACCTTAGTTGA
>Ga0134099_1000045_pt1 | contig 159360 bp, 134 predicted proteins | sample 10_taG_2_FD_105482 | JGI IMG/M metagenome (GOLD analysis project Ga0134099, IMG submission 105482) | Switchgrass degrading microbial communities from high solid loading bioreactors in New Hampshire, USA - 10_41_5_180_A2 metaG | ecosystem: Engineered > Bioreactor > Semi-continuous > Anaerobic >...
CCATTTTACAGAAAATGGGATAAGTTATGGAATATATTTACTATTCACAAAAATTAAAACCCCTCGCAAACTCAGTGTCTGCAAGGGGTTTGGCGGAGAGAGAGGGATTCGAACCCTCGGTACGCTTTTAACGTACACACGATTTCCAGTCGTGCGCCTTAGACCAGCTCAGCCATCTCTCCATATCTGCTCTAATTCTTAATTTGTTATTTTTTTGTACGCGCATTGCCGATTTTTCTCCAGCACGCTTGAATATTGTAACACAGGCGTTTAGTACAGTCAAGCGATTTTGCGCAGGTATAAAACGGCTTATCGGGTAAACCCGGTTGCACGGAGTGAAGTACTCATATAGTTTGTATTGTTATTTACTTTTATGAAGCTGCTTAAAAAAAGAAACAACTTGTGTATAGCTTGCGTCGGAGGTCTGAAAACACAATGTATTGCAGGCTGCTATATGCAAGTTGTTTCCGATATATAAAAAAGGAGCATTGGTATATAGCATGGGTTATAAAACGCAGAATTATAACTCGTCGTCTCCGTCAGTGTCATAGGGCCAATCTATTATACCTCCCAGATCGAAGACCCTGGTGTAACCCATTTCAATAAGCGTCTTCGCCGCATTTCGGCTTCTGTTACCGCTTCTGCAATATACTATTATCGTAGTATCTTTGTCGGGTACTACATCGGCAATTTTGTCTTTGATTTCATAATCGGGTATAAGTATACTTCCTGGAATACGAAGTACCCGGAATTCCTCGGGTGTACGAACATCTATGAGAACTGCCTTGCTGTCCCCTTTAATAACATCCAATGCATCCTTGGGAGAAATATTTGTATAGCTTATGGTTTTTCCGCAGGCTGAAAAGGAAAACAAAGGTATACAGAGCAATCCAAATAATAATTTTTTCATTTTATGCAAATAACCACCCCTTTCTTTTAACATAATCTATAATGTGAGCAGTCTTAACATCAAATCTTATTTTTATATTATAATTTGCCCAATTATTTAAAAGTGATTATGTCACCAACAGTTTTTTTACAAACAAGTAACAAATATTGCCATATATGGTTTTGGAAATATGAAAATAACATTGCAAACCATTGATAACAGTCATTTATTTCAAAAAATACTGGAAAATCAATATGTTAAAGGTTATTTGATGCAAGCTCTGAAATATGCATAATAAAAGGGTTTCGGGATGCGGGGAGGTTGTAAACTGCTCAAGGAGTGGTTTTCTTTAAAAAAAGTTTTAATTTTTGTGAAAAAATGATGGCTTTTTATGTTGCTTTATGAAATAATATGGGTATAAACTACTTGGCACATAGTGCCAGAAATATCCGAAAGGAGAGTTGACATGAATAAGGCAGATCTTATTGATGCAATTGCAAAAAAAGCGGAGATGACAAAAAAGGATGCAGGAATTGCACTGGACGCAATCATCGAGAGCATCAGCGCATCATTAGTTAAGGGCGAAAAAGTTACATTAGTTGGCTTCGGCACATTTGATGTCAGAGACCGTAAAGCCCGTACCGGTGTAAATCCCCGCACAAAGGAAAAGATTAATATTCCCGCTTCTAAAGCTCCTGTTTTCAAAGCAGGTAAAGAATTGAAAGAAAAAGTAGCGGCAACTAAGGGCAAGAAGAAATAAGAACATAAAATAAAAAAGCAGCCCGGTAGGCTGCTTTTTTATTCTGTGAGAATAGATAAGCCGGATCAGGCATAATACAGAGTTTGATTCAGGGAAAGTGGGAAATTAATATTTCCCACTGAATTACTTTAACCAAATAATTGGATATAAGAATGTTTTTCTTCAAAACCGAGATTATTATTGTCCGTTCTGTACATTCCTGAAAATCATACAATAGAACAATTCAAAACAGGTTTGACATCTGGCAAACATGGTCTGAACAGTTTAATCCTCTTTCGTAATAAAAGCGAAACAAATAAGTAATACAATTAAATTATACCAAACGGATGATTTATGTTAAGCTTTTCCTAGAAGCTCTTTTTATTAATCAGGAGGTCCTTTTACATGAGAAAAAGCTTTTTAAAAGCACAAAAATCACTTATGGCTTTGTTTCTCTGCTTTTCTTTGATATTCTCCATGGTGGGGAACATTGCTTCGGCGTATATTTCCAGTTTCGGGAAAACGTCAATCTTCCACAGTGAAGAAAGAAAGTTAGCGGAAGGCGTTGTTTTAAACCGTTGGAACGGTATTACCGGAAGCAATACATATAAAGCGGGACAAACAATCACCTTCAACCCAAAAACCTCTGATGCCATGGTTTTTACTGCGTTCGGCAACAGTGTAAACAGCCGCGTAACTTTAAGCAGTATGTCAAAGATAGAGGAACAAAAACAGGGTGTCTCGATAATCGGAGGAATCAACGGCGATTTCTATTATCTCGAAAACGGCATACCGATAGGCCTGTGCGTGCAAAACGGCAAGCTCATAAGCTACAGCAATACTAAATGGTATGCTGTGGGATTTAACCATGATGGCTCGGTTATTATGGATATGCCTAATTTTGAGATGTATTATACGATTAACGGCAAGAAATATACCTTTGGAAACTTCAATAAACCGCAGAACGACTGGGGTCCTTATTTATACAGCAGTGACTTCGGTCCCAACACCGGCAGCACCGTACCAAGCCTTGAGGCCGTCCTTGATATCGTGGAAGGAGACCTTAAGATTGGCGGGATTGTGAAGGCTAAAATAACCGGTATTAAAATAAATACAAAATCAACGCCAATAGGTGAGAACCAGCTTGTTTTATCAGCCAGGATCGGGAAATACGGCGTAAGTTCAATGGATGATTTCAGAGTTGGTGAAGAAGTAGTATTCTGTTTTAATGATCCGTCAAACAAATGGATCAACGTGGCTCAGGCTGTTGGCGGAGAAAAGATACTTATTGACAACGGCGCTGTAACAAGCGGTTTATCTTCGACTGATTATAGTCCTTTCACAGGTGTTGGAGTCAAAGCTAATGGTGATGTAGTATTTTATCAGGTGGATGGAAGAAGCACCTTAAGTCAGGGTGTTTCAAGCGCAGAGGCAGCCCAGTTCCTGCATGCGTTAGGCTGCGTAAAAGCTATTAAATTGGACGGCGGTGGCTCATCGGCAATTATAGCCAGGATGCCGGGGCATTCAAGTCCGGGTCTTCTCAACAAACCATCGGATGGAGCAGAAAGAGCAAATTCAAACGGCCTTCTTCTTATTTCAAAGAAAAGTATCGATATAAAAGAAGGTAAAGAAGTAAACAGTACGACAGCTGAAAGTCTTCATGTCTATCCGGGGAATGTATATGCTCTGCCGAAGGCTACCGTACAGTATTCAGTTCTGGCAACCAATAAGCATTATCTGCCTGTTCAGCTGCCTTCTTCCATCGAATGGGTAACAAATACAGGTACTATCGATAAAAACGGATTATTGCAGGTGGGTGATACTCCCGGTAAGTTCCATGTCATGGCTGCAAGCAATAATGTTGCGGGAAGCTCGACCATAATTGTCCTGGACAAGGTTACTTCTCTTAAACCTTCCAAGAGTGTTGTAACGCTTCTTCCGGGTGATAAGATAGATTTAAGCTGCGAAGCCTATTATTACAATATGAAAGTGAACAGCAGCGACAGTTCGTTTATTTGGCAGGTAGAGGGAAATATCGGTACTATTACCCAGGACGGCGTGTTCACAATGGCTGATAATGCCTCCGGCAGCGGCCGGATAGTCGTGAAATACGGCAATACATCCGCTTACATAGATGTCGTGATACCGGCTACACCGAATGCAATTGAAGACTTTGAAAGCGCAATTAGCTGGGGACATTCAACAGTAAGGGCGAAATCAGCCAATGTATCGTTAATCCAGGACAAGGAAATGGCAAGGTCCGGAAGCGGCCTGTTGAAGCTTGATTATGACTTTACGCTGGGTACGGGTGTTGAAAAGGGCGTAGCAGGTGTATATGCATATCCGCTGGATCCCAATACCAAAACCAAGACCGAGCTTACAATAAACGGAACCCCCAATGCCATTGGAATGTGGGTATATGGTGATAACAGCAAGACATGGCTTCGTGCAAGCGTAAAGGACGGAAGCGGGCAGAGCTTCTACATCGATTTTACTCCTGACTATAATCCTGCCAACGGAACAGGCGGAATTGACTGGACCGGCTGGAAATATGTCGAGGCAAAGATACCAAGCGGAAAGAAAGGGCCGTTTACTCTTGAAACACCTATAAGAGTAATGTGTTCCAGAGACGAAATGAGGACAAAGGGAACGCTGTATTTTGACCAGATCCGCGCAGTACTTGGCGAGGGAGGTATTGTTCAGGCACCGACAGTTAAGATTACATCTCCGGAAGATAAGGCAGTAATAAAGACTGAAAAGATCCCTCTTTCGGCTGAAATAATCAAGAGAACAAACGGAGCTGATATAGATGTAAATAGCGTGAAGGTAATACTTGACGGAAACGAGCTGACCAATGTAACCGTTGAAGGAACCGGAAGCGTTACTATAAAAGGAGAACTTGGTTCAGATAGTATTCTGTCTGACGGAACCCATACTCTTACCCTAAATTATTCCGATAAAGCCGGAAATAAGGGAACGCGAACAATTACATTCACGGTGGATACAGGGGCGCCGCAAGTGATTGCTGCCACCGATGCCGTTGTGGTTGAAGGCGGTAATGTAACAACAACATTGAACATTAAAAACCCGCAAAAGCTGAAAAAAATCTATGTAGACTTTGAATACGATGTTACAAAACTGGAACCGGTGGATCAGGACAGTAAAACTCCGGGCATTCAGGCGGCATTGGAATCCTGGGCCAAAAAGGGTACTATCATCTCTAACAGGATTGATGAGAAAAACGGAAGGGTTCTTATTGTAATAGACAATTTGACAAATTTATCGACGGCTGACACTGCTAAACTTGCTGCCATAACCTTTAAGGCAAAACCAGGTTTTGATGAAACCCAAATAAAGCTTCACCTGGGTGCAATGATAGTAGACGGCAGATCACAAAGTCAGAGATTCCCGTTATCTGATATGAAGATAACCCTGGATTATCCGTTGATACTGAAAGCGGAAGGAATAAATCCAGGTGAAACCACAACCATAACGGTTACTGACAAGAACGGACAACCGGTCGAGGGAGCAGAAATTTATTTGAATGATCTTTCTTATTCCTTCTGGCGGACTGATGCAAACGGTAAGGTGGTTACAAATATTCTGACCCAGTTAATGAACGGAGAACCCTTAAGTATCAGGGCAAAGAAGGGTAACCTGTACAGTAAGCGTTTGGTATTGGCAGAGTAGCGATCGATTTAACAAGAGGTTAGCCTTATGAATAGTATAGTATCAAAGATTTCCCGAGGGATATTATGGCTAACCGGAACGACCGTTCTAACTTCCGTTTTGATATTGATAAGCTGTTGGTAATCGGTGCATTCTTGACACTGGCAAATGATCTTATTAGGTTATTGGTAACCTATCAGGTTTATTGTGATAACAATAATAAAAAGAACAACCAGGGATTAGAGGAACTACTTGAAGAGGAAATAATTGAAGATGCTGACTCTATATAAGGTGTCGTTCCTGATACTTTATATGGAGTCAGCTTTTTAACAACTTAAACTATTGTGTTATATATTCATAAATCTCTTTTAAACTTTTTCCTTCAAAATATTTTCTTGCGTTGGCAACTTCTGTTTTAACTATTTCAGTTAAGGATCTTTGTCCCAAAATCTCTACGGGAGCCAGATCATCGGTAAGGACTAAACTGTCATCGGTCATTTCAACAAGATTCTCTTCCACAAATTTTGAAATATAATATAAATCATGTCCCTTATTTATTTGAGCCTGGATATTATTCCTATAATTTTCGACCATATTTTGGTCGTCGCTGACAAAAAGGAGGGAATTGGTGACCTGTGTCAGATCGGTTCTGTAAACCTTGTTAAAAAGGTTCTTCACAGTATTGGCCAGATACTCGGGAACGCCAGTAAAACTTCCGGATTTCATATTTACGTTAACGATAAGAACACCGCCGGGCTTTAAATGCTCCTTGACGATTTGAAAAAATTCTATAGTCGACATATGAAAGGGTACGGTAATATCCTGGTAAGCATCAGCCAGTATAATATCATACTGCTTTGCGTCAGACGTCGAGAAAAAACTTCGTCCGTCATTTATATATACATTTGCCTCATCATCTTTTAAATTAAAGTATTTCGTAGCCAAATCGGCGATTTTGGCGTCTATTTCCACCGCGTCGATAGTTACATTGGGAATGTACTTTTTAAGCTGTTTAGGGAAAGTACCTGTCCCTAATCCCAGCACCAGAACATCCAGTTTCTTCTCGGGGGACATGTCCTTTATGAAATATGGAGCCATAAGAGCATATTCATAATAGTACCCCGAAAGGGAACCATCTTTCTTGTAAATGGACTGGACTCCGAAAGCCACATTGGTGGACAGGATTATCGAGTCTTCGGTTTCTTCCACCTGGAGATAGTTATACAAGGACTCGCCCTCATATAACAGGTTATCTTTCCAGAAAGCATATGAGTTATTTACCGGCAGCAATAAAAAAATCAGTATCAAAATTGCCGTTATGGTATTACGCAGCGCGTTCTTTCTGGTAAAGATAAAGTAAAGGCCGCATACTATATTCAACAGGAGAGCAAAGAGCAAGAATGTTTTGCTTGTGCCTATGTATGGAATTGTAAGGAAGGTGGGAGCAAATGTTCCGATAATGCTTCCCATGGTTCCCATGGCATATATTTGTCCTGCTACGCGTCCCTTGTTCTCGGTGTCCTCAACACCCAGTTTTACCAGATAAGGTGATACCATTCCCAACAGTATCATAGGCAGAGAGAATATTACCAGGCAAGAAATGGCAGAACCCAGTACAACCAGATTGCTTCCAGGGAAAACCAGCATGATCAGACCTGCTATGAGGGCTATCAAGTATTTGCTGACAAAGGGGATAGCCGCGATCCACACTGAAGCTATCCAGATATAAAAGTACAGCCGTCCGAGACTCTTATGCTTATCAGCGCTTCTTCCGCCTAATACATTGCCGATACTCATACAAATCATAATGAGTCCGATAATAACCGACCATACGATTTGAGAGGAACTGAAATAGGGAGCCAAGAGCCTGGAACATGAAAGCTCAACTGCCATTACGGTCATGCCGGATAAAAAGGATGTAATATAAAGGATCAGATTATTTTTCTTCATCGGTTTTCTCCTACTCTGTATTGTTATTAAAACATTTTATCATAATTTATAAAATTTTATAAACTTTAATTTGAAAGATATAATACCATGGCAGATATTGCTGGCACAACAACCGAGCCTCCGTCAAAACCGTATAGGGGCTTGAGCCCTGCGGTATTTTCATCTACAACAACATTCCAGTACCCATTTTGAGGCAAAGAAAATTCTTGTGGCTGTGTTCCGGCATTATACGCCACAAAAATGGTCTTCCATGGATCATTGTTGGCATAGTTATTTAGTGAAAAAGCCACTGCATGTTCGGGACATGGATAAAAAACAAGGTTTCTTCTTATTTCCTCAGCCTGTACCATACGGAATGCCGGATGAGCCTTTCTTAAGTTAATAAGTCCCTTATGATAGTTGAATACCTGTTGATAACGGTATTTCAGAGACCAGTCAATCTGGTTGATTTCGTCAGGGAGGTTGTATGAATTATGCTCTCCTTTCTTTGATCTCATCATATCGGTCCCCAGCAAAAAGAAGGGTATGCCCTGGGATGTCAGAACTATTGCGGCAGCAAGGTTAACCAGACGGATATAATCAGCCTCGTTCAAATCAGGTCTGCTGGCGACTAACTTATCATACAGGGTAAGGTTATCATGGGAGGCCGTATAATTTACACAATGCCAGGGATAAGCTGCCCATGCATATCCGGAGTAATTAACCTTTGAATAGTCGATGCCGGGATGATATACAGCGCCTGCAACACCAAATTTCACACCTTCCTTATAACTGTAATTGCCGGTTATAAAACCCGTGCCGCTCTGATTAAAGGCATCGCCTTTTATGGCATCCCTGGTATTGTCATTAAAGAATCCGATTTTGTTGAGCTTGGCAGCATTGGCCTTTATAGAAGCCTCATAGCCTTTCAAGAGCGAAGGACCGCCTGTCCAGCCTTCGCCGTAGAGCAGTATCGACGGGCTGATTTTATCCAGGGCCAGCCTGATATCATTCATGGTTTCAATATCAATAAGACCCATAAGATCAAACCTGAAACCATCTATCTTATACTCCTGAGCCCACATTTTTACTGATGAAACAATAAAATTCCGAACCATTGAACGTTCGGTGGCAATCTCGTTTCCGCAGCCGGAGCCGTTTGAAAATTCGCCCATATGATCCTGACGATAGTAATATCCCGGAACAAGTTTGTTGAAATCAGAATCAATGGTTTTATAGGTATGATTATATACCACATCCATAACAACACCGATGTTGGCTTTTTTTATGGCCATAATCATTTTTTTCAGTTCTATGATGCGGGTGTATCCGTTATGGGCATCAGTCGCGTATGAACCCTCCGGCACGTTGAAATTGGCCGGGTCGTAACCCCAGTTATACTGATTGCCAAAAGGCTTAGTTTCATCAACGGTACAGAAATCGAAAACAGGTAAGAGGTGGACATGTGTGATCCCCAGATCCACCAAATGTGATAACGCTGTCGGCATATTTTCGAATGAACGGGTATCATTTTCAGCCAGACCAAGATACTTTCCGGGATACTTCACTCCTGAACTGGGGTGGATGGTAATATCCCGTACATGCACCTCGTAAATAACAGCGTCAGTTGGGCTTAATAATTCTTTGTGGTGTATATTCTCCCAACCTGTGGGATTAGTCAAAGCAGGATTCACCACCATACTACGTTTCCCGTTTACCCCTGATGATTTTGCATACAGGTCTGCCACCTCAAAGGTTTTTCCCATGATCATGGCACTGTAAGTATAATATACTCCTGAAAGGTCGCCTGATATGGTAATTTCCCATACTCCTTTATCCTTTCGCTGCATCTCGACTACATCCTTTAATGTGGGACCTGAACCTGTTTCATAAAGGTTCAGGAACATTGAGGAAGCTGTAGGCGCCCATACCTTGAAGCAGGTAGAGTCAGGGTGCCAGTTGGCGCCCAAATCATCATTATTATAGGTAAATAATTGATCGAATTCAGGTGTGTCATATATCATCCCATAGTCCACATAACCGTTTCTGAACCCCGGCTTATAAATCATATATTCACAGCCGGGTATCATATCATCCTCCAGGGATATAATGAATTCCCTGTTCCCTCTTATGGGAGTAACATGACGTACAGCCACATTCAGACCGTTTTCAAAAACCTGGAATGGCTCTGCTTCATGGCTGAAGCAGGCTGGTGCCTGCAATGATACATAGATCTCTCTGAAATTTTGGAAAACAGCTCTTTTAAAACCGGGTGAAAGCTGAATATCTTCAAGGGAAGTGTAAATTTCAGCCGTTTCCTGAACCAGATAAATATCCTCGGATGCGTTCCTGGCGATATCCGAAAAAATGTAGTAGCGATCAATATAAAGATCTCTTTCGTGCCATCCTCCCCGACGCACAATAAGACCGATTTCATTGCTGTTAAACCATGAAACATCGATTTCAGCAATTTTTGCTGTTTTTGTGGCGTCCCCGTTTAATATTTCCTGGCTGTTGAACATATAGGATGTACCATCTTTACCTCTTTCCCATATCCACAGATCCCAACCGGAATAGTCCTGATCATAGCGGTAATAGTGAATTCTAAGCATGTTTTCCCTCCCGGTAACCGGCGCTGAAAAGAGAATATATGATGCGTTACTTTATGAATTATATCATATTAATATACAATAACTATAATAAAAAAGGAACGGCAGACACCGTTCCTTTGAAATAATTTTACATTATTAATCTTTCATTTCATTGATCCTTTGCTCCAAAGCTGCCAGCTGATTCTGAAGCTCCTTGGGAAGCTTAGGACCGTAATTCTTGTAATGCTCTTTAATGGACTCGATTTCTTTGAGCCATTCTTCTTTATTAACAGTCAGGATACTCTCAAGAGCTTCTTTTGAAATATCAAGACCTGTGGTATCGATATCATCAGCAGTAGGCATATAACCGATAGCAGTCTTAACTGCTTTGCCTTCGCCGGATACTCTTTCGCAGATCCACTTAAGAACACGGCTGTTTTCACCGTAACCAGGCCAAATGAACTTGCCTTGTTCGTTCTTGCGGAACCAGTTTACATAGAATATTTTCGGGAGTTTGCTCTGATCAGCTTTAGCTCCCATATCGATCCAATGCTGCAGATAATCACATACATGGTAGCCGATAAATGGCAGCATTGCGAACGGATCGCGACGTACCTGGCCGATTTTATCCGAAATAGCTGCAGCTGTAATCTCGGAACCCATAATGGATCCCATGAATACGCCGTGATTCCAGTCGAAGCTTTCATGTACAAGTGGAATAGTACTGGGACGACGGCCGCCTACCAGGATTGCAGAAATGGGAACACCGTTCGGATCCTCCCATTCAGGAGCGATAACAGGACACTGGCTTGCAGGAGCAGTAAAGCGTGCATTAGGATGTGCGGCATTAGTACCCGACTGAGGAGTCCAATCGTTGCCCTGCCAGTCAATAGCGTGTTCAGGAGCGGGTTTGCCGATTCCTTCCCACCAAACATCGCCATCATCGGTTAAAGCGACATTAGTAAATATTGTATTCTTTTCGATGCTACGCATAGCATTTGGATTAGAATCCATTGATGTACCGGGTGCAACGCCGAAGAAGCCTGCCTCGGGGTTAATAGCGTAAAGACGTCCGTCCTCTCCGAATCTTAACCAAGCAATATCATCACCAATGGTCTCAACTTTCCATCCAGGTATTGTGGGAACCAGCATGGCCAGATTAGTTTTACCGCAGGCACTTGGGAATGCGCCGCAAACATAATTTACTTTGCCTTCAGGGCTTGTGATCTTTAATATAAGCATGTGCTCTGCCATCCAGCCTTCATCACGGGCCTGAACGGATGCTATACGCAGAGCGAAGCATTTCTTTCCGAGAAGAGCGTTTCCGCCATACCCGGAACCGTAGGACCAAATAGTTCTCTCTTCAGGGAAATGGCTGATATACTTTTGTTCAATTGGAGCGCAAGGCCAAGCTGCATCCTTCTGTCCCTCTTCGAGAGGATAGCCAACAGAATGGAGACACGGTACGAAATCACCATCATCGCCAAGTACTTCCAGGACTTGTTTTCCCATGCGGGTCATGATGCGCATATTGATTACAACATAGGGGCTGTCAGTAAGCTCGACACCTATTTTGGAAGCCGGGGAACCTACCGGACCCATTGAGAAAGGTATAACATACATTGTACGTCCCTTCATGCATCCTCTGTAAAGATCGGTCATAGTCTTTTTTAGCTCAACAGGATCGATCCAATTGTTTGTCGGACCTGCATCTTCCTGGGATTTAGACGCAATAAAGGTTCTGTTTTCAACACGGGCAACATCCGACGGATGGCTTCTGAAAAGATAGCTTCCGGGACGTTTAGCCAATGGAGTAGCCATACCGGAATCTACCATTTCTTTTAGTAAACGATTGTTTTCTTCCTCCGAACCATCGCACCAATAAATTCGGTCAGGTTGACACAAATCGGCCATTTCTTTAACCCAAGCTTCGAGTTTCTTGTTCATTGTCATTCTCCCTTCCAGTTAAGTTCTACATTATAATTAAAGCGTTCGCTTAAATTAATGTATAGCGAGGTCTGATTTAAAAAAATCAGGCCATTTTTTCGCGATTACTCCTATTATACAATAAGAGGCTAAAATTTGAAATAGTAATAGTAAAATATTTCATATTTGTATTTTAGAAATGTATAAAAAAACATACATACTACGGCTGGCAGCTATAGAAATAATGAATCTGACAAGATATTGAAATACAAATCATTATTCAAACCAGCCTAAAACATGCAAGTCTAAAATTTAACAATTTCATATTTACTTGTCAAAATACGTTTTTTTAGTTTCTAATCAACATTTTGAGAAGAATAACCGGACTTATTCCTGCAATTAAACGGTAATTCGGTATTTTTTCTGAAGATTCTTACCGCCATAAGAACAAAAATAGCAAATGAAGCTGCAAAAAGCAAAATTTCTATGTAGATATTGTCATCGATTCTGTCATAAAAAGGCTTTAGTAGATAGCTTGTAGAATTAAAGGATAAATGCATCAATATGCAGGCATACAGGGAATTATACTTAAATTTTATAACCCCCAGCAAAACTCCAAGTACAGTTGCATAACATATCCATAGAAGCTGACCGTGCATAACACCAAACAACAAAGCCTGTATAAATAGGGCGGCTATTTTGGGCATACCGCTTTGCAGACTTTTCATGATAAGTCCTCTATAAAGAACTTCTTCCAGAACAGGCGCAAAAATTACTACTGATATTATCTGGACAAACGTAATCTTATCTCCCAAAACGTTTAAGGCTTTATCATATTCCTGTAACCAATTATCGGGTATAGGAAGGAAAGAAATAATATAGGAGATAAAAATGTTCGCAGTTATTCCAAGGATCAAAAGCGTCCATACCTCATTGATAGGGATTGGGTTAAGATCAAGCCTTTCTTTTATTGATGTTTTAGATAACAGGATTATGAGCCAGAAAACAAAGAGACAAATTAATGTGGTGATAATATTCAAAAGCATTGCATTATCATAGATTAAATCTATCGTTCGCGGGAGAGATCTTAACAAACCTGAATTATCTATAGCATTAAGCCATTCTTTTATGCCAAAATAAATACCTCCTATGAATATAACCAGGATATTTATGACAAAATATAGAGCAAAATAGCCCATGGCGGCGCCGGTACCTTTAAGGAACTTTTTCATAGTACCTCCTGTTACCGTATTTATTTAAAGTTTATCATATTTGTCAAAAAATTTAAATTGAAAGTTACATAAATGGAAAAGGAGGAATATTATGTCGGCGAAAAAGCATAAGTACAACGAAAAAAGAAATCCAGACACCAATCAGCAAACCGACAGAGGCGAACCGGTACCCGGAACAGGTCATGATACCAAAAGAATGCAACAAAAGAACGGCTGATGTATGATGACCCGGCTATCTCAATATCAATTGCTATATTGAGATAGCTTTTTTATATTCCTCACCTTTCTAGCTAATTCTATGATTATTGATTATTCCCGGATATATCGATATTCAAAAACTTTACTGTTTCGCTCATAAATTTGAAATTATATAAGTTCATAAAATAATATTTATTATTCATAAGAAAATTTTAAAATTTCTTAAGATAACTATTGATAATCATGTGATTATTTTATATAATCATAACATGAAAAGAAATAATTACAGCGGGGTGTAAGTATGATTATGCAAAAAAAATTTCCAGGCACACAGGTTCCGGTTTCCGATGTACCTTTGTTACAGAGTATCTTCTCTGTAACCGGAGGGATTACCCTTTCTCAGGTATGTGAAATAACAGGCTTGGAAGCTGGGACTGTTCATAACTGGATCAGCAGGGGATATTTAAATCCGCCTACTGGACGAAAATATTCAAAAAGCCAGGTTGCCCGTATCATATTGATCAACATGATGCGAGATACTCTGGCCCTTGAGAAAATAGCCAAGATACTCAGTCATGCCAACGGGGACCTTTTGGATAAATCAGACGACTTAATGGATGACAGTGATATATATAACTGCTTATGCGACATACTTATTCCAGCTGAAAAAAATGAAGTGATAGACATAAAAGAACTTTTCAAGAGAACGGAAGAATACCTGAAAGACTTTAATGAACCCTATTCCGGAGCGAGAGGGAGATTGGAATTAGTTCTTAAAATCATTATTTGTGCATGGGAATCTGCTAATTTAAAAAAACATGCAGAGCAATTGACCGAAAACATCCAGGAATAGAAAGGAGGTATTTATGAGTTGGTGGAATGAAATGACGGCAATGCAACAGGTTTTTGCCTATATTGCCCTTCCGGCGACAATAATTATGGTTTTGCAGTTTGTCCTCTCGTTGTTTGGGTTTATTGGAGGAGGCGATGCCGATGGATTAGACGGTGCCGAGGATTTTGCAGATGGTGGTGCTGACATTGCGGACTTTGATGATGTAATCCCCGGCGACATACCTGGAGATGAACTCCATGATTTTGCTGAAGGCCACCTCGCTGATACTCCTCATGAGGACGGTGTCGGCACCAGGGCAGATTCTTTAAGGCTGTTTACGCTGAGAGGAATAACAGGATTCTTTGCAATTGGTGGTTGGACCGGTGTTGCGGCTCTCGAATGGGGGATACCGTTACCGGGAGCTGTACTGCTTTCTCTCTTGACAGGTTGGTTGGCACTTTATTTTGTTGCATGGACAATGAGGCTGGTACTTCGCATGCAGCAAAGCGGGAATATCATTCTGCAAAATGCAATAGGTGTACAGGGAGAGGTGTACATACCAATACCACCGATGAAAAGCGGTACAGGTAAAGTAAATGTTATCATTCAGGAAAGATTAACAGAAGTTAATGCTGTAACAGATGCAGAACGGACTCTCAGGACAGGAGAAAAGATCACAGTGGTGGGGGTCGAATCTGAAGGAGTACTATTGGTGGTACCGGCTGAATTACCTATGGATGATTCCCCTAAGGGGTCATTATAAAATAATTATTGGGAGGTCAAAATATGTTTCCGTTTGAGCCAAGTGTTATGATTATTTTTGTTGCTGTAATTCTGGTTCTATCCTTGTTTATGTTCATCGTATCCAGATACCGCAGATGTCCTTCTGACAAAATCATGGTAATCTACGGTAAGGTAGGGACAGCAAAAGACGGGACAGCATTATCAGCCAAGTGCATCCATGGCGGTGCAGCCTTTATTTGGCCGATATTTCAGGCATACGAATATCTGGATCTGACCCCGATATCCATAAGTGTGGATTTGAGGAATGCTTTAAGCCGGCAGAATATACGTATTGACGTACCGTCCATTTTTACTGTCGGTATATCAACAGAACCCGGTGTTATGCAAAATGCCGCTGAGCGGTTGCTGGGACTGAAGCTGGTACAAATTCAGGAACTGGCCAAGGACATTATTTTCGGTCAGTTACGTCTGGTAATCGCAACGATGGATATTGAGGAAATCAATACTGACCGTGATAAATTCCTGGAAGCTGTATCAAGGAATGTGGAAACCGAGCTTAAGAAAGTTGGTCTTCGCCTTATCAACGTGAATGTAACCGACATTACAGATGAATCAGGCTACATAGTCGCTCTGGGTAAGGAAGCAGCTGCCAAGGCAATAAATGATGCCAAGAAGTCAGTGGCTGAAAAGGAAAGAGACGGTTCAATAGGTGAGGCAAACGCCAGACGTGATCAGAGAATTCAGGTGGCAGCGGCCGATTCCGAAGCAATAAAAGGTGAAAATGAAGCCAAAGCGCAGATTGCTCAGTCCAACGCAACACTTCGCGAGATGGAAGCCGAAGCATCAAGAAGGGCTACCGCTGCAGAAAAAATTGCGATCGCCAGAGCATTGCAGGAAGCATATTCAGCTGAGAAGGAAGCAGAAATCGCACGTGCTGCTCGTGAAAAGGCAACATTGGAAGCCGATGAACTGGTTAAAGCTGAAATTCAGAAGAGAAAGATGGAACTTGAAGCCGAAGCCCAGGCTGAGAAGGCCAGAAGGATCGCAAAAGGTGAAGCAGATGCTACTTACCTGAAGATGGCTGCTGAAGCTCGCGGTATACAGGAAATCCTGATGAAACAGGCTCAAGGTTATGCTGAGCTGGTGAAGGCAACCGGCGGTGACCCGCTTAGTGCAACACGCATGATGCTGGCCGACAAGATGGAAGAACTTATAAGAATTCAGGTTGAAGCAATCAAGGGTATCAAGATCGATAAAGTTACTGTATGGGACAGCATGGGCGGCAAGGATGGTTCTCCGGCAACTGCCAACTTCCTTTCAGGAATGCTTAAGTCCATACCTCCAATGAATGAAATGTTCAAAATGGCAGGAATGGATCTGCCCGAATACCTCGGTAAGGAAAGCAGGGATGTTGAAACTCCCATAGTAGCTGAAACGGTAACAACACAAACTGAATCACCAGTTGAAGAAGTAGCTGCAACAGCAGGATAAGACCTAAGTGAAGGGCGGATTCATTCCGCCCTTATTTTGTGCGACCTTTTCATTATGAGGGCCTCTCGAACCTGTCATTCTGAGCGTTAGCGAAAAATCTTTGTGTCGACGTATAAGATCCTTCGATTCCGCTTCGCTCCGTTCAGGATGATATTAAGAAAATTGCGTTTCGTTAAGATGACATAAATAGGCGGATACAGTATTTCTCATTGAGATAAGCCGAAAATCTCGTGGTAAATTTCATAAATATAAAATGACGGGAATATAGAAAATAGGCTATAATTGTAATTGTATATACTAAGGTAAACGAATTTAGGGGGCATGGTTAAACTGAAAAGATACATAACCGGTCTTGTATTGGTATTATGCTTTGTCCTGGTATTTGCTGCCGCGGTATCCGGACAGACTGAAAACAATTCCGATCCCCAACAAAGCTTAGAAGATATTTCCGCGGAGGAGAAGGCTGTTTTGGAGGAGCTTTTTTTCCTTTCCCAGGAAATCGATGAAATGAACAGAAGGGTGGAGGAACTGTCAAAAGAATCGGAATCTATTGTTCGGGAAATATCATTAATGGAGGTCGACATTTCTAAACGCCAGGAGCAATACGATAAGCAGCTGGGCGTTCTGGAAAAGGTGCTGGTATCCTATCAGAAAAAAGGGATGACCTCATATCTTGAGACTTTGTTATCATCAGAAAATCTTACAGACTTTATAAAAAGGCTCAACATCATACAGGAGCTTTCCCGAAATACAGGGGAAATGCTTAAATCAATGGAAGAAGAAAAAAATAAATTAATTTCAGAGCGTGAAACTCTTATCTCCAATAAAGCTCTTTTGGAGAACAAAAAGGCAGAGCTTCAGAATACGATTGCTCAGAAACAGAAGCTGAAACAGGAACAGGAGGATTATCTCGATTCTCTTACCGAGAAAAAAGAACATTACCGATCTCAGCTAAATAAGCTGGACCAGGCCTGGAGTGAAGTCAAGGCATTATTTTCAAATATCTCGGCCGAATTCTCCAGAGCATTCGGCGAATCTGACCTTTCTATCGAAGACTTTAATCTGCAAATGGAGTTTCTGACTGTAAAAGGCTTTATTACTGAAGCCAGGTTCAATGATGTCATTAAAAAGGATAAGAAACTTCCTGAAATGATTTTTGATATGAGTCCCGGAATGATACAACTGGAAGTTCCTGAGCAACATTTGCTGTTAAGCGGCAATATTGTTGTTGAAAACGGAAGCATATTAAAGATCGAAATAACAGACGGAACTTTCTACGACATGAAATTGGAGAAGGCATCCATAGACGAGTTGTTCAGGGATGGACATTTCTATATAGATTTAAGCGGATTGGTAGGCAATATCACCATTAAATCCGTAGAATTGAAGGATGGATATATCGAGTTTAAACTGAATCCTTTTTTCTAAAAACAGGTGGAGGAAATCGGCATGATTGAAGTAAAAGAGGTATCATTGAGGTATAGAGACGGAACACTGGCGTTGAATAATATCAATTTGACCATTGGCTATAACGAGCTTGTTTACATTACCGGACCCAGCGGTTCAGGTAAAACCAGTCTGCTGAAGCTTATTATGGGGATGGAATATCCCACTTCAGGAACGGTGCAAGTAATGGGGCAGGAAATATCCGAAGAAAAATCCGAGGAGTTAAGAAGCTTACGAAAAAGGATCGGACCAGTATTCCAGGAGCTGAAACTTGTGCCTGGAAGGAGCGCAATGGAAAATGTAATGATGGGAAGTCGATTTCTTGATTTTTCCCGTCAGGAGATCAGGAGTAATGCGGCCGATGCACTTGAAAAGGTGGGACTGTCCCATAAAGCTGATTCCATAGTGGAAAATCTGTCTTGGGGCGAAGCCCAGAGAGTGTCCATTGCAAGGGCTATTGCCAGGAAACCAAGACTAATATTGGCTGATGAGCCTACCGGAAATCTGGATCATGATAATGCCGTCAACATCCTCAATATTCTGGCGTCATTCAGGCAGAAAGATACATCGGTCATTATTGCAACCCATGCCACTCATTTGATCGAAAACCAAAAAAATGTCACCATCATACGGATGAATCAAGGCAATATTTATGTTGAAAAGCGGGGTGGCGAGATATGAAAAACTTTATCGCAAATTTAGGGTATTTTTTGAAAGAGGCCAGAAGAATCATTTTCTCCAACAAACTTTCCAATATTTTCACATTTTTAGGGACTGTCCTCATTCTCCTGATATTGGCATCGGTTGTGGCAGGTTGGAGTGTTTCATCCCGTCTGGTGGGGATGCTGGAAGAAGAGGCCGAAATCAGCGTTTTTTTCAATGAAGATTTGGATGAAAAAGATGCGCTTGCCCTGGCCGGAGACTTAAGTAAACTGGATGGAGTCAGGAATGCCCGTGTGGTTGATGAATCGGAAGCCTACCAAAGAATGCAGGAAATCCTTGCGGATGATGCGGGTATATTGGAGCTTTTTGATGACAATCCCTTTAAAGCGTACATAGAGATAAGGATCGATCCAGGGCGGACAGAATCGATAATTGAGACTGTCAGAGGGTTCAAAGAAGTAGAATATGTCAGAGACAACAAAAGTGTATTAAAGAGCATTAACGATATTATAAAGAGCATAAAGACGATTGGTACCCTGATTATATTTGCTGTCGGCATAACGACCGTTATAATAATTTCACATATGATCCGGCAGGGAATCTACAATAACAGAGATCAAATCAAGACACTACGGTTTTTGGGCGCCTCCCGCTCGTTTATCGGCTTTCCCTTCGTATGCGTTGGCCTTATTATGACTGTTGCGGCAGGGGTACTGGCATCGCTGGTCATGGCGATCCTGATCCATAAAGGATATCAAATCATGGGAGGCTCGATACCCTTTATCCCTCTTCCTCCTATGACTGAATTGTTGCGGGGAGTCATTCTTGTTATTATAGGAGTCAGTATCATCCTTGGAACCGTCGGCAGCTTGTTTGGTCTGTCTTCTATAAAAGATCAATAGTTTCGCGGTAATTTTCGTAATCAAAAGTAATAAGAATAACGGTACAATCGTCTGGTTTTCCATTCTGAGCATACTGCATCGGCCAGCATTCAGAAGTTTTTATTGACAGAATCATATTTATATGTATAAAATGAAATAGTAATTTATTACGCTAACGCGATAAAGTGATAAAGTAATGAAGTGAGGCCTTAACCAATGAAACGATGGAATATCTATACTCCGGAAGGCGTTCAGGATATACTGTTCGATTCATGCAGACAGAAAAGACTGCTGGAGAACAGAATAAGAGAAGCCTTTAGACTCAATGGATACAAGGAAATTGAAACCCCGACCATAGAATATTACGACACATTTGGGGGAGAAAGAGGCTTAATCAAACAGGAAAGTATGTATAAATTCTGTGATGCCAAAGGCCGCCTGTTGGTGTTAAGACCCGACCTTACAGTACCTGTCGCCCGGGTTGCGGCTACCAAGCTTAAGGATGAACCCCTTCCCATAAAATGTTTCTACATAGGTAACGCCTTCAGCTTCGATGAACTGGGGGGAGGAAGGCAAAATGAATTTACCCAGGCTGGCTGTGAGCTTTTGGGCATTAATTCCGCCGAAGCCGATGCCGAAGTTGTGGCAATGGCGATTGAAGCCGTTAAGGCGGCAGGAATCGATGAATTCCAGATAGATATAGGCCAGGTGGGTTTTTTTAAAGGACTTATGGAAGAATCCGGACTTTCAGAAGACGAAATAGAAGAAGTAAGGGCGCTTATTGACCAGAAAAACCTTGTTGGTGTAGAGCAGGTCATGGACCGACACAAGGTAAAAGATCCGTTGAAGAGACTTATTCTGGACCTTCCCAAGCTTTTCGGATCAAAAGATATTTTACAGAAGATAAATCCGGAAGATATCGGGAAAGAAGCGACCAGGGCAATAGAAAATATTAAGGAAGTTCTTGAAATACTCGATGACAGAAATCTTTCCCAATATGTATCATTGGATTTGGGTATGGTGCAGAGTCTGAATTATTATACCGGAATCGTTTTCAGAGGCTATACTTATGGAGTGGGTTTCCCGATCCTCAGCGGAGGCCGTTATGACAAGCTTTTGGCGAAATTCGGAAGAGAATGTGAAGCAACAGGGTTTTCACTTGGGATCAACATGGTAATGATGGCTTTGGAACGGCAGAAGAAGTTAAGCAAGCAGGAACCCGAAGGAGTTTTCATAACCTATGAAAAAAATGCAAGAAAGACAGCCAGCGATTATTGCAGGCAATTGATCCGGAATAACTGCATAGCTGAGCTGGATCTTATGCAAATAGGAAGCGAAGAAAGCAAAAATTACGCTAAATTGCGGGGATTTAAGAAATTCGTATGTATAAAAAATGACGGCTCAAGAGAGGAGATAATGCTATGAGATATATTACTTTCGCTTTATCGAAGGGGCGACTGACAGATCTTAGCATAAGACTTCTTGAGGGAGCCGGTATTGATTGCACCGAATTGAAAAGTGATTCCAGAAAACTGATCCTTTCAGATGAGAAAAATAAAATTCGTTTTTTTCTGGCAAAACCTGCCGATGTTCCCGTATATGTCGAGTACGGCGCGGCTGATATCGGTATTGTGGGAAAAGACACACTGCTTGAAGAAGGCAGGGATTTATACGAGGTTCTGGACCTTGGGTTTGCCAAATGCAGGATGTGTGTTGCAGGTCCAAAAGAACTGGAAGGAAAGATGGACTCTGTTTCAATTACCCGGGTTGCCACAAAATATCCTGAGGTGGCAAGATCGTATTTTCGACATAAAAGGCGCGAGTCGGTAGAGATAATAAAGCTGAGCGGCTCAATAGAACTTGCGCCGCTGGTGGGGTTATCGGAGGTTATTGTGGATCTGGTTGAAACAGGGCGTACATTAAAGGAAAACGGTCTTGTGGTATTGGACACAATTTATGAGATCAGTGCAAGGATGGTCGTAAACCGTGTCAGCATGAAGATGGAAAACCAGCGAATTACAAAAATCATCGAGGATATAAGAAAACAGCTTTAAAATAATTTTCAGAGGTAACCTATCATGAAAATTTATGAATATAAAAAAAACAGTTTAAAACCATTACTTGATGCCTTAAGCAAACGGAGCCTCGAGGGTCAGTACGAAGTGGAACGAGCAGTCGCCGAAATAATCAATAATGTAAGAGAACGTAAAGATGAGGCTCTTATTGAATATAGCAGAAAATTTGATGGTGTAGATCTTACCCCGGAAACCATAGAGGTTCCGAAAAATGAGCTGGACAGAGCTTTAGAACTAATCAGCCCAGATTTGTTAAGGGTAATTGAAAAAGCGGCGGCCAATATACGGGCTTATCACGAGAAACAGTTGGAAAATTCGTGGTTCACTGCCGGCGATAACGGAATATTCCTGGGACAAAAGATCACGCCTCTTTCCAGGGTGGGAGTGTATGCTCCTGCAGGAAGCGCTCCGCTGCCGTCAACGGTATTGATGGACGTAATACCGGCTAAGGTGGCGGGAGTTGAGGAGATTATCCTTTGTTCGCCTCCGGGCAAAAACGGGAAGGTTAATCCGCTGATCCTGGCTTGTGCCAAACTTGCCGGAGTCAACAGAGTGTTTATGGCGGGAGGAGCGCAGGCCATTGCGGCTATGGCTTACGGGACCCAGACTGTTCCCAAAGTGGATAAAATAGTGGGGCCGGGCAATATTTATGTAGCCACGGCAAAAAAGATGGTTTTCGGCATCTGCGGTATTGATATGATAGCCGGACCCAGCGAGATATTGATTATCGCTGATGAAACCGCAAATCCTGCTTATGTAGCAGCTGATTTGCTTTCACAGGCCGAACATGACAAGCTGGCATCGTCGATACTGTTGACAACATCAAAGGAACTGGCCGAAAACGTTTTAAAAGAACTTGAAACCCAGATGTCTCGCTTAACAAGGAAAGAAATAGCTTTGGAATCAATAGAAAAATACGGAGCCGTCATTGTAACCGACACCATCAATGAGGCGGTGGATATAAGCAACTCGATAGCTCCCGAACATCTGGAAGTATGCACACAGAATCCTTTTGACCTGTTGCCGTATATTAAAAATGCCGGTGCCATATTCCTGGGTAGTTTCTCTCCGGAACCTCTCGGGGATTATTTCGCAGGTCCTAACCACACCTTGCCCACATCCGGCACGGCCAGGTTTTTCTCTCCTCTGGGAGTGTATGATTTCGTAAAGCGTCAGAGTGTAATTTCATACAGTCGGGACGCATTTAATGCTGTAGCTTCCGATGTGGCTGCCTTCGCACATGCCGAAGGGCTGACAGCCCACGCTGAGGCAATAAATATCAGACAAGGAGACGGCTTTTCTGTCTGACGGTCGACTTGCCCACCCCCCTTGACCTGGTTTTACGAAACGGAGGTTTAAAATGAGTCGTTTTTTAAGTCGAAATACAAGGGAACTTATCCCATATGTACCGGGAGAACAGCCAAAAGATAAAGTGTTGGTTAAACTCAATACCAATGAGAATCCGTATCCTCCTTCACCTCTGGTTATGGAAAGAATAAAAGATTTTGATTTAAGAGACTTGCGGCTTTATCCCAACAGTGAGGGAGCCATAGTAAAACAGGCGGTTTCAAAGTATTATGGCATATCGGTTGACGAGGTTTTTGTGGGAAACGGTTCAGATGAAATATTGGCGTTTATTTTCAAAGCCTTTTTTGATGACACCGAAAAAATCGGGTTTCCCGATATAACCTACAGCTTTTATCCCGTATATTGTTCCCTTTTTAATATTCCGTATATAAAGGTTCCTGTAATGGATGATTTTTCTATTGATTTATCACAATATCCAAAGGACTTGAAGGGTATTATTTTTGCTAATCCCAATGCGCCGACCGGAATTTATATTACGCCTTCCAGGATAGAAGAGTTGCTTAAAAGCAGACCTGATACCCTTGTTATAGTTGATGAGGCATATATAGATTTCGGGGGCGAATCCTGCGCAGGGCTGATTTCCAGGTACGATAATCTAATTATTGTTCAAACACTTTCTAAATCAAGATCACTGGCAGGAATGAGAGTGGGTTTCGCCATGGGATGCAAGGAATTGATGGACGGACTTACAAGGATCAAGGATTCATTTAACTCATATCCTTTGGACAAAATAGCCCAAATAGCCGCTGAAGCCGCATTTCTTGACATAGGATACTTCAATGAAACAAGACAGAAGATCATAAATACCCGTCAGTGGACAATGGAGAAGCTTAAGAGCCTGGGTATACAGGTGACGGATTCCAGAGCAAATTTTCTTTTTGTTAAAATTCCGGGGGTTTCCGGAGCAGAGGCTTTATCGAAATTGAGGCAGGAAGGTATTCTGGTCAGGCATTTCAACAGTCCGAGGATATGCGACTGGCTGCGCATAACGATAGGAACCCAGGAAGAGATGGAAATACTTGTGGAAAAAATAAAGAAGATAATGGCAGGTTGATTTTGACAATGATATAATGAGCTGGGATAAAAATTGTACGCACCACGCTTGCAAATTTCAATGATTCAGGACCTGGCAAGTCCATGGAGGTATTATTGTGAGATGCGCTGAACTGGTAAGAAAAACAAAAGAAACAGAAATTTCTCTTAGACTGAACCTGGACGGGAGAGGAGAAAGTGCCGTTTCGACAGGAATTGGCTTCCTGGACCACATGCTGTGCCTTTTTTCTGGGCATGGGCGTTTTGATCTTTCGCTTGAGTGCAGGGGAGACTTAAAAGTTGACAGTCACCATACAGTGGAGGACATAGGAATAGTGCTTGGGAAAGCAATTTCTGATGCTCTGGGGAAAAGGGAGTCCATAAAAAGGTTTGGAACAAGCTTTGTTCCCATGGACGAATCCCTGGCTATGGTCAGTATTGACCTTTCCAACAGACCGTTCCTGCATTTTGAAGTACCTTTCTCAGTCGATAAGGTGGGGGAGATGGAAACCGAAATGTTCGAAGAATTTTTCAGGGCATTGGCGGTTAACGGAGGAATGACGCTGCACATCAGGCTGATCCATGGGAAAAACAACCACCATATGATAGAGGCTGTATTCAAAGCTTTTGCCAGAGCCTTGAAAGAAGCAGTTACCATTGATTCTGCGATTTTGGGGATACCTTCTACCAAGGGATTATTATAAGGGAACATTCTTCGTACGCTCGAATGACATAAAAGAGTTCAGAATGATATGGGATTGTCACCCTGAGCGGTGCTTAGTTATACCTAACTTTGTCATCCTGAACGGAACGAAGTGGAGTGAAGGATCTTACATGTTAACGTGAAGATTCTTCGCTGACGCTCAGAATGACATGCTAGGATGTCATCCTGAGCGAAGCGCAGCGGAGTCGAAGGATCTAATTACGTCAGTGCAAAAGATTCTTCATTACGCTTCGCTCCATTCAGAATGACAGGGAGAGAAATTCGCTCCATTCAGAATGACAGGGAGAGAAATTCGCTCCATTCAGAATGACAGGGAGAGAAAGATTAAAAAAATTAACGGAGGATACATTTATGCTCATCAAGGATACCAATTTTATTGACTTACCTGTTTTCATCAAGGGAAAAGTCAGAGACGTATACAAAGTAGGAGAAGACAAGCTGTTAATGATCGCCACCGATCGCATTTCCGCTTTCGATGTAGTGTTTGATGATCTGATCCCTGACAAGGGTCGTGTACTCAACGGTATTTCCGAGTTCTGGTTTGATTTCTGCAAAGATATAATCGGAAATCATTTGATCACCACCGATGTATCCGAATATCCCATGGGATTATCAAAGTTCAAAGAGGAATTGCAGGGGCGTTCCATGTTGGTTAAAAAGGTGGAGATGATTGAGGTCGAATGCATTGTCAGGGGATACCTTGAAGGTTCCGGCCTGAAAGACTACAAAGCTACAGGAGAAATCAGCGGCATCAAGCTGCCTGAGGGTTTAAAACAGGCCGATAAGCTGCCTGAGCCGATTTTCACACCTTCCACCAAAGCTAAGGAAGGTCATGACATGAATGTAAGTTTTGAATATATAAAGGAACAGATAGGCGAAAACCTGGCCTCAGCTATTAAAGAAAAATCCATCAGCCTTTATAAAAAAGCGGAAGAATATGCTTTGAGTAAAGGGATAATCCTGGCTGACACGAAGTTCGAGTTTGGCATACTGGACGGTCAGTTGGTTATCGCCGATGAGATGTTTACGCCCGACTCGTCAAGGTTCTGGGAATTGTCAGATTATGAGCCTGGCAGACCCCAAAAGAGCTTTGATAAGCAATACCTGCGTGAATATCTTGAGTCCCTGGACTGGGACAAGACTCCGCCCGCTCCAAGGCTTCCTAAAGAGGTCATTGAGAAAACCAGGGCAAAATATATTGAAGCGTATGAGAGACTCACAGGAAAGAAGTTTATTTCATGATTGCGATAATAGATTATGATGCGGGAAATCTAAAGAATGTGGAAAACGCCTTTAAGAAACTGGGCGCAGAAACTGTGATAACATGCAATGAAGAGGCTATCCTTCAAAGCGAGGCAGTCATCTTACCGGGAGTAGGCGCATTCGCCGAATGTATGGAAAGCCTTGTGAAAAAGGGTATGGACAGGGTCATAAAAACCTGTATTGATTCGGGCAAACCCTTTCTGGGGATTTGTCTTGGTTACCAGTTGCTGTTTGAATACAGTGAAGAAGATCCTAAGGGACTTGCCAAAGGCTTGGGTATTTTTAAAGGAAGAGTGAAAAGATTTCCTGATGAAACAGGATTAAAAATCCCCCATATGGGATGGAATAATCTTAGTTTTCCAAAGTATTGCCCGCTGTTTGACGATCTTCCAAGACAGCTGTTTGCCGAACCGCAATCTGATTCGCACCTTGCCAACACCGGACAAAGTGATGAATCATATGTGTACTTCGTCCATTCATATTATGTGGAAGCAGAGGACAGAAGCGTTGTAGCTGCGATATCCCGATACGGAATTCCATTTGATGCCGCCGTATCGAAAGATAATGTCTATGGCACACAGTTTCATCCTGAAAAGAGTGGAATGGTAGGGATGGCTATATTAAATAATTTTTTAAAGGTGGTGCGGAAAGTATGACGATTTATCCGGCTATTGACATACGAGGCGGCAAATGCGTACGTTTGAAACAAGGAAGATATGACGATATAACGATTTTTTCGGATGATCCGGTAAAAATGGCTCTGCAATTTCAGAATGCGGGAGTCAAATTTCTTCATGTAGTCGATTTAGACGCTGCCAGAGGAGACGGTGATAACCGTGAAATAATAAAGACTATCGCCAAAGAACTCAGTATTCCTGTTCAGGTGGGCGGCGGAATAAGAACCATGGCTGATGTTGAGGAAGTATTAGGATTTGGTGTGTCCCGGGTCATTATAGGCACTTCGGCTGTAAAAGACCCTGAAACGGTCAAAGAGGCCGTTAAAAAATTCGGAAACAGGATTGCCGTAGGTATAGACGCCAGAAACAGCTTTGTGGCCATTGAAGGCTGGGAAAAAACAAGCCAGCTCAAGGCTGTGGATCATGCCAAAAATATGGAGGCTTTAGGAGTACAAACAATAATTTATACTGACATAGCAACCGACGGCATGTTGGCGGGACCTAATCTGCTGGCAATGTCTGAAATGGTCAGGAAGGTCGGTATAGATGTGATCGCGTCAGGCGGAGTTTCCTCTTTAAAAGATATAAGACATTTAAAAGAAGTCGGGGTTGCAGGAGTTATCGTAGGTAAAGCTATTTATACCGGTGATGTGGACTTGAGAAAAGCATTGGAAATCGTATAAATAAATATTTTCCGGCGAAGTTGCCTGAAAAGAGGAGAGAATTATGCTTACAAAACGAATAATTCCCTGCCTGGATGTCCATAGAGGCAGAGTGGTCAAAGGCGTGCAATTTGTAAATCTCGTAGACGCAGGAGATCCTGTGGAATGCGCCAGAGCATACGATAGGGCCGGAGCGGATGAAATTACTTTTCTTGATATTACCGCCTCATCAGAATCACGGGATATTATGCTGGATGTGGTAGCAAGGGTGGCCCAGGAGGTTTTTATTCCTTTTACGGTTGGAGGAGGAGTAAGAACAGTCGAAGATTTTCGGAAGATATTGCTGGCTGGAGCCGATAAAATCGGTGTTAATTCGGCAGCATTGAAAAGGCCGGAGCTCATAAGCGAGGCTGCGCTGCGTTTCGGTTCCCAATGCGTTGTTGTGGCAATTGATGCAAAGAAACGCTCGGATGGGTCTGGCTGGGATGTTTATCTGAACGGAGGCCGCGTAAATACCGGGAGAGATGCGGTGGAATGGGCATATGAGGCCGAGAGACTGGGAGCCGGAGAAATCCTGTTAACAAGCATGGACCGGGACGGGACCCAGTCAGGATATGATATAGAGCTTACAAGAGCGGTGTCGGAAGCAGTAAAGATCCCTGTTATTGCTTCGGGAGGAGCGGGAAAATTCGAACACTTCAGGGATGCCATAACAGAGGGCAAGGCAGACGCGGTTTTAGCCGCCTCTTTGTTTCACTTCGGACAGATGAAGATCCCGGATTTAAAAAAATATTTGAAGGACAACGGAATTCCAGTAAGGATGTAAATGCCGAAGGCATGATCTATACTCCTGGAACCCTTGAAAGATATAAACTTCAAGGGTAAAGTGGATGTTTATTTTCTTATACAAATTGACAAAAAAATAACAAATATGATAGTATATATAAATAAGTAAAAATTAATAATAACTAAAGTCTCATTAAAGGGGAAGTAATAATGGGTGAAGACAAGAAAATCTCTATGGCTGTCATAAGAAGGCTACCACGATATTTTCGTTATCTTTCTGATCTTATGCAGCTTGATATTAAACGCATTTCTTCAAAGGAACTCAGCGAAAGAATGCATATAACCGCGTCACAAATACGTCAGGATCTAAACTGTTTCGGTGGTTTCGGCCAGCAAGGTTACGGTTACAACGTTGAGTATTTATATAATGAAATAAGCAGGATCCTTGGAACCGATAAAAGATTTAACTGTATAATCGTCGGAGCAGGGAATATGGGAAATGCTCTGGCTAATTACGAGAATTTCAGAAGAAGAGGATTTGACATCATAGCTATTTTTGATGTAGATGAAAAAAAGATAGGTACCAAAATCAACGGTATAGAAGTCTATAGCAGCGATAAACTTCCTGAGTTTACTGCCAATAATAAAGTCGATATAGCTATTTTAACAGTGCCCAACAAGAAAATAATCGATGTTGCAAAACAAATAACATCTTTAGGGATAAAAGCCATATGGAACTTTTCTCCGACAGATTTAAGACTTGGCGATGACGTGGTTGTAGAGAATGTCCACTTAAGCGACAGTTTAATGGTTCTGGGATATCGTCTGCGGGAGAAAGGTTATTAATTCCGAACGACAGTTAATAATATGGTACGAATTCTAAAAAAAGAAATTCACTGTTGAATTTCTTTTTTTATACATATAAAGGCCTATGGAACACAACAACTTATGGATTTATACGTGAAACTTTATTATACTAGAAAATAAAAAAGGAAGCGAGTTGATTATTTGTTCAGGGTAGCGATAGGCCAGGACAGTCATAGATTTACCGGGCCAAATGCGAATAAGAAGCTTGTTTTAGGCGGCGTAGTAATTGACGGGTATCCCGGGCTGGAAGGCAACAGTGATGCCGATGTGGTACTCCATGCAATTACCAACGCCATTTCCGGAATTTCGTGCGTAAATATCCTGGGAAAAAGAACCGATGAACTTTGCCTGGGTCAAGGAGTTACCGATAGCGCGGTATATCTTAAGGAAGCACTTGGAACACTGAAAAATAAAGAAATCATCCATGTATCGATATCCATAGAGGCTCTTATACCAAAGCTGTCGCCGTATATTGAATCGATGCGGCAAAGTATATCCGCCATGCTTGGCATCGATGCAAACAGCGTTGGGATAACCGCAACTTCCGGAGAAGGTCTTACCGAATTCGGAAAAGGCAACGGAATATATTGTACCGCAATAATAACCGCAAAAGATACCGATGGTGGGTGAATGAAGCCAAGATTATGATTTCATTGCCATAAGCCCAACTTATGGTATAATTCTTTTAATGGGAGTAATAATTAACCATTATTCTGATATTTATAAATTATTTTTTATTCTTTAATAAATTTGGAGGGACCACTGCAGTGAGTAAAAAAACATTCTATATTACAACACCAATATACTATCCCAGCGGAAAGCTTCACATAGGGCATTCATATACAACTGTCGCGGCAGATGCGATGGCCAGATATAAGAGGTTACAGGGCTATGATGTCATGTTCCTGACGGGCACTGACGAACACGGGCAGAAAATTCAGAGAGTAGCCGCAGAAAACAACGTGACCCCAAAAGAATATGTTGATAATATAGTCGATGGTATAAAGAAGCTGTGGAGCCTCATGAAAATTACCAACGATAAGTTTATAAGGACCACTGATGATTATCATGTGGAAACAGTCCAAAAGATATTTAAGACCCTTTATGATAAAGGTGATATTTATAAGAGCGAATATGAAGGCTGGTATTGTACTCCCTGCGAATCTTTCTGGACAGAGACCCAGCTTGTTGACGGCAAATGCCCTGATTGCGGCAGAGCTGTTGAGAAAACAAGAGAAGAAAGCTATTTCTTCAGACTTTCAAAGTATCAGGACAGACTTATCAAACTGCTGGAAGAGAATCCGGACTTTATTCAGCCGACTTCACGCCGCAATGAGATGCTGAATAACTTTTTAAGACCCGGTCTTGAAGATCTTTGCGTATCAAGAACATCTTTCAACTGGGGTATTCCGGTAACATTTGATGAAAAACATGTGGTATATGTCTGGATCGATGCTCTTTCCAACTATATCACAGCTCTTGGATATATGTCGGAAAACGATGAAGATTTTAAAAAATTCTGGCCTGCCGATGTCCACCTTGTCGGCAAGGAAATCGTCAGATTCCACACAATAATATGGCCGGCAATGCTTATGGCACTGGATTTGCCTCTGCCCAAGCAGGTTTACGGCCACGGCTGGCTTGTGCTGGAAGGCGGAAAAATGTCAAAATCCAAGGGCAATGTGGTGGATCCTGTTGTTCTCATTGAAAAATACGGCCTTGACGCCATCAGATACTTCCTGTTAAGAGAAGTTCCTTTCGGAGCTGACGGAGTATTTTCAAACGAAGCTCTTATTAACCGTATCAATTCCGATTTGGCAAATGACCTGGGTAATTTGATCAGCCGGACAACTGCCATGATAAAGAAATATTTTGATGGGGTTATTCCCGAAGAAAGAGAAAAAGGCGAATTTGATGAGGAATTAAGGAGCTTTGTTATCAGCACAAAAGCCAGGACAGAAGAATACCTTGATAAGCTTCAGTTCAGCTCTGCCCTTACAGAAATCTGGAAGACGATTTCACGGGTCAATAAGTATATTGACGAGACCATGCCGTGGACTCTGGCGAAAAAAGAGGAAAATAAAGCCAGACTTGCTAAGGTAATGTATAATCTTGCTGAAAGTATCCGCATTATATCGATACTGATCCAGCCGTTTATGCCGGAGACTCCGGAGCTTATCTGGCGTCAGCTTGCTATCCCCGAAGATCAAAGGACTTGGGACAGTGCAGGAATATGGGGAATGTACAAACAGACCGGAGCTGTAACCCCAGGAGAGATCATATTCCCCCGTATTGATCTTGAAAAGGAAATGGAGGCGCTGTCGGCTTTGACCTCCAAAGAGAACAAGCAGGAGACACCTGCTCACCAGCAAAAAGTACCTGAAGAAAAGCCGGAAGGAGTTGCCCTGATAGGGATAGATGATTTTGCAAAAGTTGATTTAAGAGTAGTAAAGGTAATTTCATGTGATAAGGTAGAAAAGAGCGATAAGCTGTTGAAGCTGATCGTTGAGTGCGGAGAGGAACAAAGACAGGTAGTATCGGGTATCGCCAAGTATTATACACCTGAGGAAATGGTGGGCAAGACATTGATTCTTGTGGCAAATCTGAAGCCTGCAAAGCTTCGGGGCATTGAAAGCCAGGGAATGATCCTTGCCGCTTCCAATAATGATAAGCTTGTCTTGGTCACTGTGGATGAAGATATACCTACAGGCAGTAAAGTAAGCTAAAGGACGGAGAATTTGCATTGATTGACTCGCATGCCCATTATGATGACGAAAGATTTGACGAAGATCGTGATCAGGTACTTAAGGACTGTATTACCCATGGCGTAACGCATATTGTTAATGCAGGCAGTAATATTGAGAGTTCCAAAAAGTCAATTGAACTGGCTGAAAAATATCCTTTTGTCTACGCGGCCGTAGGCGTTCATCCCCACGATGCCAAAGAATGTGATATAAATACGATCGATACTCTCAAAATTCTGTCAAAAGCAGATAAAGTGGTGGCAATAGGTGAAATCGGCCTGGACTACCACTATGATTTTTCGCCCAGAGATACGCAAAAAGAGTGGTTTGCCAGGCAGATCGCCCTTGCCCGGGATTTAAAGCTGCCAATAATAATCCACGACAGGGAATCTCACAGCGATATATTAGATATAATAAAAAGTGAGAAGGCCTATGAAGTGGGGGGAGTATTCCATTGCTTCTCCGGATCTAAGGAAATGGCGCGAGAGGTTTTAAACCTGGGTTTCAGAATCGGATTAGGGGGAGCCGTAACATTCAAGAATGCCAGAAGGCCTGTTGAGGTGCTGGAATATGTACCTCTTGATATGCTGCTGGTTGAGACCGACTGCCCTTATATGGCTCCTGAACCTCACAGAGGAAAGAGAAACTGGTCAGGATATATTAAGCATGTTTTGGAGAAGGTTTCCGAAGTAAAGGGAATTGATTATGCTTTAGCCGAAGAGACTACATCGAATAACGCAATTCATCTGTTCAAACTGCAGTTCGATAACTAGAATTCCGGGGGAGTTGGCGATGAAGAAATTTGTAGTAGTAATGATATCTGCTATTGTACTATTCGTGTTTCTCATGCTCAATTATCTGGTGTGGGATAAAGAAAGACTGCAGAATCAGCGGGAAAGCGATAAAATAGAACAGGATTGGTTAAGGGGGCAGAATCGCATCCTTACGGCAACAGTTGATGAATTGGAAGAAGCCAATAAGAAGCTGCAAGAAGAGGTAGCTTCCCAAAAAAAAGAGATAAGTGATTTGGAAGAGAAATTGCGGGATGCCAGGCAGAAGGAGGCAAACTATCTGCAGGAAATACAGAGGCAAATAGAAGCTCTGGATACTTTTAAAAGCATTATGAAAGAGGATGTAAAGGAGATTGCCCAAAAATGGTTTTCAAGTATAACACAAAAAGCCTATCATGATTCGTTTGCCTTTCTTGGCAAAGATTTCACGCTTTGGGGAAAATCCTATGAAGAAAAAGAATACATAGATTTAATATCAAATATAAATTCAATATCATTGGCTGAGAAAAGCGGTTCAGGCCAGGATGCTGTTTTTACTGTCCTTTCCGGCGGGGAACCGGACGTGATACAAGCCACCCTTATGGTGGATGCATATATTGAAGGAGAAGCGAAGGAAATCCTACCCCATCTTGTTAACGGGATTAACACTTTGGAGGTAGGTTTTGTTTACGATAAAGATAAAGAATCCTGGGTAATATTATACGTAATAACCAAAGAATGATGGTAACCCTTGACAAAAAAAACAAACGTATATAAAATGTAAAAGCCTCGCAAAGCTTAAAAAATAAGGTTGTTTTAAGACCCGATCTACAAAAGAAATGGCTGTTTATGCCGCTTAGAGAGATACTTGCAGATAAAAGCAATGATAGTATAGTCGGATATTGCAATCAAATAAGGAGAGGTAGTTTGAATGAACGGATTATATTTAACATTCTTCAAACGCATACTCCCCCTTAAGCAATTGGCTCTGCTGTTTATCCTGTCGGCATTTGCCGTATTTACAGGCATAAAAGTTTACAACAACATCAGTAAAGATGTTAAGATCATTGACAATGGCAAGCCAATCGTCGTGAAAACAATGAGTGCCAGCGTTGAACAGGCGCTTGAAAAACTAGGAATATCGGTAAGACCGGTTGACTATATCAGCATGCCGCTTGATGCAAGTTTGGATAATGATTCATTGAATGTTATCAATATTAAACGGGCAGTACCGGTTAAAATCATAATCGACGGACAGCTTAGGGAGGTATGGTCCTACAGGGACACGGTTGAAGAAGTTATAAAGGAAAACGGTATTACTTTAAACCCGCTGGACCGATTGGAAGGATTAACGCTTACAAGCCAAGTTTCGTCTGACATGGTCATTCGGGTAGTCCGTGTAAGTGAAGAAATAACAACAGAAAAAGAGAATATACCTTTTTCAGTAGTTGAGAAACCCAACAAAGTAATGAATGAAGGAGAAACCAAGATTATCGTCCGTGGTGAAAACGGGATAAGAGAGAAGTACTACAAGATTACCTATGAAGACGGAAAACCTGTGGACAGGATATTTGTCAATGAGCAGGTCGTTAAAGATCCTGTAGATCAGGTAGTTGAGTATGGAACGGTGTTGAATTTCAGAAATTCACGTGGGGAGCTTGTAAGGTATTCAAAGGTTTTGACCATGAGAGCCACTGCATATACATCTTCATATGAAGATACCGGGAAAAAACCTGATCACCCTACATTTGGAATAACATATACAGGTCTGAAAGCAAGGGAAGGTGTGGTTGCAGTAGATCCAAAGGTTATTCCCCTGGGTACCAAGCTGTATATTGAGGTTCCCGGACCGGCTCCGGACTATGGATTTGCCATCGCAGGAGATATCGGCAGCGCTGTTAAAGGTAATAACATCGACTTATATTTTGACACCCGTGAAGAAGTAAGAAAGTGGGGCAATAAAAAAGTAAATGTATATATCCTGAACGAGCAGAACGACAGCCGTTGGAAGAACAATACAGACGCATGCAAATAAAATCTTAATTAATATTTTCAGGCGGGTAATACCGCCTGTTTTATTAAGCTAAAAAAGGGTGCCTGCCCATGCCCTTGTGTTTATGGTATGATGAAAAAGAATTATGACTAAATCAATGTGAGGATTAACAATGATCAACACCAATGAGGTATTGAAGAAATACGGGCTGAAGCTTACAAAAACTTTAGGCCAGAATTTTCTTACCGATATCAATATTATAAAAAAAATAGTTGAGACAGGAGAGGTAGGCCCCTCTGATTTGGTCCTGGAAATAGGACCGGGAATAGGCGCCATGACAGCCGAAATCGCAAAGCGTGCCGGAAAGGTTGTTGCGGTGGAAATAGACAGAAATCTTATCCCTGCACTGCAAGAAAACCTGGGAGAGTATTCGAATGTCTCCATAGTGAACCAGGACATAATGAAAGCGGATATCAAGGAGCTTATCAACGGCTGGACCGGCCCAAAAAAAGTTATTTCAAACCTGCCCTATTATATTACCACCCCGATAATCATGATGCTTTTGGAAACTGATATAGCATGGGATATACTGGTGTTCATGGTACAGAAGGAAGTAGCATTGAGGCTTGCCGCCGCTCCTTCCACAAAAGACTACAGCGCCATATCAGTAGCAGTACGTTACTATTCTGATCCCAAGCTGGCATTTACTGTCTCCAGGAACTGTTTCATCCCCAAGCCCGAAGTCGACTCAGCAGTGGTGAAGCTGAAAAGACGGGATCTTGAATGTTTCGGCGATATTAACAAAGAACTGTTCTTCAGAATAGTAAAGGCATCCTTCAGTCAAAGACGCAAGACACTCCTTAACTCCCTCGGCTCCCAAGGCTGGCTGGAGGGGGGGAAGGAACGTCTCAGAAACGTTCTTGTCAAACTGGGCATAAAAGAAGCTGTCCGTGCAGAGGAACTGACCATAGAGGATTTTGCCCGCCTTTGTCGGGAACTGGCGTAATAATCTGATGGGAATTACAAGGGAAATGTTATATCACCCTGATTAGATGCGTATACTTTCATGAAAGGGTCTAATCGGGTGATATTATGCAGGCAGGATTTGCGAGGAAATATGCCATAATGGAAGAGCTTGACGGCGGGTTCAGCGCAGGAAGCACACCTGAGGCATTTGTCCGTTTAGATTGCTGGGAGGGCAGGATCCAAGCATCTATTCACGTTAAAGGCCTGAAACAGGGTCCGTTTAAATATGTCCTCTATTTGATTTTTGCGAGGGATGGCGTACTGATACCTATCAAAGCCGGCGATGTGAATATATCCTTTGGCAGTGTGCAAAACGGACTTGAAATAGAAGCCGATACATTAAAAAATAATCATATACAGCCTGAATCGATACGCTTTGCGGCACTGACCGCCGAAAGCCAGAACAAAAAATGGATTCCGCTTTTTGCCAGTTTTGAAAAAAACCAAAGATGGGACGAAAGTATCAGGCAAATCCTTCTGATGAATACAGCAAAAGAAGAGAAGAATGAAACAATTCCCGAACCGGGAATAGCCTTTACCGGAAAAACTTCCGATTTATCTGAAGAAAAACCGGTAATAAAAGAAAAAACAGTACCTGAGTATTCGGAGCAGGAGCATACTCCGGATGAAGACTCAGCGATTGATGCCATCAATAATTCTTCAAAATTATATCCTCCCTCAGATTTTAGCAGGAAATACAATGAACCCGGAAGAATACACCGGAAGGATCCATCGGCGGGCATATGCGATATAGGTAAGCTGGAGGGTCTTCTCAGCAATAACTTTGAGATACATTATCCCTTTAAACGCGCCAACAGAGGTTATTCATGGTACCGGGTCTCGGACCTGGCAAAGCTCAGCAGTATTATGTACATGTCAGGAATAAATGTGCCTTTGTTTGCTAACCCTAAAATTTTAGTAGGATTATTTAAGTATAAACACATTCTGGCCGGTCTTTACCGCGGCGATGACGGCTCCAGTTATTATGTCATCGGTGTTCCGGCCAGGGATGACAGGGATAATAAGCCTTTTGACAATGCCTGCAGGTGGGTGCCGGTACAGGATAATTCGGTCCGTGATATGGGAGGATACTGGCTGGTTTATGTAAGCTTAAAATCCGGTGAAATCGTGGTATGAAACGTTGCCCAATATGTTCCCCCCCCCACATACCTTTTTGATATAATCAACAAGGTTTGCTTTAGCCAAATTAAATGATTTTATTTAATATTCCGATTCTGTAGCGAGAGGGTGATACCCCCTTTTCTTTTTTAAAGGTTTTTGAAAATTGCAGGGGATCCTCATATCCTACTGATCTTGCCACATCGCCTATACTGAGCAGGGGATTGCCCAGAAGCTCACAAGCCTTATTAATACGGTAATTTATGATAAACTCTCTTGGGGATATGCCTAAATATCTGGAAAACAGGGTAGAGAGATAGCTCCGGTCAATTTTCAGATAACTCGCGATCCCACTGACCGAAAGAGGTCCGGAGTAGGTTTTTTCAATATACTCTATGGCTTTTGATACATAGGATGATGAATCGAGATTTTTACCGGCAACAGGTTCCCGAAACTGAAGACTTTTAACCAGACGCGCCAGAAACTGATACAATAATCCTGACAGCATTAAATCGGAAGGCCTGCGGCTTCTTGCCTCAGTTATCATTTCGTCAAGACTTTCCACAAGAAAATCCCGTTCATCATAACGAAATGTGGGTACATCAATCGATAGTCCGGCCCTGTTTATAATCTGCTGGGCTTTAAGGCCGTGAAAGCCTACCCAGGAATATTTCCACGGCAGGATACTGTCGGCTTTGTAGCTGACAATCTCCCCGGGGCAAATTAAAAAACCCTCACCTGCCTCAAGGTTATGAGTTTTTCCGTTAACTGTAAAACAGCCTTTTCCAGAGATTATCAAATGGATAATATAGTGATCCCGTACTCCGGGACCCCATGAATGATTCGGCAAACATTCTTCAATACCACATCTATACACATTAAGGTCTGTGTTTTCTTTCTTAGAAATATAATACTTTTCAAGCAAGGGTATCATCCTCTTTGTCAACAAAAACCCATATTATACTCACATTATAACATTTACCTTAACCATGTGTAAATTTATAATCAGAGTAGAGCAAGTCAATAATATAGTGAATTCAACAGAGTTGCGCGAAAGGATGATAGTAATGGCTGAGCTGAGATGGCACCCGCTTATTAAGGACTGGGTCATGATTGCTTCCCATAGGCAGGACAGACCGCAAATGCCCGAGGACTGGTGTCCGTTTTGTCCGTCAGGCGGCAAGGTTGACGATTACGAGGTATTGAAGTATGACAATGACTTTCCTGCCCTTTGCAGAATCCTCCTGCACCGGATGACGTAGCAAATGATTTCTTTAAGGTGAAACCTGCATACGGCAAATGCGAGGTCATCCTATATTCTCCGGATCATACCATTACCTTGCCTCAATTGTCGGACAGCCACTTAAGAAAGCTTGTGGATTTATGGACTGAACGATTCCTGGAACTAAAAAAAGATGAAAATATAAAATATATTTTTATTTTTGAAAACCGGGGTGAGGTTGTGGGAGTAACAATGCCCCATCCTCACGGACAAATTTACGGTTATTCTTTTATTCCCAAGAAGATAGAGCTGGAGTTGGAATCCTGCAGAGAGTATTTTGACAGAACCAAAGAGTGCCTGATTTGCAGGATGCTTTCCGAGGAAAGAGACTTCAAAAAAAGAGTTATTTTTGAAAATGAGGACTTTACAGTGGTTCTGCCCTTCTTTACAGAGTATCCTTACGGGGTATACATTATAAGCAGAAGTCACAAGCAAAACCTTACCCAGTTTAACGAAAGAGAAAAAAACAACCTGGCAAAGACCATCCGCCAGACTGTCGGAATGCTGGACACTTTGTTTGATAAACCATTTCCTTACATGATGTGCATGCACCAGGATCCTGTAAACAGCGGAGATTATTCTGATGTTTATCATTTCCATATTGAATTTTTCCCACCGATGCGTTCGGCTGTTAAGCAAAAATTCAACGCTTCCAGTGAGACCGGTGCGTGGGCCCACTGCAATCCTACCGCGCCTGAGGAGAAGGCGGAAGAGCTTAGAGCGGCATACAGGAAGTTTGTTGATAATGACTGAAGTATTTGTTAACCTTATCAGGGAGGGTATTTTTATGGATCAGGAGAAACTTATCCAAAGCTTTTTAGGTTATTTCGGCGGAAGCAGCGAAGGTATCAGGATATTTACCTCACCGGGGCGTGTAAATTTAATTGGCGAACACACTGATTATAACGGCGGATTTGTTTTCCCGGCCGCTCTTACATTGGCCACAACAGTCGTTGCAAGACCCCGTAATGATGATAAGATAAGACTTATCGCAAATGATCTTGAGATTATGGTAGAAGCAGACCTTGATGATTTATCAAAATATAAGAACCTTAAATGGGGGAATTATCAGCTGGGGGTGGCGGATGAGCTGAAAAAAGCCGGATACGTTATTAAAGGCTGCGACCTTATGTATGATGACAAAGTACCGCTGGGAAGCGGACTGTCTTCCTCGGCAGCAATAGAGGTTGCGACAGCCATTGCCCTGGTAAGCCTGGGTGATGAGGCTTACGGAAAAACAAAGAAGGTCGATATGGTGCAAATGGCATTGATCTCACAGAAGGCCGAACATAATTATGTAGGCGTAAAGTGCGGGATAATGGATCAGTTCGCTTCAGCAATGGGAAAAAAGAATCATGCGATTTTCCTGGATTGCAAGGATTTGAGCTTTGAGCTTGTCCCTGTTAATCTTGACGGATACTCTCTGGTTATAGGCAATACTAATAAGAAGCGGAGCCTGGGCGAAAGTAAGTATAATGAGCGCAGAGCCCAGTGCGAGGAAGGTCTGAGCATCCTGAGAAAAGTATTTCCTGAGGCTGCTTTCCTTAGGGATATATCGGTTTCTGACTATGAACAGCATAAAGGTATGCTGACTGACGATATAATCAGGAAACGTGTTGAGCATATCATTTATGAAAACCAGAGGGTCATCGATTCTGTTGAAGCGTTAAAGAAGGGAAATCTTAAAGCTTTCGGAGAACTTATGAATCAATCGCATGATTCCCTCAGAGATTTATATGAAGTAACCGGAATTGAATTAGATACTCTGGTTGACGAAGCAAGAAAGATTGAAGGGGTACTGGGAGCCCGAATGACCGGCGCCGGGTTCGGCGGATGTACCATAAATCTGGTAGCCAACCAAGTAATAGAAGAATTCATTGAGAAAGTAGGAAAGGCTTATAAAGAAAAAATAGGATATGAAGCCAGCTTCTATATTTCAGCTATAGGAGACGGAGGAAGGGAAGTGGAGGTTACAGTATGAGCATATTGGTGACAGGCGGGGCAGGTTATATCGGAAGCCATATGGTTGCCGAGCTTCTGGAAAGAAATGAAGATATCGTTGTGGTTGATAATCTTCAAAAAGGCCACAAAAAGGCTGTTTTGGGAGGCAGGTTCTACCAGGGGGATATCCGGGACGGCCAATTTATGGACAGAGTGTTTACCGAGAACAGTATTGAAGCTGTTATTCATTTTGCCGCAGATTCCCTCGTGGGCGAAAGCGTCACTATGCCGCTTAAATATTATTACAACAATGTATACGGAACCCAGTGTCTTCTGGAAAAAATGAAGGCTTACCAGGTCAAATACATAGTTTTCTCCTCAACTGCGGCAACCTACGGAGAGCCGGAGAATATTCCGATCCTTGAAAGCGACAGGACTCTTCCCACAAACCCTTATGGAGAAACCAAGCTGGCTATCGAAAAAATGATGAAATGGTGCGATACGGCCTATGGGATACAATACGTGTCCTTAAGGTATTTTAATGCGGCAGGAGCCCATGAAAGCGGAAAAATAGGAGAAGATCACAGACCTGAAAGCCATTTGATCCCTATTATACTGGACGTGGCTCTGGGCAAGCGGGAGAGTATTCAAATTTTCGGGGATGATTATCCAACCCCCGACGGAACCTGTATCCGTGATTATATCCACGTATCGGATCTTGCAAGAGCTCATAGCCTGGCGCTGGACAGCTTAAGAAACGGAAGCGGAAGTACGGTTTACAATCTGGGAAACGGCGTGGGCTTTTCGGTAAAGGAAGTGGTTGAGGCCGCGAGAGAAGTAACCGGGCATAAAATCCCACAAACTATCGTTTCCAGACGTGCAGGAGATCCTGCCGTACTGGTGGCTTCATCGCAAAAGATCAAAGATGAGCTTAAGTGGAACCCGACACAAAATGATTTAAAGACTATCATAGCCAGCGCATGGGAATGGCACAGAAATCATCCAAATGGGTATGAAGATTAGCGGATAAAGCAGGAGAACCGACTCTACTTGTTGACAATATTAGGGCGGGCGCAAGGGTACTTGAATGTGTTCGAAAAGAGATCCTTTCGCCCGCCCAATTTACTGGAATAAGATCCTTCGCCTCCGCTGCGCTCCGCTCATGATGACATCTTCCCTTGTCATTATGAGCGAATCGAATAATCCTTTTGTTACCCGTCCATAAGCGCCTTCGTTACCACCAATGAAGCAACAATAGACGGGGTACAATGCTTGTAATTTTTTGGTGAAAAAATTTGCTTTATATATTGACAACTTAAGGAAATCCTAATATAATTCCTATTAATTCATATAAAACATATAAGATTTATATTATTATTGAAAGCGGGCGTGATCCAATGAATATGATATTTGTAGAACTGCTTCGCCAAAACTTCAGGAACGGACGAATGTGCCGATGTTGAAAAACCATATTGCCTCAATAATTAATAATAAAATCAAATTAATAGGAAGGGATTTTTTGACATGGCAAATAAGAATTATAAATTTGAAACATTACAGATTCACGTAGGGCAGGAACAGCCCGACAGCGCCACTGACGCAAGAGCAGTGCCTATATATGCCACCACATCGTATGTATTCAAGGACAGCGCTACGGCTGCCGGCAGGTTCGCTTTAACTGAGAGCGGAAATATTTACACGAGACTTATGAATCCTACGACCGACGTTTTTGAAAAGAGAATAGCGGCTTTGGAAGGTGGAGCCGCCGCATTGGCGACCTCATCAGGTTCGGCTGCGGTAAGCTATGCCATCCAGAATATCGCGGTTGCCGGGGATCATATCGTATCCTCAAAAACCATATATGGGGGTACATATAATCTCTTTGCGAATACCTTTTCCGATTTTGGAATAGAAACAACGTTTGTTGACGGAAGTGATGTAAGTAACTTCGAGAATGCAATCAAGCCCAATACGAAGGCAATATTTATTGAAAGCCTGGGAAACCCCAACAGTGATGTTATCGATATTGAAAAAGTAGCTGAGATTGCACATAGAAACGGCATTCCACTGATAGTTGACAATACTTTTGCGACCCCGTATCTTCTTCGTCCCATTGAGCATGGAGCAGACATAGTAGTTCATTCAGCCACAAAATTCATTGGTGGACACGGTACGGTTTTAGGCGGTGTCATAATAGACAGCGGAAAATTTGACTGGACACAGAATGATAAATTTCCAGGCCTTTCAAAACCGAATCCAAGCTATCATGGTATCGTATTTGCCGAGGCTTGCGGGAACCTGGCGTATATCATTAAAATCAGGACTACCCTCATGAGGGATACCGGAGCGGCAATCAGTCCGTTTAACTCTTTCCTCCTCCTTCAGGGGCTTGAGACACTGTCTCTTAGAGTTGAACGCCATGTAGAGAATGCGTTAAAGGTCGTGGATTATCTTTCAAAACATCCTCAGGTTGAAAAGGTGAATCATCCGTCTTTACCCGGCCGTCAGGATTATGCGTTATACAAAAAGTATTTTCCTAAAGACGCAGGTTCAATATTTACGTTTGAAATCAAAGGCGGAGCCAGGGAAGCTCAAAAATTCTGTGAAAGTCTTGAGCTGTTCTCCTTGTTGGCAAATGTGGCGGATGTAAAATCCCTGGTTATCCATCCCGCTTCTACAACTCATTCCCAGATGAATGAAGAGGAATTGCTGGACTGCGGCATTAAGCCCAATACAGTACGTCTTTCTATTGGGACGGAACATATCGATGATATTATCGCGGATTTGGAACATGGTTTTGAATCAATAAGATAAAAAAGTGAAGAGATACATGAAATGCACTCCGAGACAGCTTTTTGGAGTGCATTTAAGTATTCATGGAATACTTTTTGCTGCAAAAAAATAACATAAAAATTATAAATTAGTTCAAGTATTTATTTACACCAAGGTGCCAAAACATATATAATAAGACTTAAATTAATTTATGTATAAATTTTCATACAATTTTTATTTGAAGACGGAGGAATACGTATGGCGGCTATTGTTGTAGTTGGAACTCAATGGGGAGACGAAGGTAAAGGAAAGTATATTGACATCTTATCCGGTGATGCGGATTATGTTGTCAGATACTCCGGAGGAAACAATGCCGGGCATACAATCGTTTATGAGGGTATTAAACACGCATTTCATCTCATACCGTCAGGAATGTTGAGAAAAGGTAAGACCTGTATTATTGCAAATGGTGTGGTCATTGACCCTTCGATATTGATATCCGAAATTGAACGGCTAAAGCAACAGGAAATAGAAACTGCGGAATTGCTCATAAGCGACAGAGCTCATGTTATTATGCCCTGGCATATTGAACTGGATAACCTGCAGGAGAAAATGAGAGGCAAGGAAGCTCTCGGTACCACCAAAAGAGGTATAGGTCCTGCTTATGCGGATAAAGCCGAAAGAAGCGGTATCCGTATGGGAGATTTATTGGATGCCGATTATTTTAAGGAAAAAGTATATGGAATTATTAAAATAAAGAATGCAATTATTGAAAAAGTCTACGGAGGTACTCCCATCGATCCGGAAAAAACCATCAATGAGTATCTTGGTTATGCAGAAAAACTAAGACCATATATCACTGATGTAAATTCCGTTATCCATAGAGCGCTGGAAGAAAGCAAGACTGTTCTTTTTGAAGGTGCTCAGGCTACTTTCCTGGATCTCGATTTCGGGACATATCCGTATGTCACCTCGTCGAATCCTATATCCGGCGGTGTATGCATCGGTGCTGGGGTAGGACCGAAAATGATTACTGAAGTTCTGGGAGTTATGAAGGCATATACCTCAAGAGTTGGTTTAGGTCCGTTCATTACTGAACAGAATAATGAAATCGGTGATAAGATACGTGAATTAGGCCATGAGTATGGAACAACCACTGGACGCCCCCGCAGGTGTGGATGGCTTGATCTTGTTATGGTAAAATACGCAGCAAGAATAAACGGACTTACGGGACTTTGTTTAAATCATCTGGATACCATCGGGAAACTGGACAGCATAAAGCTGTGTGTGAATTATAAACTCAACGGCAAAATAATTGATTATTATCCTTCAAGTCTCAAGGAACTGGCTGCCTGCGAACCAGTATATGAAGAATTTGAGAGCTGGAAGGACCATGATATTTCACGGATAAAACGCTTTGGAATGCTTCCTGTAGCGGCAAGGGAATATATACGCAGAATCGAAGAGGTTACCGGTGTTCCTATCAAATATATTGGTGTGGGTCCCGGCCGTGATCAGACCATAACCATGTAAGGATGCTCATTGCTCAGTTTTTACAACTGGGCAATTTCTTTTTGATAGCTCACAGTATAAAATAATCAGGATAACTCGTCTTCCAGACGGGGTATGTATAAGATATATAAACATGTAAGAATCATATGTTAGGATTTCTGAACACTTGATGATTGGAGTAAAAAATATGGGTTTGCTTTTAGATGAATGGAAGATAATACAGGAGGGATTCTCTCCCGAAAAAAACAGATTTTTCGAAAGCATAATGTCTTCAGGCAACGGCAGGATGGGACTGAGAGGAAATCATGAAGAAGATTATTCCGGTGATACCTTTAAAGGCACTTATATTGCGGGTGTTTACTATCCTGACAAAACCAGGGTCGGCTGGTGGAAGATCGGATACCCTGAGTACTTTGCAAAGGTATTGAATGCAATTGATTTTATAGGCATCAAAGTAAATATCAACGGAAGGAATGTAGATCTTGCCGCCTGCAATTTCACTGATTACAGAAGAGAACTGGACATGAAGGAAAGTATTTTGAGAAGAAGCTTTACTTATATTGACCCTTCAGGTTCAAAATACGAAATCAGGACTGAGAGATTTCTAAGCTACCATGACCCCGACATTGCGGTCATCAAATACTCAGTTATCGCTATTGACAATGACGGAGAACTTCAGTTATTGCCGTTTTTAAACGGTGATGTCAGAAACGAGGATGCCAATTATCAGGAAAAATTCTGGGGATTTGTATCCAGCCGTGCAACCGACACTATATCTTATTTGCACATGAAGACATTGAAAACCGGTTTCAACGTAGCTGCGGCTTTTGCATGGAATATAACCGGAACCGATACTTTGGAGAAGGAAGCAGTAAACTTAAACAACGGCGAGTTTGTGGGGACCCGGATAAAAGTTAATATTTCAAGGGGAAAAACCATTACTCTTGAAAAATATATCTCGGTAATAAGTGACAGATACTATGAAGCAGGCGAAATATGCGGGATCTCGGAAAGAAAGGCGAAGGAAGCCGCAAAAACAGGGTATGATAATCTGTTTGATGCTCATAAGGAAAAATGGGCCGACATATGGCGTATGGGGGACATAAGTATTACAGGAGATCTGAAAGCCCAGCAAGGGATCAGATTCAATATTTATCAGCTCAACTGCACCTATTCCGGTGATGATCCGCGACTGAATATAGGACCCAAGGGATTTACGGGAGAGAGATACGGAGGAGGTACCTATTGGGATACCGAGGCGTACTGTCTGTACTTTTACCTGGGAACGAGAGATCCTAAAGTAGCCAAAAACCTCCTGGAATACCGCTATAACCATCTCGAAAAAGCCAAGGAAAACTCGGCTAAGCTGGGAACACAGGGAGCGCTGTATCCCATGGTTACCATGAACGGCGAGGAATGTCATAATGAATGGGAGATAACCTTTGAAGAGATCCATAGAAATTGTGCGATAACCTATGCAATAAAAAACTATACCGAATATACAGCTGATGAATCATATCTTCTGGAAAAAGGGATTGACGTATTGGTTGAGACCTCCAGATACTGGGCTTCAAGGGTAACATATAATTTAAATAAAGACGTTTATATGATACTTGGTGTTACAGGTCCAAATGAATATGAGAATAATGTGAATAATAACTGGTACACCAACCGTATGGTAAAATGGAGCCTCAAATATACCGCTGATACACTGAAAAAGATGGAGGAAAACCATAAGGAGCTTTACAGGGAAACTATCAGCCGACGGGGTATTTTGCCTGACGAAATCGAAAAATTCAAAGAAATCAGCGAAAAGATGTATCTTCCGGAGGATAAGGAACTGGGAATTTTCCTTCAGCAGGACGGTTTTCTTGACAAAGAGATAATACCGGTAAAACAGCTGAAACCCTCGGATTTACCCTTGCATCAGCATTGGTCGTGGGACAGGATACTAAGATCATGTTATATAAAGCAGTCTGATGTCCTCCAGGGAATATGGTTCTTGAATGACGAATTTACAATGGAAGAAAAAATAAAGAATTATGAGTTCTATGAGCCTTTGACTGTGCATGAATCATCACTTTCCCCGTGTGTTCATTCGATTCTGGCAGCTGAAATCGGACGAAAGGATAAAGCCTATGAGTATTACCTGAGAACGGCGAGACTGGATCTGGACAATTATAATAATGACACTGAAGACGGGCTTCATATCACATCCATGTCAGGCACCTGGATGAGCATAGTATACGGTTTTGCCGGAATAAGGATCAAAAGGGGAAAGCTTCATCTATCCCCCTTCAAGCCCGAATCGTGGGATGAGTATTCCTTCCGCCTGGTATTCAGAGACCGTATTTTAAGGATTTCTGTAAATGATAAAGTAATAATAATCAGCCTGGAACAAGGAGACCTAATTGATATAATCCTTTACGGGGAGGACATTACTATACGGGAAGGAGATAACCAATATCTCAACCGGAATTCTTAACAGATAATAATGATACTCCTCAGCACAATGCTGCATGGACGGCCGGAAGAGGTGGAAAACGATTTACTGCCGGTTGCATACAGCAAGGTTGGAATAAAAAAACCGGGGATAAGGATTCCCCGGTTTTACTGCGAATATGATTAAATTGTCAAATCCACGTGTTGTATGGTTCCCACCTCACCGTTTTCTTTGAGGAAAATACCTGTTGAACGAATCTGACCCAATGAATCGTTCCCCGCGGTTTTAAGCCCATACTCCGAGCGGATATTGCCAAGATAAATGGCCCCTATGCCTACCTGACCCAAGGCCAGAAGAACTTTGTTTCCGGCTTCGTCCAAAGTCCATATTCTCAGCTTATCGAATATTTCATCATTCTCGTCTATCCAGCCGTTCTGGTCTTCGTCATAGACAGCCAACTCGTCAAAACCATTGCCGCTTTGGGGTCCGAAAAGTTCGCTGCCGTCATCAATGATATTGTTATTGTTGCGGTCCAGAGCCAAAAAACCTGAGCCCATTCCGGTAAAGGCAATGAGATCTTTTTTGCCGTCGCAGTCAATATCAAAATAATAGTTCCTGTCACCGAGGGACGCCGAAGCGTTTTTGAAATTAATGACAAGAGGATCGATCAAAGCATCTCCCGCACGGATGGATATGTGATGATAACTCATAAATTCACGGCTGACATTAAAATTAAGATTAAAATTTATCGTACGGCCATCTGCGGTTACTACACTGCCGGAAGAGCTGAATGACATACTTTCAGCCTCACGGTAGAATTCATGTTTATCATACTTTAATCCCCATCCGACAGGTGTTAAAGTATTCTGCCCTGATACTGATGTTTTCCCTTCTTCAAAGTCTTCCGGATCAATTACTTTAAACTTGATTTTTTTACCGGTAAGGACATAGATGAAGTGTTCGATGAGACGAATTTTCTCTTTGTCCTCGTCAGTCAATTCAACGGCTACAACGTTTCGAGGGCTGTTTGCGGCTGATATTTGGTTGTTTTGCTGCAGTGCTTTTCCTTGATCTGATATGTCGATCAGAATATTATCATTTGTAATTTGATTCTGTTCCTGGGTCCAGAACTGAATTGTTTCTTTTGCAGAGTGAAGCTTGACAGCAGACCATTGAGCGTTCATCTGAACGCGGGAATCCGCGATTTTCATAAGACATGCCTCCTTGCAAAATACACCTGTCCCTGGTTATGAAATTGTTATTAATAATATCGGCATTTTCAGGGAATGCATCAAGCGCTTTTTTATTGTATGATATATAAAAAAGGCAAGGGATCGTAATGAATAAATGGGATGATTTTGTAAGAGCATGTACCTCATGCAAAAAATGCGGCCTTCATGAGACGAGAACAAATGTCGTCATAGGAAGAGGTCTGGTTAAACAGGCACCTATACTTTTTGTCGGAGAAGGCCCTGGAGAACAGGAGGATATTCAGGGCGAAGCCTTTGTCGGCAGAGCCGGAAAGCTTCTGGATCTTCTTTTGGAAGCTCTGGAAATAAAACCTGAAGATTATTATATTGCGAATGTCGTTAAATGCCGCCCACCCAATAACCGTGTCCCGACAAAGGATGAGGTTGAAGCCTGCATGCCCTGGCTGAGATACCAGTTCAGCGCAATAAAACCGTCAATAGTGGTTTGCCTTGGTTCGACCGCCGCCAAGGCTATAATAGATAACGATGTCAAGATTACTGAAATCCGCGGCAAATGGATAGATAAGCAGGGGAAAATACTGATAATGCCTACATATCATCCGGCGGCGGTATTAAGGGATTACAGCAAGAAGGCCGACTTCTATCTTGATATCAAAAAGGTACGGGAGAAACTGTTTCAGTTGAATTCAAGGCAGTAATCAGGCCGGGACACTTAAACTTGTCTACCTGCATATCATAGTATATGAGCTTTAGACAAGAGGTATTTGATGTACTATTTAGATAATGCGGCGACTTCATTTCCTAAGCCTGTAGAAGTTTATGACAGAATGAATCAGTTTATAAGAGAATCATGTGCAAATCCCGGACGGTCATCTCATGAGATGGCCAGAGAATCTGCCAATTGGGTAATGAAAACCAGAGAGGCTGCAGCCAGCCTTTTTAATATTGACAACCCTCTGAGGATAGGATTTACCTCCAACTGCACTCATGCCCTGAATATAGCCATTCAAGGCGTTCTTAAAAAAGGCGATCATGTTATTACCACGGCAATGGATCATAACTCGGTTTTAAGGCCTCTATATGAGTTTAAAAGAAGAGGATTTATAGATTATACCGTTATAATGCCCTACAACTCATTCGGGGCTATAGACGCTTATGCCGTTTCCAGAGCTGTGAGGGCTAATACCAGGCTGATCGTATTGACGATGTCATCAAATGTAACCGGTACTATTATGCCGTACGAGGATATCGGAGAAATTGCGGGAAACAAGGGAATCATATATCTGATTGACGGTGCCCAGGGAGCCGGAGTATTGCCATTGGATGTGAAAGCGATGAATATTTCCATGCTGGCGTTTCCAGGGCATAAAAGCCTGATGGGTCCGCAAGGGACAGGGGGATTGTACGTAAAAGAAGGAATTAACTTAAAGCCAATTATACAGGGGGGGACAGGAAGCCGCTCGTTCGAAACGGTCCAGCCTCTTTTTATGCCGGACGTTGTAGAATGCGGAACAATAAACACTCCGGGAATCGTAGGATTGGGTGCAGGGATCGAGTTTATTCTTAAAACCGGCACAAATAATATTCTGAAAAGAAAAGAACTTCTTCTTGGAAAGCTTTATGAAGGTCTGGCCGTACACAGAAAAATAAAGCTATATTCAACCGCGGAAAATCATAAAAACAGCGGGATAATAGCTTTCATAATCAATGGGATGGATTCTTCCGAAATTGCCGATATTCTGGATTCAAGATATCATATTGCGGCAAGAGCCGGTTTCCATTGCGCACCTTTGGCCCACAAAGCGCTGGGGACAGAAAAAACCGGTTTGGTAAGGCTTAGTTTGGGATATTTCAACACTCCTGACGAAATTCAATATACTATTGACAGCATTAAGGAAATTGCGGATGAAAATAAAAACTAAATATCAATAAAAGTAATCTCAGGAAGAGAACCAAGCCTGAAAGGAACGATGACATTCCCTATACCTCGGCTTATATAAACCGGAGTGCCGTTAATTATATGCAGACCTTTACAGTAACCTTTTTTTAAGGTTACTTCTTTTCTTAAGACTTTGTATTCAAGACCGAAGGGCATCCAGATCTGGCCGCCGTGGAAATGACCCGATAACAGAATGTCAACTTCTCCCGGCAATAATGATAATGCAATATCAGGGTTATGACTGATGGCTACGGTCATATCCGCAGAAGGATCTTTCTTTGACAGGGCAAGCTTCTTATTGGACCTGCCCTGTTTATAATCATCTATGCCTATGAGATTTATAATTTTTCCGTTTTTCCTGAAAATTTCCGCATCATTTATCAATAACTTGATCCCCATGCTCTTTAAATTGAACATAAAAATATCTTTAGACTTTGGCCTTTTTCTGAAACAGGCATGGTCATGATTTCCCAGAACAGCGTATACCGGGATATTTCCCGCAACTCTCTTTATCCAGCGGGAAAAAGAATATATATGCTCTTCCTTATCAATAATGTCTCCGGCTATAATAATCAAATCAGGCCTGTTTTTCATTACGGCTTTTGCAGCGCGGCCTGCCGAAACCAAAAGAAGCCCCATATGGATATCAGAAATAAGGGCAATCCTTATGTTCAAATTCTTCTGAGGTATTTTTATAAACTCGCATTTCAAATATCGTGCCTGCAGGACCATTATTAAAATAAACAGGAAGATTATGAGAAGGGCATAATACAATTCTTTCACCACCCTTAACAGCTTATCACATGATTCATAATGCCGACAAGCTTTGTTCATGCTAAGATAAAGCAAACTGGATTCTCTGTATCAAATACCATGTTTTGTACCGGTTTACAGGTGATAAATAAAAAATAGCGTATAATAGTAAATGAAAAATTAGTAATCCTATAAATAAAACCACGGAGGAAGCAAAAGTGAAACGAGCAATTATTATAGTTTTAGACAGTCTGGGGATAGGAGAGCTGCCGGATGCCGGTGCTTATGGAGATATCGGAAGCAATACCATTGGGCATATTGTTGCCGCAATGAAAAACCAACCCTGGTTTAAGCTGGAGAATCTGAAAAGGTTGGGGCTGGGCCATATCGAAGGAGTGGATTATATAGATAAGGTTGAAGACCCTATGGGTTCAATGGGACGATTGGGTGAGATGTCCAAGGGTAAGGATACTACCACAGGACATTGGGAAATTGCCGGGATCATTTTGGACAGCCCGTTCCCTACCTATCCCGATGGATTTCCCGATGAAGTTATCAGCGCATTTGAAAAGGCAATAGGCAGAAAGTGCATCGGAAATTTCCCTGCCTCCGGTACGGCTATTATTGAGGAACTAGGGCAGGAACACATGAAAACCGGGTATCCCATTGTTTATACATCTGCAGATAGTGTTTTCCAGATTGCCGCTCATGAAGATATAATTCCAATAGAACAGCTTTATGAAATGTGTGAAAAAGCCAGAAACATTTTAACGGGAAAACATGCGGTCGGAAGAGTAATAGCCCGCCCTTTTGAAGGGCAGCCGGGAAACTTTAAAAGGACCAAAAACAGGCGGGATTTTTCTTTAAAACCTATCAGGAAAACTATTCTTGACTTTGCAAAAGAACAGGGCTTACAGGTAAGGGCGGTTGGCAAGATCGAAGATATTTTTGCAGGCCGGGGTATTACTCATGCGGTTCACATTAAGGGAAACTCCGAGGGTATAGACCGTACCATCGAATGGATCAAGGAAGATTTTTCAGGGATCCTGTTTACCAATCTCGTGGATTTTGACATGCTGTACGGACACCGAAATGATGTTGAGGGATATGCCCGCGCGATAGAGGATTTTGACAGACGCCTTCCGGAAATAACCGGAGCCATGAAAAATGACGACATATTAATCATTACTGCTGATCACGGCTGTGATCCCACAACTGAGAGTACCGATCATTCAAGAGAATATGTACCTCTGTTGATTTATGGAAAGCCGATCAAAAAAGGTGTGAACCTTCACACACGGGACAGCTTTTCCGACATAGCCGCAACAGTCGCAGAGTATTTGGGCATAAAGGCCGAGATCGAAGGCAAAAGTTTCTTAAAAGAGGTAATAAAATAACGATCCCACCTATTATCCTGAGCGAAGCGCAGCCCCTATGTCATCCTGAACGAAACGAAGAGGAGTGAAGGATCTTTTACATCAACCTGGAAAGATTCTTCGCTGACGCTCAGAATGACATGGGAGTTGTCATCCTGAGCGAAGCGTTAGCGGAGTCGAAGGATCTTATATATTAATGCAAAAGATTCTTCATTCCGCTTCGCTCCATTCAGAATGACAAGTGAGGCAAGACAACCCTCAGGATAGCATAATGATAAGGAAGGTTGAGTTTCTATGAGAATGGTAGATATCATCATTAAGAAAAAGGAAGGGTCAAAGCTTTCCAAAGAAGAAATAGAGTTTTTCATAAAAGGAATAACCGACGGTTCCATTCCTGATTACCAGGCAAGTGCCTTATTGATGGCTATATGTCTAAAGGGAATGGACGAAGAGGAAACCTTAAATCTCACACTGGCTATGGCAGCTTCCGGTGATTCCATAGATCTTTCTCCAATACCCAGTATTAAAGTTGACAAACACAGTACCGGAGGCGTAGGGGACAAGACCACACTGATCCTGGGTCCCATGGTTGCGGCACTGGGAGTTACGGTGGCAAAAATGAGCGGCAGAGGACTGGGACATACCGGAGGTACCATCGATAAGCTTGAATCAATACCCGGATTTAATACCCAGCTTACTCAGGAGGAATTCATCAGGATCGTTAAAGATACAGGCATTGCTGTGGCAGGGCAGACAGGCAATCTGGTTCCGGCCGATAAAAAGCTTTACGCTCTCAGGGATGTAACTGGGACGGTTGACAGCATACCTCTTATCGCATCGAGTATTATGAGTAAAAAACTGGCCTCCGGAGCGGATGCCATTGTGCTGGACGTTAAGGCGGGAAGCGGCGCCTTTATGAAGACCGCCGAGGATGCGCGTAAACTGGCGAAAGCCATGGTTGAAATAGGTAAGGGTGCCAAACGCAAAACGGTGGCTGTAATAACCGATATGAACCGTCCTCTGGGTAAGGCCGTCGGCAATGCTTTGGAGGTAAAAGAAGCCATTGAAGTGCTTTCAGGCCATGGACCCGATGATATAACATCAGTTTGTATAACACTGGCGGCAAAAATGCTGGAACTTGCCGGGATGGGTGAATATACGGGATGCGTTAAGTTGGCTGGGAAAACCATCCATGACGGCAGCGCTCTTATGAAATTCAAGCAAATGATCAAGGTTCAGGGTGGGAACGAGAAAGTCATCGACGATCCGGATCTTTTGCCTTCGGCTAAATATACTATTGAGTATAAAGCATCATCAAAAGGATATATATCAGCCATCATCTCAGATAAATTAGGAATTGCATCCATGCTGCTGGGCGCAGGCAGGGCGACCAAGGAAGATCCTATCGACCCGGCTGCCGGTATTACGCTGCTTAAAAAACCCGGAGATATGGTGGAGGCGGGAGAGCCTATAATGATACTCCATGCCAATTCTCAATCCCTGTTTAAGGAATCCGTCAATGAACTGGAGAAAGCAGTTGTAATAAGCAGTGAAAAACCTCCCGAAACCCCATTGATTATTGATATAATCCAATAAAATGTTTAAAAATCGAATAACCATGATAAGCCTGCATATAGTTTTTATGGATAAGTCTATGGAGTGATTTCTATGAAAGGTAAGTGCAGGTTTATTTTATCATGGATACTGGTTATTTGTTTAGCATCCGGTATGACAGCCTTTGCTGATGATTCCGATGCTCTCACAGGTACATATGAATCTGAAATTTCCATTATGACCATTGAATCTTCGGAAGAAAATTCCGAGGACGTCTCCACCCAGGAAGAAGATGCTGCAAATGTAGCTCCTCAGTTCCAGGTAAATGCAAAAGCCGCCATATTGATTGAGGCGGAAACAGGAACCATATTATTTTCTTTTAACGAACATGAGCCGTTGCCTATTGCCAGCATTACAAAAATCATGACAATGTTGCTGGTCATGGAAGCAATTGATTCAGGGAAATTAGACTTTAAGCAGAAAACGACCGTATCTGCCAATGCAGCGAGAATGGGAGGTTCGCAGGTTTACCTCAAGGAAGGAGAAATCTTTACGGTGGAGGAACTTTTAAAGGCTGTGGCTGTTCATTCGGCCAATGATGCTTCCGTAGCCCTTGCCGAGGCAGTCGCAGGAAGCGAGGAAGCCTTTGTTGCAATGATGAACCAAAAAGCCCAGGAGCTTAAAATGAAAAACACTATGTTCCTGGACTGTACAGGCCTTACCGATGAAGGCCATTACAGTACAGCTTATGATGTCGCCATCATGTCGAGGGAATTGCTTATCAAGCACCCTAAAATAGTACATTTTACAACGATATGGCATGACACCTTCCGGGATGGCAAATTTGATTTGGACAATACAAACAAGCTGGTCAAGCGGTATAGAGGAACTACGGGACTAAAAACAGGTTTTACCAACAAGGCGGGTTTTTGCCTTTCAGCATCGGCAGAACGGGACGGTACAAAATTTATTTCAGTGATATTGGGTTCAGACTCCAATGATCACAGGTTCTCAGAAACAGCCAGGCTTCTGGATTTTGCTTTCAGTAATTGGGAAAGCGCCAGGATAGAAAAAAAGGACATGGATGCCGGAACAATAAAGGTAAAAAAAGGAGCAGTAACCGAGATCCCGGTAAAATTCTCCGATAATGCCGTGGTGGTGGTCAAAAAGGGCGGTAAGAGCAAAATTACCGAAAAAATAGAAATGCCTGAGATTATTAATGCCCCTGTAAAAGCAGGTCAGACCGTAGGTGTTCTTAATATTGAACTGGAAGGCGATATACTGGCATCAATCGATATCGTGGCTGCCAAGGATTCACAAAAGTGTACATTTGGCCTGATATTCGGCATGATAGCAAGAAAATGGGCCACATTGTTTTGCTGATACATTATAAAGCGCAAGAAAAAAATCACCTCAAAGATCTTATGATATGAGGTGATTTTTTTACTTGGCGTTTTTGCTCAGAACAATGATAATTGTTCTACCTGGTATGGTTTTTTATATTCGTTTATAATATCGTTCATTTTGTATAGGATTCCGTGTTTCTCGCATTTTTCCCTGAAAAGCTCAAATAATTCTTTTGCTTTTGGAGATATGCATTCGTAAGAATTCCCATAGTATTTTATATATTTATCTTTTATTGTGGGAAACAATTCATCAAGTTTATTATAATACCAGTCCCTTTGATTCTGCCTTAAAGTTACTCCAAAAGCCGGATAAATAAACCTGGCACCATTTCTTTTGGCCAGCTCCGTAATACGGCTGATATTATCTTGGGTATCCTCTATAAAGGGAAGAACGGGCATCATTAATATCCCTGCAAAAATACCCTGCTCAGAAAGTTCCTTGATTGCTTCGAATCTTTTTGATGAAGGAGCTGCATTAGGTTCGATCTTCCTGCAAAGATTATCATCGGCAGTTGTAATGGTTATTTTTATCAGTACCGGAGAATGCCCGGATATTTCTTTCAGAATATCTGCATCACGAATGATTAAATCACTTTTCGTGGCGATTGCTGCACCAAATCCGTATCTGTTGATAAGTTCCAGGGCTCCCCTTGTAAGTTTTTGCTCTTTTTCATACGGATTGTAGGGGTCGCTCATCGCTCCGGTCCCTACAATGCCTTTTTTTCGCTTTGTTCTTAGTTCGTTCCCGATCAAAACAAGTGCATTCTCTTTAGCCCTTACCTTATCAAAATCATCTACCCGGTAGCACTCGCTTCTGCTGTCACAATAGATACAGCCATGGCAGCAGCCTTTATAGATATTCATATTATAATTGATCCCAAACCAGAAATTGTTCTCTGTATAGCCTGATACTATCGTTTTGGCACTGATAAAATCCACTTTTGATACCTTTCCTTTTTATAATTTAAAAATACTATAACCGGTCAAAGATGATCCAGCTAAATATACCCTTAAATAAATAGCTTACTTCTTTGCTTTCAGCGGATTGGTTCAAACAATTGAATAACCGCCCAAAATCTTAATTATAAATATACCACATTCAATATGACAGAGGTATGACATGTTTCTTATAGATTAAACACCACTCCCTTTGTCCGAATTATATTGGACAAGAGAGTGGTGTTGGTAAGAAGACCGCATATATAAGGCTATTTGATTTTTTCTATTGCCCTTTCGGCAAATTCAGTGGTTACAATCTTGTCATAAGGGGCACGTTTATCCAGAACCTTTGCCTCTTCCATAACGACCTGCAGAAGTTCCAGCGCCGATTCTTTCATGACAGGATCCTTGTTCCATGCGTCAATATCCTTATAACGCTTTGCTACATTCTCCAGGGTGTCGACATCAGTATCCGGGAAGAATTCCTTTATAGCTTCGGCAATTTCTCTCGGACTGTGGGAATCCACCCATTTTTGTCCTTTATATATGGCATTGGTAAACCGCTGGATTAAATCTCCGTTCTTTTCAATAAAGCTCTTTTTAGCATAATAGGCGGTATAGGGAATTTCACCGCTTTCCTGCCCTATGGATGCCAAAACGTAACCTTTGCCCTCTTTCTCCAACATGGTAGCTGTCGGTTCAAAAAGTGCTACATAATCTCCGGTTCCCCCCGTAAACGCTCCTGCCATTACAGCAAACTGGACACTGGTGTCAACGGTCAGATCTACATTTGGTTCAAGATTATGTTTTCTGAGGACATACTCCAGTGTCATTTCAGGTACGCCGCCTTTTCTGCCGCCGATGATATATTTGCCTCTTAAATTCTCCCATTTAAAGTCGGGTTCGGGCTGTCTACCAACTAAAAATGAACCGTCTCTCTTGGTAAGTTGGGCGAATACTATCGCATAGTCATCCTTACCTTCGTTATACACGTATATACAAGCTTCGGGACCTGAAAAACCGATATCCGCCTGTCCGGAAATTACAGCAGTCATTACTTTATCCGCGCCCTGGCCGGTAGTTAATTCAAGTTTAATACCTTCCTCTTCAAAAAATCCCTGGTTTATTGCAGCGTATTGAGGCGCATAGAAAACAGATCTTGTAACTTCGTTCAAGACGATTTTGTCCGTTGTGTCTTTTCCGCAGGAACAGAGAATCAAAGACGTCAGCATTAGTATTGCAACAAGTATAACCCCCATCTTTTTCATAGAATTACCCTCCTATATAAAATATTTTGTGCAGGGTCTAAGTTTGTTGATCGAACCATCCCCCGGAAAGCTTTTTTTGCAGCAATACCACCCCCTGGTACATCAAAGCCGCAGCAGCAGCCAGGATTATTACACTGGTCATAACAAGATCCAACTGAAATACCTGCCCTCCATATACGATCAGATATCCCAGACCGGCTTTGGAAACAAGAAACTCCCCTGTTATCACACCTACCCAGGACAATCCCACGTTGACCTTCAGAGCATTTATCATAGCAGGAATATTCGAAGGAAAAACAACCTTTATAAATATCTGCAGTCGATTGGCTCCGAAAGTCTCCACAAGTTTGATCTTATCCTGGTCGGTCTGTAAGAAGGCGTTCAAGACTTCCAAAATAGTTACGATCAATGAAATTGCCAATGCCATGGCGATTATGGCGGCGGGGCCTGCGCCTATCCAAATGATAAAAATAGGCCCCAACGCTACTTTTGGAAGACTGTTCAATACCACTAAATACGGTTCAAGAACATGGGAGGCAAATTCCGACCACCACAAAGCTATTGCCACAATTGTGCCAAGTATGGTTCCTATGATGAAACCGGCTACTGTTTCAAGGCATGTGACTCCTATATGCAATAAAAGATTTCCTTCTGTATAAAGGTTAACAAGAGTCTTAACCATTCTGGAAGGCTGGCTTGTTACAAACGGATCTATCAGCTTTAAATCGGCTGCGATTTCCCAGAATGCAAAAAGCATAATGATGATCAACAGCCGGAATATCCATGTGGCAGTCCTTCTTACTTTCATTTTTTTTAAATAGGCTATTCTTTCCGCTGACAGATTTTCGATAGCTTTTTTAGACATGTACATCCAGCTCCTTCCATATCAGATTGAAATATTCGCGAAAGCTGGGGTGCTCACGACATTTAAGCGGTGTTCTCTTTGGACAGTCAAACACGATCTGGTGAATGTTCTTGATAACTGCAGGACGTTTTGAGAGCACCACTACCCTGTCTGACATACTGATGCTTTCAGAAATATCATGAGTAACCATGATAGCTGTTTTGTTCTCGTTCTTTATGATACTGTATATGTCTTCGGTAACTGCCAGACGGGTTTGAGAATCCAAAGCTGAAAAGGCTTCATCTAAAAGAAGTATTTCAGGTTTGACCGCCAGAGTCCTGATTAGGGCAGCCCGCTGACGCATTCCTCCTGACAACTGGCTGGGGTATTTATCTTTAAAATCATACAGGCCATAGGTTTTTAAAAGATTAAGGGCAAAATCTTTATTTTCAGGAGTCAGGATTCTTCTTATCTCCAAACCGAGAATCACATTTTGATATATGGTCCGCCAGTCAAAAAGATAATCTTTCTGAAGCATATATCCTACCTTGTCAGAGGTTTTGGTCACCTCTTCGCCGTCAATGAACACTTTACCGCTGGACGGCTTCAATAAGCCTGAAATAATAGAAAGGAGGGTTGATTTCCCGCAGCCGCTGGGACCTACAAGGCTGACAAAACTCCCCTTTTCAACAGAAAAGCTGATATTTTCAATAGCGTTTATCTCTCCGTTTACAGATTGGTATTTCATCCCGACATTCTGAATCTCAACTATGTTTTTTGACATAAGTGACCTCCTCTTTGGAAACAACCTCCAAATAGAGGCGTTCTTGCTTGCATTATTATCATATTGCGAAAGGGGAAAAAGGTGCTTGGCAAGAAATTAGAAGTGGGAGATAAGGAGACGGTATAGAGTATGCGGTGTTTTGTTCAGGACGACATAAATAAGGCGGGTGCAAGGCTTCTCATTGAGATAAGCCGATATACTTCGGAGGAAAGACCACCGAGCGGTAACATTATTGAAAATGTATGAGCGACCCGTGAGATGAAGACCTCCTGGTCGGGGCATGACGGAGCGTAAGCGGAGGAATGTCATAAAACGGCAATATTGATCTTTTAGACCTGGGTGCTTAGAGGCGTTCGAAATGAGATCCTTGCACCCGCCCAATTATACATCCTGAATCAATCCCACTTGATATCGAAGAGCAATCCCATTCGTCATCCTGAACGAAGCGCAGCGGAGTGAAGGATCTTATATGTTGACGCAAAGATTCTTTGCCAACGCTCAGAATGACAGGGGAGCGTCACCTTGAGTAAAGCTAAGTCGAAGAATCTTTATGATGACGTAATGATCCTTCGATAATGCTAAGGACATATTAATAAAACATGTACAAGATTTATCAAAGTATTTTACATATATATATCGATGCCAACATCCCTATATAGGAAGATATCAGGGATGCTGCTACGGCATGGCGGGTATCCTTAACATTAGTGGCTCCAAAATAAACGGCAATAGTATAAAGCACAGTTTCACTGGAACCCATGATAGTAGACAGAACTCTGCCTATATATGTATCCGCTCCATATGTTTTGATTTGCTCACTGAATATCCCCAATGAGGCGCTTCCTGAAAACGGGCGAATCAAAAGAATGGGAGCGGTTTCGGAGGGTATGCCGATCAAGCTTAAAGGCTTTGAAATCAGATTCGTTAAAATATCAATGAGACCCGATGCGTTTATTATGGAAACAGCGGCTATAATTCCCACCATGGTAGGCAGGATGTTAAACGCAGTTTTCGCACCATCCTTTGCTCCCTCAATAAATACGTCAAATACAGGAACGCCTTTGAGATAAGCGACCAATACTATTATCAGGATTACTGCGGGAATTGAAAAATCCGAAATAAAACTCATGAAAATCATCCCTTAGACAAATTGAATTTTTCCAGGAATTTTGCCGCTGTAATTCCTGAAACCAAAGAAATAAACGATGCCACCCAAATACATGGTATAACCGATGACGGATTTGAAGAGCCTGCCTGTTGGCGTATGATGAGAACAGTTGAAGGGATTAGTTGGATACAGGCGGCATTGACAACTCCGAACATTACCATCGCATTGCTTGCTACGGTTGAATCATTATTAACATTTGAAAGTTCTTTCATGGCCATAATACCCAATGGGGTTGCGGCATTTCCCAGACCCAACAGATCCGCGCTTATACTCATGGCAATGGCTCCGTTTGCAGGGTGATCTTTAGGTATACCGGGAAAAAGGAATCTGAAAACTCCTTTAAGCAGCTTAGCAAGGCTGTTTACAAGGCCGGCTTTTTGAGCTGTTTTCATAAGACCCGACCAAAGGCACATGGATCCCAGCATCGTGATTACGAGATTTACTGAATTTATGCAGCTTTGTAAGACCGCGTTGGAAATTTCACCCATTCTACCGGTAAAAATTCCCGTTATGACGCCAGCAAAGATCATAACGACCCAAATTGTATTCAGCATAGAATCAGTCCGATTTCATATAGATTCCCTCTTTAAATAAATATAGAAAATATATTTTTTTATTCATAAGGGTGAATTGAAACATGAATACTTTTCAAGCATAATTTAGCAAAAATCGTAAATTAAGTGATATATTATGTTGACCTGTCCCTGAATTTTATGGTATTATGACTTATATAAAAAATCTAGGGGGGAAGTTTGGTGAAATCAACCGGAATCGTCAGAAAAGTTGACGAGCTCGGTAGGGTAGTCCTGCCCATTGAGCTCAGAAGAACTCTTGATATCGCTGAGAAGGATGCTCTTGAGATATATGTAGACGGAGCAACCATAATCTTAAGAAAATACGAGCCGGCTTGTATTTTCTGTGACAGCGCTAAAGATATCACGGTTTATAAGGGAAAGAATATTTGTAACGATTGTTTAGCTCAACTGAAGGGTTAAACGATTGTAACAGATATACATGAGAGGCCGTTTCTTATTGAAACGGCCTCTTATGTATTTGATTAAAATCTTGAAAACACTCTGGCAAAGATATCCGCAGCTTCATCCATAAGCTCTTTGGTGTGAGTTGCGGTATAACTGGTTCTGATCATGCTGTAACCCTGGGGTACCGCCGGAGAAATAACAGGATTGACATATACTCCCTCATTAAGCAGTTCCCTGCAGAGTACGAATGTTCTGGTGTCATCATACGTCATGATGGGAATTATGGGGGTTTGGGTCTCCTTAAGAGGAATGTTTCTTTCTCTTAAGAGCCCTCTCATATAATCAGCTATTTCATTAAGCTTACGGACTCTCTCAGGCTCTTTTTTCAGAATATCCAGGGCGCAGAGAGCAGAAGCAGCATTTGCAGGCGGAATAGACGCGCTGAAAATAAACGGACGGGATGTGTGCTTGACATAAGATATAACCTCAGCACTGGCAGCCATATATCCGCCCAGGCTGGCAAGCGATTTTGAGAATGTTCCCATAATAATGTCAACTTCATCCTCCAGCCCGAAATACTCTGCAGTGCCGCGGCCGTTTTCTCCCAGAACGCCAAGACCGTGAGCGTCATCAACCATAATGCGGGCGCCGTATTTTTTAGCCAGCTCAACGATTTCCGGAAGTTTGCAGATTTCTCCGCCCATACTGAAAACACCGTCGGTTACAATAAGAATTCCTTTTGATTCGGGAATTTCCTTTAATGCCTTTTCCAAATCTTCCATGTCGCTGTGCTTATAGCGGATCATTGTAGCATAGCTTAAGCGGCATGCGTCATAGATACTGGCATGGTTTTCTTTATCACAGAGAATAACGTCGTTACGGCCTGCAATAGCGGAAATTATTCCTAAGTTGGACTGAAAACCTGTACTGAAAGTAATGCAGGCATCTTTGTGTAGAAACTCAGCTAATGCGTTTTCAAGTTCGATATGCAAATCCAGTGTGCCATTAAGAAATCTGGATCCGCTGCAGCCGGTACCATACTTTTCTACAGCTTTTATTGCTGCTTCTTTAACTCTTGGATCCGAGGTCAGACCCAAATAATTGTTGGACCCGATCATTATGGTCCTGTGTCCTTCCATTGTTACAACGGTATCCTGACCCGATTGCAGGGCATGGAAATAAGGATAGATACCCGCTTCAACAGCTTCCTTTACTTGTGTAAACTCATAGCATTTCCTAAATAAATCTATCTCGACATCCCCTTTAATCATTAAGGAAATTATATTATGACCTGATTATATTACCAGCATCATATAACACTATTTTATTGTATCATATTAATATTAAATATCCAGTATTATTTGATTCATTAATAACCAAAGTTATTTCAAGAATTTTTTGCCAGGTTTATTTCAATATAATACAATAATAAAAGGAAAACTTCGCAGAGAAAAGCTTTTAATACATAACATGCATGGAGGTAGAAAGATGAAAGCAAAAACGGTGATTATAACCGGTGCATCGGCGGGAATCGGCAAAGCAACGGCAGAACTCCTTATGAAAAAAGGTTTTCATGTATACGGCACATCCAGAAAAGTTGCGGGAAATATTGATGTTAACGCTGCGGAAGACGCACAAAGCGGTGGATTTATACGGATGATAAGTTTAGACGTTACAAGTGAAGATTCTGTCAAGACTGCCGTAGAAAGTATTATATCCAAAGAAGGACATATCGATATTTTAATAAGTAATGCAGGCATAGGCATTGCCGGCTCTATCGAGGATGTTTCATTATCTGAGGCATCTTTACAGTTTGATGTGAATTTCTTCGGAACATTAAGAATGATAAAAACCGTGCTTCCTTATATGAGAGAACAGGGATACGGAAAGATAATAGCCATAAGCTCGGTCGCTGGCGCAATTTCCATACCGTATCAGGCTCACTACAGTGCCAGCAAATTTGCAGTGGAAGGTTTGATTGAAGCACTGAGGCATGAAATCGCTCCTTTTGGAATAAAGGCGTGTCTGGTTGAGCCGGGAGATACCAGGACGGATTTTACAAAGAGCCGTATCGTGGCAAAAAATGCAAGTGTTGACTCTCCTTATTATGATAGGTTCAAGAAATCATTGGCCCGCATGGAGAAAGACGAACAAAACGGGGCTTCTCCTTTAGAAGTAGCCAACATAATATATAAAATGATAACGAAGAAAAATCCCCCTGTTCGTGTTGCAGTCGGGTTCCAGTATAAATTGGTGTTATTTTTAAAGAGGCTTCTGCCTGCCCGTATACAGGAGAAAGTCATAGGAATTCTTTATAACTGATTCAAGTTTTTTCCTGAAAAATTCCTAAAAATAATTGTACATAAAAAAAGTTGCCGATTTCTATCAAATATTATTATTATTCCACTTGATTCTATATTTCTGTATGATAGAATGTTTCTATAATTTTTGATTTCACCTTGAATATTATTCCTTAACCATTGACTGGAAGGCAATCTGACGGATTATACAAGATTAAAAGTGAAGACCGGCTTAAATTTAAACTATAGTACTTTTGGTACTTGGTATAGTCGTCTATTTGCTTACAGCGACCGGGAAAGGATTAATTAATTTGCAGGAGGGAAAAACAAATGAATTTTCTTGAAAAGCAGTTCCAACTAAAGGAAAACGGAACAAATGTCAGAACTGAGTTCATTGCAGGTGTAACGACATTCTTTACCATGGCCTACATTATTTTTGTAAATCCGTCCATATTAGGCGAGACCGGCATGCCTGCAGGCGGAGTATATGTAGCAACCATATTGGCAGCTGTAATTGCCACTCTGATCATGGGACTTTTCGCCAATGTTCCATACGCACAGGCTCCCGGTATGGGACTAAACGCATTCTTCACCTACACCGTATGTTTCGGTATGGGATTTACATGGCAGCAGGCTCTGGCAATGGTATTTATCTGTGGTATCATTAATATCATCATAACCGCTACTCAGATCAGAAAAATGATTATCAAAGCTATCCCCAAGACTCTCCAATATGCAATTGGAGGAGGTATTGGGCTTTTTATTGCCTATATAGGCTTTATTAATGCCGGATTTATTGAGTTCGGAGATGTTCCTGCTCTTGCTAACTTTACTGATGCTAATGCACAGCTGGCACTGATTGGACTGGTTATTACTGCTGCATTAATGATCCTTAAAGTCAAAGGCGCGATTCTCATAGGCATTGTTTTAACAACTATTATTGGTATTCCGATGGGTGTTACAAGTCTTGATTTCTCTGCATCACAGTTTAATATTTCTGATGTTTCTCAAACGTTCCTGGCATTGGATATCGGAGGCCTTTTTGCAGATCCCGAAAAGATATTCCTGGTACTTACCACAATTCTGGCCTTCAGCCTTTCCGATACTTTTGATACTATCGGAACATTTATCGGAACAGGAAGAAAAAGCGGTATCTTTGATGATAAGGACGAAGCTGATCTTTTCCAGAGCAAAGGATTTAAATCAAAAATGGATAAGGCTCTTTTCGCCGATGCTACCGCTACATCAATAGGTTCTCTCTTAGGAACATCCAACACCACAACCTATGTAGAAAGTGCAGCAGGTATTGAGGCCGGCGGCAGAACCGGTTTGACATCCGTATTCACAGCAGTGTTGTTCTTGATTGCGCTTGTATTCGCTCCTGTAGCTGGCATTGTTCCGGGAGCAGCAACAGCACCTGCTCTTATTATAGTTGGTATACTCATGATGGATTCATTTGGAAAGATTGAATGGGGCAACTTTGATGAAGCTCTTCCTGCTTTCTTTACCGCAGTAGTTATGCCTTTCTCTTACAGCATATCCAATGGAATCGCGGCAGGATTCATCTTCTATGTTGTTTCGAAGATGTTCAAAGGCAAATTTAAAGAAGTGCATCCGATTATGTATATCGTAACGGTATTGTTTATTGCCAACTTCATTATAAGCGCCATTCCCAAGTAATAATTCCTGACTGTTTATATAAATTAGTTTGTGAAGTAATATAATCTGAATACTGTAAACTGTTTGGATGATTTTGTGAAAGGCTGTCCTGAAGCACTCGGGGCCGCCTTTTCTTACTTCTGTGAAAATCCCTGAATAGTTAACAGAAAATTTACGTTATATTCATTATATAAACTTGAATTTACAGACTACTTAAGCAATAATGATGTCAAATATAGATTGACCTTTTATAATTAAGGTAAAATATAAGAAAAAAGCGATATTATTTTTACGGTAAGAAGGATAGGGTGTAAAATGAACGCAAGAGCACATGTCCTGGTAGTGGATGATGATGTAAATATTTGCGAGTTGCAGAGGCTATATCTGGAAAGAGAGAATTTCCAGGTTACAGTCTGCCATGATGGTTACAGGGCAGTTGAAATATTTAAAGAAAAAGCTCCTGACATTGTCATACTTGATATAATGCTTCCCGGTATGGATGGCTGGGAGGTTTGCCGTGAAATCAGAAAAATAAGTTCTATACCCATAATAATGCTGTCGGCGAAGGATGAAACCTTTAATAAGGTTCTTGGACTGGAACTGGGCGCTGATGACTATATAGTCAAGCCTTTCGAGCCTAAAGAACTGATAGCCCGTATCAGAGCGGTTTTAAGACGTTATGGCAGGCAGGAAGAGGCTGCTTCCGAACAGGTGATCTACCCCGGACTGGTAATCAATAAATCCGACTATACTGTAAAATTGAACGGCAAGGATTTGGATATGCCTCCAAAAGAGCTGGAATTATTGTTTTTCCTTGCATCAAACCCAAACAAGGTATTTACAAGGGAACAGCTACTTGAAAATGTATGGGGTTTTGATTTTTATGGGGATACCAGAACAGTGGATGTCCATATAAAAAGATTAAGAGAAAAGTTTGAGCCCGGCGAATATAAATGGCAGATAAAAACTGTATGGGGAGTCGGTTATAAGTTTGAGGTGAAATAATGATAAGAACGATGTTCGGCAAGGTGCTTTTCCTGGTTATAGCTGTTCTTATTGTTAGCTTTACCTTAACAGGTCTCATCATGAACTATGGCCTGAAAAAAATGGTGGCGGAAGAAAAAGTAGAGCAGCTTCAATTAGTTTCGGAAAAAGTCATAAATGCACTGGACACATTGCTCAGAAATGAAATTACCCGCAACCCCTATTTATTCATCAGCTTTATACAGACCCTTGCCAATAATACCGACTGCCTGATTTGGATAGCCGGGGATGACGGCACACTTATTTTCTATTCTGAAATCCCAAGTTACCTGGAAGATAAACTGGAAATCTCGGAGGAAGGCTTGCCTAAACTGCCAGACCCACGCCAATATCAAAAGCAGCCAGTAGAATATGAGATCGGCGATTACTTCGGACTGTTTGCAGACACGGGTGTTGATTGGGTCACAATAAACCGGCACTTTATTATCAGAAATATTCCTCCATATAATATGGAAGCAAACGGAGTAATACTGATCCACTCGAAAGTCCCAAATATATACCGGCTTAAAACATCAATAATAATAATTTTTGTTATCTCAGGATTAGTTGCATGTACTGTTGCCATACTGTTTGTAGCTCTGATAACGAAACGCATCACCAAACCTTTGAACCAAATGAAAAATGTGGCCAGAAGAGTAGCTTCAGGGGAATTCTCAGAAAGGATAAATGTAAAGGGAAAGGACGAGATTGCAGAGTTTTCCGAAAGTTTTAACAATATGATAGCAGCCCTTGATAATCTGGAACGAATGAGACGGGATTTTATCGGAAATGTCAGTCATGAGCTGAGAACTCCAATTACAACAATAAAAGGTTTTATTGAAGGGATACTGGATGGGGTGATACCGGCAGAAAAGCAGGAAGGATATCTTACTATCGTTCTTGATGAGACCAGAAGAATGCAGAAATTGGTCAATGATTTATTGGACCTTGCGAAAATGCAGGCCGGAGAAGTTGCTCTCAATATGACGGATTTTGATATTAATGAATTGATAAGGCGATGTGTTATAAGCCTTCAGCAAATGTTTATTGAAAAAAATCTTGAATTTACGGCCGATTTTGAAACAGAGAGGATGTTCGTACATGCTGATTCAGAAGCCATACAAAGAGTTCTGATCAATTTGCTTCACAATGCTGTTAAATTTACGCCGGAAAACGGCAAAATCAAGGTAAAAACTTATACCGAAAGAGGGAAAGTCTACGTTTCGGTTGAAGACACCGGAAAGGGCATACCTGAAGCAGAGTTGCCATATGTTTTCGAAAGGTTTTATAAAACAGATAAATCAAGAAGCGCGGATCGGTCAGGTGTCGGCCTGGGGCTTGCTATAGTGAGAAATATCATGGTTGCGCATAACGAAAACATAAAAGTGGAAAGCGTTGAAGGCCATGGCTCGGTATTCACTTTTAGCCTGCGTAGCTCTCCAGCGTCCGGGTAACACTAAAGTTAACATTTTATTCATATATTTGTCAAAATTAATGACTATAATTAAACTGTACATAAAAAACTAAAGAAAGGAGTAGGTGTCATGGATGATTTCAAAAACAACAATGATCTGAACCAGAACAGGGATGACAACAGATGGGGCTATCTAAACAGTTATTATCCCAGCCATAATACCTATACTTATCAAAGTTCTTACCAGCAAAGGTATCAGGATAGATATGATGATTTAAAGACCTCTTCATTCTATAATGAGAGCTATAAAAAACCTTCAAAGGGCAGATTGAAAAGTCTGATTGCACCTATGCTGATCGTGGCCCTTATAAGCTCGCTTCTGACAGGTGGTATTGTAGGCGCATATTTCACTTACGGGTTACCTGAAAAATACAGCGAAACCACCAACTTACCCGGAAACGCTAATTCAGGCGAACAAGTAAAACAAAAACAGGTCACAATTGTAGATGAAACAACTACGTCGGCTGAAACTATAGTAGCTGAAAAAGTCGGCCCTTCCATAGTAGGTATCAAAACTACTTATACAATAAGTGACCGATTCTTTGGTTCTACTCAAAGCACAGGACAGGGCTCAGGAATAATTTACAGAAGCGACGGATATATCATAACCAATAACCATGTAATAGAAAACGCCATGTCAAGCGGCAATAAAATCGCACCGAACTCCAAAATTGAAGTTATACTGCCTAACCAGATAGATACTCCTTATGAAGCTACGGTTGTCGGAAGAGATTCAAAGACCGATATTGCTGTTTTGAAAATAAATGTATCAGAATTGCCGGCAGCTGAGTTTGGCGACTCTGATAAAGTCAAGGTCGGTCAGAAAGCCATTGCCATTGGCAATCCTGCGGGACTGGAGTTCATGGGAACGGTTACATCAGGTATTATAAGCGGTTTGAACCGCAGAATAGAGTTTGATGACGGTACTGTTCTAAGGCTTATTCAGACAGATGCAGCAATAAATCCAGGTAACAGCGGCGGAGCGTTGTTAAATTCAGAAGGCAAGGTAATAGGCATAAACACTTCTAAAATCGGAGGTGCCGGATATGAAGGATTAGGATTTGCCATTCCTTCCAATAATGCCGTAGAAGTCGCTGAAAGTCTTATAAAGAGCGGATATGTGGCAGGAAGACCCAAGATCGGTATTGTTGTCGATACAAGGTTTAACTCTACCATTGCGAAGAACAACGGTGTACCCGAAGGAATCCTTGTCTATGAGGTTGAGCCGTTAAGTGCCGCTTTTATGGCCGGCGTGAAAACAGGAGATATCATTACCAAGTTTAACGGAGTAGAAATTAAGAGCTTTTCTGAGCTCGAAGCTGAAAAAAATAAATATAAAGCAGGCGACAAAGTAGAGTTGACAATCTATAGATTACCTCAGAGAGGCGATGCCAGCCAGGGCAAGTATATTACAGTTGAGCTGACACTTGGTGAAGATAAAGAATAGATCCTTAGTTTAAACACTAAAAAACCGGATGCATTAACAAAATATTGCATCTGGTTTTTGATATTTATGGAATATTTTATTATAATACGCAGTTATTACATTTTAAACCGCAGTTATTACATTTTATTACAAAACGATTAACAAATATAGTATATTATTTTGCAAGACCCATAAAAAACAAATCTTTTCAATATTTTACACAAGATTACGGTATCTGAACTCTGTATGCCAAGTAGTTTAATATACAAGAGATATAATCACCGTACAACCTTTGACCCCCCCATAGACTGTACGATGATTATATATACCTTATCTATTACTATCTTTCTTCATTATTTAGAATTGGCGAATTACATAAACGCCAATTCTAAATAAGTTTTTTCCAAAATAGGCGGTTGAATTGCAGCATTATTGTTCAGACCCCAAAAATCTCAGAAGAAGGTAGGATTATGTTACAAAGATTTTCTGAAAATTTAACTGATCTTCTTTTAACTAAGGGCATCATAGACAGTGAAAATCGAGAGATTTATACATATGGATTTGTGGCATTGTTCTCGACTGCCATCAATATAATAATCGTGCTTACCATCGGTATTATAGCAGGTATTGCGCTCGAAAGTATATTTTTTGTACTTATGTTCGGTATCCTGAGGATGTATTGCGGCGGATACCATGCCGAGACTCATATTGCATGTATTCTTATTTTTACAGGCATTTATGGGACTGCAATGATTATAGCGCGGTTTTTGCCTATTGAAGCCGGCAGTGTTTTTTCAATGATTGCAGGAACATTTTCTTTTGTGGCCATATTTCTTCTGGCTCCGATCGAACATAAAAACAAACCTTTTATAGATGATGAAGAAGCAAAATTTCGCAAAGCATCAAGAACTATTGCATCTTTAGAATTGATAAGCATTTATTTGATCATTGCGTTTTTCACCACGGCAATAAAAGCAGCAGTTTTAATCGCGCTTGCTATGCTTAGCGTAACCTTTATTCTTATTCTGGCTAAAGCAACAGAAAAAAAGGGGGTGAAATAAATGATCGGATTACTGGGTGCATTGTTGGGAAAAGCTATTGCAGCTCTGGCATTTTCTACTGCTTTTTTAAGCAACTTTACCTGCTGTGTGGTTTTTGTTAATCAGCCGAAGGTACCAGAAAAAGTTAGAATGATGAAACACTAGACCCGTGACGATATTATAATGACAAATAAGTTCTCCAGTACTATCTCAGAGAGATATGGACTGGAGATACTTATTTATACTTATTTATACATTATGGGAAATTATTAAATTTAAAATATAGAAAGTAGGGAAAATATTTGAAAGGATGTAATGAATTCTGGTATGATAATCTTGTCGAAAAACATAATTTCTTATTTAATACAAATACAACTAATGATGCCATAAATTCGGTGGGTGCTATGTATATTGCTATATGTGATGATGACAAGAACTATCTTGAAATCTTTTTAAGGTACATAAGAAATTACTTAGCCTTACTGGAAAACAGTTGTGCCGGTATATCGGTGGACTGCTATCCTAATGGAGAGATGTTGGTAGACGCATATAAGGCTGGAAAAACATACGACTTGATTTACTTGGATATAAAAATGAAAAAGGTTAGCGGGTTCGATGCTGCAAAGATTATAAGAGAATATGACAATAAAGCGTTGATCATATTTGTGACTTCCCTTAAAGACTATATATTCAATAGCTTCGAATACCAACCGTTCTGGTTTTTGATAAAGCCCGTCAGCGAAGAAAAGTTCGGTTATGTGCTCAGGCAGGCAGTAGCGCAAATTAATGAAAAGAAGAATAAAAGATACTCTTTTTACACCAGAGAATACGGTTTAATGAGTATTGAGATCAATAAGATAATGTATCTGGAAAGCGTACTGCGAAAAGTCGTTCTTTATACGAGCAATCAGCAGTTTACATATTATGCGAATCTCAAAGAAGAAGAGGAGAAATTATCAAAATACAATTTTACCAGAATACACAAGGGTTACCTGGTCAATATGGAGTACATACAACGAATCAATAAATCAAATATCGTACTAAAAAACAACGTGGTCCTGCCCCTTAGCGAACACAGGCTGAAAACGGTATTCGACAGATTTACCAGTTATCTTGCGAGGTGCTCAGTATGATTATACATAGTGTGTCGTGGTATTTTACAGAAGCTTTTTCATCCATCTTTGAAATCATAATTATATTAACTTTCCTGGATGGGTTTTTGGAAAAGAAAGAAATTTCGCGAATAAAGCAAATAACTGTGCTTGTTGTTGCATTCTTACAACTGGTGCTGGTATGCTCGTTTTTATACAATATTCCAAACGCGCTTATAGTAAATTTCCTTTTGGTCTCAGTTTTAATATCCAAAACGTTTTTTAAAGGTAAGCTGGATACTCAATTGTTCACATGTGTTTTGCTTCTGGCAATACTTGTGGTTACGGAACTTGCTTCAGTCAGCGTGTTGATTTTGAGTCTGGATCTGGAAGCGGAGATATTCCGTAGCGATCCGTTATTCCGGCTTTTTGCAGTTACCATAAAAAACATCTTATCCTTTGTGGCAGTTAAAGTTGTATGCATGTACAAGAAATCTTACGTGTCTGAAACCGGCAGGAAATATTTCTTTTTACTCCTGGCCATTCCTGTAATAAGTATAGTTGTTGCCATGATAATACTTGATCTTGTGGTAAGGTACAGAGTTACCGAAACTTTCTACGTTTTGATTGCGTATATATGCCTTATGTATGTTAATGCAATTGTTTTCAGTATTTATGAATTGATATTGGATCAGCTTGAAAAAAACTATAATTACAGGTTGATTGAAAAACAACTGGAATTACAGCTTAATCATTACAACAAGCTTGCAGAAAGCCGTGAAGTGCTTTCCGAAGTGATCCATGACTTTAAAAATCATTTGAATTGTATTTATAATCTCTATAAATATGAGAAAAAGAATGAACTGGGCAATTATATCAACAATCTTATCAGCATAACAGATACCGAAAAAATCATAGACACCGGGAACCCTGTCATTGATGCAGTGTTGAGTGAAAAAGCCGATATAGCCGATAAAATGGGAATCAAGTTTGAGCGGGAGCTTTATTTGCCGTCAAATATTGAAATAAAGCATACAGACCTGTGTATAGTCCTGGGAAATTCATTGGATAATGCCATTGAAGCCTGTAAACGTATAACGGATAGTTCGATGCCTAAGGAAATCAAGCTCTATATGAATTATCGCGATAAATATATGGTGATTGTTGTTACAAATACATGCGACAAACCCCCTGTAAAATTGGGAAAGTTCTTTAAATCATCCAAGCCTTCGCCTGAAATACATGGGATTGGACTGCAAAGCATAGACAGGACCGTAAAGAAGTACAATGGTAATATGGTCATCAAATATGATAATAACATATTCGAATTGGAAATAGTAATGTCTACGGCTTAAGCATAGGTTAATATCTTATCGGCCAGCTTTTCCCGGGCAAGAGTAAGTTGCTGGAAATCTATGTTTTTAACATAATACTTTTCCAACTTATCATGATAAGATTTTGCCATAGCAATAGACTCTATGGCTTTCTGGATGATGGTATCGGTACAGTGCTTGTCAAAATCAAGCTGAGGTTTGAAATCAGTGATAATATCGTGATTCAGGAACTCATCCATATTGTATGTTGTTACGTTTTCACTGTTTATTCCATCGATATCATGGTATTCCTTGGCTGTAATAACCGATATTTTAAGCTCCGGCAATACGATATGCTCGATCCTGTCGGGCGACATGGGGCAATAGTATGCCTCGGTCAAAAAGCCCTTTCTGACTGCTTCGTCCTTTATACATTTTAGTATGTTATTGGTGTTGTATCCCGCCGGAGCGTATAATCGGATTACTTTATTTCCTGTACAGAGACTGTCCAAATAATTGATCAGCCCATTGGGAGTGATTGCGCTAGCAAAAAGAAATCTTTGTTTTCCAGGTATTCCGGAAGGGGAACTTGATCCAAAAAGCTTTGTATTAAGATCATGTATAAAAATTGCTTCTTGTCCTCTGTCCAGAGCAAGTTCAAGGATTTTTTCTGCATCGGTCTTAATTTCATAAGCGGCTCTTAAATAACGATAAGCTCTTTCAAAGCAGTCTTTTTTTCTCTTGCTGGTTTCAAGTATTATTTCTCTTGCTTCAATAATTCCTTCTTCATTCCAGAATTCCCCCAAATTGATGATTTCATCAATGGCTCCGGGGTACAATGGGTCAACTACATGAGGCGCGGTTCCGTCGATAATCGCAACTTTAAGCCTTGGGACAACGATTCCGTCCAGGCTGTTATTATCACTGGAACAATGCATGAATTCAATATCATAACCCTGCCTGGCTAATTTCTGTCCGACTATTTTCATTATGGTGCTTTTTCCGGTACCGGGTCCGCCTTTTAAAATAAAAATGCGGTTTGCTTTTTCAGGGTCTATTATATATCTGTAATAGCTGTAAAAGCCGAAGGGAGTATTACCGCCGGGAAACATATGCCTGATTTTGCTTTCTGTCATAAATATTGACCTCATCTTAAAAACTCCGTCTTATAGTCTATTCATAATTTCGTTTGCCTATTACACATATTTGATCGAATAAGTCAAAAGTTACAACCAATTTGACTGTACATGCAAATCTCTTTGTTTGTTTTAAAAGCTTTTTTTAGAATTGAAAATACATTATAATTAACACATATTGAAAAATTCATAATAATGTGTGAGAGGAATGGACATTTAGATGGCGGTAAGAAGGGTTTACGTTGAAAAGAAACAAGGTTTTGATGTAGAGGCTTCAAAGCTTTATGCTGAATTTACCGAGAATTTGCTTGTCAAAGGACTTACTAAAGTCAGAATTATTCATCGATATGATATAGAGGGTATAACCGACAGAGATTACGAAGAGGCTAAAAGAACTGTATTTTCGGTACCGCCGGTAGATAATGTATATGATGAGACCCTCGATATCCCCGAAACAGATAGAGTTTTTGCCGTGGAGTATTTGCCCGGCCAATACGATCAAAGAGCCGATTCGGCGGCCCAGTGCATTCAGTTCATAACACACGGGGAAAGACCCGATATCAAAGTGGCAAAGCTTATAGTCTTATCAGGTGAAATATCAGATTCCGATTATCAAAAAATAATCAATTTTATTATAAATCCGGTTGAAACCCGTCAGGCTTCACTGGAAAAGCCGGAGACACTGAAGGATGATTACCCGGTCCCTGAAGATGTTAAAATTGTAAAGAGCTTTATTCAAATGTCTGCAGAGGAATTAAAGACATTCATGGCAGAGATGGGTTTTGCCATGTCTTTTGATGATTTGGTCTTTTGCCAGGAATATTTCAGGGATGTGGAACAACGGGACCCGACCATAACTGAGCTCCGAGTGATAGACACCTACTGGTCTGACCATTGCAGGCATACCACTTTCTTAACCGTACTGGAAGACATCAAATTCGATTCAAACCCGATTGCCCGGAAAACAAAAGAGGTTTATGAGGACTATATTGACATCCGAAATAAAGTGTATGAAAAGACCGTGAAAGATATAACTCTGATGGACATTGCCACTCTTGCAATGAAATATCTGAAAAAAACCGGGGAACTTGATAACCTTGATCAATCTGAAGAAATCAACGCATGCAGTATAGTGGTAAAAGCAATTGTTGACGATAAACCCGAAGAATGGCTGGTAATGTTTAAAAATGAGACGCATAACCATCCTACTGAAATCGAGCCCTTCGGCGGAGCTGCCACATGCCTGGGAGGAGCTATCCGGGATCCCCTGTCAGGACGTTCTTATGTTTATCAGGCTATGCGTGTAACAGGTTCTGGAGATCCCAGGACGCCCCTTGACAAAACCTTGCCGGGGAAACTGCCCCAGAGGGTTATTACCACAAAAGCTGCACAAGGCTATAGCTCCTATGGCAACCAGATCGGACTTGCCACAGGCATGGTGGCCGAGATTTATCATGAGGACTATGTCGCAAAAAGGATGGAAATTGGAGCGGTAGTAGGCGCCGCCCCCAAAAATTATGTGGTGAGAAAAACTCCTGAACCCGGAGATATAATTATACTGTTAGGCGGCCGTACAGGCAGGGATGGCTGCGGCGGAGCCACCGGCTCGTCAAAAGAGCATACTGTCGAATCCCTTACGACTTGCGGCGCAGAAGTCCAAAAGGGTAATCCTCCCACTGAGAGAAAGATACAGCGTCTTTTCAGGAAGCCTGCTGTAACCAGGATGATTAAAAAGTGCAATGACTTCGGTGCCGGTGGAGTATCGGTAGCAATAGGAGAGCTGGCAGACAGCATTTCGATAAACCTGGACGCCATCCTGAAAAAATATGAAGGTTTGGATGGCACCGAACTGGCTATTTCTGAATCTCAGGAAAGAATGGCGGTCGTGGTGGCTCCTGAAAATGCAGGCAAATTCATTGAGGAAGCCCGTAAAGAAAATCTTGAGGCAACAATGGTGGCGGTTGTTGATGATTCCGGAAGACTGCGTATGTGCTGGCGGGGCAAAACCATAGTTGATATAAGCCGTGATTTTCTCAATACAAATGGTGTAAAGCAAAGCACAACTGTGAAGGTAAAAGGAGCGGAACTATCGGAAAGCCCTGTGGAGACTTTGGATCCATCGGTAGGAAAATACGGAAATGACCCATTGCAGGCCTGGGTAAAAAATTTGGAAAGATTGAATGTATGCAGCCAAAAAGGTTTAGTGGAATGCTTTGACAGCACTATAGGCGCAGGTACGGTCCTGATGCCTTTCGGAGGCAAATATCAGCTTACGCCTGCTGATGGGATGGTGGCGAAGCTTCCTGTAGAAACCGGGAAAACCACAACCGGCACTATAATGACATTCGGGTTTAACCCTGTGATATCCAAATGGAGTCCGTTCCACGGAGCGGTTTATGCTGTAGTAGAATCCCTTGCCCGCCTTGTTGCCATCGGTGGGGATTATAAACAGGCAAGATTAACTTTTCAGGAGTATTTCGAAAAATTAGGAACCGACCCGGAAAAATGGGGGAAGCCTCTATCGGCTCTTCTGGGAGCTTTTTATGCCCAAACCCGGCTTAAAGTGGCTGCTATAGGCGGAAAGGACAGTATGTCAGGAACCTTCGGCGATATGAATGTGCCTCCCACACTGGTTTCATTTGCCCTGGCTCCTGTCAATGTTACAAGGGTTATTTCGCCTGAATTCAAAAAGTCAGGAACCAGTCTCGTGCTTCTTTCGATAAGCAAAGATGAATTGCTCCTGCCGGATTTTGAAGAATTGGAAAAAACATATACAAGGATAAATGCTTTGATTAAAGACAACGTGATCATATCGGCAACTGCCCTGAAGGCAGGCGGCCTGGCAGAGGCCATCTGCAAAATGGCTTTTGGTAACGGCATTGGAGCAAAACTGAAGGAACTGAGTTTTGATCGTTTGTTTAAGCTTGACTATGGGGCCATTTTGGTGGAAGTTGATACAGGATATGATCCCACTGAGATTTTTGATGGTTTGAATTATACCATGGTAGGAGAAACCATATCGGAGCCTGTTATAATAACAGCAAACGGTACTGTTTCCCTCAACGATCTCCAGGCAGCCTGGGAGAGTACACTTGAAAGTATATTCCCCACAAAAACAGACGGAGATGTAAGCAGGGTTAAAACCATTAACTATACTCAGGGGAAAAAATACAGAAAAGGAATTCATGTAGCAAGACCAAGAGTATTTATACCGGTATTTCCGGGTACCAATTGCGAATATGATGTTAAGCGTAAGTTTGAAGCAGCTGGAGCCATAACCGATATTATGGTACTTAAGAATCTTACGCCGAAAGAGATAGAGGATTCTGTCAGACAAATGAAGAAGAGCATAGATGAATGTAATATGATTATGATCCCCGGTGGATTCAGCGCAGGGGATGAGCCGGAAGGTTCAGGAAAATTCATCGCTACCGTATTCAGAAATCCTTATCTCACAGAAGCTGTCATGAATCTTCTCAATAACAGGGACGGTCTTATACTGGGAATTTGTAACGGTTTTCAGGCTCTCGTCAAATTAGGGCTCCTTCCATATGGAGAAATCAGGCCTTTGGATGAGACATGCCCCACCTTGACATTTAACACCATCGGGCGTCATGTGTCTTTAATGGTCAACACAAGAGTTGCCTCCAATCTATCGCCCTGGCTGTCCAATGTTAAAGTCGGAGACATTTATACTGTGGCAGTTTCCCATGGCGAGGGAAGATTTGTTGCCAGTCCTTCTGTTTTGGAGGAGTTGGAGAGAAACGGACAGATTGCGACGCAGTATGTGGATCTTGATGGCAATCCCACAATGGATATCAGGTATAACCCCAACGGTTCAATGCTTGCAATTGAGGGGATAACCAGCAAAGATGGCCGGATTTTCGGAAAGATGGCACATGACGAGCGTTACGCTTCCAATACATCTGTAAATATCCCAGGTAATAAAGATCAGAAAATATTTGAGTCAGGTGTTGAATACTTTCTGTAAATAGAGGTTCACTCATAACCCAATCTTGGGTCAGATATCATATCAGAATATCATAGGCTGTCTCAGAATACCTAACTTATTATTCTGTGGCCACAAAATGGCCGGGGAATCTTGAAAAGCTTAAGCTGACTGCCTGTTTTGAGACAGCCTCTTATCATCTTATGAAGGAATATATTATGAAAGAAACATCCGGGCAGAGTCATATCAAGAAAGATTCGTGTTCTATATCCCGCAAGGTTTGGCATACAGTGAAGGTGAGAGGAGTGTATGATAAAATACATTCCCATATTATTGGATTATTTGCACTGGTTTTATTATCAGGCATTTTGACATCATGCGGGAGACTGAATATGAGAACGATCGAATCAGGCAATCAGGATGCCTATAATCAGATCGATGAATTAACGGAAGAACTGAATACTCCTTCATTGAGGCCGGGAGAGAGCGTGGATGATGTTTCAATGCCTGCTGGAACTTCCGTTAATGAAGAAGAAAGTACCGGACAGTCAAATGTATATCAACAGGTTATTGATGAGTCAATTTTAGCGTCGAAAGATACGCCTGGGGCGTCCGAAACATCCGATCCGACGGCGGACTTGCCGCCCGAAAACTCACAGGCTCAGCAGGATGTTAACAAGAATGTACCTCCTGAGACAACCCCTAAAGCATCGACGGGTAAATCCCAACATAAAAATCCTGAACAGAACAGTACCACTGAATCTACGAAAACTCTTCCGCCGGAGCCTTCCAAAGATCCATCTCCTTCTCAGGCTTCCGAAGAGAGAATAAATATCGTGAACCCCTATGTACCCTATACATACGAGCAGATGATGGATGAAAGTCTGAAGCTGGCTGAGCTGTACCCGGATATAGTATCGCTGGGCAGCATAGGCAATTCAGTTGAAGGGCGGGATCTTCTGCTCATCAGGCTGGGAAAGGGAGATAAAAAAATAGTTCTCTGCGGTTCACATCACGCTAGAGAATATATTTCAAGTTCATATTTGATGAAGATGGTTGAGGAATACTCAAGAGCATATTCCAACAGCGGTTATTTTGGGAAATACAATGTCAGGGAAATATTAGACCAGGTGTGTATTTATGTTGTGCCCATGGTGAACCCCGACGGCGTAAATCTTGTTAATAAAGGTCTTGCTGCTGTAAACGATCAACAGGCAGTGGAAGCCATGGTAATGCTGAGGCCTTCCTACAGGGAGTGGAAAGCCAATATAAACGGGGTGGATTTGAACCGCCAGTATCCAGCCCAGTGGGAGGAGAAATATGATGAAGTCGGGAAGCCTGCTTCGGAAAGCTTCAAGGGGACTGCCGCTGCCACAGAGCCTGAAATACAGGCCATGATGAAACTTTCAAATGAAAATGATTTCATCCTGGCTGCATCGTTCCACACTAAGGGAAATGTGATTTACTGGGCTGACAGAGCCACAGTAAATTTAATACCGGGGGTGAAGGATATGGCAAAGCGATTGGCGTCGCTGACAAAATATCAGAGGATGCCCATCTCAGAGGATCCTGCCATATACGGCGCCGGGTATGAAAACTGGTTCAGGCTCGCATTCCTGCGCCCGGCCTTTTGTATAGAACTGACTCCGTATAACAATACCGATGTGCCTCATGACGATAAAAAATTTGACAGTATTGTATGGAACAATGCAAAGTACATAGGACTGTTTCTGGCGGAGGAAGCGCTTTACAGGCAATAAAGAAAAACATAAAACCGAAAACCGGACTTGCATTTATTCGAAAAATGGTATATGAAAAAGAAGAGTTACGTATGCAAAAAGTTTAGGAATGAGGAGTTTTTTTAATGTACAGATCTTACAGAAGTAGAAGAAGGTTTAATCCCCGTAAATTTATGATATTCCTGCTTACTGTCTTAACCATCATTGCAGTGATCGTTCTTATTACAAACGGGAAAGACCTTTTTAAGAATGACAATCTCAACACGCAGGGCAAAGCGACTTCAACCAATGATTTCAGCCAATCTGCCACACCTGGCCCCGCGGAAGAGACACCGGCCCCGGCGACACCATGGCCGACTCCGGAGCCTATGCCGGAAGAAAGCACAGACCCGAAAGTATTAAAGGTTTCCTGGGAAGACCCTGCCGTGTTTACAGGTGAATACGCTTTTGATGAATTAAAAAAGACCTTCAGGAAAAAGGATGGCACGACAGTTGATTATTGGGTGTTTGAACAGGGGAAACCCGTAGATTATATTCCTAAGGATGAAATCATTTTTGGCGATTCCAGTGAGTATTCGGATTTAAAGGGCGTAACGACATTCAGAGGCAATAATTACCGGGACTCTGCCTCCTACGGAAGCCGCACGATCACCGAAAAGAAACTGGAAATCGTTTGGTCCTACGATATTGGTGCGATAAGTACAAGCGAAGGCTACTGGCCGGGTACCGGCTGGACAGGACAGCCTCTGTTGGTTAACTGGCCTGAGGATATCAGGAAAATGATGAACATAAAACCTGAAATGAAAGGAAAAGATCTTGTTGAAGTGATCTACCCCACATTGGACGGCAACATTTATTTTCTTGATTTGATGACAGGCAAACCTACCAGGGACAAGATAACCGTAGGATTTCCCATAAAGGGAACCGGGATGGTAGATCCCAGGGGTTATCCAATTTTCTATACGGGTATGGGAATCAATGAAAACAGCGGAAAGCTTACTGAGTACAAATACAAAATTTTTAACCTTATAGATCAGACGCCGCTATACGACATATTTGGAAGAGATCCTGTGGCCTTCAGAAAATGGGGAGCCTTTGATTCTTCGGGGATAGTTGACAAGAAAACCGACACCTTGATTGAGGCTGCCGAAAACGGGCTTATTTATCGTGTCAAGCTGAATACCAAATTCGACCGTGAAGCAGGGACCATATCAATATCGCCACAGCTGACAAAATACCGTTACAAAGATTCCACCAATATTGAGCTGGGTATCGAAAATTCACCTGCCTATTATAAAAATTATATGTATTTCTGTGATAACGGCGGTATCTTCCAATGCCTGGATCTCAACACGTTAAAGCCAGTATGGGTCTATGATGTGGGGGATGATACCGATTCATCACCAGTTATAGAAGAGACCAGTGAAGGAGTTTTTGTTTATACGGCCAATCAGGTGGATAAAAGAAGCCAGTTGAGCAAGAGCCGTGAAAACTGTAATATAAGGAAATTCAATGCCCTGACGGGAGAACTTATATGGCAGAAGGATTATTCCTGCGTATACAATTACTATATCAACGGCGGAGCTTTAGGCACACCGCTTTTGGGAAAAGATGATATAAGCGATATAATTATTTTCAACATATGTTTTACAGGTTCAAATCAGGATGGCCTTTTGGTAGCGTTGAACAAGAAAACCGGGGAAGAGGTATGGAAAAGACAGTTAAATGCTTATAGCTGGTGTTCTCCGGTAGCCGTCAGAAGCTCAGAAGGAAAAACCTACGGATTATTTACTGATTTTAATGGGATACTGCATCTTTTCGATCCGAAGACAGGCAAAGACCTGCACACCGTAAGTCTCGGAGCCAATGTCGAGTCCTCGCCGGCAGTATATGACGACATGATTGTAGTGGGATCATATGCGAAGAAGATATTCGGGATAAAAATCAAATAACCTGGACGGGAAAATCGTTTGGATAATTTTTATAAAACATAGAATATGTCTTCCCAAGGTGGTACAATTGTTTGGGAATATTTGAAACGACCCTTTATAAAAACCTCAGAAACAAGATAACAGGAGGAATTCAGTGTGAATAAACGTAACAATAAATACAACAGATTAAAGACAATCGTTATACTTCTGGCAGTAACGTTGGTGGTTCTATTGGGTGTATTGATTGCACAGACCGATTTTGGAAAGGATATTATAGCCGGTTCGCCTACACCTTCGGCCAGCAATTCTCCTTCTCCTTCCAATACAGTGAAACCGACACCTGAACCTACACCAACTCCGGAACCAACTCCGCCGCCGGAAATAACCGATCCGGAACGACTGGTGCTGGATATTACGAAATTGCCCAATTATGTCAGCAGGACCACTGTTTCTGAGGGGACTTATCAGAAAAAATTCAGTGATGGTGCCACCATTACATATTCTGTTTACCAGAATGGCAAAAAGGTTGACTATAAGCCTGAATACACATTGGCTTTCCCCAGGGCCGTAGCCTATACCGAACAGAAAGGCGTTACTACCTTCAGAGGCAATAACTACCGTGATACGGCTGCTTATGGGACCCGGAATATCAAAGAGAAAAAACTTGAGATCATATGGGAGCAGCCAACCGGCGCCATCAGCGGCCATGGAAGTTACTGGCCTGGCTCAGGCTGGACAGGCCAGCCGATTCTGATCAACTGGCCTGAAGAGACCAGGAAAGTGATGAATCTCAAAGATGAATTTAAGAATAAGGATTTTGTCGAGGTTATTTATCCTATTTTGGACGGGAATATATATTTTTTGGATCTTGAAACCGGAAAACCGACCCGTAACAAGATAAATCTTGGATTCTCCATCAAAGGCACAGGTATGGTGGATCCCAGAGGTTATCCTCTGTTCTACACCGGAATGGGTTTGAATGAAAACAATGGCAAATACACCGACTTTAAGTACAGAATATACAGTCTGTTGGATCAAAGTGAAATTTTCAGCATTATGGGAAAAGATCCTTTATCCTACAGGGGTTCATGGGGAGCATTTGATTCATCGGCTATTTTCAGCAAGGAAACCGATACCTTGATAAATGTCGGCGAGAATGGTCTTATTTACAAGACCAAACTGAATACAAAGTTTGATGCTGCAACCGGTACTTTGTCCATATCACCGGAAGTAACCAAATTCCAGTATAAATCTTCCTATAACAGCCCCGGTGCTGATTACGGCATAGAAAACTCTCCGACTATATACAGAAATCTCATGTACACTGTTGATAACGGCGGTACCCTCCTTTGCCTTGATATCAATAAGCTGGAGCCGGTGTGGATGTATGACGTTCAGGATGACACTGACAGTACGATCGTGCTGGAGGAAGAAGAGGACGGAGTTTTCATTTATACGGCCAATGAAGTCGATAAACGCTGCGCCGGTGGGAAAGCCAGCAAGGCTGACTGTAATATACGCAAATTCAATGCGTTGACAGGCGAACTCATTTGGCAGAGGGATTATACCTGTTATTACCGTTCGGGTATTAACGGCGGGGTATTAGGCACGCCATTATTAGGCAAAGATGATATCGCCGACAGGATAATCTTCCCTGTATGCTTTACTGGAAGCCAGATGGACGGAAAACTTGTAGCACTGGACAAGAAAACAGGTGAGGAAATATGGGTCCGTCAGCTTGCAAATTACAGCTGGAGTTCACCGGTAGCTGTAAGAAGCGATGACGGTAAAACTTACGGTCTGTTATGCGGTTATGACGGATATATGCGTCTGTTTGATCCCATGACCGGCGAGGATCTTGATAAAGTATCATTGGGAGTAAATATAGAGAGTTCTCCATCAGTATACAATGATATTGCAGTCGTAGGTTCCTATTCACAGAAGATCTTTGGAGTAAGGATCAAGTAAAAATCTTAAGATATTTTTGGTGCCGTAGAGTGGGTCAAATGCGCTGTGAGGCCGTTTCACAACTCTCACGGCACTTTTTATGTTTATAATCAATTTACTGATAATGTATCCTGAGCTTTAGCGTACCCCCACTGTCATCCTGAGCGAAGCGCAGCGGAGTCGAAGGATCTTTGTCAGTATTTGGGCAGGAGCAAGGATCTCATTTCGAACGCCTTTAAGCACCTTGGCCTATAAGATTAATACCGCCGTTTTATGACATTCCTCCGCTTTCGCTCCGTCATGTCCCGGCCGAGGGGTCTTCCTCTCACGGGTCGCTCATCCATTTCCAATAATGTTACCGTTTGGTGGTTTTCCTCCGAAGCAAATCGGCTTATCTCCATGAGAAACCTTGCACCTGCCCTATCGTATCATCCTGAAGGTCACGAAGCATAGTGCAGGATTTAGCAAGAAAGTAATCATGTTAAGACTTGTGCTTTTTTCTTTTCACGACCTTATGGACATTGCTCATATAATGTTGCATAAGGGTTTATCCAATGGTGAAAGGAAGATGTAACATGCAATTCTATTACGGCGAAAGAACCCTCGCCCGTGCTCTTGATGAAGCAGAATTCTGGAAGCGCCAGGAGGCAGAACATACTGTAGTTATCCGTCAAATCGTACACAATCTTGAGCCAAGATTTGTAATACAGCTCCAGCAGTATGAATTGTCTTTTAATCAGGCAAAAGGTATGGTTACAAAATTCATAGAAACGTTGGTAAGAACCAGGGGAAATATAAGCCGGTCGCTTCAGCAGCAGATTTTGGAATTCATTCAGAAAGCTCTTGAACAAAGCCGACAGTTTATCCAGCTTCTCGATCAGATTTTGGCTGAGAGCAATCCTGTCCGCAGCAGTTCAGTGGCGCCGGTTGTAATCAACCATATCAGAAGAGAATCGGAGTATTTTATCGGCATAGCACAAGCCGTGCTGGATTATTCAAATAGATCCCGCTAAATAAAAAAGGACTGAGTCATAATAATGTCAATCCCAGGCCATAAACGGCCGAAGAATCTTAAACTTGGAGCTGTTTTAACAACTTTGCTTAAGATTCTTCGATTTTAATTCAGGATGACTGCCTGTTTTAAGACAGCCCTTTATATACTGATTTTGTCTCAAATAACGCTGTTGAGGATCTCAGCATAAGTCGGGATTTTCCAATGCTTACTGCTGACCAGCATTTCAAGTTCGTCAACAATCATTCTTAGCTCACTCATTGCCATATATACTTTTTCACGGTATGCTGCGGCAAGCTCGAGATTACTTCTTGCTTCCCTGACGGCTATGGTTTGATAGGAGAGATTTTCAATTCTCTTTTGCAGACATTCGGATAGTCTGGCTATTCTGCTGAGGAGGTTTTCTTCCATACTCACTGAAATATCAGGGCTGACGGCTTTCTTATGCAATATCAATTCGGCAAGTTCCCGCTGATAATCAATAACCGCCGGAATAACCAGCTTATTGACCATATCGATCATAGTCAGGGCTTCAATATTGATGGTCTTTGAATAGTTTTCAAGCAGTATGTCATAACGGGAATGGATCTCGTGTTCTGTAAAAACCTGATGACGGGTAAACATCTCCACATTTTTAGGTTGTATAAAGGCTGGCAGAGCTTCGGGCGTAGTCTTAAGGTTGGACAGACCTCTTCTTTCAGCTTCCTCTACCCAGGCGCTGTCATATCCGTTACCGTTAAAAATAATACGTTTATGGTTCTTGATAGTTTCCTTGATGAGTTTGCTTAAGTCTGCTTTAAAATCCTGGCTCTTTTCAAGGATATCAGCAAACTGACTAAGAACATCGGCAACTATTGTATTAAGAACGATGATGGGACCTGCAATGGAAAATGCAGAGCCCAGCATTCTGAACTCAAATTTGTTACCGGTAAAGGCAAATGGTGATGTGCGGTTACGGTCGGTAGTATCTTTCTGCCAGTGAGGCAGAACGGTAGCCCCTATTTCCATTAAGGTTTTTCCCTTGCCTGTGTAAAGTGTATCGTTCTCAATGGCATTCAGGATATCAGTAAGTTCTTCTCCCAAAAACATCGATACGATGGCAGGCGGAGCTTCATTAGCTCCCAGACGATGGTCATTGCCGGCGCTTGCAACAGAAACCCGCAAAAGGTCCTGATAATCATCAACAGCTTTAATTACTGCCACAAGGAACAAAAGGAACTGAGCGTTCTCGTACGGGGTATCGCCGGGTTCCAAAAGGTTTATCCCTGTATCGGTTGCCAAAGACCAGTTTATATGCTTTCCGCTGCCGTTGACACCAGCAAAGGGTTTTTCATGCAGCAGACAGGCTAAATTATGCTTAGCCGCGACAGTTTTCATAAGCTCCATAACCAACTGATTGTGGTCTGTAGCGATATTTGCTTCTGTATGGATGGGCGCAAGTTCATGCTGGGCAGGCGCAACTTCATTATGTTGTGTTTTGGCCAGAACACCCAATTTCCATAATTCCTCGTTAAGATCACGCATAAATGCCGAAACGCGAGGTTTAATAGCACCAAAATAGTGATCTTCCATTTCCTGTCCTTTTGGCGGACGCGATCCAAACAGCGTTCTGCCGCAATAAATCAGGTCCGGCCTTTTTAAATACATTTCCCTGTCTATTAAAAAGTACTCCTGCTCCGGACCTACCGTAGACACTACTCTGTTTGCATCGGTAATACCGAATAATCTAAGTATGCGTAATGCTTGGCGATTCAGCGCTTGCATGGAACGCAAAAGAGGGGTCTTTTTGTCAAGCGCTTCTCCGCTGTACGAACAAAAAGCGGTAGGTATATACAATGTATTATCTTTAACAAAGGCGTAAGATGTAGGATCCCATGCCGTATAACCTCTTGCCTCGAAAGTGGACCGTAATCCACCTGAGGGAAAGCTGGAAGCATCGGGTTCACCTTTGACCAAAGCTTTTCCGGAAAACTCCATAATCACCCGGCCATTACCATCAGGTACAATAAAGCTGTCATGTTTTTCGGCAGTTACACCCGTCATTGGCTGAAACCAATGGGTAAAATGAGTGGCGCCTTTTTCTATAGCCCATTCTTTCATTACGCTGGCCACTACATTGGCTACATCAAGCTCTAAATGAGTGCCTTTAGCGATGGTTTTGTGAAGAGCTTCATATGTGTCTTTTGGAAGACGCTCCTTCATCACCGCGTCATTAAATACCATACTGCCAAAAATACTAGGAATGTTTTTATTGGACATGCATATTCCTCCTTAAAGCATCAGATCCGAATGATTATAAAAAAAATAATAAGGTGCCGCGGGGGTTTTTCCCACAGCACCTTTGCTGTATGAGAAAAGTCTAGCACGATAAGAACCGACTGTCAATATTTTTAAATAAATTTTATGGGAATATGCAATAACAATTTTGTAAACTTGCATAAAATATGAGAAACATCATAAAATTTATTGACATACATGCAAAAAATGAAATATTATAAATTATAAATTGCAAAACCATATTGACATTAAAAAAATTATATAGTATCATGAGCAATATGAACAAAGGCGTTCATCAGATAGTGTCAGGCAAGAAGACTAATAGTGTCGAGCAAGGAGACTATTTGTCTTACCCGTCCTCAAGATACTATGTGATGAGCGCCTTTTTTATGATTGGAGGTATGATTTTTGAGAGAAGGTAGTTTCAGAAACGTATCAGGATGTGCAATATCAGGTATTATTTCAAAATCGGGCAGACGGTTTTCGGGCCAACTCATTATCGATTCAATCTCGGTCATGCACGAACGTTCCAACGGTCTTGGAGGCGGATTCACCGGTTATGGCATATACCCGGAATATAAAGATTATTACGCTTTTCATATATTTTACGATAACAGGACGGCAAAGAAAGAATGCGAAGAGTTTTTAGAGGAACATTTTGACATTATAAACCTTTCGAAGATACCTACAAGGAAGGTTCCTGAAATCAAAGATGAACCTCTTATCTGGAGATATTTTGTAACACCGCTTCCTACCAAGTTGAATGACAGCCAGTTGGATGAGAGAGAGTTTGTAGTCAAATGCGTATTTCGGATTAACACCAGCATTGACGGAGCATACATATTTTCCAGCGGTAAAAATATGGGAGTGTTCAAGGCTGTGGGATTTCCCGAAGATGTAGGCAAGTTCTACCGTTTGGAGGAATATGAAGGATACTGCTTTACAGCCCACGGCAGGTATCCTACCAACACCCCAGGTTGGTGGGGAGGCGCGCATCCATTTGCTCTGCTTGATTACTCGGTTGTTCATAACGGTGAGATTTCGTCTTACGACGCAAACCGGCGGGCAATAGAAATGTATGGATACAAATGTACATTGCTTACTGATACTGAAGTAATAACCTACATTATAGATTATTTAAACAGAAGAGTCGGGCTTACATTAAAGGAAGTTTGTTCTGTCATCGCCGCGCCGTTCTGGTCAACCATAGAAACTAAGCCTCAAAAAGAGCGTGAAGAGCTTGAATATTTAAGAAATGTTTTTGATTCTCAGCTGATTACAGGGCCATTCTCGATAATTGTAGGGTTTGAGGGTGGACTGATGGCATTGAATGACAGGCTAAAACTTCGCAGCATGGTGGTTGGCGAGAAAGATGATATGGTATATGTCGCAAGTGAAGAGGCGGCTATCAGAGTGATTCAGAAGGATTTAGACAAAGTGTGGTCGCCGAAGGGCGGAGAAGGTGTAATAGTTACTGTGGAAGAAGGGAAGATTTAAATGGCTGTTGAGTACATATATCCGGATTATGAAATTGTAAGAGATTATGATCGCTGCATCGTATGTCGAGTATGTGAGCGACAATGCGCAAATGAAGCGCATGAATATTTAAAAGACAGCAATAAAATGACAGCGGATAATGCCAAGTGCGTTAACTGTCACAGGTGTGTTTCTTTGTGTCCTACCAGAGCATTAAAGATCGTAAAATCGGATCACACTTTTAAGGAAAATGCCAACTGGAGCAATAAAAGCATAAAAGAGCTTTATAAACAGGCAGGAAGCGGCGGTGTTTTGCTGTCCAGCATGGGAAATCCCGAAAACTATCCTGTTTACTTCGATAAGATCCTGATAAACGCTTCGCAGGTAACCAATCCTTCCATTGATCCTTTAAGAGAACCAATGGAAACAAGAGTATTTTTAGGTGCGAAGCCGGATCGTATTGAAAGAGATGAAAAAGGCAGGTTGAAAAAGAATCTTCCGCCTCAGCTGAAGCTTTCCATGCCCATTATGTTCTCTGCCATGAGCTATGGTTCCATCAGTTACAATGCTCACGAAAGCCTGGCAAGGGCGGCAGCGGAACTGGGGATCCTCTACAATACGGGTGAAGGAGGGCTTCATGAGGACCTGTATAAATACGGCAAACATACGATAGTTCAGGTTGCCTCGGGACGTTTTGGGGTTCATACCACATATCTCAACAGCGGTGCCGCAATTGAAATTAAGATGGGGCAAGGTGCAAAACCCGGAATCGGCGGTCATCTTCCCGGTGCAAAAATTGTGGGGGACATTTCTAAAACCCGAATGATCCCGGAAGGAACAGATGCTATTTCTCCGGCTCCGCATCATGACATTTATTCAATCGAGGATTTAAGACAATTGGTGTATTCTCTGAAAGAAGCCACCGGGTATACGAAACCGGTCATCGTAAAGATTGCTGCGGTACATAATGTTTCTGCCATTGCAAGCGGCATTGCCAGAAGCGGAGCTGACATCATTGCGATAGACGGCTTCAGGGGAGGAACAGGCGCAGCTCCGACACGAATCCGCGATCATGTAGGTATCCCGATAGAACTGGCTTTGGCCGGTGTGGACAAAAGGCTCCGGGACGAAGGGGTTCGTAACAATGTATCCCTTGTTGTGGGAGGAAGCATTCGTTCAAGCGCTGATGTTGTAAAAGCCATAGCTCTTGGCGCCGACTGCGTTTATATCGGAACTGCTGCCTTACTTGCGTTGGGCTGCCATCTATGTCGAAGCTGCCAGACCGGTAAATGTAACTGGGGTATAGCAACCCAAAGAGAAGATTTGGTAAAACGCCTGAATCCCAATATTGGTTATAAGAGGCTTGTCAACCTCATGACTGCATGGCAGCACGAAATAAAAGAGATGATGGGCGGTATGGGCATTAATTCTATAGAAGCTCTTAAGGGAAACAGGCTCATGCTCAGGGGTGTGGGCTTAAACGAAAAAGAACTGGAGATATTAGGAATCAAGCACGCAGGGGAATAACCTAATTTATTATGCGGTGGTGAAATATTTTGAAGCGGGTTTATGTAAATGAAAAATGGTGTCTTGGCTGTCACTTGTGCGAATATTACTGTGCATTTGCATCGACAAATGAAAAAGATATGGCAAGGGCGCTGAAAGACATAAAGATTTCTCCAAGAATAAGGATCGAGGAAAAGGACGGAATAAGTTTTGCAGTTTCATGCAGGCATTGCTGTGAACCCTTGTGTGTCAAAGGATGCATTACAGGCGCCATGACAAGGAAGGACGGCGTGATAACAATTGACAGAGATAAATGCATCGGCTGTTATACCTGCATATTATCCTGTCCTTACGGAGCCGTTTCACCTTCGGAGGACGGTGCGATACAGAAGTGTGAGCTTTGCATAAAGACACACGGCGGAACACCGAAATGTGTGGAAGGTTGCCCGAACGGAGCTATTGTATTCGAGGAAAGAGGTGAATGAACTTGAAGTATGTAATTATCGGAAATTCAACAGCCGCTGTAGGTGCAGTGGAAGCCATACGAAAAAATGATACTAAGGGCAGTATCGTGATCATTAGCAAAGAAAAACATCATACATATTCAAGACCTCTGATTTCCTATCTTTTAATGGGCAAGACCAATGAAGAAAAAATGAAATACAGAGATGATGATTTTTACATCAAAAACGACTGCGTTTTAAAGTTGGGCAGAACAGCAGAAAAAATAGACGTTGATCGAAAAGTTGTCATTCTCGACAACGGTGAGCATGAAAGTTATGACAAACTGCTCATCGCTACCGGTTCATCGCCTGTTGTACCGCCTATAAAGGGCCTTGACAGTGTAAGGTACAAGTTTACATTCACTACCCTGGATGATGCCAAACAGTTGGAGAAGGTCCTTAAAAGGAATGCCAGGGTATTGATTGCGGGAGCAGGACTTATTGGACTTAAGTGCGCCGAGGGCATCAGCAAGAAAAAAGTGAAAACTATATGCGTAGATCTGGCGCCAAGGGTTCTTTCAAGTATTTTGGATGACGAGGGTTCGAAAATCATTGAGAATCATCTGATTAAGAATAATATTGAACTATGCCTTGGCCGGCAGATCGTTGAGTTTAAAGAAAATATCGCGGTTCTGGATTCCGGGGCTGAAATACTCTTTGATGTACTGGTACTGGCTGTCGGTGTAAGACCGAACATATCTTTATTGAAGGATGCCGGCGGTAAAACCAACAGAGGGATTGTGATAGATGAAAGATGCAGGACTTCCATACCTGATATTTATGCCGCGGGAGACTGCTGCGAAAGCCTGGATGTTTCATCAGGGGAAATAAAGCCGATGGCCTTGCTGCCTAATGCCTACATGCAGGGCGAATGTGCCGGAATGAATATGTCCGGAAAGGATTTTGTATTTGATAAGGCTATCCCGATGAATGCGATAGGTCTTTTCGGGAAACACATTATTACTGCCGGAACATATAAGGGTGAAACCTATTTTGAGGCAGACGAGAACAATTACAAGAAACTGTTCTATTCGGACAATAAACTGAACGGATATATCATAATAGGAAATATTGAGAAAGCGGGCATATACACTGCCCTTATCAGAGAAAAAACTCCCCTTGACACACTGGATTTTGAACTGATTTGTAAAATGCCCGGTCTGATGGCTTTCAGCAAGGAAGAGCGGGCAAGTAAACTGGGAGGTGTACCGGCATGAATTTACTGGCAAGAGAATTAGGATTTCAGGTACTCAATGAGAAAATACGCAATACAAACGATGATGTCATAATCGATGAATGCTATGGAGAACGTTTCATAGGTGCCGGAGCCAGATCCAAAACTATTACTATAAACGGGACACCCGGAAATGCATTGGGTGCTTATTTGGACGGAGCAACAATCATTGTAAACGGAAATGCCCAGGATGCCGTGGGGGACACAATGAATGACGGGAAAATCATTGTTTATGGGAATACCGGTGATGCTCTGGGATACGCTATGAGGGGCGGAAAAATATTCGTCAAAGGCTATGCTGGGTATCGCACAGGTATCCATATGAAGGAGTACCAGGACAAGAAACCGGTCATAGTGGTTGGCGGAAGTACAGGAAGCTTTTTAGGAGAATATCTTGCGGGAGGACTTATTATTGTTTTGGGACTGGATACTGACGGATTTCCCGCAGGGTACTTTACAGGCGCAGGTATGCATGGGGGCGAGATATTCATAAGAAGCAGCAAACCGCCTAAAAACCTGCCAAAACAGGTCAGTGTAAAAACGGCCCAGGAAGCTGATTTAAACAGAATAAAGGATATCCTGGAGGAATTTTCGGATTTATTTGGGGAATCTATGGATGAAATAATGGGAAAAACATTTTATCATCTGACGCCTAATGCCAGGAATCCATATAAACAGCTTTACACCGAGAATTGATAAGACGGGCTTGAGTCGGTCAAAAGCCGAATGCTGTCAATATTGTATGCTGAAATATAAAAGAAGGTGGGATGTTGTGAACAGTGCGCTGATTATATCATATTCAAGAAAAGGCGTTGAATATTTGACAGATATTCTGGCAGAGGCATCTGTTACGAACATCACCGCTGTTTCATCAGCGTATGAAGCAAGATTTATACTTAAGGAAAAAGAATTCGATTTGTGCATAATCAATGCACCCCTGCCGGATGAGTTCGGCGAGAGCCTTGCCCGTGAGATTACCGAAAAACACACCAGTCAGGTAATTTTGATCGTAAAAGCTGAATTGTTCGATAAGATATCCAACAGAGTCGAAGAATATGGCGTGATAACCATTTCAAAACCAATTGGAAAACTTTTTTTCAGGAATGCTCTTAAACTGGCTTCTGCTATTCATAATCGCATAAAAGCCATAAAAAACGAGAACGGTAAGCTGATGCAAAAGATAGAGGATATTAGAATTGTTGACAGAGCAAAATGCATTTTGATTTCCCATCTTTCCATAACTGAACCGGAAGCTCACAGATATATTGAGAAGCAGGCAATGGATATGAGGCAGACAAAAAGAAAAGTAGCCGAGGAGATATTGAGGATCTATGAAAATTGATTTTACAAAAATGCACGGTTGCGGCAACGACTATATATATATAAATTGTCTGGAACGGGAAATAGAAGATCCTGAAAGACTTTCCGTCATTTTGTCAGACAGACATTTCGGAATAGGCGGCGACGGAATCGTGTTGATATTAAAGAGTGATGTTGCCGACGCAAAAATGAGGATGTTCAACAGTGACGGCAGCGAAGGGAAAATGTGCGGAAATGCCATAAGATGTGTAGGGAAATATCTTTACGATAATGGAATCGTAAGAAAAAACCAACTTACAATTGAAACTTTAAGCGGGATCAAAACTCTGGGAATAAATACCGAAGACGGCTTTGTCACAACCGTCAGAGTTGATATGGGAAAAGCGGAGCTGTTGCCGTCAAAAATTCCTGTAGATCTTCCCGGTGACCGGATCATTAATTATCCTCTGAATGTCGGGGGAAATATTTACCGCATAACCTGTGTTTCCATGGGGAACCCCCATGCAGTTGTGTTTTGTGATAATTTGACAGGTTTGAATCTTGCCGACATAGGCCCTAAATTCGAGAATCACGAAATATTCCCCGAACGTGTCAATACTGAATTCGTAAAGATAATTGGCAGACACATCATACAAATGCGGGTGTGGGAACGGGGCAGCGGTGAAACCCTCGCTTGCGGAACAGGCGCATGCGCTGCAGCTGTCGCGGCCGTATTAAACGGTTTTTGCCCCAAAGGTGAAGACATACATGTCTTGCTCTTAGGCGGAGAACTTATTGTCAATTATTCCGATGAGACTGTATATATGACCGGATGTTGTGCCAAAGCATTTGAGGGTACGGTTGAACTGTAAGGTGATCCTGAGCGAAGCGTTAGCGGAGTCGAAGGATCTGAAACGCAAACGCAAAAGATTCTTCGCTGACGCTCAGAATGACATAGATAGCCGGATACAAGGTTTCTCGTTGAGATGAGCCATTTGATTCGGAAGAAAGACAACCGAACGGAGACCTTGTTGAAAATGTATAAACGACCAGTGAGAAATCAGGAGAATACTGCAGTAGAGGTGAAACAGCATGACTAAATTTATTTTTATAACAGGAGGCGTTGTGTCAGGCCTTGGAAAGGGTATCACAGCGGCAAGCCTGGGAAGGCTTTTAAAACAGAGAGGGTTAAAGGTCGCGTCACAAAAGCTGGACCCGTATATGAACGTAGACCCGGGTACCATGAGCCCTTTCCAGCACGGCGAAGTTTTTGTAACCGATGACGGAGCGGAAACCGACCTTGACCTGGGACATTATGAACGCTTTATTGATGAAGACCTGAACAAGTTTTCCAATCTGACTTCAGGAAAGGTTTACTGGAATGTTCTTAACCGCGAACGCACCGGAGGTTATTTAGGAGAAACGGTCCAGGTAATACCTCATATTACGGGAGAAATAATAAGATTTATATATGAAGGCGCTGAAAAAAGCGGTGCAGATGTGATGATCACCGAAATAGGCGGCACTACCGGGGACATTGAAAGCCAACCGTTTTTGGAAGCCATTCGGCAGATATCTCTTGATAAAGGTCGTGAAAACTGCCTTTTTATTCATGTAACACTGGTACCGTATCTGAGAGGTTCCAACGAGCATAAATCAAAGCCTACACAGCATTCGGTCAAGGAACTCCGTTCCATGGGTATTTCTCCTGATATCATTATTGCCCGTGCCGATGAACCGCTGGATGACAGTATTAAGGCAAAAATCTCACTGTTTTGCAATGTGAAACGGGATTGCGTAATAGAAAATCTCACCGTGCCGTGTCTTTATGAAGCTCCGCTTATGCTGCATGAAAGCGGGCTTGATGAAGTCGTATGCCGGGAATTGAATTTAAAAACTAAAGAACCTGACCTGGCTGAATGGAAAGCAATGGTCCGAAAGATCAAAAAGCGCCAGAAAGAAGTCGTCATAGCCATTGTGGGCAAATATGTAAGACTTCCTGACGCTTATTTATCGATAATAGAGAGTTTGAATCATGCAGGTTACGATACTGGCTCAGTAGTCAAAATTAAGTGGATTGAAAGCAGCGATGTGACCAAAGAAAATGTAGCTGATAAATTGAAAGATGCCAAAGGGATTATCATTCCCGGAGGATTTGGGGACAGAGGTGTGGAAGGCAAAATAACGGCATGCCAGTATGCCAGGGAAAACAATATACCGTACCTGGGGATCTGCCTTGGCATGCAAATTGCTGTTATTGAATTTGCCCGGAATGTATGCGGTCTTAAAGATGCTCATTCCTCGGAGTTCAATGAGATTTGCGCCCATCCCGTCATCGATTTGATGGAAGATCAGATTGGAATAACCCGCAAAGGAGGGACCATGAGGCTGGGAGCTTATCCGTGTATGACCAAAAAAGGGACCAAGCTGCAGGACTTGTATGGCAAAGAATTTATCAGTGAACGCCACCGGCACAGATATGAGTTCAACAATAAATACCGGGAAATTATGACCCAAAACGGAATGGTCATAAGCGGGATATCCCCGGATAATAAGCTTGTAGAGGCAATAGAACTTAACAATCACAGATTTTTTATAGGAGTGCAATATCATCCGGAGTTCAAGAGCCGCCCCAACAAGCCTCATCCTCTGTTTCTGGGGCTGGTAAAAGCCGCTCTTGGGCAGGAAAATAACTAAACAAAAGGGGTTTTGAAAATGAATATTAACAAAAACTATTTAAATCTTCACGATAGTTATCTTTTTTCCCTCATAGGCAAAAAAGTGAATGAATATAAACGGCAAAACCCTGAAAAAGAAGTAATCAGCCTTGGTATAGGCGATGTTACGCTGCCTCTCCCTGCCACAGTTACAGAGGCAATGAGCAAGGCTGTTTCGGAAATGGGCAATGCCGAGACGTTTAAAGGTTACGGAGAAGAACAGGGTTACGGGTTCTTAAGGAAGGCAATCAGCGGATATTATGAACAAAAAGGCGTAGATCTTGATGAAAAGGAGATATTCGTAAGCGACGGAGCCAAGAGCGATCTTGGGAATATACTTGATATTTTTGATGTAAATAATACGGTGATAATACCTGATCCTGTTTATCCGGTGTATGTTGATACCAACATTATGGCAGGCAGAAAAATCGTTTTTATTGACGGCAGTGCCGAAAACGGTTTTTTGCCGATGCCGGATGAAGGATTATATGGTGACATTGTTTACATATGTTCTCCCAATAACCCCACCGGAGCGGTCTATACAAAAGAGCAGCTTAAAAAATGGGTGGACTGGGCATTGGCAAGAGAGGCTGTGATTCTCTTTGACAGCGCCTATGAAGCGTTTATACAGGACGAAAATTTACCCACAAGCATTTATCAGATTGATGGGGCAAAATACTGTGCCATTGAATTCTGTTCTTTTTCCAAAACCGCTGGTTTTACCGGGACCCGCTGCGGATATACCGTAGTACCGAAAGAACTTGAACGAAACGGCGTATCATTGAATAAGCTGTGGTTAAGACGGCAAACCACCAAGTTCAACGGAGTCTCATACATAGTGCAGAGAGGCGCAGAGGCAGTATTTTCAAAAGAAGGTATTGCACAAATAAAGGAGAATATAAACTACTATCTTGAAAATGCGCGAATTATAACCGAGGCCTTGAATCAGGCCGGCATTTGGTATACAGGGGGCAACAACTCACCTTATATATGGCTTAAATGTCCAGAAAATATGTCATCATGGGAATTCTTTGACGTCCTTCTGGATAAATACAATATTGTTGGAACTCCGGGAGTTGGATTCGGCAATAACGGAGAAGGGTTTTTCCGTCTGACTGCCTTCGCTAATCGGAATAATGTTAAAAAAGCCGTTGAAAGAATACGAAACGGATTTTCACGTTTTTAAAATATGCTGCATATACATTAATGTATGAACAAAGGCGTTCACCGAATTATTCGGTGAACGCCTTTAATATTATGTGAGGTGGTTTTATGTGCGGCATAGCGGGATTCTGCAATTTCGGCATTGATTTTAAAGAAAAAAGTGAATATTGGAACAGGATTCTGGTAGAAATGAGAAAATCAATTGCCCATAGGGGAAGTGACAATGTCGGCGAATTTTTGCGGGAGAATGTGGGACTTAGTCATACCCGTCTGTCAATAAGAGATCTCTGCAACGGAATGCAGCCTATTGTAAGGGTAATAGACAATAAAGAATATGTTATTGTGTATAATGGGGAGATCTATAATACCGACGAGCTTATGCCAGAATTGACCAAAGCGGGATTTATATTTGAAACGACCACAGATACTGAGGTCATTCTGTATGCTTATATCCATTATGGAATTGATTGTGTAAACTTACTCAACGGCATTTTTGCCTTCGCGATCTGGGACGGGGCAGCTGAAAAACTGATATTATACCGTGATCGTCTGGGCGTTAAACCTTTATTTTATACTATATATGACAATACCATAGTATTTGGTTCCGAAATTAAGGCGCTGTTTTGTTTTCCCGGCATAAAACCCGAAATCGATATAAACGGTTTCAGAGAAATAATAGGAATAGGGCCAGCCCGCACTTCCGGCAACGGTGTTTTCAAAAACATTCATGAAGTAAAACCCGGATATTATTCAGCATTCTCTAAAGAAGGATTCCATTCGGTACGTTATTGGGATATTGCAGCCAAAGAACATACCGACAACTATCAGCAGACAGTCGATAAAGTATCATATCTTGTGCGTGATGCCATCACAAGGCAAATGGTCTCGGATGTTCCAGTATGCAGCTTTTTATCCGGAGGGATTGACTCAAGTATTGTAACTGCTGTTGCATCGGAATATTTGGATGAAAGAGACGTGACACTCAACACCTTTTCATTTGATTTTAAAGATAACAGTCGCTACTTTCAGGCAAATTCTTTTCAGCCGGAACGGGACAGACCTTTTATTGATATAATGCTGGGACAATATAATCTGAACCACACCTATCTTGAATGCGACGAGGAGAAACTGGCTGATTTGCTTTATACATCAGTAGATGCAAAAGATTTGCCTGGAATGGCTGATATAGATTCTTCACTTTTGTATTTTTGTTCTCTGGTCAGAATGAGTAATAAAGTTGCATTGACAGGTGAATGCGCGGATGAAATATTCGGCGGCTATCCCTGGTTCTACAGGGACGAACTTTTCTGGTTCAACGGATTTCCCTGGTCAAGAAACATACAGACAAGGCAGATGTTGTTGACCGATGATTTCATTAAAGAGCTTGATCTGGCAGATTATGTCCATGAAAGATACATGGAGTCTGTCAAAGAAGTTCCTTATCTTGAGGCAGATAATCTGCTTGAGAAAAGACGAAGAGAAGTAGCCTATCTCAATATCAAATGGTTCATGCAGACATTATTGGACAGGATGGACAGAGCGAGCATGTATTCCGGTCTTGAGGCCAGAGTGCCATTTGCTGATCACAGGATTGTGGAATATGTATTCAATGTGCCATGGGATATGAAATGCAGGGACGGTGTTGAAAAATCACTTTTAAGAGAAGCCTGCAAAGAACTGCTTCCTGAAAAAATCCTGTTTCGTAAAAAAAGCCCTTATCCCAAAACCTATAATCCGAATTACCTGAGGATCTTGGTTGAAATGTTTTCAGAAATTATTAACAACCCCAATTCGCCCATTATGTCGTTTATAGATAAGAATAAAGCGCTTTCTTTCATTCAGGCTCCTGTGGAGTACGGCAATCCCTGGTTCGGCCAGTTAATGGCCTCACCACAGCTCATAGCTTACATGATCCAGGTAAATTACTGGATGGAAAAATATCAATTATAATGAGCAATGATAATGCTGCCGGTCTTGCCGGCAGCTCTGTTTTGCCGGATAATATAAGCATTATTTATGTTAGTTTTTTTATTGTAATATAATCATAGTAAGAGATGTTTTATATAAATAACTTATTTCAACGGAGGTCGTTGATTTGAAGAAAAAGGTTACAACCGCTTTTTTTCTAGCAAGCCTGTATATATTTATGTTTCCCGTTATTTCAAGCGCCAACTCATCGTGGCATTGGGTCACGGTCAGTCCTTTGAAGGTACTGCCGTTTGCGATATTTTTTACCTTGATTATTGAGGCTGCGGCAATAGTTTTTGCCGGGAAAACGGCTGATATAAAAAAATCATTTATTGCAGTTGCCCTGGCCAATATATTTTCATTTCTGGCGCCAGGCTTTTTTCGCGCATACAGATTTATTCCTACAAGCGGTGTATTCAGCTTGTCGGCTGCCTTTAACAAAGGCCCGTATTATATAGTGTTAACAGGATATCTGGTCTTAACGCTTATTGTCGAGGTGCCAACAGTATATTTTTTGCTCAGAAAAGAAACAAGAAGCAAACGTTGGTTAATAATATCAATAGTTGCGTCTAATATTATAACAACTTTACTTGTCGCTTTATGCGAGCGGCAAATTTGCATAGGCAGTTGGTAGGAAAAAGTTATGAATAAATTCATGTTTGACATGAAATATCCCCTGTGCTAAAATATAACGGCAACCGCACGAAAAAGGGTTGGTAAATCAGTCATGCGTAAATTTTGGCATACTGTCCCTTCTAGGCGAGATTGGTTGGAGGAGGTGCAACTTAATGTACGCAGTTATCGAGACAGGCGGCAAGCAGTACAAAGTTCAGGAAGGCGATGTTCTTTTCGTTGAGAAACTGTCAGTTTCTGAAGGAGAAGAATATACTTTCGACAAAGTGCTTGCAGTATCGAAAGGCGATGAGCTTTTAACAGGAAATCCTGTTGAAGGAGTTACCGTTACTGCCAAGGTATTAGGCCAGGGCAAAGGTAAGAAGATTATTGTCTTTAAGTATAAGCCTAAGAAGAACTATCGTAAAAAGCAAGGTCACAGACAGCCGTACACAAAGGTCCAGATCGAAAAGATCAATGCGTAATGTTATGACCAGAGCTGTAATTAACCGATTGAAAAACGGGGATATTATTGGATTTAGTATCAGGGGTCATGCCGGAGCTTCAAAAAACGGAGAGTTTGATATGGTATGCGCGGCCATTTCGGCTGTGGGATATACGGCTCTCGGCGGATTACAGGAGCTTTGCGGGGTAGATAATTATAGAGAATCCGACGGATGTCTTGAAATGAAATTACCTGAAGATATGACCGCTGAGGATTGGGCTAAAGCCCAAATTATTCTTAAGACTATGGAAATAGGTCTTAAACAAATTGAAAATCAGTACTCGGAATATATACAAGTAAGTTTTAGGGAGGTGTAGCCATGATCAGAATTAATCTGCAGCTGTTTGCTCATAAAAAGGGAATGGGCAGCACTAAGAACGGCCGTGACAGTGAATCTAAGAGATTAGGTACCAAGAAAGGCGATGGCCAGCCCGTATTAGCAGGAAATATACTGGTAAGGCAGAGAGGCACCAAAATTCATCCCGGTACTAATGTTGGAAGAGGCAGTGATGATACACTGTTTGCCCTCATAGACGGCAGGGTGAAGTTTGAAAGACTCGACAAGAAAAGAACAAAGGTAAGCGTTTATCCTGCTTAAAAACAGGTTATACTGGTATGGGAAGGGACGAGGTATCGTCCCTTTTATGCTATTACCCAGGGAGGACTTTCTGATGGATACTTTTCCGGATAATTCAAGAGAAGGCGGGTGCAAGGTTTCTCATTGAGATAAGCCGGTTTGCTTCGGAGGAAAGACCACCGAACGTTGATCTTATTGAAAATGAATGAGCGACCCGTGAGAGGAAGACCCCTCGCCGGGACATGACGGAGCGAAAGCGGAGGAATGTCATAAAGCGGTGATATTGATCTTATGGACCTGGGTGCTTAAAGGTATTCGAAATGAGATCCTTGCACCCGCCCGCTTATTGGCATAAGATCTTTCGCTGACGCTCAGGATGACATAAGTAAGCGGGGCAAGGTTTCTCATTGAGATAAGCCGATGGATATATAACGCTAGCGCTTTTTGTTCAGAATAACATAATAAACAGTACCATGTTTTGGAGGAAAACATGTTTATAGACTATGCAGAAATCTATATAAAGGCCGGTGACGGCGGAGACGGCGCCGTTTCTTTCCGTCGCGAAAAATACATCCCTAACGGTGGACCTGACGGCGGAGACGGAGGTGCCGGCGGCAATGTCATTTTCAAAGCTGACACAGGCCTTAGAACATTGATGGATTTTCGCTATAAAAGAAAATATATTGCCCCGAGAGGGGAAAACGGCAGCAAGCAAAACAGGAGCGGTAAACGTGGAGAAGACCTTGTGGTGAAAGTTCCGCTGGGTACCATAGTTAAGGACAAGGAAACCGGAAAGATAATTGCCGACATATCCAAAGAAGGGCAGGAGGTCATAATAGCCCGCGGTGGCAAAGGCGGAGCTGGAAACCAGCATTTTGCCACTCCTACCCGCCAGGTTCCCAATTTTGCCCGCAGAGGAAGTCCGGGACAGGAACTTACCGCTATACTGGAACTGAAACTGATTGCGGATGTTGGTCTTCTGGGTTTCCCCAATGTAGGTAAATCCACATTGCTTTCAATGGTATCATCAGCAAGACCAAAGATCGCCAATTACCATTTTACGACCTTGTCTCCGAATCTTGGCGTAGTATCCCTGGGAGAAGGCGAAAGCTTCGTTATTGCCGATATACCCGGGCTTATTGAAGGAGCCCATGAGGGAGCAGGTCTGGGTCATAATTTTTTAAGACATGTGGAGCGAACCAGGCTATTGATCCATGTGGTTGACATAGCCGGAATTGACGGCCGTGATCCAATAACGGATGTTGATGTGATCAACCGGGAGCTTGAAATGTATAATCCCGAACTTGCAAAACGTCCCCAAATCATTGCGGCAAATAAAATCGATGTTTTGGATGATACTGAGAAGCTGGCAAGATTCAAAGCTGAAATGGAGAAAAGAGGATATAAGGTATTTGAGATTTCTGCCGCTGCCAATCAGGGGGTCGATGCCTTAATGAGATATACCTATGAGCAACTGAAGGCTCTGCCTGAAGTTGTACTCTTTGAACCTACGGAAGATGTTGAGATTGATGCTGCGTCCGATGAGCCTCCTTTCACAGTAAGACGCGAGAATGAAGTATATGTAATAGAGGGTCCGTGGGTCAATAAAATACTGGGTTCGGTCAATTTCAATGACAGGGAATCCTTGCAGTATTTCCAGCGTGTCATGAAAAACATGGGTGTCATTGAAGCGCTTGAGGCAAAAGGCATTGAAGAAGGCGATACAGTACGTATTGGAGAAATGGAATTTGATTATATCCCGTAGGAGAGAAATATGTTAAGAGGAAAGCAAAGAAGTTATTTAAGAAGTCTGGCAAATAATGTTCCAGCCATTTTCCAAATAGGTAAGAACGGAATTGATGAAAATGTCATCCGGCAGTTTCAGGAGGCTTTGGAAGCCAGAGAACTGGTAAAAGCCAGTGTGTTGAAAAATTCAATATATACGGCTAGAGAAGCGTGTGAGGAGCTTGCGCAGGCACTGGACGCGGAAATAGTCTCGGTAATGGGTAACAGATTCGTACTTTATAAAGAATCAAAGAATAATAAGGTTATTGAATTGCCAAATTAGGTGGGAAGAGAAGTTCTTGCACCCTTAGAACCTGCTGTGCAAGGATTTGCTTTTTGATACCGAAGCGCAATGTTCAGTACTGGAGATGGTGATAGCAATATGATCTGGTTCGGGCCGGCAGGAAATTCAAACAGTTTCTATGATGAAGGGTTTTCCCACTCGTGGCAGATGCCGGGATGGCTCTCTGATATGGGTCTGAATGCTTATGAGTATCAGTGTAATAAAGGGGTTAATCTCAAAGACGAGACAGCTCAGGAAATAGGGGATAAAGCCAGGGAATACGGTATACGTTTAAGCGTTCATGCCCCCTACTATATTAACCTTTCCAGTACCGAGCAGGAAAAGAGGGATAATTCGATAAAATATATACTGGATACCCTAAGGGTTGCTAAAATCATGGGAGCTGACCGCATTGTGGTGCATCCCGGTTATGTATCCAAAATAACCCGGAAGACTGCCGTGGAGCTTGCCAAGGCAACATTGCTTGAGGCTATTAAAGAAGCTGATGATGCGGGATTTTCCGATATAACCATATGCCCTGAAGTACTGGGCAAAAACAATCAATTGGGGAATCTATACGAAGTTTTGGAATTGTGCGACCTGGATGAAAGACTGATACCATGTCTGGATTTTGCGCATTTGCATGCACTGACCCAGGGAGGGATGAATTCCCAGGAAGATTTCACCAAAGTGTTTGATACTGTAAGAAAACATTTGGGAAAAGAAAGAACGCGAAAACCACATATCCATTTCAGCCGCGTGGAATTCGGGAAAGGCGGCGAAAAGAAACACTGGAGCTATGCCGATACCGCATATGGCCCTGATTTTGATCCTCTGGCAGAAACCATAATAGCTCTTGATCTAGAGCCGGTTATTATATGCGAATCCAGGGGTACTATGGCCGAAGATGCCCTTACCCTGAAAAAGATTTATCAAAAGCATCTTGATCATCTCTCATCTTAAATCATCAATGAAATAATAAGATTCAATATCAGACTTAATATTAAAGGAAACATTATCAATACAAAGTTTGCAACTGATAGGCCGAAGGTATCCTTTTTTGTCTGAAGGCCAAAGAAAGTCCTGATGTTTTTATATACCTTAAAGGAGGTCAGCAATGTCAGCAGTGATAAAAGCGGCAGATAACCTATTGCGACGCAGAAGATTATATCAAGGTATGCAAAGGCATAAATGGCTGCAAACAGAATGAGGGCTTTTTCTTTGCCTATTTGAATAGGCAGGGTATAGCGTTTGTTTACAAAGTCGTCATCCACATCACAGATATTGTTGGCAAGCATTATATTGGCTATACCAAATGCAGCGGGAAGTGATGATAATATTATAGGGAGTACCACCTTCCAGTTAATGCTGAAAGTGATTAAAGTATTATCGATCATAATTGACAGAGGAGAAAAATCAAAAATAGAGGCATATATCACCAAAAAAGGTATTACTAGTCCCATGAAGCCTCCGGAGAACACTTCTCCGAAAGGCGTCCTTGAAATAGGAAGAGGTCCAGCCGAGTAGAGTATCCCCATCAAAAAGGACAGCATCCCCAAAGCCAGCAAATAATAATCCGTTCTTAAGAAGGTCAGTATGCCAAAAACAGTTGCGATCGTGAATAAAATTACTATAGTCAGTCTGACAGTGGTTTCTTTAAGTCCAAATTGTCCGATGGCATTATGGAACTCATAATTATAACCCTCTCTTTTGATGGCCTTTTTAAAATCCAGGTAATTATTAAGAGCTGTGGTAAACATATCAAAGCTAAATAGGGATATAAAAAAGAAAACGATGTTTAAGACATTCAAGGTTTTAAACCTGTAGAGGGTATAACAAACTCCAAAAACAAAAGGTGTGACACTTGCTATTTTGGTTTGTATCTCAACGAGTTTCAAAAAACTTTTCAGGTGCATTTATACACTCTCCCGGTTTAGTATTATGATTGTTTTACATAATTATATCCATTTTATTGCTGTATGTTAAGAAATCGGATAAAATAAAATTGTTCTACTGCGTTTTAAAGATTGCTGAGAGTGATCTTAAAAAGAAAGGGGTATCAATAGCGGATGAAGAGAATAAGAGTTCTTAACGGACCGAACTTAAACTTGTTGGGAACCAGGGAACCTGATATATATGGACATCAAACTCTGACAGATATAGAAAAGAAACTGGAAGAAGAAGCCGGTGCTTACAACATTGAGCTGGATTTTTATCAGTCCAATCATGAAGGGGATATTATCGACAGAATTCACGAAGCATATCGTGCGGGATATGATGGGATCATCATCAATCCGGGAGCATTTACCCATTACAGTTATGCTATTCGGGACGCAATAAGCTCAGTAAATATACCCACTATAGAAGTCCACCTTTCCAATATTCATTCCAGAGAGGAATTCAGATCCAAATCTGTCATTGCTCCGGCCTGCATAGGCCAGATATGCGGATTGGGCGCAGATGGATATTCAGCGGCACTTTTTGTTTTACATAGACGATTTAAAGAACGATAATACTAAAGCTAATACTAATATAATTTAAGAGGAACATCAAAATGAATTTAAGACTGAATAAGCTGAGAAACTTGTTAAAAGAGAATGACTGCAATGGGTGTTTAATTTCCGGAAGGGCCAATACATTATATTTTTCCGGATTTACAGGAACAACTTCATTATTATTGATAGGTATTGACAAAGCCTGGCTGATCGTTGATTTCAGATACACGATACAAGCCAGGGAACAGGCTTTTGAAGGTATCGAGGTAGTTGAGATCAAAGATAGCTTTTATTCCACGTTGAATGAAATAGTAAAACAGAATTTAATAGATACGATCGGTTTTGAAGGACAGGCAATAACTGTTTCGGAATATAACAGGATTAAGGAAAACTTAACCAGCATCAAGAGACTGATTAGATTCGACAGTCAAATCGACTGGATCCGCAGTATCAAAGATGCTGATGAAATAGAGCGGATACAGCAGGCGGTGCTTTTGGGAGATAAAGTTTTCGAGCATATTATTAAGTTTATAAAACCCGGTATGAAAGAAACCGAAGTTGCTGCGGAACTGGAATACACCATGAAAAAACTGGGGGCAAAAGGCCCGTCTTTTGAAAGTATTATTGCCGCGGGACCCAGATCTGCCATGTGTCACGGTACTGCAACTGACAATGTTATTAAAAACGGAGATACGGTAGTTTTGGACTTTGGTGTAATTTACCGCAATTATTGTTCCGATATGACGAGAACAATATTTATAGGAGAACCTAAAAAAGAAATTATAAAAATATATGATATAGTAAAAAAAGCTCAGCAGGCAGCCCTGGATGGTATCAGAACTGGGATGAGCGGATATGACGCCGATAAAATAGCCAGGGATATAATAGCTGAAAACGGTTACGATGGAGCATTCGGCCACAGCCTGGGGCATGGAGTGGGAATAGAGATCCATGAAGAGCCCAGACTATCAGCGAAAAGTGTCGATGTTTTGAAAGACGGCATGGTATTTTCGGTAGAACCCGGTATTTATGTTGAAGGTCTGGGCGGTGTAAGGATCGAAGACATGGTCGTATTGGAAAACGGAAAGGTAAGGAATTTTACCACCAGCCCTAAAGACATAATCATAATATGATAAGCATGAATTGACACTGAATGGTATGTTTATACAAGAATTTAAGACACAAATATAAAGTTTTTATGGAGGTTACCCAAGCTTCAATTTTTTCTTGCATACAAAAGCATAATAGCTTAATATAAAATGGTAAGAATATACCGAATTTAGATAAGCGAGGTTTATTTAGTATGATAGTTGCAGGCGATTTTAAAAATGGCACAACTTTCGAAATGGACGGGCAGGTTTACCAGATTATCGAATTCCAGCACGTAAAGCCCGGCAAAGGTGCTGCTTTTGTCAGAACAAAGATAAAAAATGTTATAACAGGCGCTACAATTGAGCGTACATTCAGCCCTACTGACAAGTTTGAGAAGGCTCAGATTGTAAGAAGGGATATGGAGTATCTGTATAATGACGGCGATCTGGCATATTTCATGGATACAGAGACTTATGAACAATTGCCCCTCAATCTGTCGGCAATTCAGGATGCTCTTGTTTTCGTAAAAGAAAACACGATATGTAAAGTCCTTTCTTACAAGGACAACGTATTCGGTATCGAACCGCCGATGTTTGTAGAATTGGAAGTTACCAATACTGAGCCCGGATTTAAGGGCGATACCGCGACCGGAGCCACCAAACCGGCTATTGTGGAAACGGGCGCCCAGGTAAAAGTTCCCCTCTTTGTTAATCAGGGTGATATAATTCGTATTGATACCCGTACCGGGGAGTACATGGAAAGAGTATAAGAAAAGCTTGATAACACTGATATTAAAGACAGAGTCCTTTTTGGGACTCTGTTTTTTGTCTTCTGCATAAATCAAGGAATTTATCCAATACTATGAATGAAACAATTAGACAGTGGGTCTTAGGAAGGAGGTAAATTTTTTGAAGGCAACAGGTATTGTCAGAAGAATTGACGATCTTGGAAGAGTAGTTATACCTAAAGAAATCAGAAGAACTTTGCGGATAAGGGAGGGTGATCCCCTTGAAATTTATACAGACCGTGAAGGAGAAGTTATTCTGAAGAAGTACTCTCCCATAGGTGAGTTGAGTGATTTCGCCGAAGCATATGCTGAATCGCTTCATAATACAAGCGGACACATTATTGCGGTTGCGGACAGGGATTCAATTATCGCTGTTTCCGGCGGTTCAAAGAAGGAGCTGTTGGAAAAACCGTTAAGCCCTGATGTTGAAAAGGTAATAGAAAATAGGGATATGTTTGTGGCTCCATCAATAGAGGCACAGCGTATTCCTGTAGTATCGGATGAAAAGAGCGGCACCAAATATACATCCATGGTTATTTCACCGATTATTTCGGAAGGTGATGCCATTGGAGCGGTAATGATGCTGTCTACTGATCCCAAAGTCAAGATGGGTGATGTAGAAACAAAGCTGGTTCAATCAGCGGCAAACTTCCTGGGTCGTCATATGGAACAATAAACTTATAGAGGATAAAAAACAAGACAAGGAAAATTCCCTGTCTTGTTTTTTATGCGTGCATATTGGTTTCAACTGTCATTCTGCGCGAAACGTAGCGAAGTCAAAGGATCTTATTCAGTATATTAAGCGGGCGCAAGGATCTCATCTCGAACGCCTTTAAGCACCCAGGTCCATAAGATTAATATTGCCGTTTGATGACACTCCTCCGCTTACGCTCCGTCATGTCCCGGCCGAAGGGTCTTCCTCTTACGGGGCGCTCATACATTTTTAATAAGGTTACCGCTCGGTGGTCTTTCCTCCGAAGCAAATCGGCTTATCTCGATGAGAAACCTTGCACCCGCCTGTAATGTTTAACGTCATCCTGAGCAGAATATAACCCCTTAATGTCATCCTGAGCGAAGCGCAGCGAAGTCGAAGGATCTTTTGCCTGTAAGTAGACGGGTGCAAGATTCTCATCTCGAACGCCTTTAAGCACCCAGGTCCATAAGATCAATATCGCTGTTTTATGACATTCCTCCGCTTGCGCTCCGTCATGTCCCGGCCGAGGGGTCTTCCTCTTACGGGTCGCTCATACATTTTAATAAGGTTACCGCTCTGTGGTCTTTCCTCCGAAGCAGATCGGCTTATCTCGATGAGAAACCTTGCACCCACTATAATGTCTAACGTCATCCTGAGCAGAATATAAACCCTTAATGTCATCCTGAGCGAAGTGTAGCGAAGTCGAAGGATCTTATTCAGTATATTAAGCGGGCGTAAGGATCTCATATTAAGATTTCTCAGCTATGACTCTTGCCACGTGGACACCGCTGGCAGCTGCCTGCGACAATCCGCGGGTTATTCCGGCACCGTCGCCTATAGCATAGAATCCGGGAAGCTCAGTCTCGAATTCATTGCTTAAAAGTAACCTTGCGCTGTAGAATTTGACCTCGACACCATAAAGGAGAGTATCATAATTGGCCGTACCGGGAGCGATCTTATCAAGAGCGTTTATCATTTCGATTATATTGTCCAAGTGCCTCTTGGTAAGCACAAGGCTCAAATCTCCGGGAGTGGCCTTCAAAGTTGGGATGGTAAAGCTTTGAGCCAGTCGGTGTTCATTTGTACGTTTACCTTTAATGAGGTCGCCGAATCTCTGGACCAGGACTCCTCCGCCCAGCATATTTGATAACGATGCGATCCGTTTTCCGTATTGATATGGCTCGTTAAAGGGCTTTGTGAAACGGTTGCTGACAAGTATCGCAAAATTAGTGTTTTCACTTCTGTAGGCGGGATCGGTATAACTGTGGCCGTTTACCGTTATGATTCCGTCAACATTTTCGCTTACAACATGACCATATGGATTCATACAGAAGGTTCGAACCAAATCTCCGTATTGCTTGGTCCTGTATAAAAACTTGGACTCGTACACAATGTCGGTTATACTCTCAAACACTCTGGCAGGAAGTTCCACTCTGACTCCTATATCAACCTGATTGTTTATCAATTGCAAATTCAGCTTACGGCACTGGGAAGCAAACCACTCGGCTCCTGACCGCCCGGGAGCGACTATCAGGTATTTGCATATGGCTGTCTGTCCGTCAGCCAGCGTTATTTTATATCCGGATTCTTGCTTATCGATGGATTCAACCCCTGCTTCACAACAAATTTCCACCCGTTCGGTCAAGTAGTCGAACATTTTTGATAGTATATTCCTGTTGTTTTCGGTACCCAGGTGCTTAACCTCAGCCTCTAAAAGGTGAAGATCGTGTGAAAGCGCTTTTCTGGATATTTCACGGGCTTCGGGGGTATTGGTGGAATATCTCTTTTTCGTTGCGCCAAAACTCACATTTACAGAATCAACATATTCTATCAAATCCATGATTTTACGGGGATCAAGGTACTCGGTCAGCCATCCGCCGAATTGGGTGGTAAAATTATATTTGCCGTCGGAGAAAGCGCCTGCCCCTCCGAATCCGTTCATGATACCGCAGGAATTGCAGTTTATACATGACGGGACTTTCTTTTCAACTATGGGACAGAATCTGTGATAAATATCCTTTCCCTGCTCCAGCATAAGTATATCCATACCCGGCATGAGCTTATGGAGTTCATAGCCTGCGAAAATACCGGCTGTACCGCATCCTATAACGATTACATCATAACTGTTTTTTTTCATAAAAATACCCCTTCCAAAATCAATGCGGTATTATTATATCATGATTGTTGCGGATAGCAAGAACCATGATATAACAACCTCACCCGTTACCGAAATCGGAGATTTCGAACGGGTATCCGAGAACGTTGATACTCCGTATTAACAACCTCACCCGTTACTGAAATCGAAGATTTCGAACGGGTACCCGAGAACGTTGATACTCCGTATGAACAACCTCACCCGTTACCGAAATCGAAGATTTCGAACGGGTACCCGAGAACGTTGATACTCCGTATGAACAACCTCACCCGTTACCGAAATCGGAGATTTCGAACGGGTATCCGAGAACGTTGATACTCCGTATTAACAACCTCACCCGTTACCGAAATCGGAGATTTCGAACGGGTATCCGAGAACGTTGATACTCCGTATGAACAACCTCACCCGTTACCGAAATCGAAGATTTCGAACGATTAATCTCTGATTCTCGATTTATCGAACATATGTTTGATTTGAGCATGATCGTAATATATAATATAATTAGAAAAGTCTCCGCCAATATTAAAGGCGGGCAACATTTTCTGTAGAGCGGCAAACACAGCCTAAAAACCGTTGAATAACGTGCATAGCTCATATTTGCCATGTTTGATTTTAAAGATTAATAATTATTAACCTGATTTGGAGGATTTTTATGAAGATTTTAGAGGGCCTGAATCCGGAACAAAAACAGGCCGTTATGCATACAGAAGGACCCCTGTTGGTTCTTGCGGGGGCAGGTTCAGGAAAAACAAGGGTTTTGACCCACAGGATCGCGTATTTGGTGGAAGAAAAACTGGTCCGCCCATGGAACATTCTGGCCATAACCTTTACCAATAAGGCAGCCAGAGAAATGAAAGAGAGAATGGAAAAGCTGATCGGCACACAGGCTGATGATATATGGGTAGGGACCTTCCACGCCTGCTGCGTGAGGATACTGAGACGGGAAATTGAGAAGCTGGGCTATGACAAGAGCTTTGTCATATATGATACAGATGATCAGAAAAGCCTGGTTAAAACCTGTCTGGATCAGTTAAATATAAATGAAAAGAATTTCCCACCAATGTCTGTTCTGCACGAAATCAGCCGTGCCAAGGATGAGCTGATAGACCCCAAAAGATTTTCATTGATGTACAGTTCAGACTATCGGATGAGTAAGATCGCGGCTATATATGATTTATATCAGAAGAAACTCAAGGCTAATAATGCTTTGGATTTTGATGACATCATCCTGCTGACCATACGTATATTATCGACCTTTCCTGAGGTGCTGGACTATTATTCAGACAAATTCCGGTATATTCTGGTGGATGAATACCAGGATACCAATACTGCCCAATACATGCTGGTAAGTATGCTTGCCACAAAACATGGGAACATATGCGTTGTGGGGGATGACGACCAAATGATATACGGTTGGAGGGGAGCCAACCTGCGAAATATTCTTGATTTCGAAAAGGATTATCCCGAATGCCGTATTATTAAGCTTCAGCAGAATTACCGATCCACCAAAACCATACTTGAAGCCGCCAATAATGTAATAAAGAATAATTGCGGCAGGAAAGAAAAACAGCTTTGGACGAATAATGCGGAAGGTAAGCTTTTAAACAGGTACGAGGCTGTAGATGAACGGGATGAAGCGTATTATATCGCAAGTACCATGAAGGCGCTGAAAAAATCAGGCAGATCCTATAACGATATGGCTATTCTTTACAGACTTAATGCCCAGTCCCGTGTATTGGAGGACATGCTGATGAAGCAGGGTATCCCGTACAAAATATACGGAGGACTTAAGTTCTATGCCCGTAAGGAAATCAAGGACGTTATAGCTCTTTTGAGGGTCGTTCAGAACGGGAATGATGATATAAGCCTTAAAAGAATTATTAATGTGCCTAAGCGGGGCATAGGGAAAACAACGCTGGACCGGATAGAGCAGTATGCGATAAGTGAAAATGTAAGTATGTATAAAATAATATCCATGATCGATGATTATCCGGAACTCTCCCGATCCGGCAAGAACTTAAAGGAGTTCTATTACTTTATTGAGTCTATGAAAGCTATGGCCGCCAATACTGAACTGGTGGAATTTATTGAGGTATTGATTGATAAAAGCGGCATTGTCAAAGAGCTTGAAGCTGAAATGACGGTAGAGGGCAAAACGCGGATAGAGAATATCAAGGAATTCATTTCTGTGGCCAGGGAATTTGAATTGACCGCTGAAGAGAAGCCGACCTTAGAGGATTTTCTTGCGCATATATCTCTGGTGGCCGATATTGATGATCCCGAAGAAGTCGGAGACCGTGTGGTGATGATGACTCTCCACAGCGCAAAAGGCTTGGAATTCCCCATAGTTTTCATACCTGGAATGGAAGAGGGGATATTCCCCGGCTACAGGTCATCATCAGAAGAGGAAGAACTGGAAGAAGAACGCCGGTTATGTTATGTGGGAATAACCCGTGCAAAAGAAGAGATCTATCTTATCAATGCTAAAAGCCGTATGCTTTTCGGAAGTACCACTTATAACCGTGAATCACGATTTTTAAGAGAAATACCAGATCAGCTATTTTATCGAACTGAAGACACAACGCAACATGAAGTATCGGGAAGTTTCAGGAAAGAATCGACCTTTATTCCCGGAGGCAGGGTCATGGATCTGTCAGATCTCAAAGCCAGGATCAAAGAGTTCAATCGTTTATCTTATGACAATGCTGAGTCAGTTAATGTGGGTGATCGCGTACTGCATAAAAAGTTCGGCGAAGGAACAGTGAAAGCCAGGGTCAAGGAAAGCGACGACTACAGGCTTGATATCGATTTTGATCAATACGGGATGAAGCGCCTCATGGAAAGCTATGCAAGACTGAAAAAGATATAGTATAATATGATGAGTTATAATTTGGGTGAATTGTATGGATGATAAAAATAATCCCTTAAACAGACATAATAAGTATAATGAAGAGCTAAATGACCTCCTTGATCAAATGGATAATATCTTAAAGAGAAATCCGCTGAGGGGAGTTTATGACGACCTTTTTTCCAACAAACTCCCTATAATAGATGACTTTGCTCCTCCTTACGGTAATAACGAACCAAATGTTCAGTTTGATCCGGGAGATAATCCATTTGTTTCTGAGGAAGTTGAGGATACTGCACCCAGAAAAAGTCTTGATGAGCTCATGGAGGAGCTTAACAGTCTTGTTGGTCTTAAAAAAGTCAAAGAGGACGTCAAGTCCCTGACGAATGTTGTCAAGATTATGAAGATGCGCAAAGAAAGGGGGCTGCCGGAGGTAGAAATGTCCCTGCATCTTGTCTTTACAGGGAATCCCGGTACAGGCAAAACCACTGTGGCAAGACTGTTGGCCGGCATTTACAGGGAAATCGGCGTATTATCCAAAGGACACTTGGTAGAAGTGGACAGATCCAAGCTGGTGGCCAAGTATGTGGGGCAGACGGCTCCTCAGGTTATGGAAGTGGTAAACCAGGCGCTGGGAGGTATACTCTTTATTGATGAAGCCTATTCTCTGGTTTCCCGAAGGGGAGAAAACGACTTTGGGTATGAAGCAGTGGATACGCTTATAAAAGCCATGGAGGATCACCGTGATGATTTGATCGTTATAGTTGCCGGTTATCCCGATAAGATGGAAGAATTCTTAAACTCCAATCCCGGGCTTCAATCACGTTTCAACAAATATATTAATTTTGACGATTACACCCCTGAAGAACTTTTGGATATCTTCAGAGGAATGTGCAGAAAGAATGGATATAAATTGACCGAAAATGCCGAAGAAAAGGTCAAACAAATGCTCGAATTCCTTCACGAAACCCGGTCTGACAGCTTTGCAAATGCCCGGACAGTCAGGAACCTGTTTGAGAAGCTCCTTACCATTCAGGCCGATAGGTTGGCTGAATTGGAATCAGTCAGTGATGAAGAACTTTCCACAATAACAGAAGAAGATTTGGATAAGATCGATCTTAGCGAATTAATGAGGTAAAAGCCGTAAATTTTCTATGATTCGGCTTTTACCTGAAATTATTGTCGCTTTGACTCTAAAATTAAGTCTTAGATCAATAGACTCAAAACTCCAACATTTGACCTCTTGCTATTTACCTCTCTTCTCTTTGATGTAAATTGCCATTTCCCGCAAAACAGGAAGTAAATACTATTTCAGAGGTTCCTTTCATATAAATTAGTAATGTTTTACTGAAGACAAATCGATGGAGGAACCGAATATGGAAAATGTAACAACACTAAAGAGCGGGAAAAGTATAACTAAATATCTTTTAAATCAGCTTTCAGGTATTAAAATCTACCATGTTATCAGCTTCATGATGTGTTTCATTTTTTCTAGGGCAAATCTATTCGGCGTTATCAGGCCTTTTGCTTCTGCCTTTTATGTAGTGGCCGGGTTCAGCGGGATTTCAAGAACAATAGCAATAATATCCATCACCCTTGGCAATGCGATATTTTCTAATTTTTTCGAAACAATGAGACAGCTTCTGGCTTTAATACTGTTTGAGGTTCTTTTGCGCATAGTGTTAAGTGAAAGTGCCAGAAACGATTCAATGTTTGCCCGGTCGGTATTGATGGCATTCATTATTGGAATCACTGGACTTATAAGAGGCGCGGTTCAGGGTTTTCATCTTTATGATTTGGTGGTATCCCTGTTAAGCGCAGTTCTGGTTTTTCTCTTTTCATTGATTATGGCTCCCGGAACAGAGAGCTTAAGGGATAATCACAGTAAAGTCTTTGACAGTAAAACGCTGTTTTCCAGGACCATTTTATTGGGAATCGTCATAATAAGCATGGAAAGTATTATGATATTTGATTGCAAGCTAAGCCCCATTTTAGCAGGCTTAGCCGTGTTGATCATCGCAAGGCGCAAGGGCAGCAGTGTCGGAGCATTGATGGGTGTTGCAATGGGAATAGTAGTTGCCATATATGATATACCGGGAGCTCTTTCTATACCGGGAATGTTCGCATTGGCCGGAGCTGCGGCAGGGATACCCGTAAAGACACGCACTTTTGCGGTTTCACTGTGGACATTGGTGGTTATATTTTTTTCAGGGCTTTCAGTTCTGGAAGGAGGACTTATATTAAGATACTATGAAGCTCTGATATCAGGAATATTATTCTTGCTTATTCCAAAAGCAATAGTTGATTTTGTGAGTTATGAGTTAGGCGGAATGGACGATATGGCGTTAAATATTTCGGTATACCATTCCAGTCGGGCTCATGAAGTTGCCGATAAGATTTTCGTTTTAGGCAGAGGACTTTCCCGGGTAGCCATGAACATTGAGGAAACCATCCCGCATGATGATGACGATAAGGGCGCCGCTATACAATGGATTATCGAATCAGTTGCCGAAAAGGTATGCAACCGCTGCAGCATGTGCGACAGATGCTGGAATATGAATTTTTATAAAACCTATAGACTGATAGAAGATACACTGTCTAATCTGAAACTGGATGAAAACGGACATCCTGAAATCCCTGCATGGTTCAAATCGGTGTGTACAAAACCTGAAAAATTCATTGAAGCACTGGAAACGGCATATTCGATCTATAAGACTGATAATATATGGAGGCAGAAGCTTAGGGAGAGCAGGTCTCTGCTGAGCAAACAGGCCGACATAATATCCGGAAGCGTCATAGCCCTTGCCCGCAGCCTGGTGGATGATGAGGACAGGGACTTTAAAGTAGAAAACAGGCTACTTGCGGTGGCGTCTGGCAGAGGCATTCCGGTAAAAGATTTCCGTTATCACAATAAAAAAGATTCCAGACCGTATTTGGATGTTCTGCTGGACGGGAAAAATAAAATCGATACCAATATTCTCGATGATATAATCCAGGAAAATGTCCAGAACAATTTTATAAGGACAGGTGATGTAAGAAGAGATTTTCTGGGTTATACAGTCTTAAGATATATGAAAAAGCCAAAATACAGAACGGTTACCGGAATTGCCCGTACAGCGAAGGAAACATCGATTGTATCCGGTGATAATTTTACCTTCTTTGTTACCTGCAGAGGATATCATATAAGCGCTATAAGCGACGGCACCGGAAGCGGCAGGCAAGCCGATAAATTCAGCCGCACTGCGATTCAAATGCTGGAAAGTTTACTGGATGACGGAATCGAAACAAGTTTGGCAATAAGGCTTTCAAACCTGTACCTGAATATGCGGGGAGAAAATGAAAGACTGGCTACCATTGATTTATGCTCCATAAATCTTTCTTCCGGAGAAGCTTCATTTTATAAGTACGGTGCGTCTCCGTCTTTCGTAAAGAACCGGTATTGTACTGAAGAAGTAATTACCGGCATCGGTGATTCGGATACCGCCAAACCTCTGCATTACAAGCCTGTTACGCTCTCAGGAGGAGATTTTGTTATCATGATTACTGACGGTATTATTGAAGCATTTTCGTTATCGGGTGAAGCCGATCAATTGCTGAAATTTATTGATAGTATTGATACCGTCAATGCTCAGGTCATGGCAGACAGCATTCTGAATGAGGCAAAAAAACGCAGCCAGGGAAAACATGATGATATGACGGTTATGGTAACTAGGCTCTGGTAAAGGCTAGTTATCAGAACCGGCAAGAAACATTTCACCAACCCGATAAACATCTCCCGCACCCATGGTAATAACAAGATCGCCGGCAGCCGCATTTTCCTGCAAGAATTTGACGATGTCATCGAATCTGGACAAATATACCGAGTTGCTGGTGTTGAGATTTATCCGATCGTTTAAAATGCGGGAATTAATTATACCGGTATCTTTTTCTCTTGCCGCATAGATGTCGGTTACTATTACCGTATCAGCCTGGGCAAAAGATCTGGAAAAATCATCAATAAGCTCATAAGTTCTGGAGTAGGTGTGGGGCTGGAATACGCAGAACAGACGGTTAGTCGCCAATGCTCTTGCAGCGCTCAAACTGGCCTGTATTTCAGTAGGATGGTGAGCATAATCATCCATGACCCTGATACCGTATATTATTCCTTTATCTTCAAGGCGCCTGTGGGTGCCTTTATACTTTTCCAAACCGTTTATTATGGCACTTTTGTCTACACCCAAACTTTGGCATGCAGCAACGGCAGCAAGTACGTTTGACACATTGTGGAGCCCAGGAACGCCGAGATTTAAATCTGCCCACCGGGATTTTTTGTGCAGTATCGTAACTCTTGCATAACCCTGTTTAAATGTAATATTCTCGCAGCTCCAGTCTGCATCTGGAGAATTGATGCCATAAGTAATCACCGGACGCGTAATTACCTTTGAAAGAGTCTTGGTTTGTGGATCATCAATATTCAGTATGATTGTTCCGGGTTCTCTTACATTGCCGAGAAATTTTTCAAAAGAATTGCGAATACTGTCCATATCCTTGAAGAAATCCAGATGATCCGCATCAATATTAAGAACTATGGCTAATGACGGCCTGAATTTGAGAAAACTGTTTTTATACTCGCAGGCTTCAGCAACAAAATAATCACTATTGCCAATACGGGTATTACCACCTATAAGATCGAGCATTCCACCTACGTGGATAGTCGGATCCAAACCCGCTTCCATCAGCACCGTCGAAATCATGGATGTAGTTGTTGTCTTTCCGTGTGTGCCCGAAACAGCGATACAGTTTTTAAACTGATCCATTATGGCGCCTAAGAGTTCTGCTCTTTCTATTGCGGGTATATTGCGTTTCTTTGCTTCAACGATCTCAGGATTGTCATTGGGAACAGCTGCTGTGTAAACCACCAGATCCTGATCAGTAATATTGAAAGCCTGATGTGAATAAAAAATATCCGCTCCCATATCCTTTAATCTTTTTGTTATTTCAGTTTCCATCAAATCGGAGCCTGAGATTTTAACGCCTTTATGCATAAGGATCTCAGCAAGTCCGCTCATGCTTATGCCTCCGATTCCCACCATATGCACTTTCGTGTCGTTCTTATTGAATATAAAATTTTGATTTCCCATAATACACTCCGATTTTCAACATTTCAATCAGATAGAATTATATATCAAATACAAGCATTTATTCAAGAAAAGAACTTTAATACGGAATCATGGATTATAAAAACGTGAATTACCAGAAATTTTATTGGCAAATATCTGTTTGAAATGTGTATTAATGCGGATTTCAAACAATATAGCTTAACAACGATATGGAAAATTTTAAAAATTCCTTTTAAAAAAGGAGGAATTTTGGAATTTTTAGCGAAATTATAATATCAAACATAAAAACTACATTGTTAAATCGGAAGGTGGGCTGCTAAAGTGGAGATTACAGACATTAGAATTCGTAAAGTTGATGCTGAGGGTAAAATGAAGGCAGTGGTGTCAATTACATTTGACAATGAATTTGTTGTCCATGACATCAAAATAATTGAAAGTCAAAATGGACTATTTATTGCAATGCCTAGCCGTAAAACCCCAACTGGTGAATTCAGAGACATTGCGCACCCTATTAATGCAGAAGCAAGGAATAAGGTGCAAAATGCAATACTAGAAAAGTACCAGTCTATGCTGGCGGAAGAAGAAGCCGCCGGTGCGCTCCTTAAGGAATAATTTCCGAAAGGCCGATTAACTTGGGCACTTCTTGAATATGAAGTGCCTATTTTGTTGCATTAAAATATGTAAAATGTCAATTGCATTACTTAAATAAAAATGAGAGAATAATTATAGATAAGGAAACTTAACAAAGAATTCAGGAGGTAAAAGCCCTTGCAGGAACTGGTGTCATTTATTATTACATCAGATAAGGAAACAGGTATGAAATCGTTGCTGCCCAAATATATCCATAATATTTGCGGACAAGCAATGTTATCGTATACGATTGATGCGTGCATTAAAGCCGGCTCAAATAAACTGATCGTCCTTTTGGGGCGGGACTCGGATCTGGTGGAAAAGATATTGCCGGAAGGGACCATTCTGATTCATGATGATAATGATTCAGAACTTAAGACCGTTTTAAATGAGAACAGGAAGGGAACGGTGCTTATCTTACCTGGTGAATATCCAGCCATATGTGCTGAGACTATTAAATCTGCTTACGAATATCATCTGGAAAAGAAAAATCATGTAACTGTTCTTACTAATAAAGAGGGAAGCCTGTCCGATATATGTCTCATCAATACCGAATTGTTATTGACCGAAGTCTTAGATTTCAAAGAAGAGAACCATTTCGAAAGTCTTTCAATAAAAAATATAATTAAGAAGTTTTATGCCAAAGGTCAAAAGGTTGGAGGCTACAGAGCTTCAGATTCTGAAGAGCTGATTAAGGTTAATGACAGAAGTCAGTTATCCAGGGCTGAACGCATAATTTCAGACCGCATTATCAAAAAACACATGGATAACGGTGTAACCTTCCATTTGCCGGAGACCTGTATGATACACAATAATGTGGTAATAGGAAAAGATACCATCATCCACCCCGGAACACAACTGGAGGGGAATACGGTAATCGGCGAAAATTGCCAGATAGGGCCTTATTCCCGAATTGAAAACAGTATTGTTAAAGACGGGGTTCATTTTATGAACTCTGTGATGATCGATTCTCAGATTGGCAGCAACACAAAAGTAGGCCCTTACGCATATATCAGACCCGGTTCAAATATCGGCGAAAATGTTAAAATCGGCGACTTTGTGGAAATAAAGAATTCCAATATTGGCAATAATTCAAAAGTACCTCATCTGTCCTATGTAGGAGATGCGGATATCGGTGAATATGTCAATATGGGTTGCGGTTCGATAATAGTGAATTACGACGGGAAGAAGAAAACCAGATCCACAGTGGGAGACCATGCGTTTGTAGGATGTAATGTTAACCTGGTATCTCCTGTTGTAGTCAATAATTATGCATATATTGCAGCCGGTTCAACCATAACCGATGAAGTGCCTGAATACTCATTGGCTATTGCCAGAAACCGACAGACAATAATTGCTGACTGGGTAAGAAGAAAAGGTTTAGATAAAAAATAATTATCTTGGTTGGAGGTAGTTTATTCAAATGAATCTTCATGGCAAAGACATTAAGATTTTCGCAGGAAATTCAAACAGGCAGCTGGCAGAGGAAATCGCGTTAAAGGTAGGCCTGCCTTTGGGGGAATCGGTTGTATCAAAATTTTCCGATGGAGAGACAGCCATCAGCATCAATGAGGTTGTTCGAGGATCAGATGTATTCATTATCCAATCTACCTGCGCACCTGTAAATGATAATGTAATAGAACTGCTTATTCTGATTGACGCCCTTAGGCGCGCTTCTGCAGGGAGAATAACAGCGGTCATTCCATATTTCGGATATGCGCGTCAGGATCGCAAGGCTAAAGCCAGAGACCCTATTTCAGCAAAACTTATGGCAAACCTTATTACAGTAGCGGGAGCCGACAGGGTTCTTACGATGGATCTTCATGCTCCGCAGCTTCAGGGGTTCTTTGATATCCCGGTGGATCATCTTTTGGGAACCCCGATACTTGCTCAGCATTTTTATAAAAAATTCGGCGGAAAGACAGATGATGTGGTTGTTGTATCTCCGGATGTAGGAAGTGTGGGAAGAGCAAGAAAATTCGCGGAAAAGATAGATGTACCTTTGGCGATAATAGACAAGAGAAGGCCGAAGGCCAATGTTTGTGAGATTATGAACATAATAGGCGATATAAAAGGCAAACGTGCCATATTGGTGGATGATCTGATCGATACCGCTGGTACCGTAGTTAATGCTGCCAATGCCATGATAGATTTAGGAGCGACAGAAGTGTACGCCTGCTGTACTCATGGCGTTCTTTCAGGTCCTGCGATTGACAGGATCCGTACCTCGGCCATTAAAGAGCTGGTAACGCTCAACACGATTCCACTGCCTCCCGAAAAGCGCATAAGTAAAATTACGACCCTTTCGGTCGCGGATGTTTTTGCTGAGGCTATAGAAAGGATCTATGGAGATATATCCATCTCAACACTGTTTACACAACAATAGATTTCACGAGGGATATTATGTTTGTTTTTGCCGGATTGGGAAATATGGGACCCAAATATGAGAGAACCCGACACAATGTCGGGTTTGATACTATTGATTATCTTGCAGCAGTATATAGGATCAATAATTTCAAATCAAAGCACAAGTCTTTAATCGCAGAAGGAATCATTCAGGGGAAGAAGGTCCTCCTGGTAAAACCACAGACTTTTATGAACAACAGCGGAGAGGCTGTTCGAGAGATTATTGACTATTATAAAGTGCCTTATGAGAATCTTGTTATTATATATGATGATATAGATTTGGATGTGGGGCAGATAAGAATAAGAGCAAAAGGCGGTCCGGGCACACATAACGGTATGCGTTCCATAATAAGCCATATAAAAACAGAGAACTTTCCCCGCATACGCATAGGCATAGGCAAAGCTCCGGAGGAAATGGATCTGGCCAACTATGTATTGGGCCGCTTTTCCGATGATGAGAGAAAACTGGTCAACAATGCCATTGAGAATGCTGCCAGGGCTGCTGTTACAATGATTTGCGCCTCGGTTGAGATAGCCATGAGCAAGTATAATTGAAAATGGGGACAGCTATTCAGGTTACATATTGATTCCAGGAAATGAAAACCGTAAGGATCCTTGCCTGGACGGATCAGAATAATGACTTGAAAACGTGTAAAATGTATAAAATCTTTATATAAAACAAAAATTGATTTTTAAAAAGGTATCAAGTATAATAGGTATAATATTTTTTGGAAATTTGGCAATTGTGCATAATGTATACAAAAAATGATGGGATATTACTTGTTTTCACGGAGGACTTAAGATGGAAGATAAGTTTGAAAAACTTGGCTTGACATTTGATGACGTACTGTTGGTGCCGCAGTATTCGGAGGTTTTGCCGAAGGATACCGATGTATCGACATATTTGACCAATAAAATCAAACTCAATATACCTTTGATCAGTTCGGCCATGGATACCATTACGGAATCAAGACTGGCCATAGCTATTGCCCGCGAAGGCGGTATAGGTATTATTCATAAGAATATGTCAATCGAGGAGCAGGCTACCGAAGTTGACAGAGTAAAGAGATCCGAACACGGCGTAATAGTGGATCCTTTTTATCTTTCTCCGGATCACCTGATTTCCGATGCCAATGAGCTGATGGCAAAGTACAGGATATCAGGAGTTCCCATTACCGAAAACGGGATATTGGTAGGAATTATTACAAATCGTGATTTGCGGTTCTTAACCGACTACAGCCAGAAAATCGGACAGGTCATGACCAGAGAGAATCTGGTGACCGCACCGGTGGGAACTACACTGGCAGAGGCCAAGGAAATATTGCGCAAACATAGAATAGAAAAACTTCCTCTGGTGGATGACAAAGGATATCTCAAAGGACTTATAACAATAAAGGATATCGAAAAAGCGATACAATACCCCAACTCAGCAAAGGATAAAGACGGAAGGCTTCTGGTGGGAGCCGCTGTCGGGGTTACCTATGATATGATGGACAGGGTGGATGCCCTTGTAAAAGCGAAAGTCGATGTAATCACGGTGGATTCAGCCCACGGACATTCCAAAAATATAATAGAAGCTGTAAAAACAATAAAGAGAAAGTATCCTGACGTCCAGGTCATTGCAGGCAACGTGGCAACCGGTGAGGCTGTCAGAGCATTGGCGGAAGCAGGAGCAGATGCTGTCAAAGTGGGAATCGGTCCCGGTTCCATATGTACAACGAGAGTGGTTGCCGGAATCGGCGTGCCTCAGATTACCGCCATCTATGACTGCAGTGTTGAAGCCAGAAAACTGAATATACCCATCATAGGAGACGGCGGGATAAAATACAGCGGAGATATCCCCAAAGCTATTGCTGCAGGTGCCCATTCTGTCATGATCGGTAATCTTTTTGCAGGTACCGAAGAAAGTCCCGGAGAATCGGAAATTTATCAGGGCAGAAGGTTCAAGGTTTACAGAGGCATGGGCTCACTTGGTGCAATGAGTAAGGGAAGCAAAGACCGGTATTTCCAGGAAGGAACAACAAAACTGGTACCTGAAGGTGTAGAAGGAAGAGTACCATATAAAGGGCCTATTGCAGATACGATATTCCAGTTGGTGGAAGGGCTTAAGCATGCCATGGGTTATTGCGGAACGAGGACTATTGAAGAACTCAGGAATAATGGGAAGTTTATCCGGATAACCAGTGCAGGGCTTAAAGAAAGCCATCCTCATGATATATATATAACGAAAGAAGCTCCAAACTATAGCGTGCAGCATTACTGATTCTTAAAATAATTGTTATTATCGGCGCGGTTATCAAGTATGATGTAGCAGGAATAATATACCCTGGAGCAATGAAATAATGAACATAGGATTACTTCTGCCTGTAAGAAAAAAGTGGTGGAAGCCTGTAACCATAAAGACATACCCGATAGAGATAGCAGATAATCTGAATCTGGTGGTATGTCTTTTAACTGTCAATGACAATGAGATGTCGCGCCTTTCTGGTATCAGTAAAAGATTTAAGGCTAAGCTTGATCGAATACTTGAGGATCAGAAGATCTGGCCCATCCTTGAACATCCTTTTTTTAACGGCCTGTATCAGGTTGACACGTCTGTATTTGGCAAAGCGGTAAAGAATTTGGCGCTGCAAATGTTCTATGAAGTCCTAAGTGCGGTCAAAGGCTTGGGGACCCTGGTTAATAAGGAAATACTTGTCACGGGTTCATCTGAATATCTTGAGCATGCTATTGAAATACTTATCACAAAAGTAAAAACGATTAATATACTTATACCTAAGGGAGTAAATGAGCCTGTTGAAGCAGAGAGAGCTTTTTTGGAAACAGGGATACCTGTTCATATAACAACGGATCACGATGTGGTGAATCGTACGGGAATATGGATAAAATTTCCCGATGATGACGATGAATACTTTGATGCGTTGTCCCGAAACATCAAAGGCATAATACTGGATTTGGATGCAATGAAAATAATCGACACAAGGGCACGAAAGATTTTCAACATATGCGCCGAGTTCTCTGATAAGGTAAAAAGGAGGTTAGGACAACAGTTATTAAAAACATGGGAGAAAAACGTACTTGAAGGATTTATCCTGACGGTATGCTCAAAAGCGTGGAATATGAAGGAATCTGAGGTGTTCAAACAGCTCGAGATGAGGTTTTCTTTTATTTCTTGACATCGCAAAAACCGTAAACTATAATGTATCGTAATGTTAAATAATGTATTCACGTTTACCAGGGGCAACAGATTAATATAAAGGGGAGAAAAAAATGAGCAAAAAAGAAGTCCTTCTTACTTATGAAGGTCTTAAAAAATTGGAAGAAGAATTAGAGTATTTAAAAGGCGAAAAAAGAAAAGAAATAGCCGATAGAATAAAACAAGCACTGGCTTTCGGAGATATCTCAGAGAATTCGGAATACGATGAAGCAAAAAATGAACAGGCACAAAATGAAGTCCGGATCGCTCAATTGGAGAGCATGCTGAAAAACGCATCCATCATCGATGAAGAAGAAGTTGATACGAAAGTCGTAAGTTTAGGCGCCAGAGTGAAAATTGTCGATGTTAAATCCAAAGATGAGTACGATTACCAGATCGTAGGCTCTGCTGAGGCTGATCCGACTTCTAACAGGATATCCAATGAATCTCCGGTAGGCAGTGCGCTTCTGGGACATAAAGCCGGTGATACTGTAGAAGTTGAGGTTCCCGGAGGCAAAATCAAGTACATGATAGTTGATATTTATAAGTAAATAATTGTTTATGTATTTTAAAGTATTAAAGCAATAAAGTAATAATAAGGTAATAGTTCTTGTTTGTCTTATTGATTTGGGGTATAATTATGTTTCGATACCAAAACAGTTTACATAATATAATGTGAACTGTTTTCTTTTTAGTGTTTGGAGGTAAAAATGTCTGAAATTATCGAAAATATCAACGAACAACAGGATTTAAACGAAATTTTGCAGGTCAGGCGCAATAAGCTGCAAGAGCTACAGAAGGCCGGAAAAGATCCGTTCCATATCGTTAAATATGATGTAACTCACAGAACCAGTCAAATTCTTATGGATTTTGAAGGTCATGAGAATAAGAATGTATCTCTTGCCGGCAGACTGATGAGCAAACGGGGCATGGGTAAATCCAGTTTCTGCGACCTTCAGGACAGGGACGGAAAGATACAGCTGTATGTAAGGATAAATGATATAGGCGAGGAAGCGTATGAGAACTTTAAGAAGCTTGATATCGGAGATATCATAGGCGTTACCGGAAAGGTATTTAAAACCCGTATGGGTGAAATATCCATTCATGTTGACTCCTATACCCTCCTGGCAAAATCACTGAGACCGCTTCCCGAGAAATTCCATGGACTTAGGGATCCTGATGCCCGTTATCGCCAGAGATATCTTGATTTAATTGTAAACCCCGATGTTAAAGCCACTTTTATTCTAAGGAGCAAGATAATCGCAGCCATCAGAAGGTTTTTGGACAGCAGAGACTTTCTCGAGGTGGATACGCCGATTTTAAATACCATTCCCGGCGGCGCGGCTGCCCGTCCGTTTATTACCCATCATAACACTTTGGACATAGACATGTATTTAAGGATAGCTCCGGAGCTGTATTTAAAACGTCTTATCGTAGGCGGCCTGGAGCGGGTTTATGAATTGGGCCGTATGTTCCGCAACGAGGGAATGTCGATCAAACATAATCCTGAGTTTTCAATGATGGAGGTTTATCAGGCTTATACCGATTACCACGGCATGATGGAGCTGGCTGAGAGTTTAATATCGACTGTTGCTCAGGAAGTCCTGGGGACAACGAAAATACAATATCAAGGCCAGGAAATCGATTTGACGCCTCCATGGACAAGGATCACCATGACTGAAGCGGTATTGAAATATACCGGCGTGAATTTTGATGAGATAAAAACCGACGAAGAGGCCAGAAACGTAGCTAAAGCAAAAGGTTTGGAAATAGAGGGCAACCCTGTCAAAGGCGAAGTTTTGAGTATGATGTTCGAAGAATTTGCCGAGCCGAATTTGATTCAACCGACATTCGTACTTGACTATCCTGTTGAGGTTTCGCCTCTGACTAAGCGCAAGCCAGACAGACCGGAATTAACGGAGCGTTTTGAGTTATTTATTACCGGACGCGAATTCGGAAATGCTTATTCGGAACTTAATGACCCTATTGACCAAAGAGAACGGTTTTTAGAGCAGGTCAAAAAAAGGGAAGCCGGTGATGAGGAAGCCAACATGCTGGATGAAGATTTCCTGATAGCGCTTGAACACGGTCTTCCGCCTACCGGAGGTCTGGGGATTGGTATTGACCGCCTTATCATGCTTTTGACGGATTCCTTCTCCATTAAAGATGTATTGCTGTTCCCGACGATGAAGCCGAAGGATAAATAAGTAAGGTTAGTATATGATAAGTATCACAGTACGCGTTGTTCTATACGATAATTTCCCTGCCGCCAAGAGTTGAACATGGGCTTTAGTACATAGCTGGCAGACCGGCGGCAGGGAAGTATGATATTTTATGTCGTAATTCAGGAGAATATTTGACCAGCACTATAATTTTTGTTTATAAATTGTTAGAATGATACTGACCAGATCTTTCGGAGGTGTATTTAATGTTTGAGTTAAACACTGAAAGTAATGACGGTAAGAATGTTGTTATTTCAGTAAAAGGTGAAATCGATATCTACTCAGCGCCGGATTTCAAAGAATGTCTTTATCAGTCCATCAACGATGTTCAACAGAATATAATCCTGGATTTCAGCGATTTGTCCTACATAGATAGTATGGGGTTGGGAATTTTAGTGGGGGCATTAAAGCGTGTCAAGGAAAAAGACCGTAATATAACCATAAAAAACCCCAAAAGTACGGTACGAAAATTATTTAGGATTACCGGTCTGGACAAGGCGTTCATCATTGAGGAGGTCTAAATAATGAGTACTATGGACACGATTTCCATGCTTATTCCACTAAAAGCGGAATATGTAAGTATTGCCCGCTTAACGGTTTCAGGGATCGCCAGCAGGATGGGGTTTGACATAGACACTATTGAAGATATAAAAGTTGCGTTGTCTGAAATATTAGGAAAGTATATTGAAAAGAAGCCAGGTGCAGGAAGAGTAAATGTAGATTTTCAGTGCCTTGAAGATGGAATTTCAATAAAATTCAAAATTCCGGATCAGAGTATTCCGGGATTGTTTGACAACGATACTGATAAATTTGCCTTGGCTATTATAAGCTCACTTATGGACGAGATAGAGATTGAAAAGCAGGGAGATAACTCTATTACGATGGTAAAAAAGCTCGGAAAGGCAGTTTAAAATGAGCAAGAAGGCAGAGACAATAAGGACAGAAGAAATGTCCGAAAAAGAAATGTTTGAATTGTATTACGAAAACAGGGATGTTGAGATTCGCAATCAAATAGTATCTAAGTTCATGTATCTTGCTGACATCATATCAAAGAAATTTGCAAACCGTGGAGTAGATTGTGACGACATCTATCAGGTGGCATGTCTCGCTCTTATTAATGCTGTTGAAAGGTTTAACATTAATGAAGATGTTAAATTTGTCAGTTTTGCCACACCGACGATGATCGGTGAGATCAAGCGCTACTTCAGAGATAAAGCTTCTGTTATTCGTATACCAAGACGTATATATGAGGTATACCAAAAGGTCAATCAGGCAAGGGAATACCTGATGCAGCAGTATAAAAGAGCCCCAAGAGTAGATGAAATAGCTGATTATCTTAAAATGAAGGAAGAAACCATACTTGAAATAATAGAGTCATGGAATGTTTATAACATACAGTCTTTTGACCAGTCGGTCTTTGATGAAGACAACCTTGAACTGCACGAAACAGTGGGTGAAGAGGACGATACCTTTGAAAAGATAAATAACCGTGATTTTCTTGAAAAAGCGATGAACAATTTCAATGATACCGAAAAAGAGTTCATAAAGCTTCGCTTCTTTGACAACAAAACGCAAAAAGAAATAGCAAATCATTTCCACGTTTCACAGATGTACATATCTCGTTTGGAAAAAAAGACACTGGAAAAATTCAGAATGATTTTAAAGAAGTAAAACAGGGTATATATTTTATGTACATAAAATAATAATGTTATTAGTTTTACTTATGCGTGTGCATTTGGAGGTATTATTGTTATGCACATAGATCAGAGCCGATACACAAAAATTTATAGTAAAGACATCGCGACTGACGCTTACCTGGTATGCAATGAAATCAGAAAAATTATGGATTTGCTTAAGGTAAAGTTTTCTTTGGATTCAGATAAATGCTTTGATATTAAGGTTATTCTGGGCGAATTAATGCAAAACTCTATCAAGCACGGGAATGAATGTGATAAAAGTAAAACTATCAGTGTGGAAATATGGTTCAAGAATGACAACAGGATTCTTGGGATAACTGTGAAGGATCAGGGCTGCGGTTTTAAGGCACCCAAACCGAAGCAGCTTTCCATGAACAAAGTAACAAAATGCGATCCCCTCAATATGGACGAATCAGGAAGAGGATTGCTCATAGTTAATGAATTGTGCGACTGCATGAAATTCAACAGCGTGGGAAATGCCATTACCGTTATGAAAAGGATTTAGCAAAATATGAGAAATATTGCCCGGTCTTTGCCGGATTTTGATTCTTATGACACATCAAGATGAAATTTGTCGCAGATCTCGAATGAAAAAGTCAATGCTCCGCTGAAATACAGACTGTGAGCTGATTTCAGTGTATCTACACCGAATTTGAAAGTGCAACAAAATCATATAATTTTCATATAGGATACTAAAGGTAAGGGAAGGACAAACTATCTTATTGTTCAAGAATCCTTTACTGTGGTATAATATATAGTATAATCAAACCTAAGTTTGATTAAAATGACAATATATACCACATGGATCAAGGATTTTGAACAGGCACCCCGGTCAGTAACACCTACGTACGCTGCCGAAAAAGGAGTTGATGCATAAATGATGAAATGTTCAATATGTAAAGAAAATGTCGCAGTCGTGTTCATAACACGTGTAATAGATGGAAAAGCCGAGCCTATGGGTCTTTGCATAAGTTGTGCCCAAAAACAGGGTTTGGCTCCCCTGCAGCAAATAATTGCCCAGTCCGGCATGACTCAGGAGGATCTTGAGAATTTAAACAATCAAATGTCCGATATTCTTGGGTCAATGAACATGGATGATTTCATACAGAATCTTCCGCAGGCAAACAATTCCCATTCGCCTGCAGATGAAGATAACGACGGGAATTCCATGATTCGTTTTATTAATAACGCTTTTTCAAAATTCGGCCCGCCGGCTGATGGAGAGAAGGAAAAATCTTCCCCCAAACAGACAAAGAACGTTGATCCAAGACCACCTGTCAGATCCCCCAGGAAAAACCTCAATACATTTGGGACGAACCTTAATGAGAAAGCCCTGTCAGGCCAAATTGACCGCATTATAGGCAGAGAAAAGGAAATCGAACGGGTGGTACAAATTCTTAACCGCAGAACAAAAAACAATCCTGTTCTTGTAGGAGAGCCGGGTGTTGGTAAAACAGCCATAGCAGAGGGGCTGGCTCTGCGTATAGTGGAGAATAATGTGCCGCCGAAACTTTTGGATAAGGAGATCTATCTGCTTGACCTTGCTGCTATTGTAGCCGGAACACAGTTCAGAGGCCAATTTGAGGCCAGGATGAAAGCTATAATTGACGAAGCGAAAGCGCAGAAAAATGTTATTCTTGTAATCGACGAGGTCCATAATATCGTGGGTGCCGGTGAGGCTGAAGGCGGAGCGATGAATGCGGCTAATATTTTGAAGCCTGCGCTGGCAAGAGGCGATGTGCAGATTATAGGAGCTACTACCCTGGAGGACTACAGAAAGTATATTGAAAAGGATGCGGCTTTAGAAAGACGATTCCAGCCGGTAATGGTCAATGAGCCTACCATAGAAGAAAGTATTGAAATACTTATGGGCTTAAGACCGTATTATGAAGATTTTCACCAGGTGCGTTATTCTGATGAAGTGATTGAAAATGCCGTAAAGTTGTCGTCCCGGTATATCAGCGACAGATTCCTGCCTGACAAAGCAATTGACGTTATTGATGAAGCGGGTTCCAGAGTGAATTTGAAAAACGTCAATTCCATTGAGTTGGAAAAGTGTAAAAATCAGCTCAAGAAGGTCCAGGAATTGAAGGAAAAGGCCGCAATAATGGACGACTATAAGAAAGCCGCCGATTATAAAGTAGAGGAATGCAGGCTTCTGGAAAAGATCAAGGAACTGGAAAAAGATCTTGGAAATCTGGATGTAACAGTAGATGATATAGCTCATGTGGTAGAAAGCTGGACCGGAATACCTGTACAAAGAATATCCGAAACTGAAGCTTCCAAGCTTCTGAAGCTTGAAGAACGCCTTCATAAGAGAGTGGTAGGTCAGGATAAGGCGGTTTCTGCCTTAGCGAGAGCCATCAGGAGAACACGTTCCGATTTTGTCAAAAAGAAGAGGCCTCCCAGCTTTATATTTGTTGGGCCTACCGGAGTAGGAAAGACAGAGCTGGCCAAGGTTCTCACCTACGAGCTATTTGGCAGTGAAGATGCCATGATAAGGCTTGATATGTCCGAATACATGGAGAAACATACCGTTTCAAAACTGATAGGCGCGCCTCCCGGATATATAGGATACGATCAGGGTGGTCAGCTGACCGATAAAGTGCGGAGAAAGCCATATTCGGTACTGCTTCTTGATGAAATAGAAAAAGCCCACCCCGATGTCTTTAATATGCTTCTTCAGATTATGGAGGATGGCCGCCTGACCGACAGCACAGGAAGAACTGTCAGTTTTGAAAATACTATCCTGATTATGACCTCTAATGCGGGAACCAGCCTTAAATCAAACGGTATCGGTTTTAACAATGACGGATACGAGGCTCTTGAGAAGAAGGTCAACAATGCGATGCGGGAAATATTCAGACCTGAGTTTTTGAACAGGGTGGATGAGATAATAGTATTTGAGCCTCTTACCCGCAGCCAGTTGGCTCAGATTCTTGATATCATGCTGGATAAAATCACGCAGGATGTCAAAGAAAAGGGAATGAGCATCTCGTTTGATGATAGGGCGAAAGAGTTCCTGATCGAAAAAGGGTACGATGAAAAATACGGAGCAAGACCATTAAGGAAAACAATACAAAGGCATATTGAAGATGAGCTGTCGGAGCTGTATTTAGCCGGAAAGATCCGTGAGGGAAGCAGCATTCAGGTTTCAGTTGAAGACGGGAAAATCACGATGCTTGTTGTGAACCTTCCAATGTTAAAGCGTGCCAATAAATTGCCGAAACTATAATAGCTGATTCACGGTCGTAGAATAAAAACCCCGCAGTGATGAGAAAATAGACAATATATCATCATTGCGGGGTGTTTTTATGGAAAAAATCGATTATGCAAGAAAAAGCAAATTTCCTTTTTTCGCTGTCATTATTGCTGCAGTGGCAGTTGCAGCACTGGCGGCGGGGATTTACTTTCTCATTTCAGGTGAACGCAGAAAAGAGCCGAATCGAGGTACTTATGTGATTACACAGACAGAGAGGAGTAGAAGCTTTGAAAAGACAACTGAGTAAACACGAGTATCAAAAAATGGTGGACGAAAAGGCTCCCGGATCTCATTTTATACGGAATATTTTTGCGGCATTTATCACAGGCGGGGCTATTTGCTCCGTCGGGCAAATCATAATGATGGTTTTTAAGAACTTTGGCGCTGATAAGGAGACCACAGCATCAGCCACCAGTATAATAATGATTTTTATCGGCGCATTTCTGACTGGGATCAATATCTATGACGAGATAGGAAAGTTCGGAGGAGCAGGTGCATCGGTGCCCATTACAGGCTTTTCCAATTCTATTGTTTCTCCGGCCATGGAGTTTAAGAAGGAAGGGCATGTTATGGGTGTCGGGGCAAAAATGTTTCTCATTGCCGGCCCAGTGCTGGTTTACGGAATATTTGCTTCAGTTGTTGCAGGGCTGCTTTATTTTATCTGGAAGCAGGTGATGTAGATGGCAAAAAGATTAGGTTCTCAGACCATAATATTGGACAAACAACCTGTTATCTTGAGCGGAGCCGGGATCGTAGGGAAAAAAGAAGGCGATGGGCCTCTGGCAAGGTATTTTGATGATGTGGTGGATGATGAGTATGCAGGGGAAAAGACATTCGAAGCTGCGGAATCCCGCATATTAAGAGACGCTTACATTAAAGCACTGGAAAAGAGCGGAAAGTCAGCAAAGGATATAAATATAATTCTGTCGGGAGATCTTTTGAATCAGTGTACCGCAGCCAGCTATGCCTTCAGAGATGTGGACACACCGTACCTGGGTTTGTTTGGAGCATGTTCTACCATGAGTGAGTCTCTTGTCATAGCTTCCATGATGATAGACAGTGGCTCTGTCGACTATGCGGTATGCGCGGCCTCCAGCCATTTCTGCTCTGCTGAAAGGCAATTCAGATTTCCTCTGGAATACGGATCTCAAAGAACCCCCACTGCCCAATGGACAGTTACTGGAGCGGGCGCTTTGATATTGGGCAAGGAAGGTCAAGGACCCAGAATAACCTGTATTACTCCCGGTAAGATAATAGACGAAGGTATCAAAGATTCCAATAACATGGGAGCGGCTATGGCTCCTGCGGCCTATGATACAATAAGGAGCCACCTTATCGATACCGGCCGAAATGGGGATGATTTTGATATGATCCTGACCGGGGATTTAGGCAGTTTTGGAAGCGCGATGCTGAGAGATCTGCTAAAGAGAAGCAATATTGATTTAAAAGATAAACATAAAGATTGCGGCCTGCTTATTTTTGACATTGAAAAGCAGGGAGTGGATTGTGGAGGCAGCGGCTGCGGCTGCAGCGCAGTAGTATTGTCAACATATATTTTGAATCTGTTCATGCAGGGAACAATAAAACGGTTGCTTTTCGTTGCAACCGGAGCATTGTTAAGCCCCACAAGGATCCAGCAGGGGGAAACCATACCGGGTATTGCCCATGCTGTACTAATTGAAGCGTAGATATGGAGGAAATCATATGAATGAAATTCTGAAAGCTTTTCTGTTGGGTGGGTGCATATGCATAATAGGACAGGTATTGATCGATTTTACTAAAATAACGCCCGCCAGGATTATGGTGATTTTTGTGGTTACAGGAGTTGTTTTAGGAATCTTCGGCCTTTATCAGCCTCTGGTTGACTGGGGAGGAGCAGGGGCTACCGTTCCTCTTTTGGGTTTTGGAAATGTTTTGGCAAAAGGTGTAATAAAAGAGGTGGATGAGGTAGGCCTTTTGGGTGTTTTTACCGGAGGAGTGAAAGCGGCTGCTGCAGGCATCACGGCAGCAATAACTTTTGGCTATATTATGGCTATTATATCTAAACCAAGGATCAAAAGATAACGTCTAATGTGACGGTGAAACAATAGTTGCCGTACCCGAATTTATGGTATAATATTTGAAAGTTGAAACAAAAGTTAACGAGTAAACTCAAGGCCGATGCCTTGAGGTTTTGTCTGTAATAAAACTATATTGCATTCAAAGGAGAAAAAAAGATGGCAAGAACATCAAAAAAGCACAGAAGAAACAATTTTCTGATTGTAACAGCTGCGATCCTTTCTTTTATGATAATGGCAGTGGTATTCGCTATTATTTCTCTGAAAAATCCAAAAACGCCGCCTGCAAATACGGGAACTCCGAGTCCCATTGCTTCGGCAACCAATACTCCTGCTGATACACAGACTCCTGTACCGAGTCAGAGTAATACGCCTGCTCCTACCCCAACTCCTACACCTGTTCAGATACCTGAGCCCACTCCCATAAACGGGATAACTCCCTATCCGGAGATTAAGGAGGACAGACGCAGCACCAGCACAAAGACATTGCCTCCTATCAAGGCATTGTATCTTAATTCGACGTCAGTCAGAAATAATCTGGACCACTACATTGATTTGGCCAACAGGACAGAAATCAATGCTTATGTTATCGATATAAAAAATGATGCAGGCATAATTATGTATGATTCCGAAATTGATGTAGTGAACAAGGCAAAGGCCGATACCCCTGGCTTTGATATCAGAACGGTGACCAAAAAACTTCATGACAATGGTATTTTTGTAATAGCGAGAATGGTTACATTCAAGGATTCCACCATGACCACCTATAATCCTGATCTCGCCATCAAAAAAGAAAACGGAGAGGTCTGGGAATCGGGTACAAAATGGCTGGATCCTACCAAAAAGGAATGCTGGGATTATATTTTAAGCATTGCCCAGGAGGCTGTAAATTTCGGGTTTGACGAAATTCAATTTGACTATATCCGTTTCCCTGAGACCAGCCTGTATACTTATAAAATGGACTTTGCTCCGGGACAGAGCCGTTCGGGAGCTATCGAGAATTTCATTCGATATATGAGAATAAACCTTCCACCCGAGACAGTTCTCTCGGCTGATATTTTCGGCATGCCGATGATCGCCACGAAAGATTACGGGGAAATCGGTCAGACTCTTGAAACTATCGGTAAAAGTCTTGACTACATTTGCCCGATGATTTACCCTTCCCATTATGCCAATGCTGCTCCGAAGGGATCCATGGCAAATGGTGTAGGACAAACGATAAACGGTATAAAATTCACTCATCCTGACCTAAAACCTTACGAAGTTGTATATAATACTCTTATAGTAGGTAAAAATCGCATCGAGAAAATTCCGGGATATAATTTGAATGTCCGGGCTTATATTCAGGGCTTTACGCTTGATACACTGCCCAGCGGATATTGGCAGAAATATGGGGTCGAGGAATACCAGGCTCAGATGAAGGCTGTTTATGATGCCGGTTATGATGAATGGATATTCTGGAATGCCCGTAATACATATGTAGAGGAAGCATTTAAACCTGAGTAGGCAAGGGGATTTTCTCATAACCGGAGGTAAAAATGAATCTGTTGCAAGCTGTAATTTTAGGTATAGTGCAAGGCCTGACAGAGTTTCTGCCTATTAGCAGTTCCGGGCATCTGGTTTTGTTCCAGAATCTGCTGGGGGTCGATATTTCCACCCCCCAGTCTCAGTCCATGATAGTAACCTTTTATGTCGCTCTTCATGTGGGAACTTTGTTTGCGGTAATATTCTTTTTCCGGCAAAAGATCATGGAGATCATACGGCGTCCGTTTTCAAAGCTTCCTGTGCAAATCGTGGTGGCGACCATACCGGCGGTGATCATCAATTTTCTGTTTGGCGATTTTATAGAAAGTACATATTTAAGCACTGTCCTGCTGGGGCCGGGATTTTTGTTCACCGGCGCGGCGCTTTTGATATCACAGAAATTGTCTGATGGGAATAAAGGTTTGGAAGAACTTAAAACCAGCGATTCACTGGTAATCGGACTGGCGCAGGGCGTGGCCTTATTGCCTGCGGTGTCCCGTTCCGGCATGACCATAACTTCCTCTTTGATATTAGGTTTGCAGAGAAGCTTTGCCGCCGACTTTTCTTTCCTGATGTCCATACCCCCTATTCTTGGAGGTGCACTTTTAGATGCGATCGATATCATTAAAGAACCGACGGTATATCTTGAATCCATAAGCCTGGTCAATATCCTTGCAGGTATGGTTGCAGCCGGAATAACAGGATTTTTTGCGATAAAGCTTATGATGAACGTTATAAAGAAGATGAAACTTAAATACTTTGCCTATTATGTAATAACCCTGGGAACTTTGATAATTATAGGACAGTTGTTTTTCAGGGAAACCATACAAAGGCTTTTATAACGAAAGGATTTTGTTTGTAACGTGGACATGGAAATGAAAGATATTTATATTTTAGGAATAGAAACAAGTTGTGATGAAACATCTGCCGCCGTTGTGGCAAACGGCCGTAAGGTATTGTCGAACATTATAGCGTCCCAGGTAGATTTGCATGCCGAATACGGGGGAGTAGTTCCCGAAATAGCTTCCCGAAAACATGTGGAGCTTATTCTGCCTGTTATAGATTCAGCGTTGAAGGAAGCCAAAATCGCTATGGAAGATGTTGACGCAGTTGCCGTAACCTATGGACCAGGGCTGGTAGGCGCACTGCTGGTGGGGGTCACCGCTGCTAAAGCAATCGCAGCCGCCCTTGATAAGCCTCTTATCAAGGTCCACCATATAGAAGGGCATATAGCAGCAAATTATCTAAGCCATCCCGATTTGAAACCGCCCTATATCAGCCTGGTGGCTTCAGGCGGGCACAGTCATATCGTTCATGTCAAAGACTATCTTGATTTTGAAGTTCTTGGAATGACCAGGGATGACGCGGCAGGTGAGGTTTTTGATAAGATCGCGCGAGTCCTGGGCCTGGGATATCCGGGAGGACCTGTCATCGATAAACAGGCAAAGTTGGGAAATCCGAAAGCGATCCATTTCCCAAGAGTTAACTTTACCGACGGTTCCTATGATTTTTCCTTCTCAGGGTTGAAAACCGCCGTTATTAATTATGTAAACACTGTCCGCCAAAAAGGAGAGGAACTTAGTATTCCCGATATATGCGCATCATTCCAACAGGCTGTGGTGGATGTACTGGTGGATCATACGTTGAAAGCCGCCGGAAACCTGGATGTTAAAAAAATAGTCCTTGCAGGCGGCGTTGCTTCAAATTCTCTTCTTAGAGAAACACTTCAAAGCAAGGCAAAAAAGGCAGGTATGGACGCGATTTTTCCTGCTCCCATATTGTGTACAGATAACGCCGCGATGATCGCCGCAGCCGGATATTATTCCTTCTTAAAGGGAGAGTTTGCGGATTTGACATTAAATGCCGTTCCGTATCTTGCGATAGGAGAAGGACATAAATAACCATTTTCCACATAATACTGCCTGCATTTGTAAAATCAGGAGCTATGAAGGATCTTTTATGTCAACATAAAGATCCTTCTTTGTATTTTGAATACAAAATACAAAAATCCGGGGGTTTTTCTTCACTTTCACGAGATAGTACAGAATGCCCAAAAGCCGCTGAATAAGCGCTGTTTCGAATATTACAAAAAGTTACATCGCTTGAAATTTGTATGTCATAAAATCATTTATTACCTGTGAATTTGTTGGCTTTTTTAATTGTGGAGACTGTGGAAATATTCATAAAAACAGCTTATATTGCCCGCTTCATCTGTGGATAACCTTGTGGATATTGTGGATAAGGCTGTTAAATGTCCCCAATGGCTTTATACATTTCATATGTATTAAGGACTTTTTTCACATAATTTTGTGTTTGTGCATAGGGAGGAATGCCTTCATATTTTCTTACGGCGTTGGGACCGGCGTTATAAGCCGCCAGGGCAAGTTCCAGATCATTATCGAAGGCTTTTAACTGGTAATAGAGATATTGGGTACCACCAAGTATATTCTGTTCAATATTATAGGCATCGGTAACGCCAAGACCTTGAGCGGTTTCCGGCATTAACTGCATGAGCCCCATTGCGCCGGACGTTGAAAGGGCAAAAGGCTGAAATCCGGATTCTTCTTTTATGACAGCGCGAATCAGTTTAGGATCCAGACCGAATTGTTTTGCATATGTATTTATTGCCGCATCTATCCTGGGCATAAGTTCACTGATCTGAGTTTGTGAAAGACGGGGATAAACCGATTCATAAGAACCGGATACCAAAGGAAACCTGGTTTTGGTATTACTGACCGTTGAAGGTTCCATATCGATAACCGGCGCTGCCGGTTCAGCCGATGCGGCTGTTGATTCATAAGCAGCAGAAGCTTTGCCGAGTTCCTGGGCAAAGTCTGTGGAATTTCCTGAAGGGATATTCATTTTTACAGGCAAACGACTTTGAATCTCCGCTATTTTTTGTTTCAATAAAGAAGAGATATTGGGCAAATCAGGAATGTTCATCTTCTTCCACCTTTCCTGATAATTATATCGGAATCATTGCCCCTTTTATATAGCCTTTTTTCTTATTCTGTCCCCTTATATCATCCTGAGCCCAACTTTTATCATTCTAAGTCTTACTATTTATCATTTGAATTCTCTTTTGCCACTCTCAGCGCCATTTAGTCATTACGATCTCCCCTTAAGTTATTCGCCCCCTTTAGTCATTCTAAGCTTCCCCTTTTTGTCATTCTGAGCGTCAGTAAAGAAGCCTGTTTTCATGTGTAAAATCTTCGATTTGCGTACAAAATAACATAATAATAATTTGTTCCATGGGAAATTCGTCCGGTTGAATTGAATTTGCATTTTCAGAGAATAATTGAAATGTATAAGATGAATAAATTTAAACAAGCCTCAGTAACGTGAGCTTAACCAATTGAATTTGGTATTATACACAGCACAAAATGGGTGGTGATTGAATGAAGATCAACAAAAAGAATATTTTTTCTGTTATGAGTAAAACCGGTTCGGTAATACAGTTTTTAACCGCCGCCACACGTTTTCTTTTTGTAATTTTGATAATATGCATAATATACGGAGGAACGACTCAAAAGGAAATATCGAATAATATTGTTAGACTTCATATTGTTGCAAACAGTGACTCAGCCGTGGACCAGAAATTGAAACTGAAGGTCAGGGACGCTGTTTTAGAGCATATGCATGAAAAATATCCTGACGGAGCTACCCGGGAGGAGGCTGCAGCCTATCTGAAAGCCAGCCTGCCGTTAATCAAAGAGATAGCCGCAGGTGTAGTAAAAGAAAGCGGTTCAGATATTGAGGTGAATGCGCGGTACGGTGTCTACCCATTCCCCACAAAGGAATATGAGGGATTGGTTCTTCCTGCCGGTATGTATGAAGCTGTCAGGGTTGAATTAGGCTCTGCCAAAGGACAGAATTGGTGGTGTATAATGTTCCCGCCTCTTTGCGTCGCTGACGCCAATAGCCTTAAAATGGATGCAAAGGCCATGAATCAGCTCAGAGAGGGTCTGGGGGATGATAATTACCGGCTTATAACCGATATGGCCGAGAATAATAATACACCTGTGAAAATCAAATTCCGAATCGTTGAGATCGTGGAAAATTCCAAAATCAAGATCGCTGAGATCATAAACAATCTGTTTTAGTGGTATAATATTCTCACCCGTTACCGAAATCGGAGATTTCGAACGGGTACCCGAGAACATTGATACTCCGTATGAATATTCTCGCCCGTTACCGAATATGTCATCCTGAGCGGAGCGAAGCGGAGTCGAAGGATCTCTCGTTTTAACGTATCAGATTCTTCGCTGACGCTCAGAATGACAGAGACGTTCATTGAAACAGCGTTAAAGTCAGTCTATTTGGAGGAATTTTGTTGTGGGCATTGAAATACTCTATGAGGATAATCACTTGCTTGTTGCGGTAAAGCCGCCGAATATGCCTGTTCAAGGGGATATAACCGGTACTCCTGACCTTTTGACCCTGCTGAAGGAAGATATAAAAATACGATACAATAAGCCCGGAAATGTTTTTCTCGGGCTGGTACATAGACTGGACAGGCCTGTGGGGGGTGTGATGGTATTTGCCAGGACCTCCAAAGCTGCCTCAAGGCTTTCCGAACAGATTAGAAACCATCAGATGGAGAAAACATATCTTTGTGTGGTGCAAGGCTGTCCGAAACCTTTGAAAGGGCGACTTACAGATAATCTCCTGAAAAATAGGGAAAATAATATTGTCAGTGTTGTAGAGGAGAATACCCCCGGATCAAAAAAGGCAATATTGGATTATGAAGTATTAAAAACCTTTCAGGGAATAAGTTTGGTAAAGGTAAGTTTAATAACCGGAAGAAGCCACCAGATCAGAGTTCAGATGTCAAATAACAAAACACCCCTGGTAGGAGACAATAAATACGGATATCAGGGGAATACCAGACATGATTTGGCGCTGTGGTCCCATCAGCTTGGAATAATCCATCCTACAACAAAAGAGAGAATGCTGTTCACATCCTCTCCACCTGATCAATATCCATGGACGCTCTTTACTTAACCGGAAATTCTATTCTGGTCAAAAGTTCACTGTCAGGAACTTCGCCCGGTGTATTCAAATAGTATTCATATGCCGCGCCTGCGGGTGTAAGCCCATTTTCGGCCGCCCAGGCGCTTATGGCGTCATATGCCGATGATATTTCCGAATACGGGCCTTTATATATGCCCTCCACGTATTTGCCTTCAGGTATTATGCCGGCTTTGATAACGCCTCGACCCTCAATTGGTTTGGATACGGGAAAACCCATTTCTACGTCAAGATTCTCCATATCCATGTTGTAATAAGCCGTGAAGGGAGCTCCCACAGGTTGCTCTCCCATTTCCTGAATGTAAGAGGCAATCATCCCGTATGCTTGGCCGATTTCCTGGGGCAATTTTGAAATCGAGGTTGTTTTGCGTATTGATAGTGTTGGCTGCGATGCCTTTTGCTTCAAGGTTATCTGATAATCCATTATTATAACCTCCTTAGGTTTTTTCTTAAGTATAGCAGCCAATATATGACACCTGTATGTCATGGTTCTTCGGATGTGTATTTTTTGTATATTTGTTTTGATAAGTCAGCTATAACCTGTCGTAAATAGGGGGGGCTGATGACCTCAACTCCGGTTCCGAAACTTAAAATAAAACCGTAAAGCCAGTACCCATCCGGCATTTCAGCCTTTAAAAGGAGTTTTCCGTCACTCTGCTTTTCCAGGTTATCACCGAAAAACTCAAAAGCAATATTTTCAACTTCTTTTTCAAACAAAAGCTGTAAATTGACTGTCCTGCCCGAGTATTTCCATTCGGTATCGAAGTTTGGAAGGCTGTCCTTTGTTTCCCTTGGTTCAAATTTCTGTTCAAGGATGGTAAGTTCTCTCATCCTAGATAATTTAAAAAGTCTGAAATCCTGTCTAATTTGGCACCAGGCGTGTAAATACCAGTTTTGGCCTTTAAGGATCAGAGAGTATGGCTCAACGATACGGAAAGTTTTATTGCTGCTGAAGTCTATATAATTGAATTGTATAAGATTATGATGCTCGATGGCTTTCTTAATGACTGAAACGCTTTCTCTGAGGGATTTGGTCGATCCCCATGGAAAGAAATCTATTATAAGCTGTTTGATCTTTGAATCGATATTGTCCAACTGCTTCTCGGGAATCAAGTTCCGGATTTTTTCCATAATGATATCATATCTTGTGTCAGGTATTGTGGCGGATATTCCCTTTAATGCAGAAACAACAGCGGACATTTCATCTTCGGTAAGGACGCTTTTATCAAGGCGGTAACCTTCAGCTATGGAGATCCCCCCGTTTGAACCCTGATATGTGACTATAGGTATGCCGGCAAGATTTATTGCTTCTATGTCTCTGTAAATAGTTCTTACCGAGACTTCGAACAATTGAGCCAGTTCTTTGGCCTGTACTTTTTCTTTTCTTAACAGCAGCACGATAATTGATACAAGCCTGTCCAACTTCATGGTAAAGCACCTCGCCGATAACGTTGTACACATTTTACCATATGAGAATTCGTAAACAAAGGGGGATACATTATCAAACGGACCTATATACCGATTTGTTATATGAATGTATAATTAAATTAAATCAGTTTAGAAACAGAAAAATATAGATTTAAAACGCTCTCTATCCCAGAAATGGATTACGCCCGTTTCGCAGGAAATGATGAGGAAAATAGAGGACTGTATTGAATGTGGAAAATGTAAATCTAAATGCCCATATGGGTTGGAAACGCCGGATTTATTAAAAAAGAATTATGAAGATTACAAAAAAATCCTTGCCGGCCTGATAAAAGTCTGATAGTTCTTTAATTTGTTTTTGGCAGGGAGCTGCAAAGCTAAAACCCTAAAGGAATTAAGCCTTTAGGGTTTTGTCAGTTGAGGCAGGATTTAAACCATGATACTATCGCAGCTTTAAAATGTTATACCGCTCCGCTATGGATCGTTTTCTGCCTGGACCGGCGAAGTTTACGGTTTTATAACTATCTTTGTATCTTTAATGGTTACAATACTTGATTTCACCATTGAGCCCTGAGCGATCGTACCTTCCGCTTTATACTCTCCGGGGCTTGCGACTCTTGCGTAGTAAACCAGAGGCAACGGCGGATTCTTTTCATCATACTTACCGACTACAAAGGTAACCTTCTGGCCGTCAAACTGTCGGTACCAGCAGCCCAATGTATCTCTTACACCATAATTCCATGGATTATCCAGAGGCTTTAGTCCTGCCGGTGCGTAATCGCTGATCTCATATGTGTTGTCTATTGCAGTCTTGTCAATAGTATAGGTGATTTCCACCTTCACCAGATCATCAGCTTTGAAGGTGGTTTTTTCTTTACCGGTAACGGCGTCATAGTATTTGCGGGTCAAGGTAATGCCGGAATCATTCTGTACGTTTTCAGTGAAAGAATCGGTAAAGAGCGACAGTACAGATACATCACCGGTCACATTGGTAATTTTAATGGTATCAATATTGATGGAAGGGACTTTAATGATCTCGCAATAACTGTCATTAAGCTCAACATCATATGTTTTTCCGCCCACGGTATATGAGAAAGATGCCTTCGCATCAGAAAGAGTATTGACCAATTCAGCCAGATACAAGACTTTCTCGACTCCTGCATACTGGGTCTTTGAATAACTGTTCTGGACGAATGCAAAGAGCCTGGAAGCGTCGGGACTGCCTATCCTTGCGGCATAAGCGGCCACAAGAGCGGTTTGCCTGTATGATGTATCGGTGTCGTTTCTTTTTATCTTTACCCGGATATACGGATCTTTCCTCTCAAGCTCGGGAGCAATGCGCTTCATGTAGATCTCATTTGCTTTTGAAAGGTCGCCAAGAGCTTCATATGCCATTCCCAAATAGACATATTCGTCAAGGCTTAAGTTTTCCACCTGTGCCGCTCTGTTGAGATCCAGCAATACTGGCTCTCCCAGTTCGGCCAGAGCAAACAGCGCGGCTGCCTGAACGCCTTTTTCGGTCATTACCGTGTTATAGAAATACATCTTCAGCGGTTCCGTGTCGGTTACTTCCTTCAATAACGGGGTTATAAGAGCTGTAAAGTTCATATCGCTTCCAGCGTAAGGAAGTATTCCGTAGCCACCGTCATCATTTCTGTATTCAGCAGGATTAACCTCGATTTGATCAATATAGTATGCGTCGTTCTTTATTAACTCCTTCAGAAGCGACCTTGCATAATTTGATACAAGCTTTTGATCAAGCCGTTTTCCGTAATCCCATGCGAGACTGTGAAGAGCGTTGATGAGGCTTCCTCTTCCGGAATCGGTAAAAATCAATGTGGTTATTCCGTTCTTGCCGCCTGCCAGCTTCATTCCCACTGTTGCTTTATTCTGCTTTACAGTCTCAATGGTTCTGTAAGATTTATGGACGGTGATAGTGCGGCTCAAAGCATCAGTTTTTCCGGATTGAGATCTGGCGGTCATTACTATGGTATAGGATCCTTCTGCAAGAGCCGGCAGAGGAAGATTGACTCTCTCAAATGCCCTGGCCTCTGCAGTCTTTTTATAATTGGGCAATTCCTTTATGGTAAGTTCAAAAGATACCTTTTCATTCTCATCAAGCCCGTCCCCATAGGCGGTCAAACCTACATAAGGTTTATCTCCCTCGAGATAATCCAGGCTTAACGCATCGTTTATGAAGAAGGGCATTGTAACCCTGGCAGACTGTATCTCCGAGCCGGCATATAAATCAGAAGACACGGCGGCGGCTGCCAGACTGAAGGATGTTATATTGTCAGGCAGTTTGAAGGTATAGGAACCAAGTCCGTCAGGACTCAGCGTTATTGTTTTGAATAATGCCGTATCCTTAAACTCAGAGCGGACTGAAACGCTGCCTCCTTCATTCATGGCGGCGGTAGGAGCAGCCGAAGGAACGGGAGCGGGAACACGTGCAGGAGATTGTACTGTTTTTTGCACATCTGCGACCGCCATATCGATGCCGCCTGTTCTGGTGCCGTATACAGGGTTACTCCAATCATCACGATTGCTTGTGGTACGGATAATCCCATCACCGATCCAGCTGTAAAGCTGCGCCAGAGGATCGATATACTGACCGGAAAGTTTTAACAATGCTTCATCCACCATCGAAATATTGACCTTTGCCGGCACGGGCTTTCCGTTGATATCGGTGGCCTCCAGGGTGATGGTCATATTGTCTCCGGGCCTGTATGCTTCCTTATCGGTCTTGATCTTAAGATCGATTTTCTTCTCAGTACTGTCATAAGTTATGGATGTGTTGGTTCTTATATATGACTTTCCGTTAAAGGCTATCCCGTACAAATAGAAGTTGGGGGCATAGTTTTCAGGGAAGGCCATGCTTAAAGCGGGCCTTTCGGTTACCTGGTAATTCTGAATGCCGTTCCTTGCTTCAACAAAGAGTGTCGGCATATCCTTCAGCGGCTCTTCTTTATTGTTTATTATTCGGACGTTGATCGTTTCGCCTGCTTTGTATGCTTCCTTATCAGCCTTAAGCATGAAGTATTCATGATCGGAAGGATACCCTCTGTAACCGGTACTGTTGTATATCCAAATATTATTTTGTACAGTCCGGTTATTGCCGTCCCGGGTCATGACTTCGACAATGTAATAACCTTCGTCGCCTGATTTGACTGAAAATTCATAGCGGGCTTTTCCATCGGCATCAGTTATCAAGGTAGCAGAACCTGCCGGGGTTTTTTTCTCCCGGTATTCATAAGTTTTCCTGACTACTTTGTTGATTGGATCGTACTCTTCGCCGATCTCAATCTTTTCCCATGTTATATGAACCAGGTTCAGGTTCAGTCTCTGTCCCGCAACTACCTTGCCTATAAAATCGTCGTTGGTGTAGTCATCATCGTTTAAGGTATCCAGAATGACCTTGTTGACGATAAATTCTATAGACCCTTTATTGTTATTGATCTCGCCTTTTGACTTAATATATATATCGTTGGCGAATACTCTGAAACTGTGGTATTCAGAAATTTCTCCGGTTTCAGGGAAATGGGCGCTGACCTTTATTTCGGCATAAGATTCACCCTGCATATTTTCCTGGTACTTTGGCGTGTATTTGATCTTCAGTATGCCGTTTTTATCGGTTACACCATTACCATCAACATAGCCGTTATAGTCGTTGATGTAATAATTCAAAGGAACGTTGGAAACAGGAGTACCGTCAAAGAAGGAGGCTTTTACAGTGAAGGATATATCCTCGCCTGTGAATACGGCTTTTTTATCCGAAGTTATTTCAAGCTTGTATTGCGGTTTTATATAGTTTTCAACTCTGAAATAGCTGTTTGAAAGTATCTTGTCGCCGTCTTTAACAGTGATGGTATATGAGCCGGGATCCAGTTGGGGCAGCTTTAAGCTTCCCTCGAAAAATCCTCCGTCGGTTTTCAGTTTCAGTGTTTCCAGCGGATTGGACAAAAAGGGCAGGAACCACGACATTATGCCCGATCTCATAGGATAGTAGTAACCGCCGCTGGCAAGCTCAACGGTGATTTCTTCAGGGTATGTATCATCGATACGGCTCTTTACAAAACCCCAGAACTCTACTGTGTCGCTGGGTTTGTAAAGGGTACGGTCAGTCTGGATATAACGCCAGTTAAGGCTCCCGTTGTTCGTATAGGTATCATAATAAGGATAACCGGCATTTATAATGCTTACTTTTCCGTCTGTGGTTGTTACCCTGTATAACTTCAGGGCCGTACCGTTATCATTTTTATTGTCTTTGAAGTTTGGTATCTTCACCAGTCCTGAGGAATCAGACAAGAACCCTTTGCCCAGCTCAAAATCAAAAATCTCGGTACCTTTGACCGGGGCTTTTGTTATTAAATCATTGAGCCAGAAAAGAGTATAGTCTTTATCAGATATTGAATACGACGCTATGTCCGATATTTGTAAAAATGCCTGAGCAGAGAGATCTTCGGTTGATAATTCCACCAGATAATATCCGTGCTCCAGGGGATTGGGGAACATCATATATTTCTGCTGCCATTTCTGGAGATTAAAGCTCTGTTTGAATTGCAGCACATGTTCAAGCCCGGATGTGTCGATCCTGCTCTTGCTTGAAGCATAATAAGCCCAATAGGGTGCTTCTTCTTTCTTCCTTATCGCTTTGATAAAATCGTCAAGGGTATCAAAACGATAAAGATCAAGGGTAACATCAGCCGAATCGATCCTTTCTCTGAGATATAAATCAAAACCGACTGCAGGAGTTTCGTTCGTGCTGAATTCAAACCAACTTCCGTTTATATAAAGAGTACCCTTGTATGGATCGGCAGTCACATTTTCATCTGGGGCAGTCTCAAATGAGAAGGTATAGTCTTCAGCCAGGGAAACAGTTTTATCGGCGGCGGGAAGACCTTTTTTCACGGTAACCGTGTAAATAGTTCCCGGTTTTAGTCCTTTCGGGATAAAGACGGTCGTATATCCATTGGTCTCAAAACGTCCGTCAACCTTGGGGGTGATTTCAAAATATTCAGAGATATTCTCAACGTCGGGATAGGAAAAATAAAGTTCGATACCCGTATCTACCGGAACATTTGAAGACATGTCGGCAGGAAGGCTGCCAAGAACCATAAAGTCCCGCTTTGTCTGAAACGCGAAACTGACTGTATCGCCTGCCTCGGTTTTTACATCGATAAAATATACCCTGTTCTGTTCCAACGGTTCCGTCGGCTTTAAAATGAATTTGCCTTCAGTAGCAGGTTCGATGGTAAATATCTCACCGCTTCGAATAGATACGTTTTCTTGTATATATTCTACACTCAGCTCTGATTGGGAGCTTATTACAAAGCCGCTGTCAAGCAGAACCCCTGAAGCGTCCTCTTTTTCAGGAACGATCAAAAAACCGCTTTTGTAAGTGTCGGCGGAAACCTTTGTTATCGGAGCAAGCGGGTTTGCGAACCACATCACCGAAACGCAAAGGACAAAAATCAGTATAATAGCCATAATTCTTTTCCACATACCATATACCTCCTCATTATATTTAAAAAAAGAGTATTCACATTATTAGACGTGCCGGGGCGAGAATGGTTTGTTATTCCATACAATTATTATATAAGATTTATATAAAGTATCAGAAAGATTTATATAAATACCGGAGAAATTTTTCAGGAGCATTAGATTAGTTCATTTCATGACTTTAGAAAATAGCTTTTCTGATAAGAACTTTTTGGATTTAATGCTTTCACCTGTATATTACCCCAAAAAAGAGGATGTGCCTTGAAAAATTGTTGATATTTATATAATTGTGGTATTATGTGTAATGTAGATTTATTTTTGTAATAACAATAAAATAATAAGAATGAAGGTTGCCTATGACAGAGTATAACCAAGTTCAAAGACAACTTCAAATTTTGTCGATATTAAATGATTACCCGCAAGGGCTTGATATTGCATCTTTACATAATTCTTTGAAAACACTGGGTTATAGTGTTACAGAAAGGACAATTCGTAGAGATGTAAATAGTCTGAGTTGCATTTTCCCAATATTTGAGGAAAGCGTAAGGCCGGTACGTTTTATACTTAAAAAAACAAATTTAAAAGATATAAATATGAGTTTTGAAGAGCTAAAGGCAATAAGGCTGATACAGGAATTAGTAAGGCCATACAGGCACTTGGATATTGGTTTGAATGCGGAAAAGTTGTTAAAGAATTTATTAGATTCCTTGCCTTCGAATCAGCAAAAATGGCTAAATGAAGCATCTCCGCTATTAAAAATCAGTATTAATGATCTCGTTAATGAACGTAGCTTCGATCCGAAGATAAAAGAAATATTGGAAGAATGTATAATTGAGTGCCATTGTGTATCGATTAAATATCATTCTTTTCATAATAACACCATAAGCGAACGAACAGTGGAACCACATCTATTAGAAATCCGTGAGGGTTGCTATCATCTTTGGGCATATTGTCATGAACGAAACGAAATGCGAGATTTCAGGGTATCAAGAATTATCAAAGCACAAAAAAAAGAAAAAGTTTTTGAGCGACGTAACACACTTTTGCATCAGTGTACTAATAATAGGTTCGAAAAGATGACAAGCCAGTATTCCGAAATTATAAAATTAAAGTTTTGTGGGTTTTCTGCCCGCCTGATTCAAGAATATTATTCAAACAAGGCAGATAAATTGAGTATTAGTAATGACGGAACGGTGCTGTTTGAACTAAACAAAGCAATAACCCCTGACTTGATTCAGTGGATTTTGGGTTTCGGACCAGAAGTGGAAGTGCTAGAACCGGCAGAATTAATAAAGAAAATCAGGAGACTTGCTTTAAAAACATTCTGCATTTATGAGAAGTGAGCAAATTTTAATTTAACATAAATTTAAAATTTGTAATAAATTTCTTGACAAGAGATGTCACTGTTAATAGTTACAATAACAATAAATATTTTATTTAAATAAAGGAATTAAAGGAGGCTGTATCTTGTTTATTGCCCATATAAGAGAAAGTGATGGTATTGAACAATCATTACTTGACCATTTATCCGGTACGGCTGATAAAGCTGGTTGCTTTGCAGAGGTCTTCAATAACAAAGAATATGCAATAACTGTTGGTATGTTACATGACATAGGAAAATATTCATTATTATTTCAAAATAGAATCAAAAATAATGGTAAAAGATGTGATCATTCAACTGCAGGTGCAAGAGTTATTATGAAGAATAAGTACTGGGGAAAGCTTGCGGCATATTGCATAGCGGGGCACCACAGTGGGCTGCAAAACTGTGGGAGTAGTACTGATGTTGGTAGAGAGGGTACTTTAAATGGAAGATTGGCCATGGATTATATTATTCCTCCTTTTGATGCTTATAAAGAAGAGATAGATGAATCTATGTATATTCGGCTTGACAAACCCAATATAAGGCCATTGAACAAAGGAGGTTTTTCAATTTCATTTTTTATACGCATGCTTTATTCATGTTTGGTGGATGCTGATTATTTAGACACAGAATTTTTTATGAAGGATGGTAAAGTAGACAGAAAAATTGAATATGATTTCAAATTATTCTATGAAAAATTAGTTTTAAAGCTAAATTCGTTTATCGAAGAAGGACTTATTAATAAAAAGAGAAAAGAGATATTAAATAAATGTTTAGAAAAATCAAGAAACAAAAGAGGCCTTTATACACTTACTGTACCTACCGGAGGCGGTAAAACACTTTCTTCCATGGCTTTTGCAATAAAACATTTATTAGAGAATAATATGGATAGAATTATTTATGTAATACCATACACTTCAATTATAGAGCAAAATGCAAAAATTTTTAAAAATATCTTTGGAAACGAAAGTGTATTAGAACATCATTGTAACTTTGATTTCAATGATAATGATGAAGAGTATAACAAACAAAAACTATCTGCTGAAAACTGGGATATTCCAATTATAGTAACAACAAATGTACAATTTTTTGAATCGTTATTTGCAAATAAGTCATCAAGGTGCAGAAAACTACATAATATTGCGAACAGTGTCATTGTTTTTGATGAAGTTCAGATGTTTCCGACAGAATACCTTACTCCATGTATCATGGCTATTGCTGAACTTGTATATAATTATAATTCAACGGCTTTACTATGCAGTGCTACCCAGCCGGCATTAAGCAACCGATTTCCAAGAGAAATAAAAAGCATAGAGATATGTGAGAATACCGATGAATTATATAAAGTATTTAAACGAACAGATGTTCTTTATCGTGGGAAAATATCTTCACAAGACCTAGCAAATGAAATCAATCCCTTAAAACAATGCCTTTGTATTGTTAATACAAGAAAGCATGCGCTAGAATTATTCAGATTGCTTGAAGGTGAAGGAAATTTCCATTTATCTACTTTAATGTGTCCTGAACATAGAAGAGAAGTGTTAAATGAGATAGAACATCGATTAAAGAACGGACTACATTGTTGCGTTATATCTACAAGGCTAATCGAGGCGGGAGTAGATGTTGATTTTCCAAGAGTCTATCGTATGATCGGTGGATTGGATTCAATACTTCAAGCGGCCGGAAGATGTAATAGAGAAGGAAAACTTGTAAATGAACTAAAAGAAAAGATTTATGGCGAAGTGCATGTGTTTGAACCTGAAGAAAAGTATATGAAAAAACAGCCGCCGAGTTTTAAGCAAGAGATTGAAATTACCAAACAAATTATTAGGCAATTCAAAGACATATCATCCCCAGAAGCAATTAATGAATATTTTAAGCGTCTATATCATTATAGAGGAGAGGATGGGCTGGATAACAAAAAAATATATAAAAGGTTTGAAGTTGGAGCAGAAAAATTAAAATTTAATTTTGATTTTGAAACAATAGCTAAAGAATTTAAACTAATTGATGAAAATACCCATCATATAATCATCCCGCTTAATAATAATGCAAAGAAGTTAATTGAGCAATTAAGACATGCAGAGTTTTATAAAGACATCATTAGGTCTTTACAAAGCTATACAGTAAATGTATTCAATCACGAATTCAATGTTTTATTAGGAGCAGGTAAGCTTACATTAATTAGAGATAATATTTACGCTTTATCAAGTTTAGCTGACTATGACAACAAGACAGGCTTAAAAATAGAAGAAAGATTAGGTGTAGGCATCTATCTATAGACAGTAAGGAGGTGATAATGTGAGCTATGGATTTAAACTTGAATTATGGGGTGATTATGCTCTTTTTACTAGACCGGAGTTTAAAGTTGAACGTGTTTCATATGATGTTATTACACCATCTGCTGCAAGAGGAATTGTTGAAGCTATCTACTGGAAACCGGCAATTAAATATGTAATTGATAAAATTCATGTTTTTAACGAACCAGAATTTACTAATATAAGACGGAATGAAATGAGTGAAAAAATCCTGGCATCCGATGTAAAACAATTAATAGAAGGCAATAAAAACGCAAAAGGATATATTAGCTCTACGGATTGCATACAACAAAGGGCATCAATGGTTTTGAAAAATGTACATTACATTCTAGAGTTCCATTTTGAGTTGACAGATAAGGCCGGTGAATCGGATACAGTAGAAAAACATTATAATGTTGCACTGAGGCGAATGAGAAAAGGACAGTTTTATTATATGCCTTGTTTTGGTTGTAGAGAGTTTCCCGCTAATTTCAGATTAATAGAGAATGATATCCCAGCTAGTACACTTAAGGGCGAAAGAGATCTTGGATACATGCTGTATGATATGGACTTTAGTGATAAAGAAAATATTACACCAATGTTTTTTAGAGCAAAAATGTTAGATGGAGTTATTGATTTGACTAATGTTTATTTAAGGAGGTGATGAATTGATATTACAAGCTTTAGTTAAATATTATAATATTCTCTCAAAAGATTCGGAGATTGATATTCCGTTATTTGGATATAATAAGGTAAATGTGTCTTATGCTGTATATCTTTCTATAGATGGAACCATTCAGAATATTATTCCTCTTAAGATACTTGATAGTAAAGGTAAAAAATATATACCGGTTTCAATGGTTGTCCCTGAACAAGAAAAAAGAACATCTGGAATTAAATCTAATTTTTTATGTGATAATTCAAGCTATGTTTTCGGGATTGATAATAAGGACAACCCTGAGAGGGCAAAAAAGTGTTTCGAGGCATTTAAAGAACTTCACTTAAAAGTATTAGATAATGTTACTTGTGATGAAGCGGTTGCAATAAAAAATTATGTATTAAAATGGGATGTCGAAAAAGCAAAAGATTGTACACCGCTGAAAGACTATCTAGATGAAATACTGGAAGGTGCAAATATTGTTTTTCAATATGAAGGAAATCCTAATGGATACATTCATGAGAATTTGTTAATTAAAGCAGTATGGGAAAAATATAAAAACAAATCTGGAGATGCTGATCAAAAGGAATGTCTTGTAACTGGTGAAAAGGGAGTTATTGCAAGGCTTCATCCAAGTGTTAAAGGTATAATGGGTGGCCTGTCAGTAGGTAATTCTTTAGTGTCATTTAATGCTCAAGCATATGAATCATATGGAAATGATAAAAGTCAAGGCCTTAATGCTCCGGTAAGTGAATATGCGACCTTTGCCTACACAACCGCTTTAAACTATTTACTAAAAGATAAAGCACATATACTTACAATTGGTGATACGACAGTGGTATTTTGGGCTGAAAGTCCACGGAAACTATTTACTGATTGCATATCTCTCTTTTTAGCCCCGGATGAATTACGAAAAGCAGAGGACAATAAAGAAGAATATGTCACAGACGAAGATGCAGTACGTGAGATTAAAAGCATTTTCGAAAAGATTGCATCTGGCAAGAAGATAATGCTATCAGATGATACAATAGATAAATCAACAAGAATGTATGTTCTTGGATTATCGCCTAATGCTGCTAGGATATCGATCCGCTTTTTCTTGCAAGATAGTTTTGGAGGGTTTATAGAAAAAATCGGAAAACATTACCAGGATTTGAGCGTTGAAAGGCAATTTAAAGATGAGCCCAATTCATTTTCAGTGTGGAGATTGCTGTACGAAACAGTTCCACCGGAATCAAAAGAAAAGTCTGCTTCACCGTTGCTTGCTGGTACAACAATGCGTTCTATTCTTCAAGGATTACCATACCCAATATCTCTTTATAATGCAATCATGTTACGAATTCGTGCAGAAAAAAGAGTGAATTATTTTAAGGCAGCTATTATTAAAGGTTATTTAATAAGAAACGAGGATACAAAAAATAAATACAAGGAGGTATTAACAATGTCGTTAAATACAAAAAGCAGTAATAAAGCTTATGTATTGGGCAGACTATTTGCTGTTTTAGAAAAAGCACAACTAGATGCTAATCCCGATATAAAATCTACTATTAAAGACAGATATTTTACGTCTGCATGTGCAACACCAGCTAGTGTGTTCCCAATATTATTAAGATTATCAAATCATCATATTACAAAAGCCGAGTATGGTTATGTTAGTGAAAATAGAATAAAAGAGCTTATGGATATTTTAGATATTGAGAATAATCCGTTTCCGAGGCACCTTTCATTAGACGAACAAGGGATATTTATTCTGGGGTATTACCATCAAAAAAATGCTTTATATAAATTAGTTGGAAAGGAGAATAAAAATGAGTGAAGTAATTAAGAACAGATATGAGTTTACAGTTTTATTTGAGGTTGAAAATGGAAATCCCAATGGCGACCCGGATGCAGGCAATATGCCGAGAATTGATGCAGAAACCGGATTTGGAATAGTAACAGATGTATGCATTAAGCGCAAAATCCGAAACTACGTTGATACATTAAGAGAAGGTAAAGATGGATGCAGAATCTATATTCAGGAAAAAGTACCCCTTAACAGACTTGATGCAGAAGCTGGAGAGAAATGCGGGGTTATAGAAAAATTGGTACAAATTCAGCAGATGCAAGACAAGAAAAAGGCCAAAAGTATTGGTGCAGAACTAAAAAAGAATGATCCTGAAATTGATAGGAAGCTTAGGGATTATATGTGCCAAAACTTTTATGATATAAGAGCTTTTGGTGCTGTTATGACAACATTCGTGAAAGGGGCTTTAAACTGCGGACAAGTAAGAGGCCCAGTACAACTTGGATTTGCAAGAAGCATAGAACCAATTATACAGCAGGAAGTCACAATTACCAGAGTTGCAATTACAACTGAAGAAGATGCAAAAAATAAAGAGACCGAGATGGGCAGAAAGTATATTATACCTTATGCATTATATAGATTAGATGGATATGTTTCTGCTAATTTAGCAAGGAAAACTACAGGTTTTACAGAAGATGATTTACAGTTACTGTGGGATGCCATTATTAATATGTTTGAATGCGATCACTCGGCAGCAAGAGGCAAAATGTCGGTTAGAGAACTGATAGTATTTAAGCATGATAGTGAGTTAGGCAATTGTCCAGCATATAAACTGTTTGAAGCAGTTACAGTAAATAAAAGAAATGGTGTACAAGGACCCGCAAGATCATTTTCTGATTATGAAGTATTCATAGATGAAACTGCAATACCGGAAGGAGTATCAGTTAAAAGGATGGTATGATGAAATATCGTGAGGAAGATTTTCTCTTGCTTTCAGGCATTCAACATTTTGCGTTTTGCCGTAGGCAATGGGCTCTTATACATATTGAACAACAGTGGCAAGAGAATTTAAAAACCATCGAGGGACATATTGTTCATGAAAAAGCCCATGATGGGTTTTCTTCAGAGAAGCGGAAAAATGTGATTATATCCCGCGGTATGCCGGTTTTTTCAAAAAGATTAGGTATAAGTGGCATATGTGATATTGTAGAATTTCATAAATCACCGGAAGGAATAAGAATATTTGGCAGGGAAGGTCTATATATACCTTCCCCTGTTGAGTATAAGCGTGGCAAACCTAAGAATGGTGATTACGACGCTTTGCAGTTATGCGCTCAGGCCATATGCTTAGAAGAAATGCTTTTATGTGAAATTCCGAAAGGGTTTATATACTATGCTGAAACAAATCGCAGGCAAGAAATCATATTTTCAAGTGCATTAAGAGAAAAAGTAAGAACAATTTCAAATGAGATGCACTTATATTATGAGAGAAGGTATACCCCAAAAGTAAAACCATCAAAAAGCTGTAAAGCATGTTCTCTTACTAATATTTGTATGCCGAAGCTTAACAAGAATTTATCAGTTTCAAGGTATATTAACAGTAATTTGATGGAGGATTGTGAATGAGAAAACTATTGAACACATTATATGTAACATCCTCAGATTCATATTTATCCCTTGATGGTGAGAATATTGTTATACTGAAAAATGATATAGAGGCGGCTCGAATTCCATTGCATAATCTTGAGAGTATTGTGACTTTTGGTTATACAGGGGCAAGTCCTGCGTTGATGGGAGCTTGTTCAAGAAAGAATATAGCATTGTCTTTTATGACTCAAAGCGGAAGATTTTTAGCAAGAATTGTTGGTGAATATCGTGGGAATGTGACTCTGAGAAAAGCTCAATATCGTATTTCCGATAATGAAATACAAAGCATGCTGATTGCGAGGAATATTATCATTGGAAAAGTTTTTAATACTCGTTGGGTTATTGAGAGGGCAACAAGAGACTACTCGTTAAGGCTGGATGTAGATAAATTAAAAAGAGTATCACGATTTATGGCGGATACACTTCAGAGAATTAGAACCTGTAATAATCTCGAACAGCTTAGAGGTTTTGAAGGAGAAACGGCAAGTCAATATTTTAGTGTTTTTGACGACTTGATTCTGCAGAATAAAGAACACTTTTTCTTTAAGGTTAGGAGCAAACGACCACCATTAGATAATGTAAATGCTATGCTGTCATTTACTTATACTTTATTAGCAAATGATGTCGCAAGTGCCCTAGAAACAGTTGGATTAGATCCATATGTTGGATTTCTTCATCGCGACAGACCCGGAAGGATATCGCTTGCTCTTGACTTGATGGAAGAATTGAGAACAGTGTACGCAGATAGGTTTGTACTTTCATTGATAAACAGAAGAATAGTTGATGCTAACGGATTTACCAAGAAGGAAAACGGAACAGTCGTGATGAATGAAAATACTCGGAAAAACTTATTAACTGCCTGGCAGGAGAAAAAGCGGGAAAGAATCACACATCCATTTTTAGAAGAAAAAATTGAATGGGGACTTGTTCCGTATGCTCAAGCAATGCTGCTTGCGAGATTTATTCGAGGCGATTTAGATGAATATCCGCCGTTTTTATGGAAGTAGGTGGGAAATGTTAGTATTGATAACGTATGATGTGAATACGGAGACTGCCGCTGGCAGAAAACGTTTGCGGCAAGTTGCAAAACAGTGTGTTAATTATGGACAAAGGGTGCAGAATTCTGTATTTGAATGTATATTAGATTCTGCAAAATGCAGAGAGGTCCAACACATGCTTGAAAAGATAATCGACAAGGACAAGGATAGCCTTAGATTCTATTTTCTAGGAAACAATTATAAAAATAAGGTCATACATATAGGAGCAAAGAAAAGTTTTGATGTCGAAGGCTCGCTAATAATCTAGGTGCGAATATGAAGGTAACATAGTTTAGCAATGGTATTCGCACCAAAAAAATCTAATAAAAAATGAATATGATAACAATATATACCATTATAGTGTATTAATTAGCCTAGTTTTTTAGTTAAAATAACAATTATATGCTATTATTATTGTATAACTTTGCCGTCGCTCCCTTCATTGGGAGCGTGGATTGAAATTACTACTACAGTAAAATTGTATTGGAAAGGTGTAGTCGCTCCCTTCATTGGGAGCGTGGATTGAAATTTTAAAAAGCGTTACAATTTCATCCCTTGATAAGTCGCTCCCTTCATTGGGAGCGTGGATTGAAATATAAACAACGGTTTATTTTCAGAAATCCCGAAAGAGTCGCTCCCTTCATTGGGAGCGTGGATTGAAATATATACGATAACTCTTTTAACATAAGCCTGGATGATGTCGCTCCCTTCATTGGGAGCGTGGATTGAAATGATGCGGTAAAAGAGATGGGATATACCTTTGCTGGTCGCTCCCTTCATTGGGAGCGTGGATTGAAATAAAAACTCACCCAAAACTGAAAGCGGTGCCCTTGAGTCGCTCCCTTCATTGGGAGCGTGGATTGAAATTGGGCTATCGTCCAGGTGCTCAAGCACAGATATAAGGTCGCTCCCTTCATTGGGAGCGTGGATTGAAATGGCCTGTTTGCCGGGTTTGTTTACTGCTATGCGAGTCGCTCCCTTCATTGGGAGCGTGGATTGAAATTGGTAGAATTAACCGTATAGATCAGGTTTCCAGCTGTCGCTCCCTTCATTGGGAGCGTGGATTGAAATCAAGCAGATAATCAATACTAACATTAAATATATTGTCGCTCCCTTCATTGGGAGCGTGGATTGAAATTTTGACTTTGACTTTTCTTGACTTTGTTTAAATGTGTCGCTCCCTTCATTGGGAGCGTGGATTGAAATTTCTGAGATGATGCCGTCAAACTTGGTTTTCATAAAGTCGCTCCCTTCATTGGGAGCGTGGATTGAAATTTATATTACTTTATTGTATTGAAAATAACTTTGTAGTCGCTCCCTTCATTGGGAGCGTGGATTGAAATCTGTTTAATTGTCATTTTTATTTTTCCTCCTTCAGTCGCTCCCTTCATTGGGAGCGTGGATTGAAATCTGATTTTCCGTTTCGCAAAGTTTACAACCTCTAAGTCGCTCCCTTCATTGGGAGCGTGGATTGAAATAATGTTAATTATATAACCGTCTTCATCTAATGTTGTCGCTCCCTTCATTGGGAGCGTGGATTGAAATTGTTTAGCATACCAACATTTTTTCAATTTGTGCCGTCGCTCCCTTCATTGGGAGCGTGGATTGAAATAATTTTCTTCATTCTGTTACCCCCTATCAATTTAGTCGCTCCCTTCATTGGGAGCGTGGATTGAAATGGAAAACACCAAAAGATTCCAAGTATACAATGAAGTCGCTCCCTTCATTGGGAGCGTGGATTGAAATCATTCCATGTTTTATACCTCCATAATTTTATTTTAGTCGCTCCCTTCATTGGGAGCGTGGATTGAAATAGTCGGATTAATAAAAATAACATGCAGATGGCTACGTCGCTCCCTTCATTGGGAGCGTGGATTGAAATTACACCTCCATAATATGTAGTTAAAAGGATTATGTCGCTCCCTTCATTGGGAGCGTGGATTGAAATCCATGCATATACTACCTTGTTATCCGCAATCTTTAGTCGCTCCCTTCATTGGGAGCGTGGATTGAAATGATCAAAACTTGATTTCATGCTATAATTAAAAACGTCGCTCCCTTCATTGGGAGCGTGGATTGAAATCTCCTGTATGTGGTATTTTTAAAACAGAGATATTGTCGCTCCCTTCATTGGGAGCGTGGATTGAAATTCCTGTGCCTGTATGGGCGGAAAATTATAAATATGTCGCTCCCTTCATTGGGAGCGTGGATTGAAATAGCTTTTGAGCTTGGGATGCTTGATTCTTCAACGTCGCTCCCTTCATTGGGAGCGTGGATTGAAATATCAGTCTCCTAAAATTAATCTTCATCCTTGATTGTCGCTCCCTTCATTGGGAGCGTGGATTGAAATCAACAAAACCCTGTAGGATTATCCGCACCTTCATGTCGCTCCCTTCATTGGGAGCGTGGATTGAAATCATTATTTCGGCTTTTTCAAAGTCGAATCGGAGCGGGTCGCTCCCTTCATTGGGAGCGTGGATTGAAATTAGCATCGATACAGTTTATAGACACTTTAATTGATGTCGCTCCCTTCATTGGGAGCGTGGATTGAAATCCGTGGCGCAACATATGCCGGGCGGCGCTGGATTACGTCGCTCCCTTCATTGGGAGCGTGGATTGAAATCGACACAATGGAATATATACTCTCTCAACTAGCGTCGCTCCCTTCATTGGGAGCGTGGATTGAAATCTACAAGACTAACACGCCCGGCGGCGTCCATGAAGTCGCTCCCTTCATTGGGAGCGTGGATTGAAATACATAGTGGACGGGGATATGTACTGCGATAACTGCGTCGCTCCCTTCATTGGGAGCGTGGATTGAAATCGCATCGGGACCAGCGGCGGCAATATTGCCGCTAACGTCGCTCCCTTCATTGGGAGCGTGGATTGAAATCTATAGACCAAATCAATCCTGCGGCATACAACCCGTCGCTCCCTTCATTGGGAGCGTGGATTGAAATCTTTTATTGGATTAATTTTAACGTAAAATTTCCACGTCGCTCCCTTCATTGGGAGCGTGGATTGAAATAGTCGGTATGGGTAAATGTATTGACACCATTAGGGTCGCTCCCTTCATTGGGAGCGTGGATTGAAATAAAGAAGAACATCCTGAAATTTACAATAGCCGAAGTCGCTCCCTTCATTGGGAGCGTGGATTGAAATCCTGTGTCTGGCATATAGTTTGTTGCTATATAAAGTCGCTCCCTTCATTGGGAGCGTGGATTGAAATTGCAAGTTGATGTATTTCATCAAAACCCATTAGCGCGTCGCTCCCTTCATTGGGAGCGTGGATTGAAATTCTAGTCCAGTTTTTACCAATGTGTCAATAGTAAGGTCGCTCCCTTCATTGGGAGCGTGGATTGAAATAATGGCTTCCATCATGCGGATCATTTTCGCGTCCGGTCGCTCCCTTCATTGGGAGCGTGGATTGAAATAGTTTCATTGACCGGCATATCAACATTAAAGATGTCGCTCCCTTCATTGGGAGCGTGGATCGAAATTGCGTTTAAAAATCCGACATAAGTTTTATCTACGCTTTTATAGTCCAGTAATGCATAATTTTATATCTGTTTGTTATATAGAAAATTTCTCTAGCGTAATAATAATAACAAAAAATTGCCCTATAAACGAGTAAAATTAATAACAATATTATTACATCCTTACCTAGACTTTTCCAAAATCAAGTGTTAAAATAATAACAAATTCTGTTAAGTTATTAGATGAAGAATGGAGTGAACCCTTTATGGCAAGAGTGTATAATTTTTCAGCAGGTCCAGGTACATTACCCGAAGAAGTGCTAAAACAGGCCGCAGCCGAGTTGCTTGATTATAAAGGCTCCGGAATGTCAGTTATGGAGATGAGCCACAGATCATCCTGGTATGATGAAATACACAAGAGGGCAGAAAGCAGTCTCCGGGATATAATGCACATTCCGGATAACTATAAGGTCCTGTTTTTACAGGGAGGCGCCCATTTACAGTTTTCCATGATCCCGTTGAATTTAAAGAATAACGGAAAAGCTGATTATTTGGTTACCGGCACATGGGCAAAAAAGGCCAGCCAGGAAGCCAAAAAGTATGTCAACGTCAATATCGTTGCATCTTCTGAAGACAAAACATTCAGTTATGTCCCAAAATATGATAAGTCAAGCCTGTCAAGTGATGCCGATTATTTCCATATAACCACCAATAATACTGTATATGGTACCAGAATAAGACAAAAGGATATAGTCTGCCTGGATAATGTTCCTCTTGTTGCAGATATGTCCTCCAATATCTTATCAGAGGTTTATGACGTATCTAAATTTGGTATTATTTATGCCGGGGCACAGAAAAATATGGGTCCGGCAGGCGTAACAATCGTTATTATCCGGGATGATCTTGTTAAAGAAGTGGATCCCCAGATTCCAACCATGCTTCAATACAAAACTCATGCCGACAGTGGTTCCTTATATAATACACCTCCTTGCTACAGCATCTATATCTGCGGCTTAGTGTTTGAATGGGTCAAGAAAAACGGCGGTGTTGAGGCATTGCAGAAAATCAATGAGGAAAAGGCACAGCTTCTTTATGACTGCATTGACAATTCAAAATTGTTCAAAGGAACTGTTGAGAAATATGATCGCTCCATCATGAATGTGAACTTTGTAACCGGCAGTGAAGAATTGGATAAGAAATTTATTAAAGAAGCTGCTGAGAGAGGAATCGTTAATATTAAGGGTTACAGAACAGTAGGCGGCATGAGAGCAAGTATCTACAATGCAATGCCTGTTGAGGGCGTAAAGGCTTTGGTAGAGTTTATGAAAGAGTTTGAATTAAAGAACTCCTAATTGATTTAAAAGAATAATGCAAAAAAGCAACTATCGGAATGATGGTTGCTTTTTTTGCGTGTGCCACGCATGGCACGTAGCTAGGCGGTGAAAGTCCGCTGTGGGGGCAGGCAGTTGCCAACCACTAGCAGACGGCAAGGGTGTCCATCGCGAGGTGGAATCTGAAGGAAG